>Ga0302135_10000100_pt1 | contig 48134 bp, 41 predicted proteins | sample CBN3_surface_MG_FD_203119 | JGI IMG/M metagenome (GOLD analysis project Ga0302135, IMG submission 203119) | Marine microbial communities from Western Arctic Ocean, Canada - CBN3_32.1 | ecosystem: Environmental > Aquatic > Marine > Oceanic | place: Canada: Western Arctic Ocean | collected...
CGCCGATTGGCGTTATGCCTTGAATCAACAACAGATTTCCAAGGTCAGTTCCGCGTGTCGAAAAAACCGGCGGACTGTCTGCTGGTACAGCTAAATAGGTGTGGCCGCTAATGCCGCGCGTTTGGTAACCCGAAAGATAATAAACGCTCTCGGGCGCGCTCAAGATTAGTAAATCAATTTTCCGCGAGCCATCTCGGCGCGAACGCGGTCAAGCCGCGCCTCAAAATGTTTACGGCTGAACGCACTCGGAATCACTGCATCCTCCTCTGGACCGGTGTTCAGTCCAACCTCACTTCAACTATTACATCCTTTATGGGCTAACCCGCCCACGCAGATGTTCACTGACTTCAGTTCGCTCGGGCCTAAGCGCCTCACGCAAGTATTCGACAGCGTGTCTTGGTTCACATGACCCGCACATAAAAATATCAAACGCCGCGTAGTTGAACTCCGGCCACGTGTGGAGCGTGATATGAGATTCAGCCAACATCGCAACGCCGGTCACGCCATTATTTTCGGCAAAATGATGCAACTGAACATGCAGAAGAGTCGCACCACACACCTCCGCACACCCCCTAAGCGTGGCCTCAATAAATTCGAGATCGTCGAGGCGTCTGCCGCCCCACATATCGACGAGAAAGTGCGAGCCGGCATAATTCACACCGTTACGCGAAACCGTATGTGCACAGTAGGGATCTACACCAGTATCTGCAGGTGCACAATTCGGCTCAGCAACATCCTCTAGTCTACTCACAACGACATCGTGTTCCAACTCTGTCTCCGATTGAAAAAGTGTATTTACGCCTGACATACCCAATTCTCCCAAATCGGAAATCTACCCGCACCATTAAACAAACCCCAGTCACAACGCGTATGCAGCGAGCCGGGGTTCTGGAATTGGCAACTTATTGAGAATTGATTGATCCAATGCAAGCCAAAATGTGTCGGCAGAACAATAAAATATGCCGTTGTCACTGGGTTCTTGCCTGCTAATTTTCTCGCCCAGCACCGACCAGACCCACATGCACCCTATGCTGGCGCGGCAAGTGCCTCGATATAGGGCGGCAGAGCAAAGGCCGCCTTGTGTATCTCCGGCGTGTAGTAACGTGTTTTCAGATTGGCATTGCGGAATCGATCGATGAGGGTCTCGACAGCAACCGGGCGCAGTGACACGTCGTCGCTCGCCCAACCGAAGGCCATAAATCCGCCTGCGTATGTCGGCACTGGCGCCAGAAAACAAGTAGCGTCGGCGAACATTGAACGCAGAAGACCAACCGATGAACTCAACTCTGGGCCCTGCAGAAACGGGACACCGTTTTGCGTAACGACAACACCTCCCACTGCCAGGCAGGATTTGCATCTAGTGTAAAACTCGCGCTCGAATAATACCTCAGCAGGGCCCACCGGATCTGGGGAATCAACAATGATTACATCAAACTTACGATCACATTCGGCAACATAGCGGGCACCGTCATCGACAATGACCTCCGTACGCGGATCTTCAAATGCATCGCCGCAGATCGACGGCAAATAACGCTTACAGAAATCAATTACACTTGCATCAATCTCAACGACGACGACGCATTCAATTCCAGAATGCATCAGTGCTCGCCGCAGCATCCCACCATCGCCTCCGCCAATGATCAAAACGTTGCGTGCATTGCCATGCGCTAGAATTGGCGTATGCGAGAGCATTTCGTGGTAAATAAACTCATCACGCTCCGTCGTTTGAATGACGCCGTCGAGGGTCAATACACGGCCAAATAACTCATTCTCAAACAGCATAAGATGCTGAAATTGGCTCTTGGTTTCATGCAATAATTTGTCGACCCTCAAGCGTAGTTGAAAGCCGCCGTGAAGCATCTCTTCCCACCAATTTTCCATAATTTGATTTCCCACTGACGCATTCACTGTCGCGTCGAATTCCCTTATAGCGTCTGCAGCGCGCCGCGCATCGCCATTCCTTGAAGCAACACTGCACCCGTTCCCATGACAAATACGATTATGAGCATCAGCGCACCAAACCCTGGAACCAACGCAATCATCGACAAAGCAACAAGGCCGCCCGCAAGAACAACGATACGCCACAGCAAGGGGGCGCCCTCACCTTTTCCAATACGTCGGGCACATGTCCAGCCAACCAAGATCGCAAAATCGAGAAGGCCTAACGCAAGGGCAACAATGTACAGGCCCGCCATAACGATAGCCAACGGTAGTCCAATTCCCGTCACGACCAAAATCAGCATGCCAATTGGGCCACCCAAGAGAACTGCCAAGCCAAGACCCGCCGATGCCCAAGGCCTCCTGCAAATTTGTGCCACAGCCTCGAAAGGCAATTTTGGCGATACCAGCAGAAGAACGATGCCCAGAAGGATCAAACCCGCTACCACGGAAAGCCAAATAGCGCCGGCCGCGGCAAAGGCTTGTCCCATCATTGCTTCTGGACGTTCCGACTGAATGAAGGTCACGTCGCCAGAAATTCGTGCCTCAGGCGCTATCTCTGCCTGTGACGGGCTTTGGTATGTGAGATTACCGTTAATTCTTGCCGACGGCAAAATTCGAACATTCAATCCCTGAAGACTGACGTTACCTTCTACTTCACCCGAAATTGTTATGTGCCGTCCAACGGCCCTAAGATTTTCGGCGACAACCCCATCAACCCTAACACGGTTACCACCCAGGGACGCATTGCCGCCAACCCGTGCTCCACTCCGCGAGACGACCCGTCCGCCTGCCGCATGCATGTTACCCGTTACCGTTGCATGACTGATGACTTGTCCTCCCATCATCTTCAGATTTCGAGCGAGCAAACCACGCACGACAACTTGGCCGCCGACGGCAAGAATATTTCCCGTACTGCTACAACATTGCCGCCAAGAACTGTCAGGTCACCATTGATAGCACCCTCGGCGCTCATCTGTCCGCCTGCCGCCACAACATTGCCCCTAATGTTCTTGCCAACGAGTAACTCACCGCCCATCAACAGGACATCGCCGACAACGTTCGAATCAACAGTCACCTCGCGACCTAATGCCATAATATCGCCGCTTACATCAGCTCGGATAGTTACAGTACGGGCACCCTCAAACAGATCTTCGCTAATCGTGCCCGTCTTTACGACACCTTGCTCCCAGCCCTGAGCATACGAACTCAAGACAAAGAGCATCAACGACGTCATGATTACGGCCGCTATACATCGCACCTGCGTAGCAAAATTATGTATGATCTTTCCTCGCTGATTCCCAATCATTTGCGTCGCCATATTTGTGTCATACTGGCTCGTTGCCTGAACGGATTCGTGACTGCACCGTCGCGCTATTGGTCACTTTGTTGTAGAGGTCGACGGGCAGGAAGATCGCCTCCTTGGCGATGCGCCCCAAATACTCAATCCCTAGTCCAAAAATCATGCTCACCGAGCCCGACGATGTCCGATTGCTGCCCTGCACCTCGGCCAGTTTCAGGCCTAGTGTTGATACAATTCTCGAGGTCAGTTTAGATTGCTGCGCCAGAACATTCCCGGCGGGTCGATCATATCTCGCGCCCCAAAAATGAAACCCCGAACCCAAATCAACAAGCTGTGCTGTAATTCGCACTTTGCTGTCTGCCATTCGGACGCTGCCTTCAAGCAAAAATTGTGCGTTAAGCGAACGGCCAACTTCCATTGTGTCGACTGTTGCATCCGGGCTACCTGACTTTCCGACAACTACTCGCAGGGCCTGTCGTGACGACAGCGCTGTGATCAGATCCTCCGTCAATCCCTGACTGAAAATTTCTGGGAAACCGACACCGCCAATAGTTCAAAACGGAATGATCGCAAGCGTAGGCACGGCTAAAACTCCGTCATTGAAATTTGGCAATTTAGGGTTCCATACGACCCAAATCACCAAGACAGCCAATATTGAATTGGCAATGCACCATGGCATCATTACTCTGCGGCGATTGGGGGAAGATGTTTGGTCTAGTACCTGGCCAGCGAGTTCAGGCGCTATAAAAATGCGGTAAGTGCGGACCGGCTCAGAAATATTTTTTACGGTTTGGCCACCTAAGTGTTCAAACCCGAAGGCGGCACGGTTCTTGACTTGATCGAAGACGGTACCAGAAACGCAAATCTCACCTTCTTCCGCGATTTCCTGCAGCCTGGCCGCAACATTAACGCCGTCACCGTAAATGTTGTCGCGATCAACAATGACATCACCGAGATTGATGCCAATGCGGAACTGTAGGCCCGCATCTTTTTGCGTGCCCTGTTCACTGTTGCTTTGATAGCGTTGAAACTCGACCGCACAGGTAAGGGCCTCAACGACGCTCGTAAAGTCCGCGAGCACCGCGTCGCCTACCAAATTTACGACGCGTCCGCCATGCTTGGTAATAATGCTGATCAGTGCGTCGAGGCCAGCGCGAAGGGCTCGGTGATCATCCCGCCTGCTGTGACGGGAATAACCAACCACACCGGCAAACAGAATTGCTGTGAGCTTGCGCTCAAGTTTTGAGTCGGCCATCGCTTCTAACGTTACGCCTGAAAGCGTCACCTCAGCCCACTCAATTCATGCACTCGACCGAATTTTACGCGGGACAATTCATATATAGGCACTAACACCGACGCACACCACCACCCGACTTAGTCTTGCCGCCAATACGCCGGGCGCGTAATTTGTCCGCCACATTAGATCCATCTTGAATTTTTTGGAGTTAGTTTCATGAGCACTTCGCGATATGCAGCCAACGCTCGAGCCGTACGCTCACCGCGAGGCTCCGAAATCACCGCCAAAAGTTGGCGAACCGAAGCACCAATGCGCATGTTGATGAACAACCTCGATCCTGAGGTTGCCGAAAACCCCGATGAACTGGTGGTCTACGGTGGCATCGGCCGCGCCGCGCGTAACTGGGACAGTTTCGAGCGCATTGTCAGTACTCTAAAAACGCTTGAAGAATACGAGACCCTGCTTGTCCAGTCCGGCAAGCCAGTGGGCGTCTTCCGCACGCATGAAGATGCGCCGCGGGTCCTGATCGCAAACTCAAATTTAGTACCCCATTGGGCAACTTGGGAACATTTCAACGAATTGGATGCCAAAGGCCTCATGATGTACGGACAGATGACTGCAGGCTCCTGGATATACATAGGCAGCCAAGGCATCGTTCAAGGTACCTACGAAACATTTGTTGAATGCATACGGCAGCATTTTGGTGGCGATGGGCGCAGTAAATGGATTTTGACCGCCGGTTTAGGCGGCATGGGCGGTGCGCAGCCCCTTGCTGCAACAATGGCTGGCACCTCCATGCTTGCCATCGAGTGTCGTCCAAGCCGTATCCAAAGACGGTTGGAAACTGGATATGTGGACAAGCAGGCCGCCGATCTCGATGAAGCCCTGAAGATGATGGAAGAAGCTTGCAGCAAACGTGAGCCAATTTCTGTCGGCCTACTGGGGAATGCCGCGGAGGTACTACCAGAGCTTTTACGACGTGGCATCAAACCCGACGCTGTGACCGACCAGACCTCAGCGCATGACCCGATACATGGATATCTACCAGAGGGTTGGACGCTCGGCGAGTGGGAATCAAAACAAGAGAGCGACCCGAAAGCAGTGGATGCCGCGGCCAAGAAATCTATGGCGACACACGTTCGTGCAATGCTGAAGTTCCACGAAATGGGCATACCTGTCTTCGACTACGGCAATAATATCCGGCAGGTCGCCAAGGACGAAGGAGTCAACAACGCCTTTGATTTCCCTGGCTTCGTCCCGGCTTACGTGAGGCCCTTATTTTGTAGAGGTAAGGGACCGTTTCGCTGGGTCGCGCTCTCCGGCGATCCGGAGGATATCTACAAAACTGATGCGAAAGTGAAAGAGCTCATTCCTGACGATCCGCATTTACACAATTGGCTCGACATGGCACGCGAGCGCATCCAATTTCAGGGCTTGCCTTCCCGGATCTGTTGGATCGGCCTCGGTCAGCGAGACAAGATTGGGCTGGCCTTTAATGACATGGTTGCAAGTGGTGAATTGTCAGCGCCAGTCGTGATTGGGCGCGATCATCTTGATTCCGGTTCCGTCGCCAGCCCCAATCGCGAAACGGAGTCGATGATGGATGGCTCCGATGCGGTATCGGACTGGCCTCTTCTGAATGCCCTTCTCAATTGTGCAAGCGGTGCGACGTGGGTTTCGATCCACCATGGCGGTGGCGTTGGTATGGGTTATTCGCAACATTCCGGTATGGTAGTTATCTGCGACGGCACAGAAGCCGCCGCGAGACGTGTTGGCCGAGTATTGTGGAACGACCCAGCAACCGGTGTCATGCGTCATGCCGACGCCGGGTATGAAGACGCAATTTCCTGCGCGAACGAGATGCACCTCAACTTGCCTATGATAGGTCAACGATGATCAAATTTGCCATTACTGCTGAACTAGAGATCAAGCCGGATCAGAAGGGTGCTTTTCTTCAACGGCTTATGCGGCATCGTGCCTCCTGCCTTGAAACCGAGGAAGGCTGCCTCCGATTCGATGTATTACTGCCGAAAGATGCGGACAATCGGGTTGTCCTCTACGAAGTTTATGCGACCGATGCAGCATTCGACACCCACAGGGTGACGCCGCATTTTCTTGCCTACCGAAAGGACATCGAGGGTATGGTGGTTTCACGAAAAATTACCGAATTCACCCTCGACGACCTTTAATCCAAGTTTAGCTTTAGGAGCTCGCACTGTATGGCCGAAAACGCCATCGTTCTTCGACCGGGAAACCTTGCTCTCGCAGAACTCAGACGCATCGCGCGTAGTGATGTTGAGATTACAATCGATCCCGGATGCCGCGGCAATGTCGAAGCGGCGGCAAAAACCGTCGACGATATCGTTCGCGAAGGCCGCACAGTCTATGGCGTGAATACCGGCTTCGGTCTTCTTGCCCACGCACGCATCGAACCTTCAGCGCTTGCCAATCTTCAGCGCAATCTTGTTTTGTCGCACAGCGCAGGGACTGGCCCGAATCTCGACGATGACACTGTGCGCCTGACAATAGCATTGAAGGTCGCAGCGCTCGGGCAAGGCCATTCTGGTGTTCGATGGCTGGTTATTGAAGCACTCCTCGCACTTATCAAGCATCGTGTTTACCCCTGTGTACCAGCTAAAGGATCTGTCGGCGCGTCAGGAGATTTAGCGCCGCTGGCCCATCTATCAGCCGCCCTCCTCGGGGTCGGTGAAGTTCGTCACAAGGGCAAAATGCTGCCTGCAGTGGAAGGCCTTCGCATTGCCGGACTCACTCCACTCGAACTTGGCCCGAAGGAAGGCCTTGCGCTTCTTAACGGCACGCAGGTCTCGACGGCTCTGGCACTTATGGGCTTGTTTATGGGCGAGGACGTGTTCGCCGGTGCAGTTGTCGCCGGCGCATTGTCGGTCGACGCCGCCAAAGGAAGTGACACACCGTTCGACGCTCGCATCCATGCTGTTCGCGGCCAACCGGGACAGGAACTTGTAGCAAAAGTATACGCGCGCCTCTTGGCAGACAGCCCCATCCGGGAGTCCCATCGCGGATGTGAGAAGGTTCAGGATCCTTATTCGCTTCGTTGCCAACCGCAGGTAATGGGTGCCGTATTGGATCATATGCGCTTCGCATCAACCGTCATTGCCAGAGAGGCTAATGCGGTTTCCGACAACCCGCTTGTCTTTCCCGACGACGGTGATGTGCTTTCCGGAGGTAATTTTCACGCCGAACCCGTGGCAATTACAGCTGATCTACTGGCAATCGCGCTGACCGAGATCGGTACACTGTCCGAACGACGAACCGCCCTTCTCGTCGATCCTGCGATGAGCGGACTACCTGCTTTCTTGGTTAAAGACGGGGGTCTCAATTCCGGCTTTATGATTGCGCAGGTGACTGCTGCTGCTCTTGCATCAGAGAATAAGACGCTTGCCCACCCAGCGAGCGTGGATTCCATTCCAACCTCGGCAAATCAGGAAGATCACGTCAGCATGGCTACATTCGCTGCGCGTCGCGTGTCAGAAATTGGCGAGAATGTTGCAGGTATTGTCGCAATAGAGCTACTTGCCGCGGCCCAGGGAATCGAGTTTCACAAACCGCTCAAGTCCTCGCCACCACTTCACGAGGTCATTACAACAATCCGCACGCGCGCTGCGAATTGGGACAGCGATCGATTTTTTGCACCTGACATTGCCGCGCTCAAGGAACTCGTTCATGCCGGCACATACAACATTTACATGCCGGAACTGTTGCCGAGCTTATCTGCCTAAACCAACTGTCATCGACCGTGGATAAGTATTACTTCTATGCAGGCTCGACGCCGCTGCTGATTAGCATGCCGCATGTCGGCACCCACGTACCAAAAGAAATCGCCGCGACGATGACCGAGACCGCACTGGACCTGCCAGACACCGATTGGCATGTCGATACGCTCTACGATTTTCTCTATGAAACCGGTGCCTCGGTAATTTCTGCAACACATTCACGCTACGTAATCGACTTGAACCGCCCACCAGACGGGACAAGCCTTTATCCTGGCCACGATGTAACCGAACTCTGTCCGACAACCACCTTCGACAACGATCCAATTTATTTTGAAGGGCAGGAACCCGACAGCGATGAAATCACTACCCGGCTCGAGCGTTATTGGAATCCGTACCACCGTCGTCTCGCAGAAACACTTGCGGAGCTTACTGGACAGCACGGTTATGCGCTTTTATGGGATGCTCATTCGATTCGCTCGGTCGTGCCGCGGTTCTTTGAAGGCAAGCTAGCCGACCTAAATCTCGGCAACAGTGACGGCAGCGCCTCAGACTCTGGATTGGCACACAGACTTTTGAAAATTTTGCAAGATACGCCTGGCTATACTGCTGTGCTAAACGGGCGTTTCAAGGGAGGCTATATAACCAGAACATATGGTCAACCAGCGGCGCACATACATGCGGTCCAGCTTGAACAGAGCCAAGCAACCTACATGGAAAAGAACCCACCGTTCACTTTTCGTGAGGACCTGGCCGAACAAGTGCGTCCGGTATTGCGACGCCTTATCGAAACAATGCTTGCATGGCGACCAGCTAACTAATTAATCGTCACGCGACCAGCCTGTACCACAAGATGTCTGGGATTGGCACCGAACCGATAAGCTAACTCCGCCGGACTTTCAATATTCCAAACGACAAAATCAGCCGCCTTTCCGGCAGTCAACGTCCCATGGGACTTTTCCATACCAAGCGCCGTTGCAGCATTGCGCGTAATGCCCGCAAGCACTTCCTCCGGTGTCATCCGAAACAGCGTGCAGCCCATATTCATCATTAGAAGGAGCGATTGCGCCGGAGACGAACCGGGGTTGCTGTCCGTTGCAAGTGCCATCGGCACACCGTGTTCACGAAAACTCTCGATCGGCGGCAAGTTGGTTTCTCTTAGAAAGTAGTACGCCCCAGGAAGAAGAACAGCGACCGTACCTGCTCCGGCCATCGCTTTGACCCCCTCCGCATTCGTAAATTCCAGATGGTCAGCGGACCGCGCGCCATATCGCGCCGCCAACGCTGCACCATCCAAATCAGACAACTGATCGGCGTGTAGTTTAACGGGAAGACCGAGAGAGACCGCTTTGTCAAAAACACGAGCGGTTTGCTCTGGCGAAAAGCCGATGCCTTCGCAAAACGCATCAACTGCATCCGCGAGGCCCAACTCAGCTACTCCAGGCAGAACCTCCTCACATATAAAGTCGATATATGCGTCAGCCCGGCCGGCAAATTCCGGAGGCAGAGTGTGGGCGCCAAGAAACGTTGTCTTGACCTCTATCGGATGATCTTTGGCGAGCGATCGAGCGACCCGCAACATTTTCAGTTCAGTTTCAAGATCAAGACCATAGCCCGACTTAATTTCGATGACTGTGACACCTTCAGCCAAAAAGCTCTCAAGGCGTCGCGCTGCCGCCGCGGCTAACGATGCCTCATCCGTTTCGCGCGTAGCCTTGACTGTCGAGATGATTCCGCCGCCTGCTCGGGCGATATCTTCATAGCTCGCCCCTTCGAGACGCATTTCAAATTCGCGCGCCCGATTTCCGCCATAGACGAGATGGGTGTGACAATCAATCAAACCGGGGGTGATCCACCGCCCATCAACATCGTGCACTTCTTTCGCAAGTGCGTCAGGCCGGTCTGTCAAATCACCCATCCGACCAGCCCAAACTATGCGCCCATCATCAACTCCAAGTGCCCCATTCTCGATCGCACCATAGAGCACGCCGCCAGCCTCCATGGTTGCCAGATTGGCGTTAATCCAAAGTGACTGCCACATCTCGGTTCAACCTCGCGTCAGTTTCCCGTCCCGGTCGATAAAATCTCTACTTCCGCCAACAAACAGAACTACATGCGCTTAGCGATGGCCTTTACGGTTCCCGCCAAGGTCTTGGCAGCACTCTTCTCCAGCCCACTGATGTCCTTGATCCAGCCCGCGGCCTTTTTGCGATCTTTGATCGACTCCGCGTTAATCCGGACGTTCAGTGCAGCTCCAGAAAGTGCTGTGTGACAAAGATGCGCAGCTGTTCCTACATCCGAGACGGCATTCACATTGCCCTTCGCAGCGGCGACAGCGGCCAGTTCCAACGTTTTTGCCGCGGCCCGAGCTGTTCGCAGGGGGACAACTGCGGCACCCGACATTGCTTTTTGAATGGCGTTGCCGCGGGCAGTTTGCTGTTTAGCTGTCTCCTTCGGCAGTTTGAACGCATCCATTACTGCGTCAAAAGCTGCTGAATCGTCCGTAATTGCTGCGGTCTGCTCGGTGCGAAGTTTCTCAGCCTGTCGAAGTATCTTTTTCATCTCCACCTCAACGGCAGCATACTTCTTACGACCTATGGTAAGCCGCGCGACCATACCAACGAGTCCGGCGGCCATCGCACCCGCATAGGCTGCTGCAGCGCCACCACCGGGCGTCGGTGTATCTGCAGCCAATTCATCGATGAATGCCGTCCCGACGGCGCCACCATCGGCCTCGTCCTTGCCCAGACGATTCTCCAGAACCTGATCGGACTGTAGGTCGTTGAGCTGCAAGTACCACTTGGCCGCATCGACCAGAGCCGCTTGAGGAATTAAGCCAACGAGCTCGCTATGCGTGATACTCACGCCATAACGTTGTGCCTCGCGGCGAATGGTTTCGACAACCCGTGAAATTGGCGTCTTTGTATAGTCAGTGAGATTCATGCTCACTTGAGCCTGGCCATCGACCATGAGACCCATACCTTTGACGTAGCGCAATCCGCCGGAAAGATGTCGGACGGCCTTACCGATCTCCTGGGCGATCTCAACTTTATCGGTATTAAGATATACGTTGTAGGCAATGAGGAAGGCTCGCGCGCTAATCGCGGTCGCGCCAGCCGGGCCAAGTTTACTTGGGCCAAAGTCGGGTGCGCGATCAGGATCGGATCCAATTTCACCTTTAAGCTGTTTGTAGGCATCTTTGCCGCGTCTGATGCTTGCGAGATTTTGACGACCCGGGCGCTGCGCCGCAGCTTCGTACAAGAAAACCGGAAGCTTCAATTCGCGACCAACGCGCTCACCAAGGCGCTTCGCAATCTCAACGCACTCATCCATCGTAATGCCGCTCACGGGCACAAATGGACAAACGTCGGTCGCACCCATGCGCGGATGACCGCCGGTGTGTTTGTTCAGATCAATGAGCTCTGCTGCTTTGGCGATACCTGCAAACGCTGCCGCCTCTACCCCAGCGGGGTTGCCGACAATCGTCACAACGCTACGATTGTGGTCGGCATCGGAACTCACGTCGAGCACCTGCGCGTCCTTTCCGCCACCCGCCGAAATTGCCGCGACGATGGCCTCTATAATTTTTGGCTTTCGGCCTTCCGAGAAGTTAGGCACGCATTCGACAAGTTGACGCATTTACTCTTCTCCAGTGTTTATGGAATTAGCTGTTGCTTAGGCGTTGCGCCAAATGTTTGGGCAACTATTTCGGAGCGTGGTGAGATTTTTCCTTAGCCGTCTTTGCATCCTCGACCGCCACAGATGTATCGGGCGCCCCGTTTGTGCGCAAAGGACCGCGCTTATGCTGTGGTAGTTGATTTTGCTGAGAAAGACTGCGGCCTTCAATTGACGGTTTCTCAACTGCTTGTTTGACATCCGTCTCCGCCGCCGGTTGTGGCAACGATCGCTTGTAAAAGCCTTCGAGAAACGCGCCCGATTCTACTTCGAGTGTGTCGTGCGTTACGTCGCCAATTACTCTGGCTGTGCGACGAAGCGAGATATTCTTGGCAATGATCGAGCCATGGACCGTCCCATGAACAGATACCTGCGCCGCATTGATCTGACCATTGACACTGGCGCCTTCGCTAACGGTCAAACTTCCGCACGCTATATTGCCATCAATCGTTCCGCTGACATGCACATCCCCTTTGCCAACAAGATCGCCTGTAATCTCGAGGTTCTTGCTTATGACTGACGGTGGATACGAATCCGATTTCTCGGCACGATCAACCGAACTGGCTCGCTTCTTAAAAAACATTACCAGCGGCTTCCGAAGTTCCCTGATGGTTCTATCGTAAAGCTTTCGTAGTCCCAGAACAAGGCAACTTGGGAGCTATAGTATTAACGGCGTGTGATGCGGCCAACCCGCATCCATCCGTCAACCGACGCCAGCAACACTGACCGATGCTACAATTTTCCGTGTACGATTAGTTCAATCCGCTGCTTGGCTCGCCGCGTCCATAACTTCAGAAAGGAATTTTTCGGCCTCAAGCGCTGCCATGCAACCCATACCGGCTGCAGTCACTGCCTGGCGATATATCCTGTCTTTGACATCGCCGGCCGCGAACACGCCTGCCACGCTCGTCGCTGTGCTATCAGCTGCAGTTAAGACATATCCCTCTTCGTCGATCTCAACCTGCCCACGAAACACATTTGTCGCCGGATCGTGACCGATCGCCATAAAAACACCGTCTGCGGTACAGTCTGTTGTTACGGCAGTTCGTAAATTGCGCACTCGTGCGCCGGTCACCCCCAGAGGTTCGTCGGTACCGACAATCTCATCTACTACACTGTCCCACACGATTTCGATTTTGGAATTACGAAACAGACGATCCTGCATAATCTTCTCAGCCCGCAGTTCATTCCGTCGATGGATGAGCGTTACTTTTGTGGCAAAATTTGTGAGAAAAATCGCTTCCTCTACCGCCGTGTTGCCCCCGCCAACGACGACGACTTCCTTATCACGATAAAAAAATCCGTCGCATGTCGCGCAAGCTGAAACACCAAAGCCCTGGAATTTCTGCTCCGATGGCAAACCCAGCCACCGCGCCTGGGCACCAGTCGCAATGACGACAGTGTCCCCGCCATACGTGTCCCCACTATCGCCCTTGCACTGAAAAGGCCGTTGCGAAAAATTAACATCTACGATCAGGTCGCTTATGATCTCGGTTCCTACATGCTGCGCCTGTGCCAGCATCTGCTCCATCAGCCATGGTCCTTGGATGGCATCGGCAAAACCAGGATAGTTCTCAACATCGGTCGTGATTGTAAGTTGACCGCCGGGTTGCATGCCCGAGACGAGGATAGGCGCGAGGTTCGCGCGCGCCGCATAAATCGCTGCGGTATAGCCGGCCGCACCAGAGCCAATGATTAAAATTTTGCTATGACGGTGTTGTGCCATTTTGGTTAACCCATCCCAGAATTAGTTATTTGCCGACGCTTCGATGTAGCTGAACATCAATTATATCCTACCGAGAATATCCTACGAGGCCATCCCGAATCTTCCCATTATGCTCTTGAACCCATTGTGCTCTTTAAAACGGCTGCCCGTTACTTTGTATCCAGATTTGTCACGCCGTCCCATGGTTCATCGGGCGGGCCGTTAATGAACGCAAGGGCGCGGTCTGCCGCCTTTTGTGCAGCAGCATCACCTTTCGATGCCGAGAATTCTTCGTAGGCTGCCTTAAAGTCACCGCATCGATAGGCCGCAAGCGCGCTGGCATAATGTTGGATTTGGTCACTCCCGATATTAACGTTGAGTGCTTCACCAGATTCGCCGAGCGGCTCAAATATTGTGACCGGTTGCTGTCTTCCGACCACACGGACCGTATCCAGCGCCCGAAATTGTATTGTGGCGCCACAGAGCGTTGCGGCGCTGTCGCTGACAAGAATCTGTGACCCATATTGTTTGTTGGCGCTTTCGAGCCGTGCTGCCAGATTCACCGCATCACCTATAACTGTGTAGTTAAAGCGACGATATGATCCGATATTGCCGACCAGCATTTCACCGCTGTTGATACCAATGCGCGTTCCAACAGATCGGCCGCCAGGCAGCCCAAAGCCAGACGATTCAGCCCCAAGCCTTCGCTGGCACGCGAGGGCCGCGCGCACTCCCGAAAGTGCATGATCTTCATCATCGACTGGCGCACCAAACACCGCGACGACCGCATCGCCAATATATTTGTCGACAAACCCACCATGAGCCTCAATCGTGTCACTCATCACCGAAAGGTATCGATTGAGAAAGGTAACGAGGTCCGACGGACTCAAGCCCTCTGAGATTTCGGTGAATCCCGCAATATCCGAAAACAGGACGGTCAGTTCCCGGCTTTCGCCGCCGAGTTTGGGAAGTCGGTTCCCTGCGAGCATCCGTTCAATTACTGCCGGCGCAAGATAAAGAGAAAACGACTTGTAAAGACGATTGCGCTCTCGATCACTCACAGCAAATCGATAACCCAGCATTCCGGCAAAACTGAGGCTGCCAGAGGCTAAAGTATCACCAAGCGGGAGAAGAATACCGTTTCGGAATGCCACCACAGTAACAGCCGTCCAAATAATACCTACGCACGACCAAGCAATCGCCGCACTAGGCGGCCCCAGCAACAACGTCAATCCGGCAACGACAAATGATAAAATGAAGACCCCGGCAGTGCTCCGACCCCGCGCCACGATATTAACAACGTCGCGCTGCAATAGATTATTGACCGCCGTCGCATGAATGAGCACGCCAGGGGTCGCGCGCCGCGCAATTCCTGCTGTCGTTTGTGGGGTCGAGATACAAGGTTCCGGCGCGCCAACCGCATCGGGGGAAACAATGAAACGGTTAGACGCCAGTCGTCGGTCCTGCAAGTCCAGAACGGCCCCCATAATGACGGTCTTGCCTGCAAAATTATTCTTAAAATAGGCAACGTTGCCTTGTTCGGCACAATGGAATAGATCACCGAATGAATAGATTGGAACAGCCCCTGGCCTGTCATCAAAGTTGAGGGTTAGAACATTTGACGCCCCACCTGGGATTATGAAATCGCCGAGGCTTGCTGTTACCCCTTCCGAGCTGGCCTCAGCAGCAATGGCCCGCGCGGTCAATTCGAGCGCAAACCCCGGCTGTTTCGTGATGTCGCCATCTTTCTCAACATCGACAAAGAGTGGGACGCCGCGAACGATACCGTCCACATCAGTGTGGAGGTTCAAGGACCGGATATTTTTCGCACCGCCGACGGCAAAATTAAAGACTCGATGCGGAAGAATAGGATTGTCGCCATATGCTGCACCGAGCACGATACGCCCATCACGACGGCTGCGCGCAAGCGAACGCAATAGCGGCTGATCGTACCGTCGATCCGCAACAGTACCGCCGACTGCAACGGGCAGCACCATATCCCACCCCAATACCGCCGCACCACCGTCTAAAACCGCGTCCATGACGCGCGCCAACTGCGGTGTCCACATCACAGTTGGCATACCTACAAAAGGCGCCGTCGCGTACGTCGCCTCGTCGATGGCAATGACGACCGCATTTGCCGGATGCACCGAATTGGGTTTGGCTTGCGTAGACGCACGCAGCCAGTGCAAGACATCAAGGTCGAGACGATTAAGCCGGTCAAACGCGGGAATCGAGGTCACTGCCGCTGCAATGACAGCAATAAGGCCAGCAGCAAGAAGATCGCGAGGTCGAATCATGCTTGACCGCAATGGACCGCCACGCACCGAGAGATCAACGGCGCGGCGAGATCAAAAAGCCAGCAGGCGACCGAGCACAGAAACGCCGGCCCGGCTCGCAACTGGAGAAATTCGAAAGACAACCTTACGGTCACCCGCAGTTACGATGTAAAGTCCGCCCGGCTCCAATGCAATATTCTTTCGAGCGAGATCAGCGACACCGTTGATAATATCAATCGTGTGTTGTTCTTGCTTCCCATCCAACCGTTCCAGCAAAATAGTCGCGGTGGTCAGAGGTGCTTCGTTCACGAACCTAATGAGGGGACTTACGCCATAAAGAATTCGCTGCGGTTTCGGCTTACTCTTACCCTTTGTTGGTGCCTTCCGAAAAACAATTGCACCTGCCGCCTGACTTTGCCCTGTCGACAACTGCAAATCGCCGCCGTCACAGTCCACAAGCTCTCTTTCCATAGAGCTGCCAGATACTTTGCTCTCTTTGGAGCCGACAGTTATCGTGCCGCCAGTGATGATCTCGCGTGTGCATGAACTAAGATATCCAAGCGTAACGCTTTGCCCAGCATTCAGTTTGATAACCCGCCCCAGTTCTAGTAAATCCATAAACTGGAGCTCGCTCGCATCAAAGCTCACATCCTCGACAATTGCGACCGGCCCAGTCTCTGCGGCATAGACAATCTTTGAATCTAAAGTCGCCGCAGCCAATGCCATAAATGCGATAAGAGTAACGATACGTGTCATGGCGATCGCAACCTCATGTAAATAATTGTTTCTGCTGAGCAGCGCTGCGATCAATCATATCACACACCCATCACATCGCCCAACTAGCGGCCGATAGCGTATCCCTGCATGCCGCGCGGATTAGCCGCTGCCTTGAGTATCCCATTCTCACGGCTTGCCGCGCTCATCCGGCCCTCGGCCCACTCGCCCACAACACTCATACGATGACCACGTCGCTCCAGTTCTGACAGAGTCGCCGCTGGAAATCGTGATTCGATTGAAAGATGCCCTGGTGCTGCCGCGCGCGGATAGAACGAGCTTGGCATGTGATCATTATGAAATGAGGGCGCGTCGATCGCCTCCTGCAGATTCATCCCATAGTGGACGTGTCGGAGAAAGAAAATTGGCTGCCATTGATCCTGCTGATCACCACCGGGCGTGCCGAACGCCATATAGGGACGCCCGTCTTTGAGCGCGAGTGACGGCGTGAGCGTTGTCCGCGGGCGCCTACCAGGAGCGAGACTCGCCGACAATCCCTCCTTCAACCAGAACATCTGCGCGCGCGAATTCAAACAAAACCCTAGTTCAGGAACGACCGGCGAGCTTTGCAGCCAGCCGCCGCTTGGTGTCGCCGATACCATATTGCCGTGGCGGTCAATTATATCTACATGACATGTATCGCCCCGTACATCGGCGGCCTTTGCCATCGTTGGCTCACCAATGCCGATAAAGCTTGGAACGGATGACGCGTCGCTTGCGATAAGTGCGGCATAATCGATATTGGCGCCATGGCCGTTAACTGTGCCCGGCCGAAATTCGAGCGATGCCGTATCCGAAACCAGAGCGCTACGTTCCACGTTGTATTTATCCGACAGCAACACGTCCATGGGCACGCCGCCACTTGCTGGTTCACCGTAAAACTTCTCACGATCCGCAAAGGCGAGTTTTGCGCATTCGGTCACGGTGTGAACGAAGTCCGGGCCAAGAGGATCCATTGCATCAAGATCAAAATATTTGAGAAGCGCGAGCTGTTGCAGAAATACCGGGCCTTGCCCCCAAGCGCCCGTCTTCAACACCGTCAACCCTCGGTAATCATAACCAAGTGGATCCTCATAGGTCGCTTGCCACGCCGCCATATCGTCACCGGTTAAGACACCGGCGTGGCGCTCGCCACTAGAATCCATTAACTCGTTAGAGCGACAGAATCCATCGAGCGCTTCAGCCACAAATCCATGACTCCAGGTTCGTCTTGCAGCGTCGATTTGGACAACGCGGTCACCGCCCGCGGACTTACCTTCTTCAACAATTCTTTGCCATGTTCGAGCCAGCGCCGGGTTCGCCAGGAGAGTGCCTGGTGCAGGAACATCGGTTCCGTTGAGATAGACTGCCGCTGACGTTGGCCACTCAGAAATAAAGAGTTCTCGCACCGACTCAATTGTCTGACTAACTGCGGGCACAAGTGGGACGCCGTTCGCCGCGTACGAAATCGCCGGTTCGAGGACTTCCTCGAGGGTCATGACGCCATGGTCGCGAAGCATCAACATCCAAGCATCGAACGCACCTGGCACGACAGTCGCCAACAGTCCGGCGCCGGGCATCATGTCAAATCCAAGGTTACGATAGTGGTCGATCGTAGCGGCAGCCGGCGCGACACCTTGACCGCAAATTACCTTGGTCTCATCCAGGCCATTGTCATGGTAAATAATGGGAAGGTCGCCGGCTGGGCCACACAAATGTGGCTCGCAAACCTGCAAAACCATACCCGTCGCAACAGCCGCATCGAAGGCGTTGCCGCCGCGCTCCAAAATTCCCATTCCAACGGCTGACGCAAGCCAGTGCGTTGAAGCGACGACACCGTATGTGCCTAAGATTTCCGGACGTGTTGTAAACATCTTTGGGCTCCTTACGGGCACGAGATGACCATGTTTTATCCGCTCGGACGCCGCAGAACAATCGGAGAGAATACGAAAATTGGTTTCACTTGACCGCCTGCTGCCTGTACAGGCAGGCTCGCCGCCGCAACAACGCCATCGCTAGAGGACGTCTATGTCCATACCATTTGTCCGCGACATGGAAGTCGACTATGACACCATGACGCCGTTATCGCCGCTTGTTCGCCGCGTCATTGCGCGCAATCCAGGGCCGTTCACATTTCATGGCACGGGCACATACATCATCGGTCACGGGCACGTTGCCATCATCGATCCAGGGCCTGACGATGAGGCGCATATTGATGCACTCCTTAATGCCGTTCGTGGCGAGACAGTCACCCATATCTTAGTTACCCACACCCATCGCGATCATTCGCCTGCAGCAGCGTCAATAAAGGAGTCGACTGGCGCCCCGACGTTTGCCTTCGCTGCACACGGTGGGGAGCGTTCAGCGGTTGGCGTGGAGGAAGGCGCGGATTTCGATTTTCAGCCAGATCAAAAAATGAGTAATGGTGACAGAGTTTCTGGCCCTGACTGGACAATTGCGGCGGTGCACACCCCGGGTCACACAGCCAACCACTTATGCTTCGATTTGAATGAGGAAGCGACGTTGTTTTCAGGCGACCATGTTATGGGGTGGTCGACGACTGTCATCGCCCCACCAGATGGCAGTATGGCCGACTATTTGGCGTCCCTGCGAAAACTGTTGGAGCGCGACGACCATTTATTCCGGCCGACCCACGGACCCGCGATCACCGACCCAAAACCACTTGTCCGCGCATATCTTGATCATCGAGCGCAGCGCACCGCGCAGGTCCAGCAGTGCCTTGATAGTGGGGGCAACAACATCGACGAGATTGTGAAATCGATTTATGCAGATCATGACCCGCGCCTACATCGCGCCGCCGCACATTCAATTTTAGCACATTTGATAGCTATGATCGATGACGGAAGTGTCAGGTGTGACGACACCCAACCCGAATTGGAATCCCGCTTCCAATCGGCAAATTAGGTTTCTGGCGCTTCCAAAAGAAGCACCATTTGTCTGCGTTGGCGCCGCATAAGGAGCCATACGGCGATACACAGCGTCGCTCCCATCACGACCGGCCAGCGCAGCCCTAAAGCCCCTGAGAGCCCCCCCATTGCAAGTGCGCCAAGTGCCGGCCCACTGCGAAACAGAACACCGTAAAGAGACATAACGCGGGCGCGCATCTGCTCCTCAACCGCGGTCTGAATCAACGTTTGAACTCCGACGCCGCTTAACAGCCGGCCAAGCCCCATGACCGTCATCGCCGCTACAGCGACCCAGAAGTTAGACGTTGCAGCAAAGACAAGGAGTGACCCGCCCAGAACCAACAGGCTCGCAAACGCAATAGTTGTCAGGCCGACAAGGCTACGACGTTGTGTCAGCCATATACCGCCGATAGCTGCGCCAATACCGGTAGCCGAAGTAAGCCAGGCAAGCCCGGCGGCGCCGCGTCCAAAGACCTCATCGGCAAACGCCGGTAGAAGCTCAGCAACGGGAGCAGCCAACACGGAAGCCGCCATCATCATAAGCAAGAGCGGCCCGATTGAAGCGTTGCCGAAGCAATAGCGAAACCCTTCTGCAACATCAGCGAGTAGACTGCTTTCGGGTCGCTTTTTCGGCGTCGCCTGCGGTAGCTTGAGGCGCGGCAGAACCACGACTAACCCCAAAAAACTTAGTGCATTCATGAGAAACGCCGGCGCTATGCCCATCGTCGTAATGACGACACCAGCGAGCGCCGGACCAGCGAAACGAGCAGAATTGAAGACCACCGAGTTGAAGGCAATCGCCGTTCCCAAATTCTCGCGATGAACAAGACTGGCAACAAGAGCCAGGCGGGCCGGCTGTCCTGCACCATGAAATACGCCAAGCAGAAACGTGAGCAGGAGCAGCCACCAAATTGTAATGGCCCCCGTCCATGTCATAACGCAAAGAGTCACCGCCTGCGCGAACGCCATAACCTGAGTCACCCACGCAACCCGCAAGCGGCTATGCCGGTCCGCAAGGGCACCAGCAAACGGACCAACCACGAGAGTTGGACACAAATCGGCAAAAGCAATGACTCCTAACCACAAGGCCGAATTTGTGAGTTGCCACGCCAGCCAACCGACGGCCAATCGTTGGATCCAAAGTCCAACCAGAGAAATGCCATTAGCCATCGTGTAAAGCGTATAGTTTCGATTGGCGAACAGCGCGCGAAGCGTTCCCGAACTGCTGGCGCCCTTAACTGAAGCCTCTTGGTGCTTTTCAGTGTCGGTCATTTGCCATCATTCACTGACGAAGGTCACGGACCGACCGGAGCAATTGGCACCCACCTTCTAGCGTGCAACTGCTTCACCTTGATCCGAAGTTTCCGCTGTCTGCTCCAGCAAACTTGCGAGGCTCTTTTGGCGACGCTGCACAACAAACCACAGAAGAATGCAAAGTATACCGCCAATCGCAATGGGTGCGCGAAACCCCATCACTTCGGAAAGCCCTCCCATAATTAGTGCCCCTAGCGCTGGGGCGCCACGGAATATGAGACCAAAGATTGCCATCACGCGTGCGCGCAGATGCTCCTCGACAGCCGATTGGACGAGCGTTTGACCAGCGACGCCGCCAATCAGCCGGGCAAACCCGACGAATACCATTGCGATGACAGCGACCCAAAAAGTGGTTGTGGTTGTGAACAGAACCACCACGACACCAAGACCCAAGGTGCCGCCAATTAGCATCAATGCGGTGAGTCCTGTGAGTGTGCCCCGCTTGGCAAGCCAAAGACCGCCCATCGATGCGCCAATACCGCCCGCCGACGTTAGCCAGGCCAAACCATCCGCACCGCGTCCGAAGACGACATCGGCGAAACCAGGCAGTAGCTCCAGGACCGGTGCCGCAAGGATGGATGTGGCCGTCATGATTAACAACAGCGGACCAATTGCCGGATGATGGGCTGCATAGCGGAAGCCTTGCAGAATATCGGCGAATAGCCCACTCGCGGCACGGTTTACAATTTTCTGAGGCGGTAAACGGAGTTGAAACATGGCGATTATGAAAATGACAAAGGTCAGCGCGTTGATCAGAAATGTTGGTGCGATCCCCATGGTTGTTATGACGACCCCGGCAATCGCTGGGCCGATGAAGCGCGCGAGATTGAAAGCAAGCGAATTGACGGCGATTGCCGTGGTGATATCGCTCGGCCGGACAAGGCTTGGAACCATTGACATGCGCGCGGGCTGATTAAATGCAAGGACGAAGGCAAGCGACAAGGTCAGGGCGAACAGTAGATTGATAGTGATGATATCGAAGGCGGTCAGGAACCATAAAATAAGCGCCTGGATCATTGCCAAAAACTGGCACACAATATTAATCTGCAACCGACTGTGACGATCGGCAAACGCTCCGGCAATCGGGCCGATAATTAAGGCTGGAATGAGATCGGCAAAGGCGACGATGCCAAGCCACAGTGCCGAACCGGTAAGTTGCCAAGCCAGCCAGCCAACGGCAACCTTATGCATCCAAAACCCGTTCATCGACAGCGTACCGCCGAAGATATAAATCGCGTAATTACGGTTCGAGAATGCACTGGTGACAGCACTGAAATCGAGCCAACTGGACAGCGATAGACGATTGTTACGGAAACAGGCCGTTGTCTTTGCCTTTTCTTCGCTAGACAAATCGGTGTCGCCGCGCGTTCAAGTCTCGACTTTCAGACAGGCGAAGCAATTTGCTGCATTCAATATAGCTGGCAGTGGCGCGCGCTCCAACGTCCTACACAGCCTTCCACCAAATTTTACAGCGCTTCGTCTCGGCGCGCTCCTAAGTGTTGACGCAACGACAGCACACCGCAACACTGCCGATACATCCAGACAGGACGGTTCAACGCAGCCATATCATGCCCGACACCGATCTCCAGCCAACATATTTAAAGGATTATCAACCGCCAGTTTGCCGGCTGAATTCCGTAGATCTCCATTTCGAGTTAGGCGAAGACGTGACGCATGTGACATCTCGCCTTAGCGTCGCGATATTGCCGTCAGCACTTGGACAATCGCTTCGTCTCAACGGCAATGGTCTTGATCTCGTTTCGATCAAGATCGACGACATGCCGCTTGCCGACAGTGACTTCGAAAATGAGCCTGAGCACCTGACGATACTCTCCCCACCCAGCAGTTTTACACTGGAAATTGAAACAGCCATCAAGCCGCAAGAAAACACGTCCCTCGAAGGACTTTATAAATCGAGTGGCAATTTTTGCACTCAATGTGAGCCGGAAGGGTTCCGGGCAATTACGTACTTTCCGGACCACCCGGATGTGATGACAACTTTCACCACAACCATCGTCGCCGAAAAGAAACGGTATCCAGTACTGCTGTCAAACGGAAACAAAGTAGATGAAGGAAGCACCGAGAACGGTCGTCATTGGGTGAAGTGGCACGATCCATTCCCAAAACCCTCATACTTATTTGCGTTGGTGGCCGGAGACCTTGCTGTTGTTGAAGATCATTTCACAACAGCCTCCGGGCGCGATGTCACCCTCAGAATTTTTGTCGAACCGAGCAATGAGGACCGATGCGGTTACGCTATGGATTCGCTCAAAAGGGCGATGCGATGGGATGAGGAAACCTTCGGGCTTGAGTACGACCTCGACGTATTCATGATTGTCGCCGTCAGCGACTTCAACTTTGGCGCGATGGAAAATAAGGGTTTGAACATTTTCAACGCCAAATATATTCTGGCAAATGCTGAGACCGCGACAGACCGCGACTTTGCCGGCATCGAAGCGGTCGTCGCCCACGAATATTTCCACAATTGGACTGGCAATCGTGTGACCTGCCGAGATTGGTTCCAGTTGAGTTTGAAAGAGGGACTCACCGTCTTTCGGGATCAGGAATTCTCCGCTGATATGCGCTCCCGCGCGGTCAAGCGTATTGGTGATGTGCGCACTTTGCGGGCCGCCCAATTTCCCGAAGATGCCGGGCCGCTTGCTCACTCAGTTCGCCCGGACTCCTATATAGAAATCAATAATTTTTATACAGCAACCGTCTACGTTAAGGGCGCAGAGGTTGTGCGGATGGTGCACACCTTGATCGGTGCCGAGGCATTTCGTAAAGGTCTTGACCTCTATTTTGAACGCCATGATGGGCAGGCGGTCACGACCGAAGATTTTTTGGCGGCTATGGCCGATACTTCAGGTCAGAATCTAGACCAGTTTGCATTGTGGTACGCTCAAGCTGGCACACCTGAAATTACGGTCTCCGACGCCTATGACCAATCGGCGGGCAGTTATTCAATAACGGTGGAACAGTCCAGCCCGGTGACGCCTGGTCAACCAGACAAAAAACCACTTCAGATACCACTTGCTATAGGTCTGCTTGACCAAACAGGCAACGAAATGCCGCTCAGACTTGAATCGGATTCTGCAAATTCCCAAGCTTCAGGAACACGCCTACTCCAGCTAAACGCACCGCGTCAAACGTTTCTCTTTACAGAGGTATCGGAGCGACCAATTCCGTCGCTAATGCGTGGGTTTTCGGCACCAGTCAAACTCAAGACATCCATCAGCGATAAAGGCAGAGCAGTGCTTTTTTCGCACGACAGTGATCTTTTCAATCGCTGGGAGGCAGGGCAACAGTTGGCATTGACCCTGCTGCTGGATGCCGTTGGCGCGAATTCAGCCGGTTCAGGGCATGTGGACAAAGCCACATTTTCCAATGCCGATCTTTATGTCGCCGCCGTCGGCGAATTGTTAACCGATGAGGGGCTTGAGCACGCTTTCGTCGCAGAGGCGATCCTGCTGCCGACCGAGACCTATGTCTGTGATCAATTGAATGTGGTCGACGTAGAGGCGGTCCATTGGGCTCGCGAGCAATTACGCCAGACAATTGCGCAGCGGCTTTTTGAACCCCTTCTTGCGTCATACCACGGGCACAACAGCAATCGTCCGTACTCTCCGGATGCCGCGGATGCTGGTAGTCGCAGCTTGCGAAACGCGGCGCTTTATTTTCTCACCTCCCTCGACGACTCGGAAATGCTGGCTTTGTGCGTTGAGCAGTATCAAAACGCCAACAACATGACCGACCGAATGGCCGCTCTCACCATGTTGGCCGACGTTGACAACCCGGCGAGGGTTGAAGCGCTCGATGATTTTTACAGCCGTTGGCATAGGGATGCCCTTGTCGTTGACAAGTGGTTCGCCATTCAGGCGTCATCTGCGCTCGAAGACACGTTGGATACTGTTAAAAGGTTGCAACATCATGATGCCTTCTCACTGCACAATCCAAACAGGGTTCGTGCCCTGATCGGCGCTTTCGCATCAGGAAATGCCCTCCGATTCCACCGCGCTGACGGCGCGGGTTATCGCTTCCTGACTGACTGTGTTTTAGAACTTGACGAACTAAACCCGCAGGTTGCGGCACGTCTGCTCTCACCATTTGGACCATGGCGCCGCTACGATAGCGATCGTCAAGCCTTGATAAAGAGCCAAATCGAGCGAGTTCTGAAAAAAAGTGGGCTGTCGCCCGGGACATACGAGATTGCCTCTAAGACACTTGGCTGACCTCTCCAATTCATTTTCTAACCGAATAGGTCCCTGTCCATGAACATCCGAATACTCACTGTCACAGGGCCGTCAACTTCTACTCTAAATGCGCCGCGATGAAGGGCGACGTCAAAGCCGACATATGCGTCATTGGCGCAGGGCCTGGTGGATTATCGGTGGCCGCCGCGGCCTCCATGATGGGAGCTAAAACCGTATTGATTGAACGCCACAAAATGGGCGGCGACTGCTTAAATTACGGATGCGTTCCGTCCAAGGCTTTAATTGCTGCGTCCAAAGCCGCCCACGGTATGCGTCAGGCAAGTCGCTTCGGTATAAAGAACCACGAGCCGGAGGTCGATTTTGCTGCGGTGCGCAACCATGTAAAAGGTGTGATTTCTGCAATCGAACCAAATGATTCCGTGGAGCGTTTCGAAGGTTTAGGGGTTAAAGTTATCCTCGATCAAGGTCGGTTTTCTGCCCCGCGCGAGGTGATCGCTGGTGATTGTCGCATTCAAGCGCGCCGCTTCGTTATCGCCACAGGCTCCTCGCCATTGGTGCCACCGATACCCGGTCTAGCCGACGTTCCCTTCCTTACCAACGAGAGTATCTTCGACCTCGAAAATGGTCCCGAACATCTGATTGTTATTGGCGGAGGCGCGATCGGTGTGGAATTAGCGCAAGCACACAGGCGACTTGGCGCAAACGTTACAATTGTTGAGATGTTCAAAATCCTGGGACGCAATGATGCCGAAGCAGTGAACATCGTTCGCAAGCAGTTGATAGAGGACGGCATTACCATCCACGAAGACACCATAGTGAAAAGCGTTGAGCGCAGCGGCGAGCGCATCAGTGTGATTACTGAGTCTGACGGCAAACCGTTACGGATCGACGGTTCGCATATTCTTGTCGCCGCCGGCCGCAGCGCAAATTTGGATGGATTGAACCTAGACGCGGCCGGCGTTCAGTATTCACCTAAGGGCATAGATGTAGATGCGCGTCTACGCACAACGAACAAGAAGATTTTCGCAATAGGCGACGTTGCAAGCCCCTACCAATTCACTCATATGGCCGGATATCACGCAGGTATTGTTATTCGAAATGCATTGTTCATGTTGCCTGCAAAAGTGAACTACGCCGCAGTCCCATGGGTCACATTCACTGACCCAGAGTTTGCCCATGTTGGTTTGACAGAGGACCAGAGTCGCAAAAAATTCAGCGATGATCTTCGTGTGTTGCGGTGGCCATTTGCGGAGAACGACCGGGCCCAAGCCGAGCGAAATATTACCGGTATGATTAAGGTTGTCACCAGCCGTCGCGGTAGGATTCGTGGAGCGAGCATCGTTGGACCGCATGCCGGGGAACTAATTCTGCCTTGGGTCCTCGCGACGAGTTCACATGAGAAAATCGGTAAGATGGCAAGTCTAATTGCACCATACCCGACACTTTCTGAAGTCGGCAAAAAAGCAGCGGGAACATATTTTACACCATCATTGTTCAGCGAACGCACAAAGCGACTCGTCAAGTTTTTGCAACATTTTTGAACCTTTCAATATGATGGGCTAGTCTGGCATGCTCGCGAGCTCGTCAAAAATAGAGGTGGTGGAATCGGCTTCATCATTTGAACCAGTGACACAAGCCATTTACCTTGCGGGACTGTGGCCTTTCCCAGCCCTTATGACCTACGCAGCTCTACGCGACCTGCTCAGCTTCACAATCCCTAACTGGATTCCAGTTTTGGTGATCTGCGGATTTTTTCTTGTTGTCGTAACAAAAGGTAGCCTTTGGTCTTTAGCGACTTTACTGCACTCCGGTACCGGAATTGCAGTCCTGGCCGCAGTTGCTTTGCTATTCTTCCGTGGACTGATCGGTGGCGGCGACGCCAAGCTCATCGCAGCCGCAAGCGTATGGATGGAATGGCCACAGTTGACACTGTTTCTCCTCATAATGGCGTTTTTTGGTGGCGTATTGGCACTCGTTTAGATCGGCGCGCAGAGGGTGGCAAAAAGCGCGTTGGCCTCCTCAATATCTTCGGACCTGAAGCACTACAATGACGCAACGCAAGAGTTCAATTCAAGCCATCCGTCGCACTATGTGTGGAGCGACCGCGCTTGTTTTAATTTCGTTCATTGTCGCAGCTGCATTCCTAGCCGAGGCTAAAGCACAAAATTCCCCGGCACCATCGATCGCTTTTGAAACGCTGAAGAGGCTCGCTGAGCAAGGCAACTCGGTGGCACAAAATAACCTTGGCCTGCGATACGCGCAGGGAGATGGCGCCGAGCAGATAGTGCGGAAGCCTTGAAGTGGTACCTCCGCGCAGCTGAGCAAGGACTGCCAGAAGCGCAGAACAATGTAGGCCTCATGTACGCGGAAGGCCTGGGCGCACCGCACAATGACTTCGAAGCGGTGCGCTGGTATCGCCTGTCTGCACTGCAGGAATTTGCAGTTGCACAAAATAACCTCGGCTGGATGTGCTACCAAGGCCGGGGTATCGAACGGAATTATGGGGAGGCGGCAAGGTGGCATCGACGATCGGCCGAGCAGGCATTACCCAACGCCCAATTTAATCTGGCTGCGATGTACGAAGCAGGTTTTGGGGTCGATCAAGATCTCAATGAGGCTGTTCTCTGGTACCGCAAAGCGGCAGAACAACAACACGAGCAGGCCGCGGCAAGGGTCCGCCTATTAGCGTCAAGCCTCCCGTCCAGCGAAGCGACATTGGAAACGTCAAATACTGCGACGCTCGATCAACACGCCGCTGTCGAATTATCTGTTGCCCCTGTTGCACCAGTGGCGCCCAAACCGCCGGAAGAGACTGCTCTTGTAAGCATCCCACCCCCACCGAAACCGAATACTGTTGCTAAGAAGTCGACGGGTATCGCAAGCGAGGCGTTGAGTACAACATCCGCCACACCCCGGTTCGAGGAAACGTCGGACACCGTGAGCAAAACACAAGCCGCGAAGGCATTTCAAGCTCAGCTTGCTGCCTATCGCAGTGAGGCGCGCTCTCTCAACGGCTGGCGCGCAATGATCGACGCGTATCCTTCGCAATTTGAAGGATTCAGTCCATCGATTGAGCGGATCGATCTCGGCGGCGAGAAAGGCGTGTTCTTTCGCCTAATGACGGGGCACTTTGGTACTATGGATGAGGCCAAGCGTTTCTGTACGCGGATCATCCAAAGCGCCGCCGCTAGCGGCTGCATTCCACGACCGGCGCCGTAAGACTGAAACTGCCTATACCGTCGCCTGCCGGCCGATAACCCTGTTCAGTCAGCCGTTTCGTCTCTATGAGACAGGTACCACCACCCAATTGGCTCAATCAATGCCCGCAGACAATTCCGCCGTGATCTATCGACCATCAATACTGCTGCTCGTTGTGATAATCGCAACCAGCTTGCTGGCGATTAGTATCTACATACCATCGATGCCGGCGATCGCCGTTGATCTTGGCACCAGCATGGGCAGCGTTCAGCTTACGATGACGCTCTATCTGATTGGGTTCGCGTTTTCCCAGCTATTTTTCGGCCCAGTGTCCGACAAGTACGGTCGCCGCCCAGCTTTGTTGGGTGCGCTGTTAATCTTCTTCCTATCAAGTATTGCCTGCACACTGGCGCCAACCATTGAATTCTTGATCGTGGCGCGAATATTCCAGGCGTTCGGCGCCTGCGCTGGCGTTGTGCTAACACGCGCAATCGTTCGCGATGTCTATAACCGTACGGAAAGCGCCAGAGTCATGGCCTATCTCGGCATGGCCATGGGGTTGGCACCAGCGCTCGCTCCCGTGCTCGGCGGACAGTTGCACATAATTTTCGGCTGGCGCGCAAATTTTGCTTTCATGGCGATTGCTTGCGCGGTTGCGTTTATCGCGGCGTGGGCCCGGTTGCGCGAGACACACAACCAACGAGGTGCTGCTGTAACGAGACTATACGGGATGCTGAATGGATATGTGCGCCTTTTGCGGTCGCCGACTTATCTCGCTTATTCTCTTAACGCATCGTTTCTGACCGCTGGCTTCTTCGCATTCTTTTCCAGCGCGCCGATCGTCATCATACAAATCATGGAGCTGTCTCCCGACAAATTAGGTTTCTTCACCTTATTCATGCCAGCAGGCTTTATTACAGGCAATTTCATCGTCAGCAGGCTCACCAACAGAGTTAGCCTTGACCGGCTGATTGTGACGGGGAATCTGATCGCGGTTGCAGCGATGGCAACGATGGTCGGAATCGCACTTACTGGACATATTGGCGTCGCAGCAATTGTCGGACCGGTGTATTTCCTCGGCCTTGCCAATGGTTTCGCTCTTCCAAACAACTTAGCTGGTGCTGTTAGTGTCGATCCATCGATCGCTGGGACGGCTTCGGCATTGCTCGGATTTATGCAAATGCTGATGGCCGCGGTAGCGACAATCGCGGTTGGTTTTCTGACACACGAGTCACAGCTGACCATGGCGGCAATTATGTTGGTATCGGCAGTTGGATCGTTTGCTTCGCGCTTGTTTATGCGCCTTGATCGTGCACGCGTCGTGGACGCGTGACTGACGACTTCTCGTAGACGCTTCCTGAAGTTCGGACTAGCCTGTGATCGGATCGTCGAATGCAGAGTGGTGGTTTGAAGTGCCGTGCCGAATCGGTGCCATTCACCGCGGCGGGGTTCAGCCGTTCTCACTAGAAGAGAGAACGAATGCGCAGGAAGGAAATTCGCTAGACAATGCATCGACGTGCATTTCTCAGTCGTGCGACAGCGCTAGGGTTAAGTTGGGCAACACGCCAAAGATACCTGGCATCGGGATTGACCGCTGGAATTCTGCCTTTGGGCGCAGTAATTCCCAGAAATGCTGAAGCAGCGCCACGCCGCGGGGGCACTCTGCGGGTCAGCGCGTCGCGGATCCCAAACAACCTAAATCCACTCCGCCATGGCAATCACGCCGAGTACATGCTGGGTGAAATGTTCTACAGCAATTTAGTCCGCCTGGATGACGACCTAACACCAATTCCACACCTTGCTAAATCTTGGAGCAGTAACCGCGCTCTTACAGAATGGACATTTCGTTTGCGCCACGGCGTGCACTTCCACCATGGCCCTGAACTTACTGCTGAGGATGTCGCCGCGACGTTCCGAGTGCTGCTGCGTAAAGAAACCCTGTCTCCAGCGCGGCGAAACGTGGGGCCAATCGAGAGTATCTCCGTACTTGATCGACGCACAGTTCGCTTTCATCTCGGCATGCCTTATGGCGATCAGGACATCGCGCTCGCCTATGCGGCAGCAAAAATATTACCGGCGCAGATCCTTGCATCAGACATGCGCAGGTTCGATAAAAATGCATTTGGAACCGGGCCATTCCGACTGCTTTCATATGACCCTGCTCGGCTCGTCGTCGCTGAACGAAATCCGGATTACTTCATCGAAGGCCGCCCTTACGTTGCCCGTGTAGAGCAACATATTTTTGCGAGTGTACAGCTGGAAGCGGAGGCACTCATAAGTGGAAAAATTGATCTAATGCTTGAAGTTCCTTCAACCGATTTTGCACGCCTATCAGCGACGCCTAATATTGAGGGAATTAGGCTCCAATCAGGCCGATTCTTTGACCTTGTCATGGCAAACAATGCGCCGCCGTTCAATGATTTACGTATTCGCAGGGCTCTACAGCTATCGCTCGACCGTGAGGCGCTGGTACGTGACGTTCTCAATGGCTATGGCATTCCCGGCGGCGATACGCCAATCATGCCAGCCTATCGCTATTACAGCCCACAGCAGCCGATCATTCGCGACGTTGGCCAAGCAAGAAAATTGTTGGCTAGTGCTGGCTACAAATCTGGCATTGAGCTGACACTGGTCGCCTCGGATCGACCGGCGAACCGACTCCGTCTCGCGAATGCGGTCAGCGCGATGGCGCGAGAAGCCGGCTTTAACATTCGCGTCCAAAGCGTCAATTCGGAAACATACTTGCGGCAGGTTTGGACCAAAGGCAGTTTTTATATTGGTTTTTACAACATGCAACCAAGCGAGGATCACATCCTGAGTTTGCTCTATACGTCGAGCGCCCTATGGAACCAAACACGCTGGAACAACGCAGCGTTTGACGAGTTGGTGGAGGCGGCGCGCGCAACGCAAGACAGTGAAACACGCGTGCACAACTATAGTCAGGCACAGTCCCTAATGAGAAGGGACGTCCCATCAATCATTCCGCTTTTCGTAGATTTTCTTTCTGCCCGGCGAAAGAAAGTCGCTGGACTTCATTTAGCACCGCTCGGCGTCGCATTCCACCTCGAAGACGCATGGATAGACGACAGTCTTGAACGTAGTGGTTGAGTCGTCGGCGCCACCCTATTGGGCGGCGCCGTAAGTAAAGTCGATGTAAACTAAATCAGGCGTCGAGCGTGTGATCTCGCTCCCATTGGCTGATTGCGTTTGAATAACTCTTCCATTCATCGTGCTTGAGCTTCGCGTACGCATAGGTGAACTCTGCACCAAATCCATTTCGAACAACCTTGCTGCTTTCGAAAAGACGTATCGCATCAAGCAGGTTAAGCGGTAGGCGACGAATACGGCGCAATCGGTGGCCTTCGGTGTACATATTAATATCAAGGCGCTTACCCGGGTCTCTTTTGTTCTCGACGCCGTCGAGACCGGCCATAATTACACCGGCCTGCATCAGATATGGATTAGCCGCGCCGTCCATTAATCGCAGCTCAAACCGACCTTCATCAGGTATCCGCACCATATGGGTCCGGTTGTTGCCGGTGTAACTAATCGCGTTGGGTGACCAGGTTGCGCCGGATGTTGTGACAGCTGCGTTGATACGCTTGTAGCTGTTGACGGTGGGGTTAAACACAGCGGTAAGAGCGTCAGCAGAGTGAAGAACACCACCGAGAAAACTATACGCCATCTTGGAGAGACCCAACTCCCCCTTGCCATCATGAAAGAGGTTCTTCTTGCCCGCCTTGTCCCAAATCGAAACATGGGCGTGGCAACCATTGCCCGTCAGGTCAGAAAACGGCTTTGGCATGAAGGTCGCACGCAGTCCGTGCAGTTCAGCAATCGATTTGGTCATAAACTTGAAGAAGACGTGTCGGTCCGCGGTCAACAAGCTGTCGTTGTAGTCCCAGTTCATCTCGAACTGACCGTTGGCATCTTCATGGTCGTTCTGGTAAGCCCCCCAACCAAGCTTGATCATGGCATCGCAAATCTGGCTGACGATGTCATAGCGTCGCATAAGTGCCGACTGATCGTAGCACGGTTTTTCCTGAGTATCCCGCGGATCTGAAATAGCGCTACCATCTGGGGTCGTCAGGAAATATTCACATTCCACACCGGTCTTTACGTAAAAATCGTGCTTTGCCGCCTTCTCGATCTGCCGCTTTAATGCAACGCGAGGCGATGCCTCAACAGGCTTGCCATCCATCCACAAATCAGCGGCAAGCCAACCGACTTCTGGTTTCCAGGGAAGTTGAATCAAGCTGTCGGGATCCGGAATTGCGAACATATCCGGGTCAGCAGGCGTCATGTCGAGCCATGCTGCGAAGCCGGCAAAACCCGCACCGTTTTTTTGCATACCGCCAATGGCGCGCGCAGGAACCAGCTTGGCCCGCAAGACACCCAACATGTCGACGAAGCTGATAAGGAAATATTGTATTTTCTTTTCTTTGGCGATTTTCGCTAGATCAGTAGCCATAGTTTATTTTCCTTCCTTATTTTTAGATTCAAATTCATCTCCGCCCGCCTGGAATTTTTCTAACCGCGATCTTGCATGCCTGGAATCCAATTTGTCCCAGCCAACGGGACTTGCGCCATCGCTGCAGCCTCAACCGTAAGGGCAACCATGTCCTCTGGCTCAAGATTCAGAACGTGGGATTTGCCGCAGGCGCGTGCCAAGGTCTGGGTTTCCAAAACCATCGTCGCGAGATAGTTGCGCATGCGTCTCGCGCCGAGTTCCGGATCGAGTCTCTTCTCGAGTTCTGGATCCTGCGTTGTTACACCGACCGGACAACGCCCCGTGTGACAATGATGACAGAAACCTGGTGCCGTCCCGAGCTCAGCGTAGCTTTCCTCATAAATCGGCGCGTTACAGTTGAGGGCGATCATCGCTGCCGTTCCGATGGATACAGCGTCGGCGCCCAATGCGAGCGCCTTTGCGACATCGGCACCACTGCGGATGCCACCGGAGACGATAAGTTGTACTTTGCGGTGCATGTCGAGTTCCTGCAACGCTTGAACGGCCATGCGCACTGCCGGAAGCGTTGGAATACCTACGTGTTCAATGAAGACGTCTTGTGTCGCCGCTGTTCCGCCTTGCATGCCATCGAGTACGATTACATCTGCGCCAGCCTTGACTGCGAGCGGCACGTCGAATTGCGTACGTGTGGCACCAATCTTCACATAGATTGGTTTTTCCCAGTTGGTGATTTCTCGCAATTCCTGAATTTTGATCTCAAGGTCATCCGGTCCGGTCCAGTCGGGATGACGAGCGGCACTACGCTGATCAATGCCTTCTGGCAGGGTACGCATACCAGCGATGCGCTCGGTGATTTTCAGTCCGAGCAGCATACCGCCACCGCCAGGTTTTGCACCCTGACCGATGACTACTTCAATGGCATCTGCCCGCCGTAGATCGTCCGGGTTGAGGCCGTAGCGTGACGGCAATACTTGGTAGACGAGAAGCTTGGACGCTTCACGCTCTTCGTTGGTCATGCCGCCGTCACCGGTCGTCGTACTGGTTCCCATTTCGGCCGCAGCGGTGCCGAGCGCCGTCTTGGCGTTGGCACCCAATGCTCCAAAACTCATGCCGGCAATGGTAATTGGTATCTTGAGCTCGATCGGCTTTTTTGCGAAGCGTGTACCCAACATAACGTTGGTGTCACAGCGTTCGCGATACCCCTCCAGGGGATACCGAGAGACAGAAGCGCCTAGAAAAACCAGATCGTCAAATGACGGCAAATTACGCTTGCCGCCGAAACCTCTGATTTCATAGAGCCCCTCGCGCGCCGCACGCTGGATTTCTGCAATTGTTGTCTCCGAGAACGTCGCGGACGGACGTAGGCTGCGTGGATCGACCGACATTGAAGTAACCTTTTTTAAAATGGCGACTCAGTATGCCGCCGCGTTATCAATCTTGAAGTTGTATAGCTTGCGAGCGGACCCAAAGCGTCGAAATTTTGTTACATCCGCCTTGATCTCAGCCCGATCGAGTAATTCAGTAAGCTTCGCAACATGCTCTGGGGTCATATCCTTCTCAATGCAGTCTGACCCAAGATTCTTCACGTCGCCGCCGACATAGATGACCGCCTCATAGATTGAATCTCCGAGATCGGCGCCTGCATCTCCGCAAATAACGAGGTTTCCAGCCTGCGCCATAAATCCACTCATATGTCCAACAGAACCGCCGACGACAATGTCCACACCCTTCATGGATATCCCACAGCGCGAGCTCGTATCACCTTCAACTACAACCATGCCGCCATGTCCGGACGCGCCAGTCGCCATGGACGCGTTGCCCTTTACGCGCACCATGCCGGACATAATATTTTCACCGACACCTTGCGAGGCGTGACCCTCAACAATGACAGTCGCCTCTTTGTTCATGCCGGCGCAGTAATAACCAACATGCCCTTTTATCTCGACCAAGATCGGTGCCATTAGACCCACAGCCACGGCATGCGCTCCGTGCGGATTGATGGCCTCCCACGACGTCTCATTGGTATTCACGGCAAGGCTTTGCAGGCGCTGGTTGAGTTCGCGAACGCCATCTTTTGCGATATCAATCGTCGGCATCGCCTTACGCCCTAGACCAATTGTAGATTGTCGCCGGCGCTGGCTCCCAGATCTTTGCCGTATCTGCTCCCGGCAAATGCGCAATCGATCGAAACTCCGACGCCATTGCCACCCAATCGTCTGTTTCCGCCAGAACGGCTGGCTTACACGCAAAACCGTCGCGAACCACGGCAAATCCGTCTTTCGTGCCGACGGTAAAGGTATAGAAGCCGTCAAGGTCTTTCAGGCCTGCCTCAAGCGCTTCGGTCAGGCTCGCTCCCTCCCCCATCCGATGGGCTAAATAACCGGCGGCAACTTCCGTATCGTTGTCGGTCTGAAATTCAATCCCACCATGACGCTGCAACCAACGTCGCAGCCTGTTGTGGTTGGATAACGAGCCATTTTGTACAAGACATAAATCGCGGCCGGTCGAAAATGGATGCGAATGCTCTGTGGTTATCGCGCTCTCGGTCGCCATACGCGTATGCCCGATGGCATGAGTGCCAGAGAAATCTGCAAGGCTAAATCGTTCGGCCACATCGGCCGGCAACCCTTTCTCCTTAAACAACTCAATACTCTCACCCATCCCGACGATCCGTAGTTCGGGATGATGATGACCGATCCAATGCCGAACGGTCTCAAGTGGCGCGGCAACCACCAAAATTGCATGGCTTGAACGCACTTCGGTCTTAACCTCGACACCCAGATCCTCCGACAATTCGTGTGCTACGTGGTTCCAGCCAAAATCATCATCCGGATGTTGCAGCGTAAGCTTGATCGAGCCCTCGCTCACCGGATCGCGATAAATCGCAAAGCCAGCGCTATCTGGTCCGCGATTACTCATGCCGATCAGCATCGGCAAAAATTGTTTCCCGAGATCAGGCTCAAGGTCAGGATTCTTTAAAAACAGGCCGACAATTCCACACATCAGCACACCTTTGCGGGTCAGAGAGGTTCAGGAAAACATAGGAGAAAAAAAGTTGCAGGAAACTAACGGATAAGCAATAGCTGATCAACACGCCCTAGGGCAGTTTTTTTTGCTGCGAGGCGTATTGACCGGGATGTGACGTGACGTCACATTAGCGTGCTTCAAATTGGCTGAATATAGCTTCAACTCAAACAACCGAAAGTTCATGGCGAATGCCACAGTGCATGAATGCGTTGCGACTTTTCGTCACCTATACTTTAGGAGCACTGCTTAGCAGCCAAATCAAAGTTACGCGTAGTTAATCCAAACGTTAAAATCAACACGGGAGTTAGGCAATGGCAAAATCTGCCAAAACAACAAAAGCGAAAGCCGCCAAGGCAAAAGGTAAAGGCACCGTCAACATCGATCGGATGAAACGCGATCTGATTTCGAAGGGTGTAAAATACTGTCTAGCTTCCTATGTCGATGTGCATGGTGTTCCAAAAAGCAAGACAGTGCCGATCGCGCATTTTGATCGGATGATGGGTGGCTCCGAACTTTTCACAGGAGCCGCACTCGACGGACTCGGACAACAGCCCAGCGACGACGAATTGGCGGCACACCCAGACCCGAACGCCGTTTGCATTTTACCCTGGCGCCGCGAGATCGCCTGGGCGCCGGGCAACCTTAAGTATCACGACGAACCATGGCCGATGTGTTCACGGACGGTGCTATGCCACCAGATTGAACGGGCCGCGAAAATGGGCTTCCAGTTCAATCTCGGAATTGAATGCGAGTTTTATCTCGTACGCCATCGCGAGGACGGAGGCATCGAACCTCCATACCCCACAGACACGCTTGCAAAGGCGGCATACGACACCCTAACGACGTTGGAATCGCTCGACTATCTGGATGAAATCACATCTCACATGAATGAGTTGGGTTGGGACGTGTACTCGTTAGACCACGAGGACTCCAACGGCCAATTCGAACTCGATTTCAGATATTCCGACGTTCTCACAACGGCGGACCGCTACGTCCTTTGGCGCTTGATGGCGAAGGAACTTGCCCGTAAGCGTGGGATAGACGTGGCAATCATGCCAAAACCCTATGCCAACCGCACAGGTAGCGGCGCACATTTTAACATGTCGTTGACCTCGTTGAAGACTGGCGAGAACCTTATGGGTAGCCGTACAGACAAACGTGGTCTTGGACTGTCAAAACATACCTATCAATTCATCGCCGGCATTCTTCGACACGCACCTGCGATCGTCGCGACGACCTGCCCGCTGGTAAATTCATACAAGCGGTTGATCAAGCAAGGATCGATGACTGGATTCACATGGGCGCCGATTTTTACCTCCTATGGCGCGAATAATCGCACCCATATGCTGCGTATTCCGAGCATTAAGCCGACGGCGGCGGATAAAAAGGGCGGGGTTGGCACATCAATGTCATTGACGAGGCTCGAATGCCGCGCGGTCGACCCGGCAGTAAACCCCTATCTTGGTGCTGCCATGCTGCTTGCCGCCGGGCTTGAGGGAATCGAGAAGGATCTTGATCCCGGCGATCCAATTGAAGGCAATATGTATCTGAAATCTGACGCCGAGTTGAAAAATCTGGGCGTTGGAACATTGCCACGCACTTTGCTTGAGGGAATAGATGAGTTCGCCGCAGACTCACTTGGCAAAACCGTCATGGGTGAGGATTTGTTCAAGTCCTTCATCGAGTTAAAGCAAGCAGAATGGTGGGAATATCACAACACTATCTCACCTTGGGAACTCAAAACCTACTTCGAAAGATTTTAGATCGCGGCGCCGAAAGCTTAATTTTGAGTCGCTCTTGAGTGGCTTTTATAGTGAGGGCGCCTTCACCGAGCGCGGAGTATGATTTCGTTGTTAGCAGACAATGCCGCATTTGTGATCGCGACATTGTCTACGTCAGCGTTGCTAGCCCGCACCCGCGCTTGACGTAGCGCAATTTGTTGTATTGAGTGCCCGAAGCGCAGGGGAAATAGAGCTTGAAAATACATTTAACACGACGAGGAGGCTCTAGATGAGAGCCAACTGGGGGCTGGTTCTTTTACCGCCGCTCGTGTTGTCAATGATTCTCCTTTTTGGCCCGCAGATAATGTTCTTGCGGGCGAGCTTCTTTGAAGACCTCGGCATCGGCCGACTCGGCCCTGACATCACCTTCGTCAATTACATTCTCGCCTTTACCGATTCGTTCTACTACGAATCACTTATCCTCAATTTCCAACTATCGGCTAGCGTTACGTTGCTCTCGCTGTTTGTCGCTTTTCCCGTGGCCTACCGGATCGCCCGGATGACGTCACGATGGGCCATGATTGTCTTGGCCGCGATCATTGTCTCAGCCTTCCTCTCCGTGGCAATCAAAATCTTGGGCATGATGATCCTGTTCGCTGCCAACGGAGTGCTGAACAGCTTTCTGTTGTGGACCGGCATAATCACAGACACAATTGGTATAATCGGGACCATACCCGGCATCATCTTCGGACTGGTCCATCTTAGCATCTCCTTCAAAGTACTGATGCTGTTCAGTGTTATCCAGACTGTGCCGCGCAGTCTGGAAGAGGCCGCCGAGATTCACGGAGCCAAACGCTGGCGGGTTTACTGGCGGGTTGTCATTCCCTTGAGCCTGCCGGGTATCATCAGTGTGTCGCTACTTTCGTTCAACCTCGTCATGGGCGCGTTCGTCTCGGCATTGGTCCTTGGCGGCGGCAAGATATTTACCCTGCCCGTGCTGATCCAGCAATCGCTCATGCTGTTCTCCGAATTCGGCATGTCGGCTGCTCTTTCGGCGCTTCTGATGTTGTTCGTGTTTACGATCAACATCATCTCTGTGATCCTGGTCACGAGGGTCCACGCAGCTAGATTGGCAGTGACATGAGTGAACACGCCGCATCAACTAACTTGGAAACCCGCAAACCCGTGCCGACCGTTGGGTTTACTAATCCATTCTCCCGGTGGCGCAAGTCGATAGGCGGCTGGGTCCTAAACGCTTGGGTCGGCATTGTCATAATCGTAATTTATTTGCCCGTTGTCATCGTCGTTGGTGCGTCGGTTGACCCCGGCACCTACATTGAATCACGCGCGTTTCTGACGTTTCCACCCCGTGGCTTTTCACTGCAATGGTATCTGAGCATCCACCCACGCCTGTGGCATTCACTTTGGGTTAGTGTATCAATGGCCTCTGTTTCGGCGTTCTTCGGTTTGCTGATCGGCGTGCCGGCTGCGCTTGGTCTCATTCGCTGTAACTGGCGCGGCAAAATTCTTATGGGCTCGCTGTTCCGCGCGCCATTGCAAATACCCTTCATTGTCATAGGCGTGGCGTTCCTGCAGGCCTATCACCTTTCCGCCGATGTCTTTCATATTAACCTCGTCGGCTCTTTCACCGGCCTCGTTCTCGGCCATGTCTTCGTTGCGGTGCCATACGTAATTAGTGCCGTTGGCGTACAGGTTCAACGCTTCAATCCCTCCATGGAGGAAGCTGCCCTAATTCATGGCGCCACTCGCATGCGGACCTTTATGCGCGTCACGTTGCCTATAATCATGCCCGGCATCTACGCCGGCGGGCTATATGCGTTCTTAATTTCGTTTGGCGACGTCACAATTTCGTTGTTCCTAGCCGGACCCGACACAACGCCGTTTCCGGTACAGGTCCTGCACACCATCACACAGGACTTTGACCCCACGGTGCCAGCAATGTCAGCTCTGGTTTGCATTGGGTCACTCTTTGTGCTGCTCCTCGTCCAGAAACTGGTCGGCCTCGACATCTTGTTGCGGGGCGGTGGAAGCGGTTAGGTAGTCAGTAAAATAACAAACCCGTTTAACAACGTAAGGAGAAGAAGACCATGAAGAAAAGCACACTTAAGAAATCGCTATGCCTGTTTGGCTTAGCAGCAGGCGCGTTAGGTTTGGCGATGACCGCCATGCCCCAGAACGCAACTGCTCAAATGAAGGACTTTGGTGGCATCGAACTCACCATTGCCACCTTCCCCTCGACCTGGGAAATCAGGTTCCGCGAGGAAGTCGGTCCGGCAATGGAAAAGATGAATGTCAAACTCAAGTTCATTGGTGGCCGCTCGGATGAGTTTTTAAACAAATTGATTTCCGCCAAAGGCTCGCCGACCTTCGACATTGTGGAAATTACCGATCACGTATTTCCCGAAATGTTGGAGGGTGGTTTTCTCGACAAATTAAGCTTCGACAACATTCCCAACACACAGTTCCTGAATAAGGCCATGTATAACGATTACAAGGTCGGATATTGGCAGACCCAACAAGCAATTCTCTTCAACCACGAGAAGTTCAAAGAGTTGGGCATTCCTATGCCGACGGAACCCGAGGACCTATTGCATCCCAAATTGAAGGGTAAGGTCATATTCCCGTCGCTCACGGGCTACGGAGCGGTCTCTGTGATCACCGCGATTGCCAGGAAACATGGCGGTGATGAAAAGAACATCGACCCGGCACTTCCAACCCTCAGGAAATTTTCCGCTCAAGTGCATTCGTTTGCGGACTTTACGCCGATGTCGCAAGCGATGAAGAATGGCGACATCTATGCGGCATTCTCGAGTGGCGGTTCGGCTAGGCGATTGCGCGACGCGGGTGTGCCCATAGCGATCCATCACCTTGTGATCGACGGGAAACGGGGCGTGCCGTCATTTGGTTACTTAGGTGTCGTTAAGGGCTCCAAGCACAAGGAAGCCGCAGAAGCCTTCATCAACGAGGCCATCGGCCTGGAAATGCAGGAAGGCATCTTTGTCAATAACGGCACGATCCCAACCAACGGCAAAATGCAGGCAAAGTTTGCGGCAGAAGTTGGCCAGGAAAAGGACCCCTTCGGCAACCTTTACAGGCTGTTGGCACCAGAAACAATCGCCAATATGTACTACCTGAAATTCGACGATATCGATCGTCGGGCATGGGGCAAGAAACTGCAGCGCGTCCAAGTTGGAAAGTAAATCTCCCCAACTTTAATCTATGCCACAAGCTTGTGGAGGGAGGGCGAAAGTTTCGCCCTCCTTTTTTTTGCGTTGCGCCAGGGCCGCTATTTAAGATGCCTCGAACGGTTGCTACAATGCACAGTGAGTGGAGAGTGGGCAGGGAAAAATGGCAAAACAAGACACATTCCATGAAAACCTTTCCAATCGAGGCGAAGCTCGTTCGTCATCAAACCGGTCATTTGGCTTTGTTTTCACCGTAGCCTTTGCTGTGATTGGCTTGTGGCCGGCGATGTCCGGGACTGGGATTCGCTGGTGGGCGATTGCGATCGCAGCATCGTTCCTCATCGCCGGACTCGCAAAACCAAGTCTATTGTCGCCGCTTAATCGTCTTTGGACACAGTTTGGCTTGCTACTGAATCGGATAACAAGCCCAATCCTCATGGCGTTGATCTTCTTTCTCGTCGTGACTCCCATTGGTTTGACTATGCGTCTCCTCGGCAAACGTCCGCTCGACCTCAAGTTCGATCCAAACGCTCGAAGTTACTGGATCAAGCGTGAGTCTCCGGGGCCTGCCCCAGAGACCATGAAAAATCAATTCTAGTTCTTAATAAATATTCACCGATAACATAATGAACCGAGGTCGGTTTGGACCAACCGCATTCTTGCTGTCACGGCATGAAATTCGCGTCGCCTCTGCGTAAGTTCTGGAAAGTAGTTGACAGAGAGTTTTTTCGAGAATCATTTTATGTTCTCTTATCCTAAAAGTAGAGTTCAACTGAAAACCCAATCGTTGCATGTTCAAAATCAATAAAACCGCAATATTGCTGAAGAAAATCTCCCGCTGGATCAGTGCAACAGGACGCCTGATGATTCCAATGGCGATATTCGCTGGGCTCCTCTTCTTGCTGGGTCCCGGCGTTGAAATTTCGATGTCAGGTGCAATGCGCGACATCGAAGGTGAGCAGGCACCGTATGCGTCGATGACGCGCACCTCAGATGCGGAGGGAAATGCCGCACGACTTGATATGCCAGTTCGTTTAAAGCTGACAGCCACACCCGGCGATACATTGATGGCGATGCTTGTTGACGAAGGTATCGAGCGACGCGAAGCGCACGCAGCAATCACCGCAATGTCAAAGATTTTCAAGCCCCAAAATCTTCGTCCCAAACAGGATGTGTTCATTACCGCGCGGCTCGCGCTCGACACGGATCAACCGTTGTACCTTCTTCGACTTGAACTCGCCGCATCGGTTGAGCGCAACATCGTCGTCAGCCGACTTAGTGACGGCGCGTATGGTGCCGTGGCAATCGACCGTCCGCTCACTCGAAATTTTGCCTACGCCAAAGGCAGTATCGATACATCGCTTTATGCGGCAGCAGTTGATGCAGAGGTTCCACTCCCGGTTCTTGCCGACCTTATTCAAATTTTCAGTTTTGACGTTGATTTTCAGCGTGATATTCGGCGAGACGATCAATTTTCACTGATGTACATGCGCTACTCGGACGATACCGGGACAGTCCTTCGTCACGGCGAAATTGAAGTTGCCGCTATGACGCTCGGGCGCAAGGTAATGCGGTTCTATCGTTTCGAAACAAAAGACAGGCAAGTTGATTATTACGACGAGAAAGGCCGCAGCGCCAGAAAGGCACTCCTTCGCACGCCGATCGATGGCGCGCGGATGTCATCTCGTTTCGGTATGCGCCGACATCCAATCCTCGGCTACAACAAAATGCATCGCGGGCTCGATTTTGCAGCGCCTAAAGGAACACCCATATTTGCCGCAGGAAATGGGATTGTTGAAAAGGCATACCGCTATGGCGCTTACGGCAAGTATGTCCGCATTCGACATAATGACACGTATAAGACCGCCTACGCTCACTTGAACCGCTACGGCAAAAATATCCGTTCCGGACGCCGTGTAAAGCAGGGGCAGATTATCGGCTACGTAGGAACAACAGGGCGCTCTACCGGAGCGCACCTTCACTACGAAGTTTTGAAGAACGGCACCCGTGTCAGCCCGCGAAGTATCAAACTACCAACGGGACGGAAGCTTGCTGGCGCTGAATTGAAAAAATTCAACGAGAGGCTCCACGAACTTGAGCAACAATATGCGACTCTCGAATCGAAGACTCAGTTGGCAAAATCCGACAAAACACCCTAACCGGAGGGCAGTGTCACTGCTCGCACGAGACTCCCCTCTCATCAAGCGGCAGCTGCCTCAACAACTTCACCGTCAATGACAAGGCCAGACACGTTGCTGAGATATGCACAACATCATCGTCGTTGATTTTGCCTTCCAGAATCAAGTTCGAAAGCGGATTCTGCAGCGAGCGCTGAATGACACGCCGTAAGGCGCGCGCGCCGTAGACAGAATCGAATCCGCCGTCAGCCAACCACCGTCGTGCTGCATCATCGAGTTCAATCACAATCTTGCGGTCCTCCAACAGGCGAAGGAGAGCCAATAACTGAATATCGACGACGCGCGCCATGTGTTCACGCGCGAGCCTATTGAAAAGGACAATCTCATCGATACGATTTAGAAATTCAGGCCTAAGCCAACTGCGTACAACGTCCATAACCTGATCGCTAACAGATTCGATGGGCTCGTCCTCGGGCAGGTTCGATAATATTTCAGTACCCAAATTCGATGTCATGACGATGATCACGTTCCGAAAATAGACCGTGCGACCTTGACCGTCGGTCAACCTCCCGTCGTCTAGAACCTGCAGCAGGACATTAAAAACGTCTGAATGTGCCTTCTCAATTTCGTCGAATAGGACCACTTGATAAGGTCGGCGACGTACCGCCTCCGTCAAGGCGCCACCCTCCTCATAACCGACATACCTCGGAGAGGCGCCGATCAGGCGGGCGACAGAGTGCTTTTCCATATATTCGGACATATCGATCCGAACCAACGCAGCCCTGGGACGCAATTGTTTGCACGTCTAAGACCGCAAGAACGACAATTGAAGCGATCTGGCAGGGCTGGCGCAGATATATTGACGACCATCTCGCAGGCAATTGTGGCGCAGGCGCGCAAAAAACAAGCGAGCAAAGCCAAAACGATTCTCCCTGCCCGGCAAATCTGCCGATCATTCCACTAGGGATCAACACATAAGATTTCGTTTCGCGGACATTTCCAGCACTACGCCAGCAGCAGCGGCAACAGCTTCAGATTCCAGACGATGCCGTTTTTATTTTAGCGCACGGACGGCACAGCTATTACCCGAAGGCGCATCCACTTCCTTTGTTTCAAGCGGTGGAGAGCGTTGCCAAACGCGAGGCAAAACAAATTCATCTCGCCCTTTACGGCTATCATCCAACAGTGCGTGTCGGCGAAGAGTTTCGTAATCTAGCGCTTGACATATGCACTACAGCCAACGTCCATTTTATTGACAATAGCGATCAGAATTTTGCAGATGAGTTATGGGCGGCTGCGGATATTTTTGTCTCCCTCGCGGACAACATTCGAGAGACATTTGGCCTTGCACCAGTTGAGGCGATGGCTTGCGGTTTACCTGTTATCGCATCGGATTGGGACGGATACCGAGAGACAATCCGACATCAGACAGATGGCTTCCTGATCCGAACAATCGCACCAGGCGCGAGCATGGGAGAGGACCTAGCCTACAGATATTTCGCCGATATCGATACCTATGGCCATTTTATTAGCGCTGCTGCCCAGACCACCGCTATCGATGCACAAGATCTAACGAACGCGCTTACCACTCTTGCCACAAATCCCGATCTGCGACGCAAGATGGGGGAAGCAGGCAAAGATCACGCGCAAACGAACTACGATTGGCGCGCGATCATTCGACAATACGACGAACTATGGGCAGAACTTGATCACCGCCGCAAAGTTGATACCAACGGCGACCGGGGATCAGTTCAAGATGTTTTTCATCCACTATGGCCTGACCCATTCACGGTTTTTGCTTCTCATCAGACGCACCGTCTTGCGCGCGGCGACAGATTAGAGTCACTCATCAATACCTACGACGACGTTACGGTACTGCTCCGTCATCGCATGAATATGTTTAGCCCAGACATCCTCGTACCGCCGGAGAAATTGCCAATCCTCATTCACGCGATCATGTCGCAGCCAGGGATAAGTATTGGCGAGATTTGCGAGGCTCATCCTGATTGGGGAGACGCGCCGGTTCAGCGTTCTATCGGGTGGCTCATGAAGCCCGGTGTCATCCGATTGACAAACAATGGGGCCAGCGACTGATAGTCATCTGGACAGCGCACTAACTGCTGCGGCCTCGCTCCAGTAATACGCCGTTGAATGCTTCGAGCTGTGCCACGACTTTGCCATATACGGAATCTGGCGGATAGTTATTGTCACAGTCTGCCTCTCCAGCGGGTATGCCGGTCAGCAACTCAATGGCTTCCTCAATGGACTCAACGCTATATACACGGAACTTGCCGCTAGTTATCGCCTCCACAACGTTTTGTCGCAGTAAGACATTTGCCGCATTCGACGCCGGTATGATGACGCCTTGTGAACCAGTCAACGGCGCGGCTTCAAAACATGTTCGGAAAAATCCTTCGATCTTTTCAATTGCGCCACCAATCGGCTGTGATTGCCCGCGCTGGTTGACTGACCCGGTAATGGCGAGATCTTGCCGCAATGGCAAACCAGAGAGAGTGGATAGCACCGCACAAAGTTCCGCCATCGACGCGCTATCGCCTTCGACACCGCCATAACTCTGCTCAAAGGTGATGGAACAGTTAAATGAAAGGGGAATTCGCAATGCAAAATGTCCAGCAAGGAAACCCTGTAGGACCATCACTCCCTTTTGCTGAATAGGACCGCCGAGTTCGGTGTCACGTTCCACGTTTATGACACCTAGCCGCCCGGCAGAAGCACGTGCAGTAACACGCGATGGAGATCCAAATGCATGGTCGCCTAAATCACGGACAACTAGCGCATTGATTTGGCCAATGACCTCACCGTCCGTATCAATCATCATCGTGCCTTCAGCAATTCCCTCCTGCATGCGATCTTCGACACGGGAGTTGCGTCGGTGGCGATTCTCAAATGCTGTCGACACCGCTTCGGCGGTTATTCTTCTTGGCTTCTCACCAGGTACGTGCCGCGCGGCCTCATTCAACACATCGCCCATCAATTCATAACGTGAGGTCAATTTCCTTCGATGAGCTGCCGAGCGAGAGGCTTCTCCAAGAAGCCTAACAATCGCATCATTTGAACATTCATCTCCCTGACTCCGCGCCATTGCCCTTATCAAGCCGCCATATTCGTCAATATTCTCCTGCGATGTATCCATGTCACTATCGATATCTGCCTTGACCTTGAAATAGATCCGAAACTCTGGATCAACCGAGAAGAACGCATAGTAGGCCTGCGGTGACCCAACAATAACGATGTTGAGATCAAGAGGAACGGGCTTGGGATTTGGAGCTCCTGCAATTGGCAAGGCACCTGTGCGGTGCAGTTCCTCAAGCCGAAACTCTCGGTCACGCAACGCACCTTTAAGCAATTCCCAACTCATAGGGTTGCGCGCAAGTGATTCCGCCCTCAGCACCAGTATTCCGCCATTTGCACGATGTAGCGCGCCAGCCCGAATCATTGAAAAGTCAGTTTCGAGTAGCCCAGCCACCGGTCGGTACTCAATGCGACCAAAAAGGTTTTCGTAGGTGGGATTGGGCTCTACGATCACACTCGGGCCATCTTCATCACCGTTGTCGACAAAAAGATTAACCGCATATCGAGATTCGGCGGTCTCGCCCATGGGCGATCCATCATCAGTTGTGGGCGGGCGAAAAAGCTGCAAATGCTCAACAATATCGGCTCGAAACTCGACAATCCAACGACGCAACCCAGCGTAAGCACTAAATTTTGCCTCCAGTTTGTCAATCAGGTCGCCGACCGCGCTATCAGCAATCTGACGATTAAGGTTGGCCGCCTCTGACATAAACTCGACATTGAGTTTTGCCGCGCTGCGGTTGAACTCTGATAACCGCTCACCCAGCCCTTTTGCCGCCGTCTTCAGCTTTCCCCGCTCCTGCGGCTCGAACGTATCAAGTGCAACAGCCTCGCCATCGGCATTTGTGGCAACGACCATCATGCCATTTTCCGTTTGGACAATATCGAGGCCATTTGTGCGCGCATCAGCTCTCATCGTGTCGAGCTGTCCCGCCAACTCACTATTCATAGATTCACGCCGCGACAAAATCTCATGCTCGTAGTCTTTGCCGCCGAACGCCTGCACGAACGCCTCGCGCAGTTGCGGAACGAGAGTTGTCATGTGATCTCGGAACTTACGGGCCATACCCGCCGGAAGCCGATAGGGCTTTGGGCGATGCGACCGCACGAAGTGATTAAGATAAACAATGTCGTCGGCCGGAGCCATGTCGGCGACCGACGCATTAAGAAAATCCAACGTCGCCGTCATGCGCCCACTGTTCTCAGCACCAAGGACAAAAATATTGAACCCGAAATCATGGATCGAAAGGCCAAATTCAATGGCTTCGCGCGCCCGAGCGTGACTGGAAAAAGAAAATGCCTCGCCGTCTTGCTGGCTTCCTGGTCGATATAATGGGAGCGCGACATCGATGGCATTGAGCGATTTAGCAGGCATATTTCCCCCTGTGCGAATCGCAAAATTTTGCAATGTTGCCGCGGGGCGTGCGCAATACCAGCGGCCATTTCTAACTATTGCAAGTCAGCTTATTTTCCGCCGACCAATGTCGACCGATCTACTCTTCTTTGAGGTTCCTGTTACTGTACTAAAATTGCTTAAAAATCAGGGCCTAGACTTCGTTCACAAGATAGTAAAGAACGTCAAACGTTAGAGTCAGGCTTGGCATCCTCGTCGGCGGATACCGGCTGCTCCGCGTCAGGTTTCGATTCGCTTTGGGTTGGTGTGGCGTCACTGCTTGGTGTTACATGTGGCGTTACGTTGTTGCCATTCCGTTGAGGTTGCCCCGAGTTGCGGTTTTCATCAGGCTCGCTGTTCAAGATGCGAAAATAGTGATCGGCGTGCTGATGATAGTTTTCCGCCATAATTCGGTCGCCCGCCACATGCGCATCACGGGCCATGGTCAGGTATTTTTCGTATACCTGATGGGCATTTCCACGAACACGAATGCTTGGTCCATTACTATCAAATGTTTGATGTCGGGAAGGGACATTGCGTCTGCCAGAGTTCCGCCCGCGAGGGCGCTTCGGGTTTTGACCTTGTCTCATATGACTCCTCGTATTGACGTTTTGTCCCACCGCAGCATGTCAACGTTCACGCAACAAACTCCGCGTAACAGACTGCCACTTCATTTTGCGGGATCTTGCAAGGCGCCCTGAACGCCCGGCTCAATTTTGGCCTCAGCCAATGTCGACATTAGCTTGAGAGTTCAAGAAAACCAACATTTTTTTTCCTTACCCTAGCTTTATCT
>Ga0302135_10000101_pt1 | contig 47895 bp, 42 predicted proteins | sample CBN3_surface_MG_FD_203119 | JGI IMG/M metagenome (GOLD analysis project Ga0302135, IMG submission 203119) | Marine microbial communities from Western Arctic Ocean, Canada - CBN3_32.1 | ecosystem: Environmental > Aquatic > Marine > Oceanic | place: Canada: Western Arctic Ocean | collected...
GGTGCTGTGGGGGCGGCTGGTGGGCGGCGTGCTCCATTTTCCCGGCCTCTCCTGGGAGACCCTGCTCTACCGTAGTTTCTTCGGCGCCGAGGGCATGTTCGGCCCGATCGCGAGGATCTCGTCGACCACGGTGTTCATGTTCATCCTATTCGGCGCGTTCCTGCTGCGCTCAGGCGGCGGCGATTTCATCGTCAACTTGGCGCGCGCGGCCGCCGGACGCGTGGCGGGAGGAGCGGGCCTCGTCGCGGTGATTGCTTCGGGTTTGGGCGGCATGATCTCGGGCTCGGCGGTGGCGAACACGGTCTCGACCGGGGTCATCACCATCCCGCTGATGAAGAAGAGCGGGTTGTCGCCGAAATTCGCCGCCGGCGTCGAGGCGGCGGCCTCGACCGGCGGCCAGCTCATGCCGCCGGTGATGGGGGCGGGCGTCTTTGTCATGGCGAGCCTGACTCAGATTTCCTACCTCCACATCATCGCCGTCGCTCTTGCGCCCGCGCTGCTCTATTTCCTTTCGGTCGCCATCTGGGTGCGGATCGAGGCCAAACGCCATGGTCAGGCGGCCGCGCGCGACCGTGATGCGCCGCGCCTGCCCGACGTGTTGCGCGCGGGCGGGGCGGCCTTCCTGCTGCCCGTCGGCGTGCTGGTCGGCCTGCTCTGCGCGGGCTTCACGCCGACCTTCGCCGCCGGTGTGGGGATCGCCGCGGTGGTCGCGGCCTCGTGGCTTTCGCCCCGCCCCATGGGTCCGCGCGCGGTGCTCGACGCCTTGGCGCTCGGCGCGCGCAACATGGTCATGACCGCGGTGCTATTGGTCGCCGTCGGGCTCATCGTCAACGTGGTCACCACCACCGGGGTGGGCAACACGGTCTCCCTCATGATCGGCGAATGGTCGGGCGGTAGCCTGCTGCTAATGCTCGTTCTCGTCGCGCTCGCCTCACTCGTGCTCGGCATGGGCTTGCCGGTAACCGCCGCCTATATCGTGCTGGCGACCCTCTCGGCCCCGGCGCTATTCGAATTGATCGCGCAGGACCAGCTGATCGCGGCGCTGATTGCCGGCGGTGTGCCCGAGGCCGCGCAAGGCTTACTCGGCGTGCTCGGGCCGGAACGCCTCGCCGGGGTGGGCCAGGCGATGAGCCCGGACGCGGCAGTTGCCTTCATCGCGAGCTTGCCGCCCGAGCTGCGCCGCGGTCTGATCGAGAATGCGCTAAGCCCGGCGACCCTGACCGCGGCTTTGCTCTCGGCTCATATGATCGTCTTCTGGCTGTCCCAGGACAGCAACGTCACTCCGCCCGTGTGCCTGACCGCCTTTGCCGCCGCGGGCATCGCGGGGGCGCCCCCGCTCGCCACCGGGCTGACCGCGTGGCGGATCGCAAAAGGCCTCTACATCATCCCGATCCTGTTCGCTTATACGCCGCTTCTCGCGGGTGAACCGCTTGCCGCGCTTGAGGTCGCAGGCTTTGCTCTGCTCGGTCTCTACGGCCTGAGCGCGGGCCTCGCGGGCTTCGCCGAGACGCGCCTTGGCTGGCCCTTACGCCTGGTGATGGTGGCAGTAGGCGTTGCCCTGCTCTGGCCCGGCCTGCTGTGGCTCCACCTCGCCGGTGCGCTCGGTCTGGCTGCGGTGTTGGCGCTCAACTTCCGGTCGATGCGAGGTTGATCTAACCGGGCGGTTCCACCTAGATGTTGGTAAAGCGGTAGATCGGCTGGACCTGCTCGCGGTAGCCGGTCTGGCACAGCACATCGGCCAACCAGCGGTCGCGGGGTGCCAGGCGCGCGTCGATAGTATCGCAATCATGCTGCTCAGCATAACGGCGCACGGCGGCGATAAGAAGCTAGACGACGGTGGGTCCGTCGAGCAGGAACAGGCTTACGCCGATTATTTCCGCGACGTGCTCAACCCCGAGGACATCAGCCTGATCGAAAAAGTGCAACGGGGCCTACACTAGCTGGGCTATAATCAGGGCCGTTTCATCGTCGACGCCGAGCGCACCGACACCAGCGAACACGGGGTGCACTATTTCCAGACCCTCGTCCACGAGGCGCTGGGCGAGATCGACTGAACCGACGACAGGCTTGGAGGAGATCATGAGTAAGCTTTCGACTCTGGGCCGCGATGCGGTCGGCCGCTTCGTCGCCGATCCGGCTCAATCCTTCACGCTGCCCGCCTGGCTCTATTACGACCCGGTGGTATACGAGGAAGAGAAGAGCGCGATCTTTTTCAAGACCTGGCAGTTCGTCGGCCACGCCGAGCAGGTCGCCACGCCGGGCGATTACATCACCTTCAAGCTGTTCGACCAGAACATCCTGATCGTGCGCGGCAAGGACGACGAGATCCGCGCCTTCTACAATGTCTGCTCGCACCGCGCCCACGAATTGCTCGAGGGCGCGGGCAATACCAAGGTCATCACCTGCCCATATCACGCCTGGGCCTATCACATCGATGGGCGGCTCCGCTCGGCGCGGGAGAGCGAGAAGCTTGCCGGGTTCGACGCCGACGCGTTCTGCCTCAAGCCGGTCCGCGTCGAGACCTTCATGAATTTCCTGTTCGTCAATCTCGACGCCGAGGCGCCCTCGCTCAAGAGCCTGACCGGTGCGCTCGAAGACCAGGTCCGCGATCTCGCACCCGAGCTCGATACGCTGACCTTCGCGCGGCGTTCGAAATATACGCTCAAGGCGAATTGGAAGAACGTGATGGAGAATTTTTGCGAGTGCTATCACTGCCCAATCAGCCACCCTAGCCTCTCGAACGCCTGCCTCGACATGTCGACCTACCGCATCGAGACCATGGATATCTGGCATCACCACACCACCGTGAGCCCGGGCGAGGAAACGCTGGGCTACGGCGTGGGCGAGGCCGGCAAGGCCCGGCCCGACTTCGGCGCCTGGCTGCTCTGGCCCAACGTCTGCTTCGAGGTCTATCCCGGCGGATATATGAACACCTTCCACAACATGCCGGTTACGCCTGAGCTGACCGTGCAGTATTGCGACTGGTATTTTCCGCAAAGCGAGCCCACGCTCGAGCAAGAGGAGGCCGCTTCGTTCGTCGACGGGGTCCGCGAGGAAGACATCCCCATCGTCGAGAGCGTCCAGCGCGGTTATCACAGCCGGGGCTACGACCAGGGCCGCTTCATCGTTGACGAAGGGCGCACCGAGATGAGCGAACACGCGGTGCACCACTTCCAGAACATGGTGAAAACGGCGCTGGACGGCTGAGGCGTCCAGCGGCGCGGCACCCGTCCCTTAGCCGCCCCGGATCTCGCGCAAGCAGCGCAACCAGTTGCCGCCCAGCAGACCGCTAATCTCGGCCTCGCTCCAATCCCGTTCTATAAGCGCCGCTACCACGCGATAGCCTTGGCGGTGGCGTGGGTGACGAGCGCGGGCGTCGTGCTGACCTCGCAGGCGCGCAGACAGGCCCGCTCGCCGACATGGCTGAGATCGACCACGATACCGAGCTGGTTCATGACCGCGACCGCCTGCTCGCCCGGTGCGCTGACGCCCGAATCGGCCGCTTCCAGGCAACCGTCGCTCGCGAGATTTCGCTGGTTGTAGGTCAGTTGCGCGATGCGCAGGCCCGCTCGATCAGCCGCCACGGGCTTGTCCGGCGCTTTGAGCCGCGCCCGCCGCTCGGCAAGTTGGTCGAAGGCGGTCTCGAAATCCGCCTCGAAATGGCTGACGGTCATATTGACCAAGGCGATCCCCGCCGCCTTAAAACCCGCCGCGTCGCCGTCGCCATAGGAGGTGAGCCCGTCGATCACGAGCGCCTCGCGCGACAGACGTTCCGCCGCCGGCATGCTCATGCTGGGGCCGCCTTGCGCCGGCCGATCGACACGATTTGGGGTCGGACGTCGTGGGCGAAGCGGGCCATCGAATCCATGACGTCGCGGTGCGCCCACCGAAGCTCATATTCAACATCAGGTCATGAATGCCCAGCTCGGCGTAAGGCACGAGCTTCTCGACGACCTGCTCCGCAGTGCCGATGAGCAGTGTTTCGCCCATATCCTCGGCGCTTTCCTTGACCTCGATGGGCGTGATCGCGCCGCCCTTCACCTCGCCCGGCGGCGACCGCCTATTCGAGCATTCTGCCATACATGGTCCGGGCGGGAACCTTCAGGCCGGGCCAGTAGCAGGGCAGATAAAAGCTGAATTTCATGAATGGGCGGGCCTCCGACGGAGAAATATGGCGCGCGTTCCACCCCTGTGGGGCGCTCATGGTCGGCATCACGGCCCCCCGTCAAGCAACAGATGGCCGTTCACAGTTGTTGCGAGCACCGCGCCGCGCCGTTGACTCCTGTGGGTGAATTTGAGTAGCGTCAAACCAAGCGCTGATTAGGGTTCTAGCGGCGCTTGCTTTCGTGGGTTTCCGAAGCGGCTGGTTCGTGACTGGTCGGGAGGTTCGGGGGGCTCCGGATGTGGCACTTAAAGGGAGAGACAGAATGAACGGATTTGTGAAGAGATTGACCCTCGCGGTCAGTGCGGCGGCCTTTGCGGCCTCGCTCGGTATGGCGGGAACCGCCAAGGCGGGCGGCATGCCGGAGTCGGACGAGCCTATCAGGCTCGCGATGAACGAATGGACCGGCCAGCACATCAGCACTCACGTCGCCGGCGAAGTGCTCAAGATGATGGGCTACAACGTCGAGTACGTGACCGCGGGCTACTATCCGCAAATGGCGGCGCTGCGCGACGGCACTGTCACCGCGACGATGGAGTTGTGGAGCTCCAACATCGGCGATCATTACACCGATGCGCTCGCGTCGGGCAAAGTCGTCGAGATCGGCGATCTCGGTCTGGACGCCATCGAGACGTGGTACGTCCCGGATTTCGTCCTTGAGATGTGCCCGGGCCTTCCGGACTATATGGCGCTCTACGACTGCGCCGAGCTCTTCGCGACCCCGGATACCTTCCCGAACGGCCGGTTCGTCGATTATCCGCCGGATTGGGGCGATTCGAACTCCAAGCGTATCGAGGCGCTGGAGCTTCCCTTCACTTCGATTCCCTCGGGCAGCGAGGGTGCGCTGATCGCCGAAATCAAGGCGTCGTATGCAAGCAAGACCCCGCTGATCCTACAGTTCTGGGAGCCCCAGTGGGCGCAGGCTGCTTACCCGATGACACGAGTCCTGCTTCCGCCGCATGAGGATGCTTGCTACGACGATGCCTCGTGGGGCGTCAATCCCGACATGACTTACGACTGCAATTGGAAGCCGGGGCGGGTGTTTAAGATGGCCTGGGTCGGCACGGAGGAGAAATGGCCGGGCGCGTTCGCCCTGCTGCAGAACCTACAGCTCTCCAACGCCGATCAGAATGCCATGATGCAGGCAATCGATGTCGATGGACGGGATCTGGACGAAGTGGTTCACGAATGGCTCGATAACAACTCGTACAAGTGGCAGGTCTGGGTCGGCGCGGCGGGGGTTGCTGCGTCCAAGTAACGATCTGTGGAATGACGGGCGCGGGGCCGTCCCTAGGGCGGCCCCGCGTTTACTTGTGACCCAGGTTTCTTCGTTGTAAAGACTATTGGCAGCGCCATGAGCGATGTGAGCGGTCCGTCCAAAGCCGGCGCGGCCAGACAGCCCAGCGCCAAAGCGGGCGACGTGCAGCTTTCCTGTCGTCATGTCTGGAAGGTCTACGGCCCCGCTCCCAATCAGTTTTTCACCTCGCCCGACGGCGTGGTCGACGACCGCGCAGCGGTGATCGAGCGGATTCGGAGCGAAAATCATATTCTCGCCGCCTGTGATGTCAGCTTCGATGTTCATGTCGGCGAAATCTTCGTCATCATGGGACTGTCGGGTTCCGGCAAGTCGACCATGGTGCGCTGCCTGTCGCGCCTCGTCGATCCGACCGTGGGTGAGGTGCTGCTCGACGGCGAGGACCTGCTCAAGTTCTCCGAAAAGGAGTTGATCGAGCTGCGCCGGCACAAGATGGGCATGGTGTTCCAGAATTTCGGCCTGTTGCCCCATCAGAACGTGCTCGACAACGTCGCCTTCCCCCTCAAGGTGCAGGGCATCGGCCGCGCCGAGCGTAACCTGCGCGCCAATGAGATGATTGAACTGGTCGGTCTCGAGGGCCGCGGAGGTGCATTTCCGCGCGAGCTCTCGGGCGGCCAGCAGCAGCGCGTCGGTATCGCGCGCAGCCTCGCGGTTAATCCCGAGGTCTGGTTTCTCGACGAGCCCTTCTCGGCGCTCGACCCCCTGATCCGCCGCCAGATGCAGGACGAATTCCTGCGTCTGCAGAAGGTGTTGCACAAGACCATCGTGTTCATTACCCACGATTTTCTCGAAGCACTGCGCGTGGCCGACCGGATCGCGATCATGCGCGGCGGCGAAGTAGTCCAAATCGGCACCCCCGCCGAGGTGGTGATGAGCCCGGTCAACGACTACGTCACCGAGTTCACCCGCGACGTGCCCCGGGTCAAGGTGCTCATGGCGCGCGACATTCTTGAACCGCTCGGCGAAGGGCTCGACCCGGCCAACGCCGTGGCGCCGACCGCCACGCTCGAGCAGCTGATGCCCGTTTTCGCCGGCCACGAGGGGCCGATCCCCGTGATCGAGGACGGAAAGATGATCGCCCAGGTTACGCCCCGCGGCGTCATCGAGGCCCTGGCGAGCGCCGTCGAAGACGAGCGCGGCGACGGCGAGGAGAGCGCCGCATGAGCGTCGTAGAGAAAGACCGCGACGGCACATCGTCCACCGAGCTAGCGCTGGGCCTGATGGCGGGCCGGGCGCGCGGGCGGATCGAGCCGGGGCTATTTCCCTGGCTCGCGATCGCGGGCGCGGCGCTGATCGTTTTCCTGCTGCGCAAGCAGGTCAGTTGGCTGGCCGCCTTCCCCGCCGAGGCGACGATGCCGGTCGCCGAGTGGATCAACACCTTCATGGACTGGTTCATCGAGACCTTCAACATCTTCTTTCACGCCATTTCCTGGTTGCTGGCCTGGCCCATGGATGGACTTTCCGACCTGCTCCACTGGATGCCCTGGCCGGCGACCATGGCGGTCTTTGTGGCCCTGGCCTACGCCGCGCGCGGCTGGAAGCTGGCGCTGTTCACGGTGCTCGCCCTGTTCTACATGGTGGTCACTGGCTATTGGGACGAGAGCATGAGGACGCTGGCGCTGGTTAGCGTGTCGGTGCCTCTTGCGATCGGCATCGGGGGGATGCTCGGCGTCCTGGGATTTCGCTACAAGTCCGCGCGCCGGATCATCGAGCCGATGCTCGATTTGATGCAGACGATCCCCACCTTTGCCTACTTGATCCCGATTCTGCTGTTGTTCGGGTTCGGCCCGGTGGTCGGTCTGATCGCGAGCGCGATCTACGCCTCGCCGCCGCTCGCGCGCAATGTGATGCTGGGCCTGAGCCGGGTGCCGGGCGACGTCGTCGAATCGGCCCGGATGTCGGGCTCGACCAACCGGCAGCTGCTCTGGTGGGTCCAGTTTCCCTCCGCCATGCCGACCATCATGATCGGCGTCAACCAGACCATCATGGCAGCGCTCTCCATGGTGATCATTGCCGCGGTCATCGGCGGCGCTGCCGATATCGGCTGGGAAGTCCTGAGCACGATGCGCCGCGCCCAGTTCGGCCAGAGCCTCATGGCCGGCTTCGTCATCGCGCTGATGGCGATGGTCATGGACCGCATCAGCCGGGGCTTCGCCGAGCGCCAGCGCGACCCGCACGCCGCCTCGGGTTCGCTCTGGCAGCGTTATCGGACGCTGGGGATTTCGCTCGTCGTGATCGCCGGCGCCATCGTGCTCGCCCAGTTCGTCAGCCTGCTCCATATTTGGCCGAAGAACCTGGTCTTCTTCCCGGCGGAGCCGATCAATAACGCGCTCGATTCCCTCATCGCCAACTACGGCTTCGTCTTCGATACCATCAAGGAATGGGGGTTGTTCTATTTCTTGCTGCCGATCCGGATGGGGTTCGAAAGCGTGGTTCGGCCGTTCAGCTTCGGCTTCGATCTGACCCTGCCGATCAGTCTCGGCTACGCCGGCTTCATTGCCGCGCTGGCCGTCGCGGCAATGCGTTACTTCAGTTGGCGCGCGGCCGTCGGCGTCGTGATTATTGGCACGCTGCTCTATTTCGGGATGTCGGGCACGCCCTGGCCGGTCTTCATGGCTATCGTCGTCATGCTTTCCTGGCAGGCCGGCGGTCGGAAAGTGGCCGCAGGCTCATTTCTCGCCATGGCGTTTATGCTGCTCACCGGCGTCTGGGCCCAGGCCATGCTGGCGGTTTATCTGTGCGGTGCGGCGGTGCTGGTGTCGTTCGTCTTGGGCAGCCTCATCGGCATCTGGGCGTCGCACAACGACAAGGTGTCGGCCTTTGTTCGCCCGGTCAACGACACCCTGCAGTCGATGCCGCTATTCGTCTTCTTGATCCCCGTGCTGATGTTCTTCCGGGTCGGTGACTTCACCGCCTTCCTCGCGATCATCGCCTACGCCATCGTGCCGGCGATCCGCTATACCGAACACGGCCTGCGCAATGTCCGCCCCGACATCGTCGAGGCGGCCAAGGCGCTGGGCTGCACCGAGGGCCAGTTGCTCCGCCATGTCCGATTGCCCCTCGCGCTGCCCGAAATTATGCTCGGGCTCAACCAGGTCGTGATGTTCGGCCTCGCCATGTTGGTGATCGCGGCCCTGGTCGGTACCAAGGGGCTGGGCTACCTGATCTATTTCGCGTTGAGCCGGGCCAATGTGGGCGAAGGGGTCGTCGCCGGCCTGTCGATGGCGCTGATCGCCATCATCGCCGACCGCATCATCCAGTCCTGGAGCAACAAAAAAAAGGCCGAGCTGGGACTGAGCTGAGGCGGCCGCGTAACAGGCCAGGCGATCGATAACACCGGTCCACAAGGACCCGGTCGGCATTAGGAGGACGGGGCGTGACCAATATTTTTTTCACCAAGGACGAATACCGCGCGCGCTGGCGCAAGGTTGAGGATGAGATGAAACGCCGCGGCTACGACGTGGCGGTGATCTGGGCCAAGGGCTCGGGCGCTTACGAGCGCTACGGCGACGTGCTCTGGATGACCAACTACTATTCCGCCCATTCCGGCCAGGAAGCCGACAACGAGCTGTGGCGGGCACGCTCGTTCTCCGCCGTCGTGATGCAGATCGGCAAGACGCCGGCGTTGCATATGGACGAACCCCTCGAGCCGCGCGATTTCATCTCGACGCGCCGAGTCAAGTGGCACATGAACCCCATCGAGGGCGTCGCCGAGGACCTCAAGCAGCGCAAGGTGCGCGGCAAGGTCGCCCTGGTGGGGACCGATTTCTTCCCCTGCAAATACATGGCGGAACTACAGAAGCGCCGCCCGGGGCTCGAATTCGTGCCCGCGGACGACCTCGTAGCTTCGGTGCGCCAGGTCAAGAGCCCGGCCGAGCTCGATATCTTCCGCGAGGCCGGGCAGACCGCAAGCAAGGCGATGAACGCCATGATGAAGGACCTGATCGCGGGTAAGAGCGAGGCCGAGGCGGCGGGCTCGGGGGCCAAGGCCTGCATCAAGGGCGGCGGCATTCCCTATCTGTTGCGGGTCGCCCACGGCAAGGGCACCGAGCTGTTCAATTTCAGCCGCAACAACCTGACCGGCTTCGAGGACAGCGTGCCGCGCAAGGGCGACCTCGTGCGCGGCTGGTTAATGGGCCCGATGCATTATGGTTACGGCTATCTCGATCCGGGGCGCACCGCGGTGTGCGGCGGCAAGCCTACGCGCAAACAACGTCAGTTGATCGAGGCCTGCGCGGGCATCGTCAACGGCGTGATCGAGAAGATTCGGCCCGGGGTCAGCGCGCACGAATTGGCGCGCGAGGGCGACCGCCTCTACGAGGCCGCCGGCGGGGGCAAGGTGTCCGACCAGGCGTCTCTGCAATGGCCGCTCTACGGCCACGTCAACGATTTTCACTTCGAGAACCCCATGTACGGGCTCAAGACCGCCAAGAAGACCGACCGCCTCCACGAGAACATGGTGTGCAGCTCGGAAGCGTTCCTGACCTGGGAAGGGGTTGGCGCCGCGGGCTTCGAGCAGAACATGATCATCAAGAAGGAAGGCGTCGAGATTTTGACCACGTCGCCGATGATCTGGCATTGAGCGAAGCGGCCGCTCGGGCCGTCTGACCGGTTGTCACGCGCCCGTCATGGGAGCAGAATTCCGGTCAACGGGGTATCCACAAGGGCATTCCCGCGAGGCCGCCGCCACAGCGGCGCGGGAGCGAGGCGCCCGATCCGGTAAAGTCATAAACGAAGGAGATCGACCATGACCATCATGCCCACAGTGCGCAAGCCGACCGTCGAGGAAGTTACCGACATCGCCGGCAGCTACGGCATCACGCTCGATGAGGAAAACGCCAAGTCGTTCCAGAACCTGATCGCCGGGTTCCTGCCCGCCTACTGGCGGGCCGACGAGCTCGTCGAGCCCCGCCCCGAGGTCAAGTACGCGCGCACCCCGGGCTACCGGCCCTCGCCCGAGGAGAACGAGTACAACGCCTGGTACTGGCGCTGCGAAGTCAAGGGCCGCAAGCGCGGCCTGCTCGCAGGCAAGACCGTCGCCCTGAAGGACAATATCTGTCTCGCGGGCGTGCCGATGATGAACGGCTCGCGCATTCTCGAGGGCTATGTGCCCGAGATCGATGCGACGGTGGTCACCCGCATGCTTGATGCCGGCGCGGTAATCACGGGCAAGGCGGCAAACGAGGACCTTTGCCTATCGGGTAGCAGCTTTACCACCTCGCTCGGCATGGTCAAAAACCCCCACAAGCCAACCCATTCGGCGGGCGGCTCGTCCTGCGGAAGCGCGGCGCTGCTCGCGGCGGGTGAGGTCGATATCGCGATGGGCGGGGACCAGGGCGGATCGATCCGCATCCCGGCCTGCTGGAGCGGTGTCTACGGCCACAAGCCGACCCACGGCCTGGTGCCCTACACGGGAATTTTTCCCATCGAGCAGACCATCGATCACACCGGGCCGATGACCAACAACGTCACCGACCTGGCGGTCGCGATGGAAGTTCTGGCCGGGCCCGACGGGCTCGATCCGCGCCAGATCGGGTGCAAGACCCAGAACTACCGCGCCGCGCTCAGGGGTGGCGTCAAGGGGCTCAAGATCGCCGTGATCAAGGAGGGCTTCGGCACCGAGCGGGCCGAGGCGGCGGTCGATCGCAAGGTCAAGGCCGCGCTCGATAAGCTCAAGAAGGCGGGGGCCACGGTCAAGGAGATCTCGATCCCCATGCACGCCGACGGGCTCGCGATCTGGACCCTGATCGCGGTCGAGGGCCTGCAGCACCAGATGGTCAAGTACAACGGCTTCGGGATGAACTGGAAGGGGCTCTACGTGACTTCGCTCCAGGATAAATACGCGCACGCGTGGCGCTGCCGAGGCAACGACTTCTCGGAGACGACCAAGCTCTGCATCATCCTGGGCGAGTATATGGAGCGGAATTATTACGGCCACTATTACGCCAAGGGCCAGAACCTGAGCCTGGCGCTGCGCGCCGAGTACGACAAGGTGTTAGCCGACTACGACGTGCTCGCGATGCCGACCCTGCCGATGCAGGCGACGCCCCTTCCCGAGCAGGATTGCTCCCGCGAGGACTATATCGACCTGGCGCTGACCATGATTCCGAACACCTCGCCCTTCGATGCTACGGGGCACCCGGCCATGAACGTGCCCTGCGGCATGAACAACGGCCTGCCCATCGGGTTGATGTTCGTGGGCGGGCGCTACGACGATGCGAGCGTGATCCGCGCGGCGGCCGCGTTCGAGAAGCTGGGCAACTGGAAGAAGATGTAGCGCGGCGTACTTTGGGCCGGGCGTGCACCATGCGCGCCCGGCCCCTGCTGTCTTTAAGGAGGGCCCGTGATGGAGCGTAGCAATATCGATCGCCTCACCCAGCAGGCGCTCGATCACGTCTGGTTTCCGTTGGTTGATGGCGCGCAGGTGCGCGAGGACGGACCCGGTATCCTGGTCTCGGCCAAGGGGCTCGACATCACCACTGCCGACGGCGCGACCTGGCTCGACATGATGGGGACCCAGACCCGGGCTAACTCTCTGGGCTTCGGCCAGGAGGAGATTGCTAAGGCAGTCTACGACCAGCTGGTCCAGCTCCACTACGCGGGCTGCTTCGCTCAGGCCGCCGACGTGACCGTCGAATTCGCCGCCAAGATCGCTGAACTCGCACCCGGCCGTCTGACCACCACGCTGTTCGCCGGCTCGGGCTCGGAAGCAAACGAAATGTCGCTCAAGTTCGCCAAGCAGTATCACCACCACAAGGGAAACAAGCCGCGCGCCCACAAGGTGATCGCGCGCTGGGATTCCTATCACGGCGCGACCATGGGGGCGCAGGCCGCAACCGACTGGCTGGGCACGCGCCATATCTCGGAGCCGGGCGTACCGGGCTATTCCCACATCCCCGCGCCGACCTGTTATCGCTGTCCGTTCGGCCTCGAATACCCAAGCTGCGGAGTGATGTGCGCCGACTGGCTGGAAAAGCAGATCCAGCACGAAGGCCCCGATTTCGTCGCTGCCTTCATCGCTGAGCCGGTGATGCAGGCCAATGGGGTGCAGGTGCCCCCGCCGGAATATTTTCCCAAGATCCGAGAGATCTGCGACCGCTACGAGGTGCTGTTCATCGCCGATGAGGTAATCACGGGCTTTGGCCGGACCGGCGAATGGTTCGCGCTCAAGCACTGGGAAGTCGAACCCGACATCATGAGCACCGCAAAGGCGATCACCAGCGGCTACTTCCCGCTCGGTGCCTCGACGGTAAGCCAGGAGATCGCCGAGACCATCCCCACCTTCCTCCATATCCAGACCTACAACGGCCACCCCGGCGGCTGCGCGGCGGGGCTCAAGACCGTCGAGCTGTGCGAGCGCGACGAATTGGTCGCGCGCTCGAAGGAAATGGGCACCTACTTTCTCGATGCGCTCAAGTCGCTTGAAGCCCTGCCCATCGTCGGCCAGGTCCGGGGGCTCGGGCTGTGGGTCGCGATCGATTTTGCGAACGACAAGAAGACCCGCGCGCCGCTGCCCGAAGGCGCCGTCGCGGCAATTGCCGGGCGGATGCGCGCTCTGGGCGTGCTCGCGGGCTTCGTCGGCACCGCGATCGAGATGGCGCCAGGCTACATCGTGACCCGCGAGCAGCTCGATCGTGCGGTCGCGGTAGCCGAGCAGGCCATCTGTGAGATTTCGAGCGAACAGAACCTAGGCTAGGGCGCTGCCCGCGATGGATTTCCAGGACAGCCCGGACGATGCCGCGCTGCGCGAGCGTACCGCCGCGTTCGCCGGCGAACAGCTCGTAGGCGCGGCCGAGGCGCTCGAAGCGGACGGCGACGCGCACCCGCGAGAATTTTACGACCGCCTGGCAGCGGCGGACTGGTTCCGTCCTCTCGTGCCTGCCGCCTACGGCGGTACGGCGGACAAAGTAGGCTGCATGACCGCCTGTCTGATCCGCGAGGAATTTGCGCGGGTTTGCTCGTTCGCCTCCGCCGCCTTCGCGGTCCAGGGGCTGGGCGCTTATCCTCTCGTGCTGGCGGGCACGCATGCGCAATGCGCCCGCTGGCTGCCCGCGATGGCAAATGGCGAGACCATAGGCGCCTTCGCGCTCACCGAGCGTGGGGCGGGATCGGACGTTGCGGGCGTGGAGACCTGCGCGGTGCGCGAGGGCGACAATTACCGGCTTGACGGCGCCAAGGTCTTCATTTCGAACGGTGGCATTGCCGACGTCTACACGGTTTTCGCGCGCGCCGGCGATGCGCGCTCGGCGCGTGGGCTGAGCGCGTTTCTTGTCGAGGCCGGCCGGCCGGGCTTTTCCGTCACCCGCCAGATGAACGTCATGGCCTTCGACGTGCTGGCCGAGCTCGGCTTCGAGAATTGCCGCATCCCCGCGGCCAACCGGCTGGGTGAGGAGGGCGAGGGCTTTGCGCTCGCCATGGGCACGCTCGCGCTCTACCGCACCACTGTGGGTGCCCACGCGGTGGGCCTCGCGCGCGCCGGTTTCGAGGCGGCGTGCGAGTGGGCGCGCACCCGCAAGCAGTTCGGTCACCCGATCGGGACGTTCCAGGGCATCGGCTTCCAGCTCGCCGACATGGCGACCGAGATCGAGGCGGCGCGCCTGATGGTCTACCGTGCCGCCCGGGCGTTCGACGACGATGCCCCCGGCGCCGCCCGGCGCTCGTCCATGGCGAAGCTGTTCGCCACCGAGGCGGCGAGCCGGGTGATCGACGCGGCGGTCCAGATCCACGGCGGCTGGGGCGTCGCCACGGACCTACCGATCGAGCGCCTCTACCGCGAGATCCGCCCTTTGCGGGTCTACGAGGGCACCAGCGAAATCCAGCGCCTGCTTATCGCCAAGGCCGAGCTCGTGCGCGAGCCCGGCGACGATCTCTAGCGGCTCCTGCCGCGCGACGCGGCCTCGGCCATCTCGCGTAGGCGCGTGCGCTGGACCTTCAGCCCGTTCGCGCCCCGGGTCATGGGAAAGGCGTCGAGCGCGATAAAATGCTTGGGCAGCTTGTACTTGGCCAAGCCCTTGAGACAGTGGGAGCGGAGCGCGCGGAAATCGAGCGGCATACCTCCTGCCATGACCACGAAGGCGACGGCGCGCGCGCCGCCGGGGCGCTCGACGGCGACCACCTGGCAGCCCTCGATGCCGGGGAGCGCCTGGATATGCGCCTCGATCTCGGCGGGGTTGACGAGAAAGCCGCCAAGCCGCATGACGTCGCCGCGCCGGGTCAGAAAGACGAACCGCCCGTCCGCTTCGAGATGACCCAGATCGCCGCTCTTCACGAAACCGTCGGTGGTGATCGCCTCGGCGCTTGCTGCGTCGTCACGGTCATAGCCCAGCATCCGGCTTGGGCCTGAGAATTCCAGCTCGCCGGTCTCGCCGACGGGCAACAACGCGTCCGTTTCGATATCGCGCACCCGCACCTGCGCCTCGGGCGACACGGGCCGGCCCCCCGTTCTCGCGCGTTGCTCGGGCGGATCGCCGGGCGCTTGCGCCGCGAACAGCGCCTGAATTTCGCTCGAGCCGTAGAGCCCGACGAAGGGCACGCCCCGGGCATCTCCCTGGGCTACGAGGTCGGTGATCGACGGGGTAAAGGCGGAAAACCCGGCAAAGCGGAGCGAGGGAAACGGCCGCGCCGCCTCGGCCTCGTCGAGCAGGCGAACGCACTGCAGGTCCGTCGAAACCAGGTGGGTTACCGCGTGACGCTCGATCAGGGCGACGGCCTCCGTGGCGTCGAACGCCGGCATCAAGATGTTGGGTGCGCCCCCCGCCAGCGCCGCCATCATTTGCGAAAAACCGTAGACGCCGCTGAGCGGCACCATCTGAAGCGTCGCGGCGCCGTCCGCGTCGAGCCCGAAGGCGGTGGCGACGGCTTGGGCGTGATCGCTCAGGGTCTTCTGGCTGTGCAGGATCAGCTTGGGCGCGCGGGTCGTGCCCGAGCTGGTAAAGATTACGGCCGGGCTTTCGTCGCGCGCGGTCGGCGCGTCGAGCGGTGGCGCTGCGCCAAGCTCGTCGTAGCGCGCCACCGCGCAACCGGGAACCGGTGGCGTCGAAACCGCCCGCCCGGCGTTCTCGCCGACGGCCACCAGATGTGCGAGGCCAGCCAGCGCCTGCGGCGCGACCTCACTCAGGATTCCGTCGAAATCGATATGCTGGAAACCCGGATGATAGGCCAGTGCGCGCGCGCCCGAGCGGCGCATCAGCTCGCCGACCTCGACGGCGCGAAAGCGCGTGTTGACCGAAACGGCGCATGCCCCCAGCCGGGCGCAGGCCAGGAACAGGATCACATAGGCGAGCCCGTTGGGCAGCCACAGTGCGACCCGGTCGCCGGTGCCAATACCGAGACCGGCCAGGCCCGCGGCCAGCCGGCGGCTGGCCAGTTCGAGGGCGGCGAAATCAAGCGATGCTTCGCCCTCGACGAAGGCGCTTTGCCCGGGCCGCTCGGTGGCGTGGCGTGCGAGCAGGGCGGCAAGGGTGGTATCGGTGGGTCTGGGCGCAGTCATGGTCGTCATTTAAGCGCCAAGCGGGACTCTCAATCCAGCTTCGCGTGGTTTATGCTGAGGCTACAACGCCGTATACCGCAAAAAGACACAGGGAGAGCACGGTCATGTCAATGGGAATGTATTTTCCGCAGGAGGAATACGAAGCGCGCTGGAAGAAGCTTGAGGCCCGGATGGCCGAATCGGGCTACGAGATCGCCATCGTCTGGGGCAAGACCGCGGGCACCTTCGAGCGTTCGATGGAAACTGCCTATCTGACGAATTTTTTCTCTTCCCACTCGGGCCAGGAACCGGATTCGCCGCTGTTCAACGCGCGCGCTTTCTGCGCTGTTATTTTCGAGCCGGGCAAGGAGCCCGAGCTGCATACGGACGAGGCCGCGGTGCGGCTCGAATTGCTGGCGACCAAGAATTATCACTGGCATCTGGACGTGATCGCGGGCGTTGCTTCCGCGCTCAAGGCGCGCAAACCCCAAGGCAAGGTCGCCTGGGTTGGCACCGATATCCTGCCGATGAAATACGGCGACCAAATGCGTGCGCTTCTCCCCGAGGTTGAATTCGCCTTCGAGGACGACCTCGTGCGCGACGTCCGCCGGATCAAGAGCCCGCGCGAGCTCGACATGTTTCGCGAGGGCGGTGCGCTGGTCACGAAAGCGGTCACCGCAATGATTGAAACACTGATCCCGGGCGGCACGTCCGAAGGCGAGGCCGCGGCGGCGGCGGCCTCGGTGCTGCTCAAGGGCGGGGGCTATTTCCAGCGCCTGATGATCGGCTCGGGCAAGTATGTAAACCACCCGGAAAGCCACCCCATGTACGGCCACTACGCACCCAACGTGCCCGAGGTCGGCGACATGGCCCACACTTTCCTCTACGGCCCGATCTGGCAGGGCTACTGGCTCGATCCGGGGCGGACCATCGTCATCGGGCGCAAGCCGACGACTGAGCAGAAGCAATTGGTCGACGACCTGATTCGGCTCATGGAGGAGGGCATCGAGGCGCCGGTCAAGCATGGCGCCAAGATCGCCGACGTCGCGCGTAATGCGGAGCGGGTGCACAAAGAGGTCAAGACCGATGACAGCGTGATCGACGACGAGTGGCCCTATTACGGCCATTCCAACGGCTGCATGTGGGAGCACCCGTTGATCGCTGTGGGAGACGTCGCGGAAGACGAGATCTTTGAAGAGGGCATGGTCGCAAGCTCGGAGGCGTTTCTGACCCGCGAGGGTGTGGGCACCGCGATGATGGAGACCAACTGGATCGTCACCCGGGACGGGATCGAGGTCATCACGCCTCTACCCACGACCTACTGGTAGAAGGTTCCCAGCCGTTTTCGTGCCTTCGCTGTTCACCAGGCTAACCCATTGGGCCGTCGGGTTTGCGGTTGCGCTGCTCGTCGTCGGGCTTGCCGCACCGTTTGCCCGGGCCGGTGCGATTCACGACGCTGCAGACGCGGGCGATATCGAACAGGTTCGCGCCATCCTGTCCGTTAGCCCGGCGATGCTGCACGATCTTGATCAGTACGGCGCGACGCCGCTTCACTATGCCTCCGCGCGCAACCGGATCGAGGTGGCGAACCTACTGCTCGATAACGGCGCGGTGCTCGAGGCGCGCGATCAGCTTGGCATGACGGCCCTGCATCTCGCCGTGGTCGGCGCCACCGGTCAGGTGATCGACGAGGCAGCGGGCGAGACCAGCGACTGGGTGGTCCGGATCGAGCTCGAAAACGTCGAGGTCGTCGATCTTTTGCTCGCCCGGGGCGCTAGCATGGACGCACGCGACGCCAATAACCTGACGCCACTCCATGTCGCCGCCGAAAAGGCGCGGGGCGAGATCGCCGGCCGCTTGATCACGCGCGGCGCCGATCTCGAGGCGCGCGACGTCTATGGCTTCACGCCGCTGATGGTCGCAGCCTTCTATATGCGCATCCAGTGGGTCGAGCAGCGCGGGGCACGCTTCAAGTTCATCCAGGGCGACAACATCGACGTCGCCCAGCTGATGGTTGCCGCCGGGGCCGACGTCAATACGCGCGACGGCGAGGGAGCTTCGGCGCTCTATCTCGCTGCTGTCGAGGGCCATGACGCGGTGGTGCGCCTGTTGCTCGACCACGGCGCGGACGTCAACCAGCCCGATGTTATGGGGCTGACACCGCTCCATGCCGCGGCCGACGGCGCCCGCCTGCTCGAGATCGTGGCCGAAGGCGAGGAGCAGGGCTATTCCTACATCGAGAACACCGCCATCGTGACCATGCTGCTCGACGCCGGTGCGCTCACAAATGCGCGTGACACCGAGGGACGCACGCCGCTCGGCATCGCCCAGGATCGGGCGTCCGACAAGGTAGTCGCGCTGTTGCGCGAACGGGGGGGCACGGAGTAGCCGAATATCCCGCACAGAACTCGTGCGATAAATCCCGTGAGAGGGTAAACTCAGGCCATCTCACCTGGGGCGTCGCCGGTTTTGGAGATGACCGTCCGTGGGAAGCAAACCAACGAGATTTATTCGAACAGGGGAGACAGTCATGAGGCTCAAAGGCAAGGCGACATTGATTACCGGGGCCACCGCCGGAATCGGGGAGGCCTGTGCAAAGCTGTTCGCGGCCGAGGGCGCCAGCGTGGTCATGAGCGGGCGCGACCAGGCGCGCGGCGACGTGGTGCTTGCTGCGATCAAGGACGCGGGCGGCACGGCGGAATTCGTGACCGCGGATCTGCGCGATGCTGGCGCCTGCGACTCGCTGATCGAGGAAACGGTTAAGCGGTTGGGTCGCATCGATGTGCTGGTCAACAACGCCGGCATTCTCTATTCCGCACCTGCGGCCGAGACCACCGACGAGCAGTGGGCGGATACCTTCGCCGTCAACGTCACCGCCGTCTTCCAGCTTGCCCGCGCGGCGCTCAACAAGATGATCGCTCAGGGCGGCGGTTCCATCGTCAACATCGCATCCGAATCCGGGCTCAACGGCGAGCCCGGGCTGACCGCCTATTGCGCGAGCAAGGGCGCGGTGGTTCAGATGACCAAATGCATGGCGCTCGATCATATCGGCGATAACGTGCGGGTGAATTCCGTCTGCCCCGGCGAGACCCGGACTAAGATGATCGACGACTGGCTGGAATCCCTCGAGGGTAATATCGAAGATAACGTCGAGGAGCTGGCCAAGGGCCTTCCCATCCGCCGTCTTGCGCGGCCCGTGGAAGTCGCCAACGCGGCACTATTCCTGGCTTCGGATGAAGCGAGTTACTGCGTCGGCACCAATCTCTCGGTGGACGGCGGCAACGCGGCCACCGGTGGCCCCTACCCGATTTAGGCAAGACGCCGCACCCTCACGGGTGCGGCGGGAGAGAGACGATGGCGCGTGATCCGAAATACGATCCCCTGTTTGAGCCCATCCGGCTCGGCCCGAAGACCATGAAAAACCGGTTTTTCCAGACCGCCCAGTGCAACGGGGCGGGCTCCGATCGACCCGGCGCGCAGGCCGGTCACAGGGGCATGAAGGCCGAAGGTGGCTGGGGTGCGCTGTCGACGGAATACTGCTCGGTCCACTACGAGTCCGACACCACGCCCTATATTTCGGCCCAGCTCTGGGACCAAGGCGACGTCGTCAATCTCGGCGCCATGTGCGACGCCCTGCATAAACACGGCTCGCTGGCTAACGTCGAGCTGCTCTATGGCGGGCCGCACGCGACCAATTATATGTCCCGCGCGGTGTCCTGGGGGCCCAGCGCCTATCCGTCCGACGCCGAGCCGTTGCATTACTGCGTCGAGGCTGACGAGGACGACATTGCCGACATCATCGGTTATTACGTCGCGGCGGGAAAGCGCGCGCGCGAGGCGGGGTTCGACATCCTCACGGTCTATTTTGCCGATTCCTTCCTGCCCATGCAGTTCCTCCACGACTTCTACAACAAGCGCACCGATAAATACGGCGGCTCGTTCGAAAACCGCCTGCGTTTCACTGAGGAATTGTTAAGCGCGCTCAAGCAAGAGCTCGGCGACGACTGCGCGATCGCGGCACGCTTCGCCATCGACAGTCTGCTTGGACCTGCAGGCATCGAGGTTCACGGCGAAGGGCTCAAGACCGTTGATCGGCTGACCACAGCGGGCCTAGTCGATCTGTGGGACTTCAAGATCGGTATCTATACGGAATGGAGTGAAGACCTCGCCCCCTCGCGGTTCCAAAAATCAGGTCACGAGCTGGCTTACGTGATTGACGCGAAATCGGCGACCGGCGACATACCCGTGGTTTGTGTCGGCCATCTGACCAGTCCCGACGAAATGGTCGCCACGCTCGACGCCGGCCATTACGACATCATCGGAGCAACCCGCGCCTCGATCGCCGACCCGTTCCTGCCCAACAAGGTCGAGGAAGGCCGGCTCGACGATATCCGCGAATGCATCGCGTGCAATATGTGCGTCTCGCGCTGGGAACTGGCGGGCCCCCACATCATCTGCACCCAGAACGCGACCGCGATGGAGGAGTACCGGCGCGACTGGCATCCCGAAAAATTTACGCCAGCGGCGGAGCCCTGTTCGGTGCTGGTCGTGGGTGCGGGGCCTTCGGGGCTCGAATGCGCCCGGGTCCTGGGCATGCGCGGCTATGACGTGCACTTACGCGAGGCGGGCACCGAGCTTGGCGGCCACCTGAAGGACGTGATGCGTTATCCCGGCCTTTCCGAGTGGGGGCGGGTCATTACCTACCGCCAGACCCAGCTCGAAAAGCTTAAGAACGTCGAGGTTCATACGGGCGTCGGCGCGATGAGCGCCGACGACGTCCTCGATTACGGCGCCGACAAGGTGGTGCTGGCGACGGGCTCACGCTGGGCGGACGATGGCTTCTCGGGCGTCACCATGGGCCCGTTGCCGGGCGTCGACGCGGCGCAAGACCAGTTTGCGACGCCGGAGCAGGTGATGGCGGGCAAGGAACTGGGCGAGCGTGTGATAGTGTTCGACGGTGAAGGCTACATCACGGGCATCGCCATGGCCGAGCACCTGGCCGACGCGGGCAAGCAGGTCACCGTGATTACCCAGAACCACGGCGTGGCGCCTTATCTGCATTATACGGGCGAGTCCTCGAACCTGCACCGAATGATGCATGAGAAGGGCATCCACGAACACGACATGCACTGGGTCGAGAGCGTCGAGACCGGTAGCGAGCTGACCGTGCGCGCCTACTACCTTTTTCGTGATGGCTATCGCCGCACCGGGCCGGTGACCGGCAAAATGCCCCGGAAAGCGGGCACCGAGGTGGTCGACCTCGCGTGCGATTCCGTCGTGCTTGCCACGGCGCGGCGCGCCAACGACGGGCTTTATCGCGAGCTGAAAGCCCGCCAGAGCGAGTGGGCGGGCGCCGAGCTTCAGGCGGTTTGCCGGGTCGGCGATTGCCTGGCGCCGCGCATGCTGCCAGACGCGGTGTTCGACGGCCATCGTTTGGCGCGCGAGTTCGACGGGCCGACGCCCGAACATTCTCGGCCCTACATCCGCGAGCGCCAGATCTGGGGGCGCGAGGCGATGCCCGCGCTGGAGACCGCCGCCTCGTGAGCGGCGCGAGCCCGACCGCCGACGCCGGCGAGGCCGAGAGCTTCTTCGAGGCTCACCTGAGTACGAGCCCGGTCGACGTAGCCGACGTGCTGACGCGTTTGGGCGCCGCGGGGGCGTTGTCCTTTCCCGTGCTCGACGCCAAGGGTTGTGCGGCCCTTGTTGAGGCGGCTGACGCGCTCGCCTTCCGCCCGGCCCATCCCACCATGGGCGAAGGCGACAAGCTGGTCCGCCAGGAATTCGACATCTGCATGGATGTGCCCGCCGAGAGCGTCTATGGCGCCTTCGCCCGGAACCTGGACCGCCTGTTCGACGCCGCGCTGGCACGCCTTGATCCGGCACCGCTTGCGCGGCCGTTCGCTTTCAACGACCTCGTGGTGCAGATTTATCCGCCCGGCGCGCTCGGCATCACGCCCCATCTCGATCATGTCCGTTATGTCGGCCTGGTGGCGCTGGTGGTGGTCTGCGGCGCGGCGCGGTTTTTCCTGTGCGACGACCGCGAGGGCCACGGCGCGCGCGAGGTGGCCGCGCCCGCGGGTCATCTGGTCCTGATGGTGGCACCGGGCTTCGAGGGGCGCCGCGTGCGCCCGTTTCATTCGGTCTCCGACATCACCGAGCGGCGGATCAGCTTCGGCCTGCGTTTCGACACCCGGCCGGACGGCGACCCGACCTACTGAGCGCGCTTTAGTTGACCCCTGCGAGATCGCCCAGCAGCGGGCCGATCTCGTCATGGATCACGAGGTCGGCAAGCGGGTCGAGTTCGGTCGGCTCGCGGTTGAGGATGGCCAGTCGGCTGCCCTCGCGCTTGGCCAGAACCGGAAAGCCCGCCGCCGGATAGACCACCAGCGAGGAGCCGACAGCGATCATCAGATCGGCTTTGCGGCTCGCTTCCTCGGCACGGCGCATCGGCTCCTCGGGCATGGTCTGACCGAACGAGATGGTACCAGTCTTGACCAACCCGCCGCAGGCCGTGCACTGGGGCAGGCTTTCATCGGCCAGGAAGGCGTCGCGGATCGGTCCGAGGTCGTGGCGCGTAGCGCATTCCAGGCAGACGGCGTAGGTGGTGTTGCCGTGCAGCTCGATCACGTGGTCCTCGGGCACGCCCGATTTTTGGTGCAGGCCGTCGACGTTCTGGGTGATGATGCTGGCAAGCTCGCCTTGTTCCATCAGTTTGACGACGGCGCGGTGGCCCCGGTTGGGCTCGGCGTCGGCGATCATGTCGTGGGTCGCGAACTTGCGCTGCCAGAATTCCCGCTGTCCGTCGGCTGACGCCAGAAACTCGCTGAAATCGACCGGGCGGAAGCGGTCCCACACGCCTCCCGGGCTGCGGTAGTCGGGAATGCCAGAATCCGTGCTCATGCCGGCGCCTGTGAACAGCACGGCGTGGCGGCTTGCACCAAGCAGCGCGGCCAGGGCGGAGATGGCCTTTTCTCGCATCAAGTTAACGCTCGTATCACCATAGGCGGAACGATAAGCCGCGCGGGCGTGCTGTCCAACCCGGCTTGTCAATTGGGCGGGGCTCACGTTTAATCGCTCTCGGGGTGCGCCTCTTCGAGTAGGGGGAGTTCGTAAGCGATGGTACGATTAAATCTTGGACTGAAAAATCGTGAGCCGACAGTGGTTGCGGGTCAGCAGCTCAACCGCGGTTTCCATCAGATGTTCGAGGAGGGTCATCTTACCCTCGGCGTCTTCTTCCCGATCGAGGCCTTCGAGGGCGCGGTGCCGATCATGGAAGGCCAGGTCGAGCTTGCACAGCGCGCCGAGGCCCTGGGCTTTTCCGCCCTGTGGTTTCGCGACGTGCCGCTGCGCATTCCCTCGTTCGGCGATACCGGCCAGGTCTACGATCCCTTTGTCTATCTCGGTTTCATCGCCGCCCAGACCAAGTCCATTGCGCTGGCGACGGGCAGCATCGTCCTCTCGCTGCGCCACCCCCTGCATGTTGCTAAAGCGGCCGCCTCGGTCGATCAGCTTTCGGGCGGGCGGCTGGTGATGGGGGTCGGCACCGGTGACCGGCCCGAGGAATTCCCCGCCTTCGACCGCCAGCATGCCTCGCGCACCGAGACCTTCCGTGAAAGCCTGCGCCTGATAGAGCTGGCCTATCGCGAGGAGTATCCCGACTATCGCTCTTCCTTCGGACGCATGGTCGGGGGCAGCGCGGGCGTCCTGCCCAAGCCCGTCGCCGGGCGGGTTCCCATCATGATCACGGGGCGAGCGCGCCAGAAGCTGGAATGGACCGCCGCGCACTGCGACGCCTGGGTGAAATATTCGCGCACTCCAGAGCGCCAGGAGGTCGTTATCGAATCCTGGCGCGAGGCGCTCAAGCGCTCGTGCCGCGGCCAGTTCAAGCCGTTTGGTCAGTCGCTCTATATCGATCTTGCGGAGGACCCGAACGAGGGTCCGTCGGATATCCATCTGGGTTTCCGCTTCGGCCGCCATGCCCTGATTGAGCTTCTAGGCCAGCTTCGCGAGTTGGGCGTCAACCACGTCACCTTCACTCTGAAATACAGCAAGCGCCCGGCGGCCGACGTGCTCGAGGAGCTGGGCGCCGAGGTCGTGCCGCTGTTCGCGGCGCGCACCATCTCGCCCGGCGCCTGAGTCCGACGCCCGAACCTCGGCATCCGAATCCCCGGCATCCAACGCCGCTTGCCAGCGGCCGAGCGGATCGCTACCCTCCCGCCGGCACACGGAGGGCACCATGAAATTCCTGACCCTGGAAAACGGCTACCTGGGCGCCGTGATCGAGGACACCGCCGTCGATCTGGGCGCGGCGGCGCGCGAGCTTGTAGCGACGTTGCCGGCGGAGACCCTGCTCGACCTCGTGCGCGCGCCCGAGGGCGCGGCGGCCGAGGTCTGGGCGATTGCGCATCGTGCCGTGGCGCTGGGCGTTGCCTGCCGGCCGCTGGCCGAGGTCAGGCCGCTGGCGCCGATCCCTTCGCCCCAGCGCAACATCTTCTGCCTGGGCTTGAACTATCGCGCCCATGTGAAGGAATTTGAAAAGAACCAGGAGCTGCCTGACGCGCCCATCGTGTTCACCAAATCGACGACCTCGATCGCCGCGCCCGGAGACGACATTCCCGCCCATACGGACGTGACGCAGGGGGTCGATTACGAGGCCGAGCTCGCTCTGGTCCTGGGCCGCGACGGGCGCGATATCGAGCCGGCGGATGCCTGGGATCACGTCTTCGGCTATACCGCGATCAATGACGTGACCGCGCGCGACCTGCAAAAGACTCACAAGCAATGGTTTCTGGGCAAGAGCCTCGATGGCTTCGCGCCGATGGGCCCGCTCCTCGTCCACCGCTCGGTCATGCCCGCGGCCTCTGAGATCACCGTGCGCTCGCACATCAACGGCGAGCTGCGCCAGGACAGCACCTTCGACAATCTGATTTTCGACGTGCCGACCATCATCGCAACCCTCTCGCGCGGCGCCACCCTACTCGCCGGCGACATTATCGCCACCGGCACGCCGGCCGGCGTCGGTATCGGGTTGGATCCGCCAAAATTCCTCCAGCCGGGCGACGAGGTGATCGTCGAGGTTACCGGCGTCGGTCCGTTGATTAACCGGGTGGCCCCGGGTTAGTCGCGGCCCGGTTGCTTATCCCTCGGGCGCGCTTATATTCCGCCTGAGCCCAAAAACCCCGTCTTTTGCCGCACGAGCGCGGCTCGAAAGCCCCCATGGACCTTCGCAATATCGCCATCATCGCCCATGTCGACCACGGCAAGACCACACTGGTCGATTGCCTGCTGCGCCAGTCGGGCACCTTTCGGGATAACCAGAAAGTCGCCGAGCGCGCGCTGGACTCCGGCGATATCGAGCGCGAGCGCGGCATCACCATCCTGGCCAAATGCACTTCAGTGGTCTGGAAGGATGTGCGCATCAATATCGTCGATACGCCGGGCCACGCCGATTTCGGCGGCGAGGTCGAACGCATCCTCTCGATGGTCGACGGCGTTGTGGTGCTGGTCGACGCCGCCGAGGGCCCGATGCCACAGACCAAATTCGTGCTCGGCAAGGCGCTTCGGCTCGGGCTTCGCCCCCTGGTCGTGGTCAACAAGGTGGACAAGCCCGAAAGTCGTGCGCACGAGGTTCACGACGAGGTCTTTGATTTGTTCTCGGCGCTCGATGCCGACGACGAGCAACTCGACTTCGCAACCCTTTTCGCCTCGGCCAAGCAGGGCTGGGCCGCGGCCGACCCCGCCGGCCCCCACGACGACATGGCGGCGCTCTTCGACCTTATCCTCAAGCGCGTCGCCCCGCCCATGGTCGACGCCACCAAGCCGTTCGCGATGCTGGCGACCACCCTTGAGGTCGACCCCTATCTGGGCCGGTTGCTCACCGGACGGATTGAAAGCGGTATGGTGCGCGCGAAGGCGACGATTAAGGCGCTCACGCGCGATGGCGCGTTGATCGAGCAGGCGCGGGTCACCAAGCTGCTCGCCTTCCGCGGTCTTGAGCGGGTCAGCATCGAGCAGGCCGAGGCGGGTGATATCGTAGCGATTGCGGGCTTTGCCAAGGCGACCGTCGCCGACACGCTCGGCGCGCTCGTTCTCGATCTCCCCATTGCCGCCCAGCCGATCGATCCGCCGACCCTGGCCATGACCTTCTCCATCAATGATTCCCCGCTCTCGGGCAAGGACGGCAACAAGCTGACTTCGCGTGAGATCTGGTCCCGGCTGACTCGCGAGGCGGAAGGCAACGTCGCGATCCGGGTCAGCCGCACCGAATCGAACGACGCGTTCGAGGTTGCGGGGCGCGGCGAGCTGCAGCTCGCGGTGCTGATCGAGACCCTGCGCCGCGAGGGCTATGAGCTTTCGATCAGCCGCCCTCGGGTGTTGACGCGCGACGATCCCGAAACCGGCCAGCGCCTCGAGCCGCTCGAGGAGGTCACCATCGATGTCGATGCCGAGCATGCCGGCGTGGTGGTCGAGAAGCTGGGCGAGCGGCGCGCCGACATGGTCGAGATGCGCCCCGCGGGCGCGGGTAAGCAGAGGATCGTCTTCATCGTGCCCTCGCGTAGCCTGATCGGCTATCACGGCGATTTTCTTACCGACACCCGCGGCACCGGCGTGATGAACCGGGTGTTCCACGCCTACGGGCCCTACCGCGGGCCGATCGAGCAGCGTCACACCGGCACGCTGATTTCGACCGCGCGCGGCGAATCCGTGCCCTACGCCCTGTGGAACCTCGAAGAGCGCGGACCGCTCTTCATCGGTGCTGGCGAGCCGGTTTATCCCGGCATGATCATCGGTGAGCACAGCCGGGGCAACGACCTTGAGGTCAACCCGCTCAAGGCCAAGCAGCTGAGCAACGTCCGGGCCTCTGGCAAGGACGATGCGGTCACCCTGACCACCCCCCAGCGCATGTCGCTCGACCGCGCTATCGCCTACATCGCCGACGACGAACTGGTCGAGGTGACACCCAAGGCGGTGCGCCTGCGCAAGCGCTATCTTGACCCCCACGCGCGCAAGAGGGCCTCGCGCGCGGCCCAGGCTTCGTAGCGCAGAGTCTGGCGGCCGCTTGGGTCGCGGACCTCGCGAGCCCGCAAGCGCGGGCCGCCGCCCCTGCGACGTAAGCCTGCGCGGCGTTTGAGCGCGGATAAACTCGGATCAAGGCGGCGGTGGGCGCAAGCCCGCCTCGACCATCAGCGGCAGCACGCGCTTTCCGAAGAAGTCGAGGTCGGGCAGGAAATCGTAGAAATTCACCTGCACCCCGTCGCAGCCCGCCTCTTGCAGCCGAACGAACCATTCGACAATCCGTTCCGGCGTGCCGACCAGATGGACGTTGCCGCCGACCACCCACATCTCGCGGGTCGTAGCACTCCAGGATTCCTTGCCCCCGCCGGTGATCGAGGCGGCGAAGTTGTCGGCCGCCACGGGGTCTTGCTGCTCAATGATACGATCGCGTTGGGCCTGGGCTTCCTCGTCCGTTTCGCGGCAGATGACATGGGGGTTGATGATGGTGCGTACGCCGCGCCCGATCCGGCGCGCGGCCTCCTTGATCTTCCAGTTGTGCTCGGGCAGAGCGGCGCAGGCCTTTTCCGGATCGGCGCCCGCCGGGCTGGTGATGAACACGATATCGGACTTACTCGCGGCGTAGGCGATGCTCGCCGCCGAGGTTCCGGCATTGACCAGGATAGGGCGCCCATGGACCGGCTTGGGCGCGACGAAGGCATCCTCCATCTGCCAGTAGCGGCCCTGGTGAGTGACGTTCCCCTTCGCCTGCCAGAGCATATCCATCATGTTGACGAACTCGGCGACCATCTCGTAACGCAGGTCGTGTTCCATCTGCTCGAGCCCGAACATGCGGAACTCTTCGGGCTTGTAGCCCGTGACGATGTTGAGCCCCCAGCGGCCGCCGCTCATATGGTCGAGCGTGGCGGCGAACTTGGCGAGATGCACCGGGTGCCAGCCATAGAGCACATGGACCGTCGAGATCAGCACGATGTTGCGCGTCACGGGCGCGAGCCCTGCGGTGATCAGTAGCGGGTCCATGGAGTCGCCGCGAAATTCCATCTCGCCGCCATAGCCGCCCTTGCCCAGCCACTGGGCGAGGCCGAACACGAGGTCGAAGCCCAGCTCCTCGGCGCGAATCGCACATTCCGCGTTGTAGTCGAAGCTCCAGCTTGTCTCGCGCGGAGCCGTCGAGGGGCTCCAGGCGCCGGTCTGGAGCGGCAGGAATAGCCCGAGCATGAAGGGCTGGTCGAGTACGCCGTCGATCGGGCGTCGCCCGTCGGTATTGAGGTCCGCAGCTTGGCTCATGCGAAAGGGAAGGCGGGGTTCGGTCATGGCGTTCTCATGGTAGCCGACTTGCCGCGCAATCTGTGCCGTTCATCATAGTTTACCTCCCTGCGGTAATCAGCCGTCTTTGGCGGGTGCGCCGGCTACGGTGCGGGTTGGCAGCGCTTCAATATGGGTGCAGATATCGCGCGGCCGGGTAATCCAGGCTTGCGCGCGGTGGTCCGCGATATGGGCAAGCGCGCGGCGCAGCGCGCGCAGGCGAAATGGCTGGCCCATCACGAAGGTATGGAGCGAAAGGCCGAACACCAGTGGCTGGCGCGCGGACTGGGCGAGCATCTCATCGAAATTGTCGATGATCATGTCGGCGAACGCATCGGGCGTGAATTTATGAAACACGATCGCGCGGTTGTCGTTCATCTCGACGGGGTAGGGGATCGCCAGGATTGGCCCGGCCCGGGTTTGCATCCAGATCGGCTGGTCGTCGCACGACCAGTCCATCATGTAGTGGTAGCCCGCCTCGCGCAGCAGGTCCGGCGTGCGTGGTGTCTGCGAAATCCAGGGGCTCATCCAACCCACAGGCGGCTCGCCCCGGTGGGCCGTGATCGCGTCGGTCGCTTCGGCGATCATCGCGGCCTCCGCCGCTTCATCGAGCCCACCCTGATCGTCGGAATTGGTGACGCCGTGGCCGAGGATCTCGTCGCCCCGCGCCGCTAGCGCGTCGGGGATGTCCGGGCAGGCGCCGTAGATCGCGGAATTGACCTGCGCTTCGATGGGCAGGTCGAGCTCGTCGAAGAGTTCCATCAGGCGCCAGAAGCCGATCCGGTTGCCGTAATCGCGCCAGGAATAGACGCTCGGGCTGTTAGATTGCTCGGGCGGCGCTATTTGGGCGCCCCGCCCGCGCCCCAGCGCAAAATGCTCGACATTGAGCGCGATATAGAACGCGAGCCGTTTGCCCTCGGGCCAGTCGTAAACCGGGCGCCCGGATATGGCCGAGTAATCGTAGCGAATCGGAAAATCGGTCATGGCGCGGGCTCCAGATTGGCGGGGTGGCGATGATGCCAGGGGCCGATGGCCAGCTTCTGGTTTCCCCGGGCCAGCGCGCTGCTGCCCATCGTAACCAGGCCCTGATAGTTGCAGATCGTACCCTCGATGAACAGGTCATACCAGCCGACCAGATGCAGCGCCGGGATCGTGATGTCGGCGCAACGCTCGCCTAGATGCCAGCGTTTCCAGTAGTCGTCGAACGTCGAATGCTCGAGCCACTCGTAATAGAGCGGCACGAAGTCCCGGGACAGGCTCGGATGATCGGTCAGCGGCAGATGGCCGTATTCCCCGGGCAGGCCGTCAAACGCCTTGAGCGCCGGCCGCCAGTCGGCAGGCTCGCCGCAACGGAAGGCTTCGCCAATCGCGAGTCCGGCGGCCCAGACCTGGCTGAGGCACTGTTGAAAGGCGCCGTTCTTGTAGCACCAGTCCTCATAGACCCCGCCGTTCGTAAACGCGGGCGCGATGGCCTTGAGCGCTTGGGGCCCTCGGGTTGCCGGAAGGAGCTGGGTCGTGCCAGAGTAGGAAAAGCCGTGCATGCCCACCGCGCCGTTCGATTTCGCCAACGCCGCGCACTGCTCGATGGTATCGACCCCGTCGTCGAACCCGTGGGCTAAGGGTTCGAAAGCGCCGTCGGGGGCAAAGCAGCCTCGTACGTCCTGGGTCACCAGGATGAAGCCCTGGCGGGCGTACCATTCCGGGTGAAGCAGGGATTCGAACTCTGCGACGCCCTTGTCGTAGGGCGTGCGCATGAGCAGAACGGGGTACGGTCCCGCGCCTGCGGGCCTTTAGATGTCGGCGTGAAGCGCGGTGCCGTCGCGCATGGTCATGACGATATCGCGTTCGACCGTGACGTCGTGAACCGGCCGTTCGCCCATCGCTCTCGTCCCCGCGATCGCGTTCCCGGTCTAGCGCCCCACTTCGGCCAGCACGTCCGTCGGCGCGCCGGCGCAGGTCTCGTTGCCCGCGATGTCCATGGGACAGCCCGAAATCGCTACGTAGACGTCCATTTCCGCGCGCAGGATGATGTTGTCGCCCGGCTTGGTGTCGCATGCCTTGATTTCGATCCGCTTGTCGGGCTGGACCTCGAAGTTCGTGAACAGGTTCCAGGGCTGGGGCGTCAGCGCTGCGCCCACGCCCAGGTCGGCCAGCGCCAGGTGCAGGTTATCCTGGCAGTTTTTGTGCCCCGGTGCGCCGTAGGCGGTGTACATCGTGGGATCGCAGGAAGGCACCTCGAAATCATGCTGGCCGGGCGAATTGTCTTCGAGGATCGTCATGATCGGTCGTCGGTTGTTGGTCACGGCCGCCTCGCCCGCGCGCAGCATCAGGCGGCAGACCGAGCGCCGGCTATGCGCCGCCGACATGTATTCGCTCATGTCCTCGCGGTTGAAGGCCCAGAAATCGATCGGCTGCTGACCCTGCAGGTCGGTGAACCGGACAACCTCGCCGGCATCCATGGTAAATCCCTGATGCCCGCAGGGCTCGACATGATAACTTTGCAAGACTTCACTCAACCCGCTCATGATCTATCTCCCTTATCGATGCATTCCCGCGAGGCGTGGGGAACGATGCGGAAAACTAGCACGAACGGCCGCTCCGAGAGAAGCTCGCCCGATGGCCGTGCGGAGGAAATAATTGATGCTCCGCCAGCGCCCGGTTCTTCTCCTGACTATCTGTGCCGCCCTGGTGCTCGCGCTGGGCATGGGCCTGCGCGGTGGCTTCGGGCTGTTCATGGAGCCCATGGGGCTGTCCATCGGGGTCTCGCGCGAAGGCTTCGGCCTCGCCATTGCGCTCCAGAGCTTGATCTGGGGTTTGAGCCAGCCGTTTTTCGGTGCGCTATCTGACAAGTACGGGGCCGGTCGGGTCCTGCTAGCGGGCGCGGCGATGTTCATCAGCGGCCTCGTCGTCATGGCCTACGCCGAAAACGCCATTCACCTGCATATGGGCCTCGGCGTTCTGATCGGCCTGGGCATGAGCGCGGGCGGCTTCGCCGTCGTGCTGGGGCCGGTCGGGCGGGCCGCGTCGCCTGAGCGGCGCAGCATCGCGCTGGGCATCGCCTCGGCGGGTGGCTCGTTCGGCCAGTTCGCCATCGCGCCGGTCAGCCAGGCGTTGATTGAAGGCATCGGCTGGTCCCAGGCCTTGCTGATCTTCGCCGCCGCCGCTTTTCTTATCGTGCCGCTGGCCTGGGGTCTTGCGGGTAAACCGTTGCGTGCCGCCGCGACGTTTTCGGACCAGTCGATTCGCGAGGCGCTGTTAGAGGCGGGGCGGCACCGGGGTTACTGGCTGCTCAACGCCGGGTTTTTTGTCTGCGGCTTTCACGTCGCCTTCGTCGCGACCCATTTGCCTGCCTATCTCACGGACAACGGTTTTCCCGCCATGCTCGGCGCCACCGCCATCGGCGTCATCGGTTTCTTCAACATCGTCGGCTCGCTGGCCTGCGGGGCACTCGGTCAGCGCTTCCCGAAAAACCACGTACTCAGCCTGGTTTATCTGCTGCGCGCGGCGGTCTTTGCGGGCTTCATCCTGGTGCCCGTATCGACTACTTCGGTCATGGTATTTTCCGGGCTAATCGGTTTTCTCTGGCTGGGCACCGTGCCGCTCACCAGCGGCCTGGTCGTGAGCATCTTCGGGTTGCGCTACATGGGCACCCTGTTCGGCATCGTCTTCCTCAGCCACCAGGCCGGCGCCTTCTTCGGCGCCTGGTCGGGCGGCTATCTCTACGATCTCACGGGGTCTTACGATTCTGTCTGGCTCATCGCCATCGGCCTGGCGCTGGCCTCCAGCTTGCTCCATTTCCCGGTCACGGAGCGACCCAACGCGCGCTATGCCCGTGACCTCGAGGGCGGGACCTAGACCCCGGAACCTAGCTTTTCGACTTGGGCACGAGTTTGCTGCCGCCGGTCAGCCCGACCTTGCGGATGCCGGGACTAATCTCCGTCAGTTTGGCCCAGTTGGCGGCCTCACATTCCAGCAAGGTGCGCCAGAGCAGGCTGTCATCGGGTTCAATGGCGATCGCGATCTCGCCCGACATGACAAGCAGTTCGGGAAGCAATCGTTATTGTGCAAGCAGGGTTGCCATGGAGGGGTTTTTTAAGCCGCGTGGCCCATGACCCGGTGCAACCCGGCGACGACATCGTCGGTATCCGCAAGGGCTGCCTGCTCGAGCACGCGCGAAACGGTGGGTGCGGATTCCGTGCCGCTTACCCGGATGATCTCGTGGTCAAGCTCGTCGAACAGCCGTTCCTGCAAGTCGGCGGCGAGGCGCGAGCCGATGGTATGACCCCGCGCGGTCTGCTCGACGATCAGAACCCGGTGAGTCCGGCGCACGCTGGCCGAAATCGTGTCCCAGTCGCGGCCCGGCACGTCGAGGGTGCGCAGGTCAATCACCTCGGCGTCGATCCCGGCTTCCTCCGCGGCTTCGACCGAGACCGGCACCATGTTCGAACACGTGATCACCGTGCACTCCGTGCCCGGGCGCACGATCTTGGCCTTGCCGAACGGGATCATGTAGTCGAGATCATCCGGGATTGGCCCTTCCATCTGGAACAACGGCTGGACCTCGATAATTGCGACCGGGTCGTTGCACGCCATGGCGGCGTTGAACAGACCAATATAGTCGAACGGCGTAGTCGGCGCGACGATCCGCCAACCCGGCCACAGCGAGAACAGCCCGCTCGGGTCCATAGAATGCTGGGAGCCGAAGCCGATGCCCGGTGCGGTGCGCATGCGCACCACCAGCGGCGCGGGGTATTTGCCGCCGAACATGTGGCGCAGCTTGGCCGCTTGGTTGAACAGCTGGTCGGCAGCGACCAGTGCAAAGTCGGCATACATGATCTCTACGATGGGGCGCAGGCCGCACATCGCGGCGCCCAACCCCATGCCCGTGAAACCGTTCTCCGAGATCGGCGTCGCCATCAGGCGGTCGGCGTATTTATCGGCGATGCCCTTGACTGCGCCGACCACGCCGCCGCGCAGGCGATGGATATCCTCGCCCATGATAATGACCCGCTCGTCGGCCTCGATATGGCGCTTCGCGGCCAGTGCCACCGCCTCGATATATTTCACGGTGCGCATTTCCGGTTCCGCAAAGTCCTCCACTTCCCGGAAGGTTGCGCCGTCAAGCTCAGAAAGGTCGCCGCGGATACCGTCCTCGACGGTTTTTGCGTCCGGCCAGAGCGCGGAGACGACCTGCGGCTCGTTCGAGCCCGGTGCCGTCTCGGTCAACCGGCTGGCGCAGCGCTCGACGATCTCACCCGCGCGTTCCATCAGCGAGTCCGCCCGCGCCTGCTTGATCAGCCCCATGGCGATGAGTTTCTCGGGGTGGCGAAGCACCGGGTCGTGCTCGCGCCACTCCGCTTCCTCCTCCTTGGTGCGGTAGTCGAAATTGCTGCCCAGAAGGGGGCCGTGCTGATGATGGAAGCGGTAGGTCAGCGCCTCGATCAGCACTGGCCCGCCCTTCTCGCGGATGTGGCGGATTGCCCAGTCCATGGCCTTGCGTACGGCGACCACGTTCATGCCATCAATTTCCAGCGAGGGCACGCCGACGCCCTGGCCGCGGGCCGAGAGGCGGGTTTCCCGGGTTGCCTCGCTGACATGAGTCGAGACGCCGTAGAGATTATTCTCGTTGAAGAAGATCAGCGGCAGGTCGTAGAGCGCAGCGAGGTTGAGGGATTCGTAGGACGCGCCTTGCTGGGCCGCGCCGTCGCCGAAAAACGTTACCGTGATCCGATCCTCGCCCAGCCGCTTGGCCGCTAGCGCATGGCCGCAGGCGAGCGGCGGGTTGCCGCCCACGATGGCGTTCGAGCCCATCATGCCCGCCTCGTCGAAGCGCATATGCATCGAGCCGCCGCGTCCGCCGCAAAAGCCCGGGGAGAGCCCCATGATTTCCGCCATCGAGCGATAGACCATGTCTTCCATGGTCTCGTTCCACTCGCCGTCCGCCGGGTCGTAGTCCTCAGCGCTGGCATGGCTGAGAAATTTGGAGAGAAACTGGTGATGCGCCCGGTGGGTGCCGTTGATTCGGTCCGCGCTGCGCAACATCGACGTGGCGCCGACGCCGCAGGCCTCCTGGCCGATGCTGGCGTGGGCGGGGCCGTTGAGCAGGCCCTGCTGCCAAAGTTCGAGCAGCTTCTGTTCGAAGCGGCGGACGACAAAGAGTTGTTCCATCGAGCGGCGTAGAGCGCGGGGGTCGTCGTTCGCCCAGTCCTCGTCGGTGGCGTCGAGACGGAACCAGGGCGTACCGCTTGTAATCGGCGTCAGGTTGGGCATGGCTCGGGCGCTTTCGTTGTTATGGGTCTCAGGGTCGATGTCGATCGACTCGCAGAGTTAAGCTCCACAACGGGTTCGCGTCAACGTTACCTGTGGGGAAACCACGCAAAACTGTCTTTGCGTTGACAGGTTTTCATCATAAGATCGTGTAAATTTGTGGGAATCGCGAAACCCTACCGTCGGGCAAGATTCCAATACATAGTGAATGAAGGGAAGAGACGCATGTCGGGCATGCTGACGCTGGAGCAGTGGCGCGGGCGCGCGGAGTGCCAGACCTACAAGACCCAGGCCTTCATCGACGGCTGCTACGTCGACGCCGCGTCGGGCAAGACCTTTGCCGTGCACAGCCCCTCGACGGGCAAGCTGCTGGCCGAGGTCGCCGAATGCGATTCAGAAGACGTCGATCGCGCCGTCGCGGCGGCGCGCCGTTCGTTCGAGTCGGGCGTCTGGTCGATGATGGCGAAGAAGGACCGCAAAGAGGTCCTGTTGCGTTTCGCCGACCTGATCGACGAGAACGTGGAAGAGCTCGCCCTGATCGAGACCCTCGATTGCGGCAAGCCGATTAGCTTCAGCGTCAAGAAAGACATTACCGGCACGGCGATCATGATCCGTTGGTTCGCCGAGGCGATTGACAAGGTCAACGACGAGATCGTGCCCTCGCGAGCCGACGCCATCGCAATGGTCACCCGTGAGCCCATGGGCGTGGTCGCCGCGGTGGTGCCGTGGAACTACCCCATGTATCTGGGTTACGGCGCCAAGGTTGGGCCGGCGCTGGCCGCGGGCAACTCGGTCATCCTCAAGCCCGCCGAGCAAACCCCGCTTTCGGCAATCTGGGCCGCGGAGCTCGCGTCTCAGGCCGGCATTCCCGATGGCGTGTTCAACGTCCTGCCGGGCTTTGGCGAGACCGCGGGCCGGGCGCTTGGCCTCCATATGGACGTCGATTGCGTGACCTTCACGGGCTCGGGCGAGATCGGCAAGATATTCATGAAATATTCAGGCGAATCCAACATGAAGCGGGTCTCGCTCGAATGCGGCGGCAAGTCGCCCCAGGTAGTGCTCGCCGACTGCGACCTTGATCTCGCGGGTCAGGTCGTTGCCAAGGGAATATTTTACAATCAGGGCGAGGTCTGCAACGCGGGCTCGCGGGTCATCGTCGAGGCGTCGGTCAAGGACGCGCTCATCGAGCGGGTGATCGAGAACAGCAAAAAATACATGCCCCACGATCCTCTCGATCCTACCACCGAGATGGGTGCGATCCTGGATGCGGTGCAGCTCAAGCGGATCACCGACTATGTCGAAATCGGCAAGCAAGAAGGCGCCAAGCTCGTCCTTGGCGGTGCACGGGTGATGGAAGATACCGGCGGTTTCTACTTCCCGCCCACGGTGTTCGACAAGGTCCACAACGACATGCGCCTCGCGCGCGAAGAGATCTTCGGGCCGGTGCTTTCGGTCATCACCTGCGACGGGTTCGACGAGGGCATCCGCATCGCCAACGATTCCGACTTCGGGCTCACCGGCAGCATCTGGACCAAGGATATCGACAAGGCGCACAAGGCGGCGCGCGCGCTGCGTTGCGGCGTCGTGTGGATCAACGAATATAACGTCAGCGAGATGTCGACCCCGTTCGGCGGCTACAAGCAGTCGGGTTTCGGGCGCGATAAATCGCTCCATGCGCTGGACAAATACAGCGAGCTAAAATGCACCTGGATCCAGCTGCACGACCAGTAGGGCAGGGGTAATTGGGGGCAGACGATGGCGCGCCAGAGGCAAGACGAAATCCTCGACCTGCTGCAGCTGCGGGGGCAATGCTCGATCACCGAACTGGCCGACCGGCTGAGCGTTTCGGGCGAGACCATCCGCCGCGACATCCGCAAGCTGGCCGACGACGGCACCGTCGAGGCGGTGCGCGGCGGCGTCGCCCTGCCCGAGGTGGTGCGCGAAACCGCATTTCGCTACTGCCTGCTCGAAGAGGTCGAGGCGAAGCAGGCGATTGCGCGGCGTGCCGCCGCCGAGGTCGAGAACGGCGACCGGCTGTTCCTCGCGGGCGGCAGCACGATGGTTTATTTCGCCTACGCGCTGCGCAGCCATCTCGAACTTACGGTGATCACAAACTCGATCGACATCGCGCGCCTGCTGGTCACCCGGAACGGCAACCGGGTTCTGGTCGCCGGCGGCGAGGTCGATGCGCGGAACGGCTGCGTCGAGGGGCCGCTCGCGGTCGACTTCGTGCGCGGCTTCTACGCCGCCAAGGCGATTGTCTCCTCCGCGTGGGTCCACACCTCGGGCGAGCTGATGCATGACGAGGTGGACAGCGCCGAGATCACCCGGGCGATGCTCGAATGCGCCGAACAGCGTATCGTGCTCGCCGATCACACCCGGTTCGGCGGCCAGGGGCTGGTGCGCATCGTCGGGGTCGACGAAATCGACGCACTGGCGACGGACAAGGCGCTGTCCGCCGAGTTCACGGCCGCGATCGAAGCGGCTGGGGTTCGGCTTCTGGTCGCGGACGAAGACGCCGAGATGCTCCAGGCCGCCGCCGTGGCGTCGTGACGGGCTATTTTACCCACTATAAAAAAGGTGACGCGCCGGCGGCCCGGCGTTTGGGAGTGTGAGGCGATGAGCCAACCCGACCATATCTTTTCCGATCTGCCCAACAGCCTGTTTCCCCAGACCCAGCAGGTCTGTGTGGTGACCCGCGATCTCGACGCCTGCATCCGGGGTTTCGCCGACCGGCTTGGCATCGGGCCCTGGTGGGTCAACCGCTACGAGCCGCCGCTGCTCGCCAACGCCAAGCTCTGGGGCGAGCCGGTCGAATGCAGCTTTCTGCTTGCGCTGGCCTGGACGGGTTCGCTCAATTGGGAGGTCATCCAGCCGCTCGAGGGCCCCAGCATCTATAAGGAATATCTCGAAGCCCAGGGCGAGGGCATCCATCATGTGGGGTTCTTTCTCCAGACCATGGGGATGGAATGGGAGCTCTGTCATCGTGAACTTGAGCAGCGCGGGTTCGAGCGCCTGTTCGAGGCGCAATGGAGCGGTGTTTCGTTCTGCTATTACGACACGCTCGATCCGACCCACACCACGTTTGAGATCATCCATCGCCCCGAGGGCTGGACGCGGCCCGAACCGAATTACTGGTATCCCGCGAAACCGGCTTGATGGCCGACTAGTCCGCGGTTGCCTTTTTCGCTACCGGGCCCCGGTGCAGCGCAATGTCGACCAGGGCGGCGGCGGCGATCAAGGTGCCGCCGACGATTTCGCGCCAACCGAACGGCTCTCCCGACAGCCAGGCGGCGGTCGCGGCACCGGCGACGAGCTCCATCAAGTTGAGCAGACCAACCAGGCCCGGGCTCAACTGCCGTGCGCCCCAGATGATCAGGAAATTAGTGGCAATCGCGATGGCGGCGGTTACGCCTAGGACGATCCAGACGATACTGTCGAGAGTATCGAACGCGGTGACGATGCCGGGGCCGTCCGTCGGGATCAGCAGAAAGATGAGGCCGCACACGGCGCAGCCGAGGCTGAATCCGAAGGTCTGCTCGATTGCGCCCACGGCAGTCGCCTGGCGGTAACGGACGCAGGTGTACGCCCACATCATGCCGGCTGCGAGGGCCATCCAGTCGCCGGTGTTCTTGGGCAGCGGCCAGCCATGATCGATGCCGAGCATCACGAACAAGCCGCCGAGGCCCAGCGCGATCGCGAAAAAACGAACGACGGTGATCGATTCGCCCAGGAACAGGCGGCCCAGAATGGTCGCCCATATGGGCATCAGATAAAACAGCAGCAGAACCCGGACGATCTCCGTATTCAGGAAGGCGTTGGCGTAAAGGTAGAAGCCGCCGCCACCCAACAGGCCGGTCACGACCCAGTTCCAGCCGGCCGCCCGGATGACACCCCGGTATTTGAGCGCGAACGGGAACATGACGGCCGTCGCCGCCCCGTAAATAAAAAGAATCGTCCAGGGGCCGCTCACCCCGCCGTCTTCGAGCATGCGGAGCGGAATCCAGAAGGCGCCCCATACCGTGGCACAGATGCCGACGGCGACGCAGGGCAAAACAGCGGGCGAGATGGTGGACGGGCGGATCATCGACCACGCCCTTAGCATTGGGGAGGACCCCCGTGCAAGCGCGCCCGTCCCGATGCATCGCGACGGGCGGCCGGTGTTCAGCCTTGGGACGAGTTGTGAGCCAGCGGCGCGGGCCGGGCGAGCATGTCTGTCGCCGCGGCCGCGATGATCAGCCCGCCACCCAGGATCTCGCGCAGGCCGAACGGCTCGTCGGTAATCAGCGAGGCCGCCACGGCGCCGACCACCAACTCCATCATCAGCAGGATCGTCGCGCGCGCGGGGCTGAGCTGGCGTGCGCCCCAGACGAGCGAGAGGTTGCCGCCGACCGCGACCAGTGCGGTCGCCACGAGAACCGCCCAAGTCCAGCCGCCGATGGCCGAAAGTTCGGGGAAGGCGCTATGCCCGCCCAGCGGCAGGAGGAAGAACAGGCCGCCGATGAGCAGTCCCCAGACATAGAATCCGAGGGTCTGCTCGAGGGAGCCGATCTCGCCGGTTTGGCGCAGTCGAACTGCGGCGCAAGACCATACGAAGCCGGCGCCGAGCGCCAGCCAATCGCCGACGTTGCGCGGCAGCGGCCAGCCGCTGTCGACCCCGAGCATGACGACGAGGCCGCCAAGCCCGAGCGCGATGGCGAGCAGGCGGAGCCTTGTAATCGTCTCACCCAGGACGAGGCGGCTCAGCAGCACCGACCAAATCGGCGCGAGGTAGAAGAGAAAGAGCGCGTGGACCACGTCGGTGTGCAGGAAGGCATTGCCGTAGAGTAGGAAGCTGCCGCCGGTCAACAGGCCTGTCAGTGCCCAACCCCAGCCCGCCGTGCGCACGCCGCGCCAGCAGAGCAGGGCAAAGGGTGCGAGCACGATCATGGAGATGGTATAGAGCGCGATCATCACCCAGGCGCCGTCGATACCGCCCTCGTCGAGTCGGCGCACGGGGATCCAGAAGATGCCCCAAAACATTGCCGGCGCGCCAACCGCGAGGCTGGCCAACAGGTCGGGGCGGCGTACGAAAAGCGAGGTCACGGCGCAGCCAGATGCGAAGCAGGTTCGTATTCCCAGGGCACCGGGGCGCTAATAATATTTGCGGTAGGTCTCGGCGATCTCTTCGGGCGCCATATCCCTGACGCAGGCGATCTCGCCCTGCTTGACCGAGTGGAACACGCTCCACAGATCGTCGGGGAACCAACCCTTGACCACCGCATCGGCCTCGGCGAGGGCCAGCGCCTCGCCGAGCGAGGCGGGCAATAGCTCGATGCCGCGCCTTTTGCGTTCGGCCTCGTCGAGCTCCGAGGGTGGGATGTTGAGCAGCTCGGGCGCGGGAAGTCTTTCGCGAATGCCCTCGAGCCCGGCGCGCACGAGCACGCCGAGCGTCAGGTGAGGTGAGGCGGTGGCATCCCCCGCACGGTACTCGGCGTTGAGCCGCTTGGCCGGGGTCGCGCCGTCGCCCGACCAGATGGGTGGCAGGCGCAGCGCGGCTTCGCGGTTGCCGGTGCCGACGGCGGCGGCGCTTGAGCTCCAGCGCCCGGGCGTGAGGCGTAGGTATGACGCGGGGCTCGGCGCGGTAAAGACGCAGAGCGCGGGCAAGTGGCGGATGACGCCGGCCAGGAACGAGCCGAACAACTCGCTCACGCCGCCGGGCTTGGCGGCGTCGAAACAGGCGGGCTGGCCCTTGGCGTCGATCAGGCTGATATGGGTGTGTACGCCATTGCCGACGGAACCGAGATTGACGATCGGCGTGAAGCTCGCGCGCCGATCCATCCGGCGCGCGACCTCGCGCACGACCTCGCGGGTGATTGCCACCCGATCGGCCGCTTTGATGCCGATGGCGGGCGAGGTCGCAACCTCGTACTGGGCGAGGCCGTATTCGGGCTCGAAGGTTTCGGGCTCGGTGCCGGCCTGTTGCAGCGCCGCCATAACGCGGCTCGCAAATTTTTCCTCGAGGCGGAGCGCCTCGACGGTGAAGCCCGGCGCCGGCCAGGGCTGGACGTCGGAGAGATGAAACTCGTTCTCGACGCCCGACTTGACCTGCAGGCCGGTTTCGGACTCGAGGTCGTCGAGCGCGCGCTTGAGAAAGCCCCGCCCGCAGGCGGTCCAGAGCGTGCCGTCGAGGTTGTACCAGTCGCACATGAAGAGATGGAGCGGCGAGGCGCCCTCGGCGACATCGACCTTGATCTCGCTGTCTTCATCGGGGATCAGGATGACATCGTTCATCGGTCCCCACGGCGTGGGATCGGCGATCAGCGGGAAGGGGAGTAGAGCCTGGACGGCGGGCGGCAGGATGATGCCGTGCTTGAGCCGGCCGGGCAGCTCGGAGAGCGGGAACGAACGCCCCCGGTTGAGCCCGACCAGATCGGGCCAGCAAAACATCACGATATCGCTGTCGGCCATAGAATTATCTCCCTTGTTTCCTCCCGGCCCCGCCAGGCCGAGGGTCCTGCCATGCGTGTCGTCAGTCTGCCACAAAGCGCCGGTCTGCGACCATACATTGACGGCGTTGCGCGGTTGCCAAGGAGTGTGGCCCTCGCGTAGGCTGGCGGGCTACGTAAAGGGAGAGATCATGGCTAAGACGAAGCCGGCCGCCGGGGGGCGCGGCGGAAACGAGAGCGATCCGAACGGGGAATCTTCGAACTTCAATCCGTGGGATCCGGAGCAGCGGCCCCACCGGGCGGCGCAGTTCGCCGCGATGCGTTCGGGCTGCCCGTTCGCCCATACGGAGCATGACGGCGGCTATTGGGTAGCCAGCCGCTACGCGGACGTCTTCGAGCTCGCGCACCAGACGAATTTGTTTGCTTCCTCGCCCGGCGTGATGATCCCGCCGATCCCCCGCGCGCCGCAGATGCACCCCATGGAGACCGACCCGCCGCGCCACGAGGCGTTGCGCAAGCTGCTGCTGCCGCGCTTTACGCCAAAGGTGATGGCGGGGTGGAAGCCCAAGGTGCGCGGCGTGATCAACGGTCTGATAGACGACTTCATCGAGGACGGTGAGGCCGAGCTGACGGAGGCGCTGGTCAAGCCCCTGCCCATGTTCATCATCTGCACCATGATGGGCATCGAGGACGATATCGATAAATTCTGGGGCTGGATCGAGAACATCATCTATGGCCGGCTTGAGGACGATCCCACGGCGATGAACGGTGCCTGCGACGCGCTTTACGCCTACATGACCGAGCTGGTGGCCAAGCGCCGCGCCGAGGGCGGTGGCGAGGACCTGGTGAGCCTCCTGCTCGGCGCTGACCTGGAGGACAGTTGGATGACCGAGGCCGATATGATCGGGACCTGCTTCTTCCTGCTGATCGCGGGGCTCGACAACACGGGCGTGGGCATCCGCAACGGGCTTCGTCACGTTGCGAGTGACGCGGAATTGCGCGACCGGCTGCACGGCGAGCCGCGACTGGTGGCCACCGCCATCGAGGAGGTGCTTCGGCTTTACACCCCGGTGAGCGGGCTGTGCCGGACGGCGACGAAAGACACGGAGCTCGAAGGCCGGCCGGTCGCCGAGGGCGAGCGGGTGCTGTTGCTGTTCGCTTCGGCCAACCGCGACGAAACCGAGTTCCCCGACCCGGACAGCTTTCGCGTCGACCGCAAGATCAACCGGCATATCGCGTTCGGCGCGGGCATCCACCGCTGCCTGGGCTCGAACCTTGCGCGGCTCGAAATCCGCACCGCGGTGGAAGAGGTGCTGCGCCGGATGCCCGATGTCCGGCTGTGCGAGGGCGAGGATCCCGACTGGTTCGGGTTCGATCCCCTGCGGGTTGAGTTCACGCCAGGGGTAAGGGAAGGAGAGGGAGCGTGAAGGTTCGCATCGACCGGGAAAGATGCCAGGGCCACAACCGCTGCGTCGATATGTGCCCCGGTGTGTTTGATACCGATGAGCTGGGCTACGCGGTGGCGCTGGCGGGGGTGGTTCCTCCCGAGCATGAGAGCGACGCGCGCGACGCCGCCGATTCCTGTCCGGAGCGAGCGATTACGCTCGACGAGGACGGCGGTTGAACCCCGCGGCTCGAGCTTTCGGGATCGCGCCCGGCTGAGGGTCCTCGTGTCATGACCACCGCCCAGAATGATTATTCCGCCTGCCTGACCTTCGATTTTGTTTCGTTCTCCGCCTGGCTTCGCGAATTCGGCTTTACCTCGTCGACCCATATGTCGAAGGGCGAGTTCGCCGGCCGAGTGGCGCTACCGCTCGCCGGCCTGGAATTTGAGCCCGAACAGCCTCTAACTGCTGCGGGAATTCGGCTTCACCTACGACAGCAGCCTGATGGGGACTGATTTCCAGCCCTATCTTTGCCGTCTGGGCGATGAGCCTAACCCGGACGAGGGTTACCGGTTCGGCCGAGAAATCGATCTCGTGGAAATTCCCGTCTCCTGGGCGCTCGACGACTGGCCCTATTTCGAGGTCGTTTTCGAGCCCGACCCGCTGGTTGGCCTGTCGTCGCGCGCGCGCTCGAGATGTGGTCGGCGGATGTATGGCCATGTGCCCGGCGGTTTATTTACGGCCACCTTCCACCCCCAGGTCATCGGGCACGATGCGTGCATGATGATGCTCGAGGGCTTGATCGATCATATCGGCGCGACGCCGGGCATCGCATTCAAGACGGTGAAAACCGTGGTCGAGGAGTTTAGCGCAAGCCACGAACCAAAATCCGGGTAAAGCCGCAAGCCCTACAGACAGGTTGGGCGAGCGAAGCGAGGTTGGAGATAGTAGGTTGACTGACTGTGCCGTATTGTAAGTTCTGTAAAATGTCCGAGCTATGGCACGAGGGACGGTAGGTGTTGAGCGCCGTCTTAAAATGATGCCGAAGCACGAAGCAGGAGATGTTACCTTACGCTAAGGTTGAATATGGTAGAAATCTGTCCGGTTGCCGCGCTTCGCAGCGCCTGGTTAGATTAGCGCTGCCGTCACTTTGGCCTTAGGAAGCGCCGAACGGTTAAATTTTAGACAAATGGATCGTGAGCACGGTTCAACATCCATAACGTTCTTTGAGAGGGAGATTAGGGAGAATGGAATTCAAGTCACTTCGCAAATGGCTGGCGCCTTCAGCGCTCGCCCTTGCGGCCGCGGTCGCGTTGCCGACTGCTCAAGCGGCCGATTGTCCGGCACCGTCGGGCGATCCCATCGGCATCGGCTTTAACGTCGCACTCACGGGCCCGGTCGCGGGCTGGGGCCTGCCGGGTGTCACCGGCCTGCAGATGTGGGTCGATGACCAGAACGCCGGTTGCGGCCTGCTCGGCCGTCCCGTCGAACTGCACCTGTTCGACAACGAGTACATCGCGAGCAAGGCGCTCCAGGGCGCCCGCCAGCTCGTGTTTGAAAACGAAGTCAGCTTCATCACCGGCATCGGTGGCACCACGGGCGATTCGCAGATTCCGTTCCTGACCGACAACGGCGTGTTCTACGCGCCACTCGCGACGGCCGACCTCGGCCCGGAGCGGCCCTACACCATCGCGGGCACGGACGTGTTCCCACGTGGTGAGATGATGCGTCCACTTTATATCAGGTCGATCTATCCCGAACTCAAGACCATGGCGATCATTTCCCAGGAGGACCCGACGGCGGAGGTCGGCCAGGCCTGGGAAGTCGGCGCGGCGATGGCGGTGGGCTGGGAGGTCGTCTATGACGAGCATTTCGGCGCCGAGACGGCGGATTTTGCGCCGGTCGTGACGGCCGTTCTGGCGGCCAAGCCGGATTATGTTTCCCTTGCCGTCACCTGGCCGGATTACATCCCGCTGATCATGGAGCAGCTCTACCTGCAGGGCTTTGAAGGCCCGATCGATGCCAACTACATCGAGTGGAGCACGGTTTTGCCGAAGGTTCCCGCCGAATGGGCCGCGAAGGTCGGGGGCTTCGAGAGCTATCCCCGTTTCGACGATCCGTGGTGGGGCGAGCCCTCGATGCAGCATGCTTTTGGTGACGACTGGATCGCGCGTTACGGTCCCGGCGGACCCGAGGACGTGGGCACGCCCATGACGGGCATCGACTATCTCTATGTTCCGACCCTTCAGATCTGGGCTGGCGGCGTCGCCAAGGCGGGCACGCTGGATCCGGATGCGGTGATCGAGGCGATTCGCTCGAATCCCTGGGTGATGACCCTCGAGGGCCCGGCGACGATTACCGGCGACGAAATGTGGGGCATTCGCAACATGATGTCCCAGCCGGTGCCGACGACCCAGTTCAGCCTCGAATGCAACTGTAAACGTATCGTCGACATGCGGCGGTTCGAGCCATTTTTCGAAGCCCACAGGGCAACGATCATGGGTGTGGTCGAGGCCCGCGGCCTGGCGTGGCACCAGCGCTAACAGCGGGGGACCGCATTACGATGTGACGTGACGTTCCCGCCGGGTTGCCTTTCCGGCAACCCGGCGGGACGCGACGTTTTATTGAGAGCCATTCGGGAACTTTCCCCGTGCGCGGCGGGCCAGACGCGTGACCGCGCACGGCGCAGGACTTAACCACCCGGGCGCCCAAACGGCGGACGAGAAACAGGACGTACCCGTTCCATGGATTCAGCCACCCTCATCCAGACCCTGTTGAATTCGGTCGTGACCGCCTCAATTTATGCGCTGGTCGCGGTGGGCCTGGCCATGGCCTTCGGGGTCATGAAGATGGCGAATTTCGCCCATGGCGAGTTCTTCATGGTGGGGTCTTATACAGTCTACGTACTCTATCAGCTCGGCGGCTTTAATTTCTGGGTCGCCGTCGCTCTTTCGATGCCGATCGTCGCTCTTCTGGGCGTTGCGACGGAACGGCTGATCTTTCGACCAACGGGCAAAAATATTCTCGCCGGGTTCATGGCCACGGTGGGGCTTGGATTCGTTCTTCAGGTTGCGGTGGGACGAATCTGGGGTGTGGGCATGATGAAGCGCATCGACACCCCCTATATGGGCGCGGCGGAGATCGGCGATGCCTTTGTCGGCTGGCAGCGCCTGATCGTCATTCCCTGCGCCATCGCGATGCTGATCGCGTTGCGTTATTTCCTCTACAATATGAAGCTGGGCAAGGCACTACGCGCCTGTGCGCAGGAACCTGAGGCCGCCGCGCTGATGGGCATCAACATCCGCACCATGACCATGCTGGCCATGGCGCTGGCGGGAGCCTCCGCGGGGCTCGCCGGTGCGCTCATGGCTCCGATCCACGCCGTCACACCCTATATGGGCCACGGCATCGTGCTGATCGCCTTCGTCGTCGTCATCGTCGGCGGCACGGCGAGCATCGGAGGCGCGGTTCTGGCCGCCGTAATCCTCGGTTTCATCCATACCTTCGTGACCACGCTGACCGATAGCCTGGTCGGTACCATGGTCGGCGTCGGCTTCATGGCGATTACTCTCGTCATCCGACCGCAAGGATTGCTCGGCCGTGAAAAACCGTAACCAGAACGCGTGGCGCGGCCGATGACCGAGTTGCACCGGAAATACCGCGGCTGGGTCCCGGTCATCGTCATCCTAGCGATCCTCTGCATCATTCCGTTCCACATGAGGGCCTATCATGTGGAGATCGCGATCATCTATTTCATGAGCGTGATCCTTGCGGCCAGCTACCGGCTGGTGACGACGACGGGCGACTGGGGCTTCGCGCATATAATCATGCAGGGGGTCGGCGCCTATGCCACGGCTCTGCTCGCCAAACATGCGGGCATACCCTTCATCGTCATGGTGCCCCTCGCGGGCTTCGTAACCGCACTGGTCGGGGCCATTATCATGGTTCCAATGCTGCGCACCAAGGGCTTCGCCTTCTTTATCGCCTCCTTCGCCTTCGGCGAGTTCATCCGCATGTTGTGGATGAAGGTTAAGCATCCCTTCGGCGGCACGGGCGGCATTACGGGCATTCCCAGCCCCGAGCTCTTCGGGCTGAAGCTGGCAAGTTCGGTGAATTACTATTTTGCCTCCATGGCCGTCATGGTGATCGCCGTCTTCATCATCTGGCGGTTGGACAGGTCGCGCATCGGCAATGCCTGGAAGGCGATCCACACCGACGACAGCCTAGCCGAATGCATGGGCATAAACGTCGCGCGCTACCGCACCCTCGCCTTCGTCATCGGCTCGTTCTTCGCCGGTACCGCGGGTGCGCTGCTGGCCTACCGTATGGGCTCGGTCGACCCGCATAATTTCGAGATTACCCAGATGATCTATCTCGTCATCTGGGTGGTGATCGGGGGTGCCGCCACCTTCTGGGGGCCCCTGATCGGGGTCACCCTGCTCACGGTCGCGTTCGAATGGAGCCGATCGATGCTCGAATGGCGACCCATGCTGTTCGGCGGCCTGCTGATCCTTTCCCTGATCTTCATGCCGGGCGGGATCGAAAGCCTGTTGCCCGGGCTGCGCCGACCGCCGGGCGAGCATTACGCGCGCTTCCGTAAGTGGCTCACAACCGTTAAGCCGGGCTGAGGGGCGGGCCATGGCACTCCTTGAAATTCGTAACCTGAGCAAGAATTTCGGCGGCCTGGCGGCCGTCTCCGACCTCGACCTCGACGTCGAGCAGGGCGAAATTCGCGGCATTATCGGGCCCAACGGCGCGGGCAAGACGACGTTGTTCAACGTAATCAGCGGCGCCTACAGGCCCTCGGGTGGCACCATCTCGTTCGAGGGCAAGTCGATCGCCGGCAAGCGCCCGAGTACGATCGCCGCTATGGGCGCGGTGCGCACCTTCCAGCGCACGGCCCTGTTCGAGGATTTCGACGTGCTCGGCAACGTTTCGGTGGCGCGCCACCTGCACGCCAAGGAGACCGTGTTTGGCGCGATCATGGGCACGGCGTGGAAGATGGAGGCGGCCAACAAGAAGCGCGCCGAGGAAATCGTCGATTTCATCGGCCTGGGAGAGGTCAAGCACGAGCTGGCGGTCAACCTCTCGCACGGCCATCAGCGAGCGCTCAACGTGGCCATGGCCGTGGCCACGGAGCCCAGGCTGCTGATGCTCGACGAGCCGGTCGCCGGCATGAACCCGGGCGAAAAGGCGTTCATGACCGAGGTCATCCGAAAATTGCGCAACGAGTGGAACATCACCGTCATTCTCGTTGAACACGACATGCGTACGGTGATGGGCGTGTGCGAGAGCGTGACTGTGATCAATTTTGGCCGCAAGCTGGCCGAGGGCACCCCGGACGAGATCGTGTCCAACGAGGACGTCATCGAGGCCTACCTGGGCTCGGAAGAAATCCTGGGAGAAGATTTCTAGTGCTGCTTGAGATCAACGATGTGTGGATCCACTACCGCAAGGTCGCGGCGGTGAAGGGTATCTCCATCAGCGTCGAGGAAGGCCAGGTCGTCACTCTGATCGGTGCCAACGGCGCGGGCAAGAGCACTACGCTGCGC
>Ga0302135_10000102_pt1 | contig 47813 bp, 42 predicted proteins | sample CBN3_surface_MG_FD_203119 | JGI IMG/M metagenome (GOLD analysis project Ga0302135, IMG submission 203119) | Marine microbial communities from Western Arctic Ocean, Canada - CBN3_32.1 | ecosystem: Environmental > Aquatic > Marine > Oceanic | place: Canada: Western Arctic Ocean | collected...
AGATCTTTCAATTAATATATCATCTGATACGTTGGTTTCAAGTTTGAAACCTATCCTTACTGTGTTTCTAGTGAGCTCAGATAATTCAGTAATATGTTTTGGGCCTGGTAAAAGTGTGATTTGCCATTTATTACCTCCACTTGCTTTTTTTCCGATTTCAGGTTCGGAAAAGTAATCTAAAACAGCAGCTGCATGTATCCAGCAGGTTGGTTTAGGATTATTATTGGCAACAATGAGCGAAGCTTCTAGCATATCATTAGGAGCACCGGCCCGAATGATTGTGGGTAATATAAACGACGAATTTGCAGATGTTTTTCCTGCAATGCAGATCACTTCATGCCCCATTCTATACAGATATTCAGCAATTACCCAACCGGTTCTTCCGGATGATGCATTTTGAATAGCTCTAACTGCATCAATTGGAGCCCTATTTGCACCTAAGGTTATTGCAATTACTTGCCTATTATGATTTCTAGAATTGATAATATGTGTGAAATCAGCAACAATTTGTATTGAATCCGGCTGCTTCACCTTACCTTCATCTTTAGTGGAGTGGAGGTAGTAATTCCCTTCTTTTTCTATTTGTAGAAGCAAATCTTCTGTGACGGGATCATCGAATATATCTTGGTGCATTGAAGGGATGAAAACAATAGGAGTCTTGGATCCTCTAGCTGCAGCTAAAGACATCATAACGGGAGAATCCATAATGCCATGGATATGTTTGGCAATTGTGTTCCTAGTGGCAGGAGCAACTAATAATGCGTCATAATTATCTAATTGTTTCATTTCTGGATCCCAATCTGTCAATATTTTTTCATTGGCAGCCCAAGAAATTGCTAGAGGGGAAATTATTTTTTCAGCCTCTTTTGTCATCATAATTGTGATTTTTGCTCTATGCCTACGTAATTCGCGGAGTAATTTAATGGATTCAACAGCAGCAATGCCTCCCGAAATAACGAATAGAACATGTCTATTCAGAAGAGATGACCCTTTGTAGTCAACACCTGTGTCAGAGTCCATAGACATCCGAGGCATTCACTATTCATCAGTTCGTCGTATAATAAAGGAATATTAGGTGGTAAATATGGATCTGAATCAACAAATGTTGAATTTACACAAACACATGATCAGATTCATCTCAATTAATTCTATAATTTTTATTTTATTGATTTCTAGTGTCTGGCTTAATGGTAAATCCTTGTCAAATATTAATTCAATAATTTTCCTTTACATACCGGCTTCCATTTGTTTGTTTGGAATCTATAATTTCAAAAACAGAACAAAAATTGGCTATACTCTTGCACTTACTTTGCTTACTTCTATAGGTGGATTTTTTGCGATAAGTGGAATTCTTTTATTTCCATTAGGAGATGTAATTGATATGTTGCAAGGAGGTCTTTTGATTTTATTAGCATTCACCACATTGAAGAGATTGAAGACAATAAAATCTGAAACTTTCAAATCATGGTATTATCTAGATGGTTTACAATTAAATCCTGGAACGTTGAATGAAGATGAAGTGTTAGCATCATGTCCAACATGTTCGAGTTTATTGGCGGTGATTCCCAGTAGGCTAACTCCGGATGATAATTGTCCGAATTGTGGACACAATTTAGTGAATTATTCAATAGATACTAATGAGGAAGAGTAATCATATTATTTCTGCCAATATACAAGAAATGCTAAATTTTTTCTAATGCTATAGCGATACCCATGCCGCCACCAATACACATGGTTGCTATAGAACGGTTTGAATTCGTTGATTGAAGTAAACTTGCGGCCTTACCTGTAATCCGTGCACCTGAAGCACCTAGTGGGTGACCAATTGCTAATGCACCTCCGTGTAAATTAACTAGTTCAGGACTAATCCCTAGATCTTTCATAACAGCTAAACTTTGACTAGAAAATGCTTCGTTTAATTCAAAAACATCTACATCTTGAATATTCCAATTTGCTCTTTCAAGTACTTTCTTTGTAGCTTCTATCGGTCCTATACCCATTACATTAGGTGCACAACCAGTCACTGCACCTGCTACTATTCTAGCGATTGGACTAAGGTTATTTTTCTCAGCAAATTCTTCACTACATACTATCATGAATACAGCGCCGTCAGTTAATGGAGAAGATGTTGCGGCTGTAACTATTCCATTTTCTCCAAATGCAGGTTTTAATCTAGCCATAGATTCCATAGTAGTATTGCCACGAATACATCCATCATGAGTAATAATACCATCACCACTTTGTATGCTTACAATTTCACCATCTAGCAACCCATTCGATTGAGCTGATGCTGCTTTTTGATGTGAAGATAGAGCAAATTCTTCATGCTCAATACGAGTCTGTTGCCATGCTTTAGCAACATTCTCTGCAGTAATCCCCATTCCCATATATGCATCAGGAAATTTATCTTCTAATTCAGGAGATGGGCTCCAGTTGAAACCACGTCTTTGAATACGACTCATTGATTCAACACCACCGACTAAAATGCAATCACCCCAACCAACTTCTATATGCGCTGCTGCTGTAAGAATTGCTTGCATGGAAGACCCACAAAGCCTGTTGATTGTTGTCCCAGGAACAGTCTCTGGCAAGCCGCCATGAAAGGTCAATAATCTCCCTAGATTGTAACCCTGCTCACCTTCAGGATATGCACAACCAACGATTAAATCATCAATCATTGAACCAGAAATACCATTTCTTTTTATTAATTCTCTAATCACTTGCCCGGCTAATTCATCAGGACGAACATTTGCTAATTCACCCTTATGCGCTCGATGAAATGGGGATCTACACCAATCGACAATGACGGCTTTCATGTTCAGCGGATTACGCTGGCCATGATAACGGTTGAGCAATAGTCATGAACATTTTATTGAATGTATTATACCGATTGGTTCATGAAAGGATGTCAGGTCGCTGGCTTGATAATTATGATTAGAGAATGCGGCCGGCACGGCTACTTTGCGGATGATAACCTCTGCCCAGCATGTAACGAGGAAGGAAAATTCATTTTACGGACCGGTGAAAGAGATAGTCTCGCACGCCGATTAGCGCTAATTCTACGCCATGCCCCAGAAAAATTTGATTTGGAAATGGATATTAATGGTTGGGTTGATGTAAAAGAAATTATTCGATCTTTCAAAAAGCAAAATGAACGAAGATATCACTGGCTACGCCCTCACCATTTCCGTGCTGTTTCAGAGACAGATGGGAAAGGCAGATATGAAGTTCGAGGAAATATGATCAGGGCAACTTATGGCCATACATTAGACATAGAACTCGACTTGCCAACCGATAACATTCCTGAGTCACTTTTCTATCCTTGTAACCCTGAAGAAGCCAATAATTTGATGGAGGTTGGAATCACACCAAGTGGAAGGTCACACGTTCATCTAAGTGGTAGCATTCGTACAGCAGCAGAAGCTGGGCATGTTCACTATAAGTTACCAACTATCCTTGAAATAGATACTGCACAAATGGTTGCTGCTGGTGAAACTATCTGGCACGCTGGGGTCACTGTATATTTGACAGAATCCGTTGGTTCTGGATATATCAATAAAATATCCAACGACGACCCAGAATACGAAACGGCCCGAGCTCGCTGGGTTGATGAAGAAGAATAATCAGAGAAAATCGCCACAATTTGGGCAAAATTCAAGATCTGGACTAATTTGTTTTTCACAAGACCCACACGTAGAATTAGTGTTTTCTTTTTTTACACTCTCATTTTGGTCGAAAACACGAACAGGAGAATTACGTTCTACAAAAGGGGGGGCAATCTCTTCCGAAATTGAAATCAATTCCTTGTATCGAATTGTTTCTTGTATTGCCGACTCAATTTGAATTTGGCGCCGTAATTTGTCTTTTTCGTTTTCAATATTCTCAGTTTCCGCAAGGATAGATTGTAACCATCTTTGAAAACGTTCGATATCGGATAACTCCGCCATAATGTTTGCTGATGATAACTTACAATTAACACATTCCACTTTCTATTCGTAGTGGAGAAGCAATAATCCAAATGTAAAATGCTCTTCGATAGTATTGTAGGGGGAGGTTTGTCGATGAAAAAAATTGTTATAAAAATTGGTGGAGGTCTGATTACCGACAAATCTACTTTCAAAACACCTAGATTAGACAATATTCAATCGGTAGCGAAAGTTATAGCAGAATTATCGGCGCATGGACATAAGTTCATTGTCATTCATGGTGCAGGATCATACGGACATTTGGAATCTAAGAAATGGGGTTTGGCATCAGGAGCTGAACCCGAACGGATAGATGCCCAAAGAAAGGCTGTCAAATCGGTTCGAAATGACATGTTAGAATTAAATAAATTATTAGTAGGTGCTTTTACTAATTATGACGTACAAACAATGATTTTTCCTCCTTCAGATTGGGTAGAAGGCATTGGATCAAATTTCAAAGGCGATTTGTCCAAATTCAATCGCAAGGACAATATCATACCAATATCATTTGGTGATGTAGTAGATAGAAAGGACACACTTGAATTCGGAATCCTTTCGGGGGATGATTTAATGGTTAGAATTTCTAAAGAAATCCCTGGTGTTTCTCATTGTATTTTCTTACTTGGCGATACACCTGGTTTGATGACTAAACCACCTAATGAACCTGAATCTGAATTAATCAAATGTTGGTCAAGTAGTGAAAACGTAGTCGGCACCCATTCTTCAACCCAAGATGTTACTGGCGGGATATTCCTAAAAACAGCTAGTGCTGGTGAAATTTGCCAAAAAATCCCATCTGTTTGGATGTTAGACGGACGGAAACCAGAACGCATCACTGAATTGATTTCAACGGGTCAAACGATTGGGACAAAAATCATTCCTTGATGGATTTCGATTATATGCAGGTTTCACCTCGGCGGGTTGAGATACATGAGGGACGACTCCGATTCAAACGCCCTTTCAGGCTATGATTCCTCTCAAATTGAGATGATGGAAGAACTATGTATATTAGTTGATTCAAAAGATAATGTAATTGGTTCTGCATCAAAAGTTGATTGTCACCGAGGGAAAGGATTGCTCCATCGGGCATTTAGCGTTCTAATATTTGACGATAAAAATAGATTATTAATACAAAAAAGAGCAGCGGGGAAAATTACCTTTCCAAATGTGTGGGCTAATACTTGCTGCAGTCACCCTCTAGATATCACTAGTGAAAATGGTGACCCAATTGAAGGTGTTACCAACGCAGCAATTAGAAAATTAGAACAAGAATTAGGAATCCCTACTGAAGAATCATCGTCTTGGGAATATAATTATCTTGGGAAATTTGAATATAGTTGCAGATGGGATTCAGAATGGATAGAACATGAAATCGACCATGTTCTTCTAGTTAATGCAAATACAAATCCTATCCCTAATCTAAATGAAATATCTGAGGTTATGTGGCTAGACCAATCCGAATTAGAAGAAATGATGTCAGGGAGTGGAAAGTGGGAACATGAACTTGTTGCCCCCTGGTTCAAAATTATTTGGCAACACTTCATTTCCCCACATTATCCAAACATGAAGTTACTCTACCAATCTCGACATAATGAAATAATAAATTATGGCCTAATGAACTTAATTGATGAGTCAAACGATCCCGGAGAAAACTTGTTGAACGCCTTATCTAATCATCGTGAAATTGTTGAAAATGAAATAATGAATAGTTTAGGGAAAATCGAACAAACTCGATTACACGGTGCCATGACACATCTATTCACCGGTGGAGGAAAAAGATTGCGAGCTATTTTACCAAGATTAGTTGGGGAAGCAGTTGGTAATGCCAATAATGGTCATTATACACTCGGAGCCTGTATAGAAATTATTCACAATTTCACTCTTGTCCACGACGACATTATGGATCAAGATCCGATTCGCCGTGGATTACCGGCCGTACACATCGCCTACGATGATCCGACTGCAATCAATGCAGGTGATGCTATGCTTGCTGTTGGATTCGAAATTTTGGCAGATAGTGAATATATTTCTTCTCAGCATTTACGATGCTTAGTTCAATCCATTGGCGAAATGGTCAGAAGGGTTGCTGAAGGACAGCAAGAAGACTTTGAATTTGAAAATAGAGATAGAGTTTCTGAAGAAGAATATGTCTCAATGATTGCGGGGAAAACAAGCGCAATGTTTGAAACATGTGCGAAGACAGGTGCTATCCTTGCTGGAGTCGATGATCAAATTGTCCAAAATATGGCCGAATGGGGATTAAAATTAGGATTATGTTTTCAATTGATGGATGATTTAATTGATATAACTGGAGATACTGAAACTATAGGAAAACCCGCAGGTTCAGATATTATTCAGGGAAAAAGAACTTTGGTGGCAATTCATGCTCTAAAATATTCTGAAAATTTAACCACATTCAACAAAATCTATGGTACTGGTAAATCAACCCCTGAAGAATTAGAACGTGCCGTTTTGGAATTACAAGATAATGGCTCTATCCAATATGCATTAGATCGAGCTATGTTATATCATAAACAAGCACATCAAATGCTAGACACTCTGCCCGACTCTCCTGCGGTTGATATCCTAAGAGAATTAACGGATTTTCAATTGATAAGAATCAATTGATGAAAATTAATCAATCCATATATTGTTCTTCACCAGGAATCTCTTCTTTGAGTCCCTTGCGCTGACGGATTTCACCAACTACCTTGTGGAATAACGAAGCAGGTAATTGTACGAAGCCAGCGTTTTCTGTGTTCCAAACTGCTCTACCCTGACTCGCTGCTCGTATATCATTCGAGAAACCAAATGATTCTGCTACTGGCATCTTTCCGATGACACTAGCAGTTGCTCCGTCAACTGGCATGTCCTCGATGATACCGCGTCGTGTGGTTAATTCTCTAGTAACTCCACCAATGACATCGTTTGGTGCATCTATTCGAATGTTTTGAATGGGCTCAAATATAACTGAACGGGACCGAAGGATTGCGCCTTTGACTCCATTTCTTACAGCAGGAATCGTTTGGGCGGGACCACGATGAATTGCATCCTCGTGAAGTTTAGCATCTACGAGTCTAATCATTACACCCATTAATGGCTCATCGGCTGTAGGGCCCTTCTTACAAACATCATTGAAACCTTCAATCATCAATTCACGTGTTTCGTGAAGATTTTGGATACCTTTGGTGTCATTTACGAAAATATTAGTACCGTGAATTGCGTAAATTTTTCTCATCAAATTTTTCTCCAAACCAAATTCAGCAAATTTGTTTCCGACTTCCTTAGTATCCTTTGTCCGTACGGGTCCATCACCAAAATGACCTTCCCTGAGAGCATCGATAACTTCCTGTGGAAGTGGTTCGGCCTCGATATAGAATCTATTATGGCGGTTTGGTGATTTGCCCTCAAATGGACGTCCAGTATTCGTGCTTTCAATTGATTCACGATAAACTACAATTGGCTCACTAACTTTGACTTTGATGCCTTGTTCTTCTTGCATTCGGTAAACTGTAATTTCTAGGTGAAGTTCACCCATACCAGCAAGCAAAGCCTCGCCGGTTTCTTGATTAGTTGAAACTTGTAATGATGCATCCGCTTTTGCTAACCCGCGAAGTGCATCAATGAATTTTGGTAGATCTTTCATAGATCTTGGTTCAACTGCGACGGTAACTACGGGCTCAGAGTAGTGTCGAATGGCTTCGAACGGAGTCGCGTCTTCTGAATGTGCAACTGTAACACCCGCTGCAGCACTTCGGATACCGGTAACAGCAGCAATATTTCCTGCTGAAACTTCAGGAACTGAAATTCGATCGCCCCCAACCATCATACTGACTTGTTGAACACGTTCAGATTTTGCTGCACCGATAGCCCAAACAGACTCCCCATGCTTGATTGTCCCTGAATAAACTCGACCTACAGCTACTTCTCCTGCATGTGGATCCATCCAAATTTTTGTTATCATTAATGACAATGGCCCGTCTGAATTACATTCTAACATTGATCGGCCTAATTCTGATTCTAAATCGCCTTGCCAAATGTTTGGAATTCGGTATTTTTGTGATTCTAAAGGCCCAGGTAATTCATCAACAGCCATATCGAGAAGGACTTTGTGAATTGGTGCTTTCTTGGACAATTCTTTTTGCTCATCATTGTAGCAGTGCTCAAATATATCTTTGAAATTCAAACCAGTTTTTTTCATATATGGTACTGACATACCCCAATTATAGTAAGCAGAACCGAAAGCAACAGTTCCATTCGCGACAGAAACCTGCCATTTACTGCGTAATTCTTCTGGAGCGAAATCTGAAATTAATTTATTGACTTTTAGGATTATTTTTTCGAACCGAGCCATCATTTCTTGGCCATCGATTTGTAATTCGTTGATTAATCGGTCCACTTTATTGATAAATAATACCGGACGGACTTTTTCCTTCAATGCCTGGCGAACAACAGTCTCGGTTTGAGGCATCGTTCCTTCAACAGCACAAGCGAGAATTATACAGCCATCAACGGCACGCATAGCTCTGGTTACGTCTCCACCAAAGTCAACGTGACCTGGCGTATCAATAAGATTAATCAGATAATCTTGGCCTCCAATATCGTGGACCATCGATGCACTTGCTGCGTTAATCGTGATGCCGCGGGCACTCTCTTGTTCGTCGAAATCTAGGACGCGAGATTTCCCTGCAAGTTCCTCGGACATCATTCCTGCACCAGCAATCAAATTGTCGGACAGGGTAGTTTTACCATGATCGATATGAGCAGCGATAGCGAGATTACGAATATACTCTCTATCATGCATTATGTCAACAGCACGCTTGATATTATCTTCCTTACGGCCCATTCAATCACCTTGGATGAGCCGGCGACCTGACTATGGTTGATAAAGACGATTGTATCACTACGTGATACCGGTTTGTAGTCAGGGCTAATTATGAAACTCAATCATCGTGCTGATGCTGCAATTCTTTCAACTTCTTCACGCTTTCCAATTGCAAAAGACCCGACATCTCCGCTAGCTGCTTTGGAAATTTCAGAGACTATCCCCTCGGTTAGAGAGCGCTTACTCTTTGCCGTAGCTGATGCACATCCCTTTGACAAGTTTCGCAGAGCAACGTCTAATCTCCGGCTAGGTGAGGAATCAACTGCTTTCGGCGTGCTTACTGCACCCAATTTTATCCGTGTTGTTTCTTCACATGGAGCTGCTTCAACAATAGCATCGATGAACTTCTGAAGAGGATTTTCTCCCGAACGGTCTGCAATGTTGTCTAGGGCTGCTTCGAATGCCTTAGCACAGTGTTGTTTCTTACCAGAGAATTTCCCCGTTCGCATCAAATTATTGATGAATCTTTCAACTACTGAGAGATTAGCTTTTCCAAACCATTGATTGGCATGGCGGCCACCAGTGTGTGGCGTTCCAATTGTTGCCAAATTAATGTATGGAGCAAGACCAGGATCGGCGCAAGTAACTTCATTTGCATCCCACTTACCAAAAACCATAGTTCCGATTCCAGCAATAGGGGCCTCTGGCTCCTTTTGTTCTTGAACTTCTTCGGACATAACAAACACCTTATCGAATTGGCTTCTCTTTTCTGCCACGAACCATCTCATCAAGAGAAACGCCGTTCACTTTGATTACTTTATAGCGAACACCTGGCAAATCCCCCATCGATTGGCCACGAGGTCCTCCGATGCCTTCGACAAGTACTTCATCGTGCTCATCAATGAAAGATATCGCACCATCTCCTGGTGCGAAAGCAGTGAGTTTATTTCCTGTGCGTATCAATGAAATCTTGACAGCCTTTCTAATGCCAGAATTAGGCTGTTTTGCTTCAAAACCGACTTTTTCGATTACAATTCCTTTAGCTTGAGTCGAACCCTTTAGTGGATCGTGCTTCAAAACTCCACCTGCTCGACGCTTGAGTTCTCGGTCCCGAAAACGCTTCTCTTTCCATCGATATCTTTTACGGTCATCCTTCATCTTAATTCCTGAGAAAAGACCTCTACCCAAGCTTGACACCTCAAAAGACAGCCCGCCGACCTGCCCCGGGTATAAGAGTATGACGGGGCCACCATAGGTGCGTGTTCTAAAGGAATAACTATCTCCTTTCGCTAACATTCAAACCGAATCGTCATTGCCTAGACACCATGGCATTCCGTAATCTACTCGATGGTATTCAAAAAATCGATACAGAAGTTAGTGCCATTCATGGAATTTTTGATTACTCGACTAAAGAAAAACACCCTCCATTACTTTTTACAAATATCGCTGAAGCCCCCGGTCATCATTCGGCATTGAATGTACTAACACGCCAAAGAATTTGTGATGTTTTTGATGTTAGTGCAGGAGAACTCATCGACATTTTAGCATGGGCAATGAATAATCCAAGTGATCCCGAAATTATCAGAGCCGATAACGCCCCTGTATTAGAAAATACATTCAATGAAGTTAATCTACTAAAAATACCAATCCCATGGCATTACCGGGAAGATCGTGGAAGATACCAATCGGCTTCGGTAATTATAGCAGAATACAAAGGCATTAGGAATATGTCATATCATCGACAATTCCTACGTGATGAAAATCATTGTGTTTCACGCTTCGTTCCACGGCACCTTCGAACTATGGTAGATCTTGCAGCTTCAAACGGTGACGAAGTGAATATTGCTGTAGTAAATGGAGCGGATTCAGTAGTACTACTAGCAGCAGCAATGTCATTTACTGAAAATATAGATGAAATAAGAGTAGCCGCTGCTCTACACGAACGATTACATAAGCGACCATTAGAACTCGTTGAGCTGTCAAATGGGATTCAGGTCCCGGCAGATGCAGAATATGCCATGGAAGCGCGCATTACACTATCGAGAGACGATGAAGGGCCTTATGTCGACATAACCGGAACTGTAGATGAGGTCAGACAAGAAAATGTCATCGAATACGATGTGCTTCATCATCGAAACGAGCCAATTTTTCACGCGTTGATTCCAGCAGAAATAGAACATCGTACTTTGATGGGTATGCCAAGGGCACCAACGATAAAAAATGCTGTTTCTGAGGTAGTAGAGTGTACAGACGTTTACCTCACTGATGGCGGCAGTGGTTGGTTATCGTCAGTTGTTCAAATAATTCCTAAAGAAAATGATGACGGCAAGAAAGCGATAAAAGCAGCTCTAGCAGGTCATCCCTCGATGAAACAAGTCATAATTGTTGATACAGACATTGACATCACTGATCCTGTGAGAGTTGAGTGGGCATTAATGACCAGGTGGCAACCCGACAAAGACACTATCATCCTTTCAAATCAAAAAGGTTCAAGCCTGGATCCGAGTCGAGCAGAGACTGGCTTGACAAGTAAAATTGGCATGGATGCTACTTTACCACCCGGAATCGACCGCTCACCGTACGAATCAGTCCTATGAGGTAATAAAATGCAAGAGAAGAGCGGCGATATTTCCGCACGACTTCAACATCCACGTCGTAGTTTGGGCAATCGACACCGTAGTCAGTCAGAAAAATTTCTAAATTTATCCAAAACAGACGGAAAATATATTGGTTGGGCGGAACAAAGTGCCCGTCAAGCGATTCTCTATGATTTCACAAACCCTAATAATTGGAAATTATTAGTAGAAATCAAAACAATTCTTCAAGATGAAATAGGCATAAGAGCAGTTCTTGAAGAATTATTCACAGTACTAGGGAGAGACAGTGAATTATTGGAGCAATTGAAAGAAATAGACATGCTAGTTGCTGGAATTGACTTACTAAATGCTGGCCTACAAGTAGACCCATTGGATCCGGATAAATGGGTAAATTCGATAAAATCATCCGAAGAGGAAAAACAAAAATTTGCTAATCGTGTAAGGATACTTGATTTACGTGACCCAAGAGCAAACGTGCTGTTTTCAAGAAGGCTCGAACGCATTAAAGAACAGGGCGATGAAGATCTATTTATTGAATTAGAACGAATACTACTAGCCCAACATCCAGCGAATTACGAGGCATGGGGGGAATTGGGTAAACTGCACGAACGAAGGGGTGAATATAATCAAGCGTGGTTTTGCTATGACCAATCTCAAACATATTTCCCTTCTGTAAAAATTAGAGATTCCTTCAGAGAACGAATGGAAGCTAAAATGGATGGAGGCGTATCAAAACCATGGGTTGCTCCACAAATTACTGAACGAATTGATTTTCTCAATAGGATGCAAAGGTTGGCGACTCCAGATAACCATAGAGAAAATAAATCAGAAAAAAAATCACAAGAAAAACCTCTCGAACACGAGACTATGAATCAGAAGGTAATGCGACTGAAAAAATCCGGTAGAATACAAGAGGCTTTCTTTTTTGTTCGAAGCCTAGCAACTGAAGGGAATCAAGATGCGATTAAGATGCTGGATCAACTAAGGAGTGAATTAGAATGACTGAGAGAACTGAATTTGTATTAGCATGGACAACTTCAAAAAATTCGATAGAAAATGAACAAACATGGGTTATGGTTCTCCACAAAGAACGAGGTTGGGAATTACCAGGGGGTTCAAAATTTGGTGATGAGGAAGCTGAGGAAGCTGCCCTGCGAGAATTATTTGAAGAAACAGGATTACTCGGGACTGCCAAAGCATACGATTCTGAACTTATCGCAAACGGTACTGTAGTTTGGATAGAAGTTGAAGACGAGCCTCGTCCTAACTCTTGGGATTCAGAAGATGATGTTATTGAAGAGGTAGGATGGTGTATACAAATCCCAGATAGGTTAGGTTGGGATATTGCAGAAATTAAAAAAATAATGGCTCATGATTGGAGCACATCAATTAGCTTAGAATCTTGAATCTCAGATACTCGAGACCTCATTATTTCAGCCCAATGAGATATTTTTAATGCAACTCCTGCATCTAAAATTAATCCTAGATCGTTTCTTTGGTCACCAGAAAGGTCACTCATCAAAACTGGAATTAATTCTTCTACAACTAATTGGACATCATCAGGATTAGATGCTATCCATGTATTTCCACCAACGGATCGAGGTGCTGATTTTTCAATACGTTGCATCATAGTAGGAGCTGTAGAATCTACTTCATCTAAGGCAAGATTAAGCCATTCTAATGAACTTACCAAATTTTCAGCAATCATTCCTTCATTAATAAAACATAATTTTGCAGTCCATAAATGGCGCATGGCAGGGTCTAAATCACCTAATTCAACTAAAATCCTAGCTGATTCTAATCGAGAAAGGCCGCGGAGATCATTGGGGTGTCCGGATAATTTATTGATATCTGAATGTACCACTAGTGCCATCATTTGCTCCCCTTTATTGGTATGCCAATTAGCTAAATTCAACAATGCTAAACCATGTAATGGTGAACCAGGTTCAATTGCATTAAGACGGTCGACACACCATCGTAATTCTTGGCCAATCATCTCTTCGTCCATTGAACCTATCAATGCCCTATCCATTCGTAATCTAGTTTCAATTAGATGGTCACGTTCTTCATGAGAACGTGAACGTGAAAGCAAGTCATTTGAAAATGTCAATCCGTCTTCAATTTTTCCTTCTGATAACATTTGTTGGAATATCAGCGTATCTAATTCTAGAGGGGTAGCATCGAATTTAGTGCTAGACAAAAAAATCTCTCTCAATTTTCTAAGTTTTGAATAATCTCTTCATAATTTCCGCGCAAGCCAACTTCACGATCCACTAATCGCTGCAAATGGCCTTCAAAAGCGGTTTTTGAATCCCCTAAGTCTGAACGTAATTTATCGAGATCATCGACTTCGAGCAGAAGATTACCCACTGCTCGATATACTGGTTTGTTGGGATTTTGATTTTCTAATGCTTCTAAAGTTAAAGAAATCTCATTGACTTGATTTGTAATTTGTGACAATTGAGATTGGAGAATCTGTAATTCTTGGACAATTGCTTGTAATTGTTCCGAATCAACCTCGCTCAATCAATCACCTCTTGTAGCTGCAACGGCTTGTTCAGATGCTATCAACCCACGCATCAGGCTATTCCATCTGGCGCGTAGGTCGGCAATGCTATCGGCTGACTCATGAATATAAATTTCATTATCATTGTAAATATAATCAACTTCAGTAGTCAAACCTGCGGACAATGCTTTCGCATCCTCATGAATTAATTTAAATTCATATTGAGCGCAATCACTCTTCTTCGGAGATGCCATCGAAATCAGCCTCTGCTGCTAATTTACGCTCATAATCAAGAGCTGCTTGTTGAGCGATTACAGTCATATCAGTAGCGGTTGCACCTTCCATACCACGGCGAATGACTCGATTATTTGCATCTGTAGCACGGGTGAAGGGTTCCCAAACACCACCAGAAAATTTATGCGAACATTTCTTGCATTCCCATATCCCAGCAACTTGCCGACTCACTTTTGGATACTGGCATTTAGGGCACGTGTAGAGATGATTCTTTTTGCGTAGAGCCGCTCCGGCTCTTCGACGAACGCTAACACCATATCGTGCACCATACCTTGCGGTTACTCCAACTTTCTGTGTTCTCTTTGCCATCTCAATTACCTCCTTCTAGTGAATGTACCAAATCTCTTAGTTCGTCGCCCTTTGTGCGCGCTTGTTTCATTAGATCAGCAAATTCGCCGGCCGTGAAGGTTCCCTTAAGACCCTTCTGTAATGAATGAACGTGAGCATCGGCACCGAGAGTGATGTGAATTCTTTCATCTCCACCTAATTCTTCCCTGCCAGATGCATCGTAAACATATCGTCCTCCAACGCGATGATATGAACACATAATCGGCGTTTTAGAGACATTCAATGGGATATCCTCACCTAATTCGAACTTAGCCAACGGAATGACAGAATTACGTAATGCGGCGATGCCAGCTAATGCAAATGCATCAAACAAATTACCATCATCTGAAATTGCGTACAAATCAAGAATTACTTGCCAAGCTTTCTCACCGGGGATAATACAAAGAGCTTCAGTATCGATACATCCTGATTCACGGATTCCTCGATCGACTACTCGTCCGAGTTCAATTGATTCTGGACTAGGAGGACCTGGTTCGTGTTGTCGACCAGCGACTGGACGCAATTCAGCACTACACATCAAACCGCCTTGATTCGGTCGGTCAGAGTATGGAGTCATAGTTTGGAATTTGACACCAGCGTAAACGATAGTATCGCCCATTCGAACTTTGGCGGAACCTTCTGCATTGGCTAAAATTCCGACTTCTAATTGGACCTCGCGGCCATCCCATTGGCCGCGGCCATCAAGACGTTGGTCATTTTCAGCTAATTCGATTAGGTGAGAGCGGAGTAATTGAGGGACTAGGGGGATACTCATAAGTTGTAACCTCCATTTTTTAGTGCTTCAGCACAATAACCGCCAATCACCATTGCTGCTTCCATATTGTAATCCCACGCTTCCTGGAACTCTTCCTGAGAAAGATCACCGTCCATCTGAAGGAAGGACAATTCGCCTGAATTAGGTAGAATGCCCATTGGTAAATCGGCTTCACCATAATTGTCTTCAGACTTATTCAAATCACAAACTACGACGCCATTGATTTTTCCAGATGCTACTGAAACCACCAAATCGGTCATAGGGATGCCCGCATCAGCCAAAGCAACGGACGCGGCGGTTAATCCGACGCATCGAGTACCGGCTTCTGCACAGATAATTTCTATTTCAACACGAATTTTTGATCGAGGGTAGAGTTCTAGTAAAACCACACTTTCAAGCGCATCAGAAGTAACCTTACTGATTTCTCTACTTCGACGATTAAAACCTGGTCGAATTCTATCAGAAGTTGAGAAAGGAGCCATGTTGTATCGAACGTCAAGAACTGCACGGTCTTGGCGCTGAATCTTCCTTGGATGAGCCTCCATAGGACCGTAAACTGCAACAATCACTTCGTTAGTGCCCCAGGTCATACGGCATGAGCCATCAGCTACTGGAACAACACCTAATTCGATTGAAATCGGCCTCACATCTCCTGCTTTTCTTCCATCCACACGGATGCCATTTTCATCAATCATTTGTACGTCGCCATATCCCATTATGCTACACCTCCAGGTGTTGCGGCCTTTGCTTCAGCCGTCATTTTTCGAAGACGAGTTCGAACTTCGAGCATTCCCTCGAAGTCTCCATCAATCCAGATCCGGCCATTTTCTGCGGCTACGACTCTACATTCAGTGTCTTCCTTGAGTTGTCGCAGAGCTTTTCCTTGTCGGCCGATCAATCGTCCGAGGAGATGAGGATCAATATCCTCAACTGTGCCTGAACGAATCTTTCGAAGTCCCATTCCCTTCATCGTAACGACACTAGAATGGGTCTCCTCGACCTCTTGCACTCTGCATAGTATTGCTTCACCGATATCGATGACACTGCGCGTGCCACCGAATTCCATCTTGGCAGGGCCAAGACTCATCGGCAAAATTGCGTTGAAAGGAGCGCCGATGTCTACGAACCAAATATTGTTCGTACAACCCTCGACTAAACCGATTACTAAATCCCCAGGTCGGGGAAAGTACTTGGTTCGACTTGGTAAAATCGAAACCGATTTACCATCCTTTTTCATTTGTCCTTGTTTCGTTGCCCGAAGTCGGCCATCCATGACGATGACGCCATGGCCTACTTCGTAGCCCTCTGAATCACCGAGATCTTCTCCCGGAGCAACAAGCAGAGGTGCTTGTTGAGAGTCATGCGGCCCGGCCGCGTTTCCTTTTTCACTCATGTTATCGAGCCGCGCGACCGACCATCCCTTCATAACCGTTGATGCAACCACCTACGGTGGCGTATCAGTCAAGTTCTTTGACACTAACTTCCGAAGACCTAGATGCGACTTGGCCAATGATCTCATTTTTTCTTCCCCCAGGAACTTCAATAACACACACCCAGGAACCATCTGAAATCCATTCTTGTTTTTTTATTAATTCCCTCAATAAATGATGTACTCCGCCATAATCCTTGCCGGGAATCTTGAACGCTAACCTAACAGTAATGAATGCTAACGGGATGATAGGCCTAAGCAATTGAATAGCATCTTTGACCTGCCTCTCAACAGTTAGAAATGGATCAACTGAAAACCTAATTTCATCCATGGCTAATTCAATTCTAGTATGTGGGTGTGGTAATTTAGTTTTTGGATCTGTGGCAGTTGTTGCAATTTGGTGAATTATTCTCGTGCGTTTTTCTGCCACCATTTTTTTACGTTGAACCGTAGTTAATTGAATGCTCCCCTCATTGAGGATTTTCTCAACGCAAACATGTAAATCAGTCGAACCAAAAACCGATATTAAAGCATCAGTGGTAGGGCGATCACCTGATTTAACATCATTCCATACCTCACTGGTCGCCAATAAATCATCAAGGAGAACATTGGTATTATCAACTTTCCAAGCATCGACCAAATCAGAATCAACCAATATTTCATATCGGGAGCCCCCCTTTTCTAATCGGGCGAGAACTGCGTCATCGAGGCTTACCATGGTTGCTGAGGTGGCCCCATGGACTTAGAGTGTGGCTTGTGTTAACCATAACAGGTAGGATGAAATCATAAAATAATTTTGATGAATTATTTCAAAGTTTATCCAAATGTTTCATTGTTGCATCTCGATCTAATTTTTCATAACCCGAACTGTTTACTATAGCAATTTCAACAGTATTACGATTAAGATCATCTTCGAGTGATTCTTGCAGAGCCTCAAGACCAAGTTTCACTGCAGCGTTCAATGTCATGTTTTTCTTCCACTTGCCTTCAAAGTGATCGATTACAGTAGAACGGCCCCGACCAATAGCACCAGCTTGGTAGGATTGGTATGCACCTGACGGATCAGTCTCAAACAAATGGATTCCATCGCCATCTATTCCAGCGATTAAGAGGGCTGTACCAAATGGACGAGCGCCACCATATTGTGTAAAGGATTGCATGAAGTCACACATTTTTTTGACCAAAGTGGTTATTGCAATAGAATCACCGTAGGTCATGCGATTAACTTGACTCTGGACCCTGGCTCGGTCAACGAGTTGTCGCGCATCAGCGATGAGCCCTGATGTTGTCATACCAATGTGGTCATCAATTTGATACATTTTTTCTATAGAATCAGTAATTACTAACTTACTTGAAATTCGTTTATCAACAATTAAAACAACTCCATCTCGGTATTTTAGGCCGACAGTCGTTGTTCCCCTCTTGACAGATTCTCTTGCATATTCTACCTGGTATAATCTCCCATCTGGTGAGAATGTTGAGACCCCATGGTCATATCCGCGTCCGCTTGGCTGCATGTTATCACCATCGAACCGATACCGACCTCTTATCAATCTTGAGAATACCCAGACTGCTTCAGCGCGGCATTGATGATTAGAACGCCTACGCGAGAACATGCGCACTGCTGTCCTCGCATCGGGAGGAAAGGATTCAACCTATGCTTCTTGGTGGGCTTTAATGCAAGGTTGGAGTATCGAAGCAATGATTACAATTCAAATCGTTGGAGATGATTCTATGATGTTTCAACTACAAAACACGTCGATTGCAGGATTACAAGCTAAATCTATTGGAGTTCCATGGATTTCGGTCATTTCTGAAGGTGTAGAAGAAAAAGAAATTGATGATTTAGAAAAAGCGATTATCTCCTCCAATCTTCAGATTGATGCATTGGTTGTTGGCGCACTTCGCTCAGATTACCAAAAAACCAGAATTGAAAGAATGTGTGAGCGTCTGGGAATTATTTCTTATTGCCCATTATGGCATCATGATTCACTTGAACATATGAATTCACTAATAGATCATGGTTTTGATGTCCGAATAGTTTCAGTATCTGCCGATGGTCTAGACGAATCTTGGTTGGGGGCTAAACTGACTGAAGACAATTTACATGTTTTGGGGCAATTAGCTGAAAAACATAGATTCAATCTTGATGGAGAGGGGGGGGAATTTGAGACAATTGTCCTAGATGCTCCCCATATGAAACAACAAATTATTTGCGAGGCAGAGACAACATGGAATGGAAGCCGAGGGACTTGGTTGGTTACCAATGCACATTTGAAGTGAGGAGAGTTAACCCGTTATCCTCAAACACCAGTGTCATTCCGCAGTACCGGGGAAATACATGACAGTCTCGCCACTCGACTATCGTTACGGTAGAAAAGAAGCAAAATCAATTTGGGCCCGTGAAGGGAGGCATTCACGACAACTTGAAGTCGAACGGGCGTTAATCTGGGCACATTGCCAATTAGGAAGAGTTAGCCCCGAAGATTACGAAATTGTCGCTTCGATTGCAAATCCAGAAGTTGTAACTGCTGATAGAGTTGATGAAATCGAAGCGGAAACACTCCATGACATCATGGCTTTAACCAAAGCAATGGCTGAAGCTGCAGGTGATGCTGGATGGTGTATTCACCTTGGAGCAACCAGCAATGATATTGTTGATACTGCTGTTGCCCTCCAAATTAAAGATAGCATTTTTCTACAACAAGAAACACTCAAACAATTGACTGCAACAATGTGTAACCTTGCCCAGCGTGAAAGGGATACTGTGATGATTGGTAGAACCCATGGACAAGCTGCTGTCCCGATTACTTTTGGATTGAAAGTTGCAGTTTGGGTTGATGAATTTCGCCGCCACCTAGACCGGCTGGATGAACTTACACCCCGATGCATAACTGGGAAATTCCTTGGTGCAGTAGGTACCGGTGCCGCGCAAGGAGAGAAAGCTTTCGAATTACAGAGTTTGATAATGGGAAATTTAGAACTTAACACTCCGGTTGCAACAACCCAAGTCGTTGGCCGTGACCGCTATATCGAATGGGTAGGATGGATGGCTAATGTTTCTACCAGTATCGAGAAAGTCTTGCAAGAAATAAGAAACCTTCAACGCAGTGAAATTGCAGAAGTTGGTGAATTTTTTGACAAAGATAAGCAAGTTGGATCATCTACGATGGCACATAAACGTAATCCAATTACTGCTGAAAATGCATGTGGATTAGCAAGAATCGTCCGCTCCATGATTATCCCCTCATATGAAAATGCATTATTATGGCATGAAAGAGACTTAGCTAATTCTTCTGCAGAACGATTCACATTATCACATTCAATGATCCTGCTAGATGATATAATTATCAAATGTGATAGGGTACTATCAAAATTAGGTGTGGATGCTGAACGTATGCGTTACAATATTGATGCACAAAAAGGGTTAGTGATGGCTGAAAAATTGATGATCGCACTCGTCGATAATGGCATGGCTAGAGATGTTGCACACGAAGTTTTACGAAGTGCATCAATGGAAGCACTTGAATCCGGTGAAAATCTTGAAAATGTTTGTGCTAGATTAGTAGAAATATCAGAAATTTTTACCCGTCAAGAATTAGGCGATTTATTCAAACCTGAAAGCCACCTAGGATTTAGTGGTGAAATCGTTGATGAAGCCATCAGATTGGCCAGAGACCGTATTTAATTGAATATCAAAATACTATCATCGCAATGCCAAGGCACAAGCCAGTAATTATTGCGACTATACCAAGAACTGCTATCATTGCATGTGGGCCGTATTGATTTACATCATTCAACGCGACATTGAATAATCCAGCTTCGCGAACACCTTCTATTACACCCGATTCTGTCTCTTCATATTCTGGCAATGCTTTCCGTTGAATCTTCTCTATCGAAACACCCTGCGTTGCCATAATTCAACGGAAGTGCCGTCGGTTGTTTAGGATATCCTTTCAAAATTGTGAAAACCACCTTTCGGAAAGGTCATCCACCCTCAATTCAGCCAAGGATCATGCTGGAGTTGAATCGAGGTCCTATCCACTTGTCTTACGAACCTAGTTCTGGTTCTACAAATCTCTGCCTAAGTATTGCTTCAGTAGTACTATCCTCCAATAATAAAGTGATTTTATTAACCAAAGAATTACCAGACGGGATGCTGTCTAGTCAAATCTTAGGAGATTTAACAAAAAATCAAATCGAGAGATTGATTATTCTAGCATTTGATGAACAATTACTAGAAAAAAGTCGAGCTGCTTCGGTAATTATTTCTAGATTAAACACTGAAGATTTACTAATCATAAATGATTGGTGTCCAAGTTCAGGAAGAGCGCCCGCAAATGACATTTTAGCATTGAAAGAGATACTAAATTTAAATTTAGAGATTAAAATTCTTTTCACCTCAGCAGCATATGAAGATGCATCGGGAAAAAATCGAGGTTGGATAGCGAGGGGGGGGAATTCGTTCAATAATCTCTCTAGAACGGTGTTAATGACACGACACCCGATAAAAGAAAATTATCGAATTATAGAAGATGGGCAAATCGAGAATCTAATGAAAATTTCAAAAAATGGATTTTTTCCGGCTAGTTAGTTCTTGATTATAGAATTAAGTAAATCATCTAGTTCGGCTAAAGCCGCTTCATCAGGGTTAGCCAATGATTGAGGGTCTTTTGCTAAACCAGTATAATCATCATCCTCAAGTTCACTTTCTCTTCGGTTTTTTGTTCTTTGACGGAATATGAGCCAAAACATGACAATAGAGGATATCGACAATAAAATAGTCGCAATCTCAACACTTGCCATAATTTAACGAGTTTACATCATACTTTTCACAACTTCTGAGGTAAGTTGTGTGACAGAGGCATCGAAAGATGTCTACGTTGAGAAGCAGAAGGTTCAACCCAGCCATCATATTGTTCAGGTGTATATTGAATATCCGCCACCCAATGTTTCTCCATTTTCAGTCCGCATTTTTTACATCGAAGGGGTTGTCCTTCACCCGCACTCCTCATGGTGATCTGAGAGCAACATTTAGGACGGTGTTTGATTCGAGGTGTTGGTTTATTCAATTTCAATCGCTCTAAATGTACACTAGAATCCGGTGACTTGAGGCCCGCCCAAGAGATGCAATCACCAATTTGTAATTTTCTCAATAATTTATTCACATCCCCTCCTTCTTTGAACGCCACCAAGGAAACAATTTGTCCATCCTTAATCACCTTTAAACTAGAATGTGCACCTTTTGTTTCCTTTGGGTTCACTAAAACAGTTCCCGATTCAAAACCTAAAATATGGTCATCAGATAATTGATTTGTACGGTGTACAGCGTAACGTTCTGCTCGTTCGACTCCTGCTTGTTCTTGTATCCAAAAATGTGCTTTTTCGACCGCCTCATACGATTTACCTCGAATACCGTAGAGCACAGGGCAAGGGGTCCTTGGAGAAATTAATCCCTTGTCGATTGTTGGATCGCGATTAAGAAATGTATCGCTGTGTAATTTATCGAGTTGCATTATAACTTCTTTAGGTACCAAGCGTTTTTTTCCAATCAATTCATCAGAGCGCCAAGCGATTAATTCCCAACTGGAATGCGCATTAGGATTCCATGCGATTGCTGCACTGGCTCCAATAAGACCCCAATTAGATTTACCTGAAAAATAATTTTCAACAGAAATTTTATTCTCAACATCACTTTTCTGCACCTCACCACGGACTGCAGAAAAATATAATTGCTCATCAAAATTATATTGTGAAATTACTAAAACTGGAGAAATTACATTATTAATGTCAAGATGATCTTCTAAACTAAGCAATAAATCCTCAAAAAAACTTGCACAATTATCTCTCAATTTCTCCGATTGATTATTTGGCACCTCAACTATAGCAGAAAGAGCACCATTGCCACGAGTCCGTCGTGCTGCAAATGGCCATAACCTAACCAAGCGCCGTTCGAGACAAACAAATCCATCAACAGATTTGGTCAATAAATTCAACAAATCATCAAAAGTAGCAGTTGTACAACCAAAATCAGGATGATCGGTATCATCCAGCCCGATATAGAAGCGGCTGGAGTCGGCACGGCCGCTCAAGCTGTACCACCCAGTATTATTTCTATGACATCCGAGATTCCAACCTGAGAGTCGCAGCGATAACCTCTGACCCCGTAACGTGAAGCAGCAATCATGTCGACTTCACGATCTCCGATCATTACAGAATTAGATTCGTCAGGGCGGTTCGTCCATTTGTCATCAAAAAGTAAATCGGGTTTAGTGGAATTTTCTGCCGCATCAAGAATTTGACGACCAGCCTCAAGCATTCCAGGGTTGGGTTTTCTCGCCCAGGAACCATCCCAAGGCGCCCAAGGACTATGCAAAATTAGATCTAAAACCGCATCAGCATTCGATTCGAGTAAAACCGTCTGGAGTCTCTCATGAATTCGACGGAGATTTTCAGAAGACCACAATCCTCTCCCAACCGGTGATTGATTCGTCACCACACAAATTCGAAACCCGGCTTGCCTTAATCGTGCTACGCAATCTGCTGCACCAGGTAAGATGATCAGCTCGTCGGGTTTATTGATGTAATTTTCTGAACCAATGTTGAGTACACCGTCTCTATCAAGAAATGCAATATTTCCTGTCCATTCACCATTCGGTAAATTGAGCAAATCCAATGGTGCATCGAGTCCTACCCCATCACGGCATGGAAGCATAATATCACAATCCGTGATGAGACTTTACAGCTTCCTTCACGATGTGATTAATTATCAGCTGAATATCCTCAATTCTTTCCATCGATTGTGTCGGAGCAATTACGGCGACATCGACTATTTTAGCGATTTCACCACCGCCCAAACCGTTGTAATCGCCGGTGATCGCAGCCGTACGGCATCCAGCCTCCTTGGCAAATTTTATCCCGTTGATAACATTTGCAGAATTTCCAGAACCACTATATGCGACGACCAAATCATTTGGCTTGGCAAAGGTGGCGAGTTGCCCGGAAAATACGTTAGCGTATTCGGTATCATTTGCCCATGCAGTAAATGAAGAGATATTGTCCGTGTGAGCTAATGTTGGGATTTTCAATTCTTTAGACCAATCGCCAGCACTGTGGGAAGGAGTTGCTGCACTTCCTCCATTTCCTAGAAAATGTATTGAACCACCTGATGAAATCGTTGCTTCAACCTGTAGCCAAAATGATTCAAGTTGTGCCCTTGGTAAAGCATCTAATGCGGTTTTTAAATCATCAATATATGAATTTGTAAAATCAGAAAAATCGAACTCCATCAACCAACCCCGGGTTAACCCGTGAGGGCATCCTATTTACGAGTTGAGCGGTTGAAACATGTCAATGGAAGAGCCCGTGGGACTTTTTGTCTCTAGTTTCGCTGGCATTTTGGGTATCGAAAGCGCTATTTTTGAATTGATAATTGTTTTACTCGGAGCTGCATTACTTGGATTGAGTTTCCATAAGAATAAACATCAATTTTCTTCTTATTCTGCTGCTTGTGGCTGGTTTTTATTAGGCTTGTTTTTTTATTTACAATCTTCCCATTATGTAGAGATAGCCGACCCTCTCCTAATTATTATGACAGCAGCAGCTCTACCGGGAGGAATTGCACTAGGATATTGGGAAATTAAGGTGAAAGGCGATGCGCACGAATCATTGCATTGGTTTCGTGGATGTGTAACGTGGTCTGTTATCCCATATTTCTTAGTTTACAGCATCCCCTTCCTTAACATCGCTTTTGTTGACTTCACTGCCAGCAGTACTGAATGGATGCTAGAATTTGCTGGCTTAGGTTCCTACGAAGTTGGTGCGATGAGAGTAGATATCGTAGGTCAACCCGATATGACTGTTTCAGAATGGGATGGAAACAAATGGTTCCTAACTGAACCATTAGGTGAAAGTGGATTCTATGTACCATTCAATCATGCCGATGGAACACCGGTTGCTATTAGTTTTATTCTCGCTTGTTCGGCTCTACAATCGATGATTGTTTTTGTTGGGGCGATTGGCGCCCTAAGTTCTGTTTCACTAAAACGACGATTGCGTGGATTATTGATTGCATTGCCAACTATACATGTATTGAACGTCTTCAGAAATGCTGGTATTGTTTGGTTGACTGATACCTATCATAATTGGTCGTTTTTGGGTATAGATATTTTTGATTTCTCACACAGTTATGCTGCGAAATTCATATCACTATTCGCTATGTTCTTATTAGCAATTTCACTCTTTGATCTCCTTCCAGAATTGCATAGAAATATCATCCGAATTATTTCCCCGGTTACGGATGGCATCGACAAATTACGGGACAATTTATCTTGACCGCAATTGTTCGTACAATTTCCCAGTCAAAGGCATGTCATGTTCCCAGGCAAATTCTTTCATAACACGCAACGCTTCTTTTTCTAATTTAGAATCTCCAACGAAGTCGGTAACTTCGATTACACCATCCCGAGTATTCGCCTTGAAGGCCGCTATCGGCTCTTCCTTATGGAACACCATGTATGCGGAACCGTAACCAAATCTTTCACGTAGCATACTGCCGAAATAATGGATTAGTTCATCAGAAGGAGGGACGACTAAATCGCGAGTTTTTCTTATACCATCCAAGTTCTCTAAAATTTCTTGGCGACCCCAACAGATATCTTGTAAATCATCGACAAGGAATCCCTTAATCAGAGTTCCATCTTCTTCAAATTGGTGCATTACATCACTAATTTCTTCAGCAGAGAATGCAGACCCGGCAAGCCGTTCAACCTGTTTTAGAGTTATTACTGGGTATTGTTCAACCAATTCTCGTAAATATTTTGATTTTACTTCCCAAAGGTCTGTGTTGGAGATTGGGGCCACTGTTCTAAAATCACCTCGATAATCCTGTATCAGGTGACCACTGCGGACTAGAGGAGAGATGATTTTTCTAAACTCTGCACGCTTCATAGCATGTCGATCCATGAATATAGTCGGATCATGGTGCTCCCTGAAAAATTGCAATACACCTTGATCTTCATCACTTGCTGGGAAATTCCTGATCGTCAATAGACGCTTGAAATGTGGTTGTTTAGCCCAGACCAAGTGGCCACGGAGGTTTGTTCCTTGGGCTAATTGATGTGCCGCTGCCATCGATTTGAGATTTACTCTGAACATTTCACAGCGTCCGCGCAATGCAAAGTCATCACGCAATTCTTTAATGTGTTCGAGCGCAATGGTTTCGTTTTCATAACGAGTATTTTGATGCAAATGGTGATGATGAAAAAGCATACGATTTACTTCTTTCCTCGAACGAGGTTCAACAACACCCCCTCGAATATACCTCTCTCCGTCTCCCATAGAGGTGAATCCAAGTTCTGCAAGAATTGCCTGGATGTTTTCATCACAATCGTGTACAGGGATTGAATTGAATGCGTGTATAACTGATACATCGACGAGCCGGTCGCGATAATTAGTCAATAGCTCGTCGAAGGTTTCCTTGAATTCATCAAGATAAGAATGCGGGATGTTAATATCTTTAATCTCAAGGTAATCATTAACAACAAACATCAAAATTCTACCGATTGGGTCAACTCCTTTGAAAACAGGATGATACCATCCTTGTTTCAAAATCAATCGGACTTCTTGGATGAAACGGCTACAGAATGGGTCTGATTGACTCAAAATACGCATGTTTCGATCTTCAGGCATTGGTTGGAGTAATAATTCTGTATCTTTTTCAGATGCATAATAATCAGTAGGGTCGGGTTGTAATGTTACAACTCGTTTTATTTCATTATTATTTTCTAATTCGCGTAAAACCTCTGCCAATTCTTCTACGGGTCGGCTAACAAAGAATCTCAAAGTGTGAATTCTGACTGGACCAATGCTCTCAATCAATGCCTTCACAGCATCTGGGAATGATAATGGCTCAATTACACCGTATATTTTTCGGAAAATCGCTAAAGATCTCTTTCGATTCGGCAACTCAACATATTGTTTCGCAACAATGAGTTGTCGTTCCAAATTATTCAAGGCGCTTTTCAGGCTCCTCTGAATATGTGCATTTTCCTTACCCCTGGGGTAGCCTTCAAAAAGTTCAGTTCTCGACAAACCTTCGGGTGGAATTTTATCGATTAATTCTTGTTCAAGAGAACCGATCCATGGCTCACTGCGTAAACCAAGGAATATTGGGATTTGATCCTTCAATGTATACCCAACGCGATTGTGAAGCAATCTTCCATTGTAAATATCAGGGTCGTGTTTGATATCTTTCCAATCACGGAATCGATAGTTTTTGACACGATGTAATAATTCATCTCGTCTCTGAGTCATGGTCAATGAACGAATCGCATCTGCTGGTTCATCGTGAACTTCGAATGATTTATTGAGTAGATGAGTCTGTAAAGTGCGATAATCAACAACTTCCACATCACCTCCTGTAACTCTATATTCATCGATACGCAGAATGTATTCACCCTCATCGGTCTGAGTAAAGAATCCGATTGAAACTAAATTTTTCATTTCTAATTCCTGCAGAACCGCTTCAACTTGACCTTTGGGGAATGGCAATCTCTCACTCAATATATCACCAGTCAGGGGTCCTTCAGAGCCGAGCATATCGAGTAATTTGAGGCGGAGACAATCATGTGGGTCAGAAAGTTGTGATTTTTTCCATATTTTTGGTTCAAAACCATCATAATCTTTACCGATTTCAAATGTCAAACCACCTGTGTATAAACCTCGAATATCTTCCATATCCGATGCACCAGCAACCGCCAAACAGCCTAGAGTTCCGTGAACATCAGCCATCCTCATTGAGAACCATTTTCCATCGATTAATTCGTGGCCAGTACCACGAACTCTACCGATTAATTCTCTTTCGGCTAATTCTTGCACCCAATTCTCTAATGTACTCATTTTGATATCTTTCAACTTAGATTCATACAAAGGATTGCTCAATTCAGAATTTAGTCCGCCACCCATATCCATCAATCGAAGTAGACCGTTGGCATTTATTGGAACAGCTATCTTCGATTGATAATATTCAGCAAGGCGTTGGCGATCTAGATCAGTTGCTAATGAACGAGCACCAAGAAGTCGACGTAAAATTTCTGGATCTACATCCTTAATCAAATAAGCTCGTGTTCGTAAAGAGAGTAAATCTTCGAATGCGGACATGAATAATGTCATTCCTAGTGGCGAAGGAATCTTTACTCGACGATGAACTATTCTGACATCTTCACTATCCATACGGGTAATGAATTCCTCTAACTGTTTAATGTCTAAATCATGATGGAATATTTCATTCATCGTCTCTCTAATCAAAACAGAATCTTCACTTTGTCGATGTTTGTGCATAATTTGTTCAGCACGAGTTTGGAATTGTTTCGGACTAACTTCATCACCACCTATTCGACGGGGATTCAACATGCTTCGGCTTGATATTTCACGAAAGCGCTTTGCAAATAATTGTGAATCCATCATATGTTTTTGTAGAATTTCACCACTGCTTCCATCCCTGAATATTTCGGGAATTTTTGCAATTTCAACTTCATGACTAAGTTTAATCATGAATCCATTTTCATCAAAAGATACTTCGTGAACTATGATATCGTCATTCTCGGCAATCGCTGCAAAAAGGTGACCAAGAGCGAGATTGAACGCTCTGCCACGACAAGTGGTAACAATGTAAGTCGGCAGTGGCGCCTCGACCTGTTCAACCATTATTCTATCCCTACTTGGCACCTGGAAGGTCGAAGCAACATGCTCTTCAATGAATCCAGCAAGAGCATGAGCAACTGGTCGATTAAGTCCCAAAACATTGGTGTACACTTTCATCGGATCTCGCTCAACTCTAGCATATGTAGAAAGATGGCGTAATAATTCTAGAACTTCATCGCTCAATTCATCTGTTCGACTATTCGCTTCACCAGTCCAACTCGGAATCGTTGGCCGATAGCCAGTAGCCGGTGTGACATTTACTCTAGTGCCGCGGATATTACCTACTCGAAACGTTGAACCGCCGAGTAAGAAAACATCACCATTCCTCATGCCCGAAACGAAACTAGAAGATAACTGACCAACCATTGTACCGTCAGAAGTGAAAACTAGGAAGTTATTATCAGGTGCAATTGTACCAATATTTGTGTAGTAAATCATCTGAGCAAAACCACGTTTTCCAAATTTATTATCTTCCCACTCTATCCAAACTCTACGTTCATCATCGAGCAAATCAAGAACTTCGATATAATCATCATAAGGAAGGCTGCGATAAGGCCAAGATGCTGTAACTAACTCATATGCTTCATCGATATCCCATTCTCGAATAATCGATAAACCAATCAAAAATTGTGCCAATACATCTAAACAATTCTCTGGGAATTTTAATAAATCCATCGACCCTTGTAAAATTCCTGTTTGTAGTGCGACTAATTCTAACAAGTCATGTGGAGAAGTCGGCAAAAATCTTGCTCGTGGCAGACCATCAACTTGGTGACCCGCTCGTCCGATTCTTTGCAACGCCGTCGCTATGCTACCAGGGGAGCCGACTTGAACGACACAATCAACCGAACCGATATCAATACCCATCTCCAAACTAGAAGAGGAAACAACACAACGGAGATAGCCGTTTTTCAAACGCTGTTCAACATCATGACGAATCGTTTTATCCATTGAACCATGATGACCTTCAACGCCTAGGCAACCCGCAATCTTTAATTTTTGAACCACGGTTTCAGTCATATTCCGAGTATTCACAAAAACTAATGTCGTTGTATGAGCTTCAACTAATTCTTTTATTCGTGATACATTATATTCTAAAATTTCCTTCACAGGCGTAGTAGCAAATCTGGCAGTAGGTAATATAATGTCCAAATCTAATTCTCTTTGTCCGGAAATGTTCACAATTGATACTCGTTGTGGATCTACATCACTTTCTCTACTATCCGAAGCGACAAGGTATTCGGCAACGGCTTCAATAGGCTCCATCGTCGCCGAAATTCCAATTCGTTGTACATTGGAATCAACAACTGAATCCATCAGCGCTAAACTCAGAGAAAGAAGCGTTCCTCGCTTCGACGGAACAAGTGAATGCATCTCATCGATAATCATCCACTTCATATTATTCAAAATTGGTCTAAATCTCTTACTTGCTAATGCTAATCCAAGAGATTCGGGTGTTGTAATCAAAATATGAGGGGGTTTTCGCAACATTTTCTGGCGCTCGTTCTGTGGAGTATCGCCGGTCCGTAATGCAACTGTAATATCTTTGGCACGACTCGGTAAATAGGTCTCTTTTATCTCTGTTAATGGCCCGATTAAGTTTTTCTGGATATCGTTGGCTAGAGCCTTAATCGGTGAAATATACACACACTGAATGGTATTATCTAATGTACCATCTAAAGAACGGCGTACTAAATCATCAATAATTGTCAAGAAAGCTGTCAATGTCTTTCCAGAACCGGTAGGAGAGCATAGAAGTAGGTGTTCACCTTTGATAATTCGTGGTATTGCTACCTTTTGTGGTTCAGTGAAATCAGGAAACTTATCTTTGAACCAATTCCTAACAGGAGGACAGAGAAATTCGAGGAGTTCCTCAGTCTCCATCTTTTCATCTATGTATTCTATTACTGGCATTTTTCTTACACTGTGGACCGAAGCGTAGCGATTGGCTACTTGAATACTTCTATTGATAGAACATACAGTCCCTAGGGGACTGCAAAGATTACCGTGATTTATCAAAAGCAAAAAAAATCCCCTCAACACACCTATCTTGGCGGATGGCTTGAAAGGGGAAACGCAAGGTCGCTGGTCTGTTACCATGAGTGATGCTCAGCGTATAGAGAGGCTCTCAGCGATGCTGAAACGCCGTGGTATCATACTTCCTGCTTTCGAAATTTACGGTGGCCTCTCTGGATTTATCGATTATGGCCCGGTCGGAGCTAGAATTCGCCGTCGTGTTATCGAAAATTGGATTGATCATTGGACTAGCCATGGTAATATTGTCGAAATAAATTCACCCACTATCACACCAGAGCCAGTTTTGGTTGCGAGTGGGCATGTAGGTGAATTTAACGACCTGATGACTGAATGTGGAAAATGCACTGGGGCTTTTCGCGCAGATCAATTAGTAAAAAATGTACATTCGAATCCAGAATCGCTTAACTCTGATGAAATCGATGCAGTATTATTGAATGAAAATATTTCTTGCCCAAATTGCGCTGAGCAAGCATGGACCCCCGCACGTCCGATGAATCTGATGTTTTCTACTACAATAGGAGCCATGAAATCAACACGACAAGCCTACATGCGCCCAGAAACCGCACAGGGGATGTTCATGCTATATCCCTCACTTTACCGACATTTCCGCCAAAAATTACCATTTGGCGCTATTCAAACAGGTAAAGGATACCGAAATGAGATCAGCCCTCGCCAAGGAATGATTCGACTACGTGAATTCAATATGGCCGAACTTGAATATTTCATTGACCCTGAAAACCCCCCTACAGTTGATCTCACTGATAGAAAAGATTTGATTTCTTTTATTCCCGACCCATTCGGTTCCAATTCAGAACCTTGTCATCTCAATTTTGCGAATGCACTCAATGAGGGCATCATCAAACACCCAACCGTCGCATGGTTCCTCGCACGAACCTGGGACTTCCTTGTCGGCCTCGGAATCGATTCCGCCCGTATAAGATTCCGTCAACATGAAAGCACTGAAATGGCACATTATGCCTCCGATTGTTGGGATTGTGAAATTCACGGAGAACATGGATGGATTGAGTGTGTCGGAATCGCAAACCGCACCTGCCATGATCTGCAACAACACGAGGCACACTCGACTTCGAAATCCCTCAGAGCTTGGCGAGATTTCGAATCCCCACGCAAGGAAGTTCGAGAAGTATTAGCACCGAATACTGCAGTCATCGGTCCGGTTTTCAAAGGTCAGGCAGGAGCCATCGTATCCGCTCTTGGAGAACTTACTGAATTGCTTGAACCACCATTTGATCTAAAACTTGCAGATGGTTCAACTGTCGAGATTACTTCGGAAATGGTAACTCCAAAGACAATTGAAACCTCAGTAGCAGGAGAATGGTTTACACCTCATGTAATCGAACCAGCATTTGGAATTGATAGGATTATTTGGCACATCCTCGACCATTCATATTCTGAAACTGGAAAATCTGGTGAAGAGTATACTGTACTTCGTTTAGCCGAATCAGTTGCTCCCTCCGATGTAATTATACTTCCACTCTTCGATAAGGATGGGATGGGGGAAATTGCTCGCAAACTTACTAACCAAATCAATAGTATACGAATGATTAAAGCCGAATTTGATAATTCTAGATCGATTGGTCGGCGTTATGCGCGCGCTGATGAAATCGGAATACCCTGGGCAATTACCGTAGATCATACGACCACTGAAGATTTGTCTGTAACAATTCGCAGAAGAGATGATCAAAAACAGATACGATCCACTATTGATGATGTAATCGATTCACTGACTAAAGGCAACTTAGGCTCGATGTTCTAAACGAATCTTCAAGAAGCGCCACGATAGGCAACAATCGTGTCCGGGCCGGCGATTGTTGAAGACTGGACGGAACGTCACCGTCCTGAGTCGATACAGACGATGGAAGGTAACGAAACACAATTTCGAAAAATTCGCCAATGGCTCGAACAATGGGATGCCCCTTATCCGCCAAATAGACGAGGAATGCTCCTCTCAGGCCCACCAGGAGTTGGAAAAACAACTCTCGCCAATGCGATAGGAATCGAAAAGGGTTGGACAGTTATCGAACTCAATGCATCTGAGCAACGAAACGCAGCCGCAATAAGAAAAGCGGCAACAAGAGGCTCACAACACATCTCTCTCGACCAATTCGCAAGCGGCAGTAATGCAGGCGGAAAAACTTTGATTTTGTTAGACGAAGTCGACCATATAGGTGGTAGTTTTGCAAAAGTAAATGAGTCTACCATCGAGAAATCAATCTCATCAGAAGATGAAGAAACATATCTGAAAGGTGATTCGGGTGGAAAGGCCGAATTACTTCACCTACTCAAAGTCACAAAACAACCAATCATCATGACATGCAATGACCCAATGCGATTGTGGGGTAGTGGTAGGGGTTGGAAAACAAATCGCGACCGGTTGCTTCGACTCTCCGAACAAGTGATGTTCAAGAGAGTCGGGAAATTGCACATGCGTCGAATAGCGCATAGAATTCTTGATGCCGAGGGCTTTACGATTGACCCCGGGGCTCTTGAAACACTAATCGAAGGTAATCCAGGTGATCTGCGCGCACTTATTCGAGATCTACAAGTAGTTTCAGTTATTTCTGGTCAACACATCGATATCGCTGCCGTCGAAGACCTCGCTTCGGTATCTATTCGTGATTCACAAATCGATGTTTTTAAGGCGTTACAAGAAATTTACAAAAGTGGTTCCGGTAAAAAAGCCAGCCAAATTTTAATGAGTTCGGATAAAGATCCAGATCAAATGTTGGCTTGGTTTGCTTGGAATAATCAGACTGTATTCGATTCAAAATCATTAGCTGAAATTAGCCCTGCAATGGTTAGTGCCAGCAGGGCATTGGGCATGAAATACCATAATCGAGCATACCGTTCTTGGTATTGGGGTTCAACTCTTTCGGCTCAAGCAGCATCTGCAAAACGCCCGATAGATATCGGTCGTGATCACTACATATCCTTTCCAAATTTCCTTCGAAGAGGAAAAGAAACATGGCGGACCACTTCAGTTATCGAAACGCTAGCAGAACAACTCGGGACGAGCAAAGCATCGGTTAGGGAAGAATTATGGCCACATTTGTTAGCTGTTCATGATGAAAATTTAGGAGGTGATTCAAATGATTATTCGATTTCGCAAAAGTTGGGATTACGGGGTGAAGACCATCTTGCATTACATGGAATTACTAAATCAAGTGCTAAAGGTAAGAAGATTCTAAAGGCGTTTGATGAGCAAATCGAAGATGATGTGGATTATGATTCTATTCAGGCATCTGAGGAATCTAGTCCAGAAATAGAACTAGAAACTGATAACACCGAAGAATTAGCAGGTAAACAATTCAAGCTAGATTCGTATTGAAAGTTGCTTTAAAATTATTCGGAACGCCCTGAACCTGCCCATGTTCTAGGATGCAATAAAACCAGCACTGTCAACAATTCAAGACGGCCGAGCCACATCAACAAAGATGTCCATATGAGGGTTAAATCCCCCATGCTCGCCCATGTAGTAGTCGGCCCGTAATTACCCAAAGCAGGTCCAGTATTTCCCAATGACGACATTACAACAGATAATACAGATTCCATATCCCACCCAGGCTCTAGTAGAGAAATTACCAACATTGAAGCCATCGCTAATACCATCCAAGATGATAACATTCCGATTACTATCCAAACTTGTTCTTCATCTATAACTTCCTCATTCACCCTCATAGCTATTACTTTCTTTGGCTGAATAATACGGAGAACTTCTCTCTTAGCTAATTCGAAAGCGATACGAATTCTGAGAACTTTTAATCCACCTCCTGTTGAACCTGCTGAAGCACCTACGATCATCAAAAGTAGAAGTACGAATTGGCTAAAAACAGGCCATTTAGAGAAATCAGTAGATGAATATCCAGTACTTGAAATCGAAATGGCTTGGAATGCAGCATCCCGCATAGTTTCTAAGAAACCATCGTCACTTGCTCCGGAGCGTACAAGATTGAATCCCATCGCTAGCCATGCAATAAATATGATTAACAGATAACCTCTGAGTTCTTCATCCTTCAATGCTTCTTTACCACGACCTGCGAGGAATAGATGGTAAAGACTGTAATTAATACAAGTTAGGAGCATGAATACCATTAATATTGATTCAATCAAAGCTGAATCAAATGATATTATTCCACTATCTGATGTTCCGAAACCTCCTGATGCTAGAGTTGTCATAGAATAATTTATTGAATTAAACATTGACATATCTGTTACAAAATACAGTAAACTTATTTCAAGTAATGTCAAAGCACTGTAAATAAGCCATAACCTCCTTGCAGTTGACTGTAGGCTCGGGCCCAAACGCGATAACGAGGGACCTGTCAATTCCGCCCGAGCGAGGTTCATTCCACCACCTAATACGGTCGAGAAAATCAGTAATCCAAGCATTATGACTCCCATTCCTCCAAGCCACTGTGTGAGTGATCGCCAGAGAATAATGCTCTTCGCTTGTGATCCAATACAGTCGTTTGATCCATCGCAAATAGGGCTTGTCGCTGGATCAATTACCGTAGCACCTGTCGTAGTAAAACCCGACATCGATTCGAACCAAGAGTGTAATATTCCACGAAGTAATTCGACGGAAGTAGCATCACCAGCCAAGAATTCGAAAGGCCCGAAGAATGTCCCTCCAAGCCAGTATGGCAGTGCCCCCAGTGCGATAACAGGAATCCAACCGAGGGCAACGGCAACAAATGCTTCTCTATCACGAATCCGTTTTTTGGAGGGGTTAGCGGCTGCTTTGGAAATGAACCACTGGCTGACCAATACGGCAATTAATATAGGAATCAAGTAAGTTTTTCCAGCATAATCAACACCTTCTGTATATGCACTAAATAAACCAATAATAGCTAGTGGAATCGCTACTATTCGGATCGTCCAACCCAAAACTAGGCCTATTGCGTCCCAACGCATAATCAACTCCCCAAGGTTTTCTCAACTCGTTTCAAGTCGTCCTTACGAAGTAACAAATACAATCTATCACCGGCATTAATCGATTCAATTTGGTTTGGATTAAGTACGAAGTGAATGCCATTTTCGTCTTCACGATCAACCATTACAATGCGGACACCTAATTTGCTCTCCGCATCGGCAATACTGCGACCAATTATCGAATTTTCATCTGAAATTGTAGCTGAAATCGAGATGATTGATGATAATGGTGGAAGAACCTGATAAGTTCCTGGTAAATTCATGTGAATTGACTTCAAAATTGATGTTATCGTCACCAGCCTGCGGCTGATTGGGTTGGTCAATCCAATTCTCTGAATTGCTTCAACTAGAGAACGATCTTTGAGCAATAATCCAGTTCTTGCCACGCCCTTATCAAAAGCTCGCATCGAAATTGCGATGTTTAGATTATCATCGTCAAGAGCAGCGACTGCAATATCGTGCTCATCAATTTCTAATTCTTTCAATAATTCTTCATCCTGAGGATCACCATGAATTACATCGAGTCGCTTATTCATTCCAACCGGCGAGCCGACCAATTCATTCGCGGCATCTAGGTCAGGCTCGATAACAACAACTTCAGAACCAATATTGAGATAATGGCTGGCTAATTTATTGCCAAATTGTGTTGCGCCAAAAATAGCAACTTGTGGTCGATCTGACATTTCTGGATCTTTACGGCCGGTAGCGATGGTGATTTGGCCGAATGGTTCCGTCGAACTTGAAACGAAGACCAATTTATCACCTTCTTGGATTATCTCTGAACCATTGGTAAGAATATCATCACCTTCTGCAGATGATTTAGCATAAATCGGAGGAATACCAACAAAAATTTCTCCAACTTTACCAGTAGCCACCCCAATTAATGTAGAATTTCCCTCCACTGTGGTAACTGCGATCCATGAGGTATCTCCAAGTGGAAGGATTTCGTCGATTGCAGGGGCAAGTAAGCCAGCAGCTAATTGATCGACAATCTCATCATTTGGACAAACAATGTGATCTGCACGGGTCCACTTTTCTAATGGGCCTGCTCCCCTGTTTAAATTCATTAAATTAGGATTGCGAATGCGAGCGATTGCGATTAGTCCAGATGCATTACGATCGCCTACCTGCTCGCTATATACGCGTTTTGCGAAAGCACAAGCAAGTAGGTTAATCTCGTCATTATTTGTTGCCATCACAATTATTTCAGCATCACTAATTCCTGCACGAAGGAGTGAATCTCGAGATAGTGCTGAACCTGTAACCAAAAGGCAATCAAGAGATTGAGATTCATTGATTGCACTAGGATCAGGATCGATTAAAGCAACGCTCCGTCTTTCCTGACGAAGTGCCTGAGCAACCCCCCTGCCGACTTCACCAGCACCCGCGATTATGACGCGCATTAATCATGACTCCCATGCCGCACTAATATAATCATGCGCGTCGATAATGTCAAAAAAAACCGTTTAGTAGTTGAAAGAAAAACGTCGCACTGAACTTCATTCCTCATCAAAAACCACCTCTCCTCTAATCCTATCATCAGCCGCCTGCCTTATCCTATCTGATTGACGAATGGTTCGCCGATATGCTTGAGCTGCCGCTGGAGTCATTCCCATGGGCAACCAAACCTTTTGAGCTATAGGCCAATAATACAGTAAAATAGGCGCAATGAATATAATAAAAAATGGAGTGAATAAAGATAAAACAAGTGTAACTGTCACACCAGCACGGGCGAAACTACTGACATAAAATGACTTAAAACGCTTATTTTGCAGCACGCTTGACCCTTGATAAGCCGAAATCATCGCATGCCCTATACACGCAGATGCCGAAATACCGACCGCCATCAATATCGATATCTCTGAAAAGCCAGAAAAATCAGAAACTAAATTTGGATCAAACAATCTCACTGACAAAACTGATGTAAACATCGAGCCGAAGCCAAGACCAAGCGTCCAGCCATATGGAGGAGATGCACGAAGATTAACCACGCGAGGTCGACCGACAAGGAACATTACCAGAGCAGATTGGGATGCGCCGATTAGCAATGCTATAGCGGAAACACCGTAAATATTCAATTTCCCTTCAATAACTCCGAATTGAAGGATCATTTCATCGATTGCCACTGCGAAAACCATTCCAGATACGATACCATAAAGCAAGTATTTCACAGCACCAGCGAGATCATAAAATCCAGTCATACGGGCGATTACTCCACGCCATCCAGCATAGATTCCAATCAAACCGATAGCAAAAGCAAGTTGCATATGCAACAAGGGTAACTCTGCAGCCACGATTGGCCATGGCACTACACTTTTCAGTCCACCGACACTAATAACGTTCAAACATACCGAACATGACCCACACCCATGGCACTCGAGGGTCTCAAGAACAAAATATTGTCATCCATCGGACTTTTGAAGGGAAAGAGGAAGGTTGACGAAGAGACTGTCAAAGAATTGTCTCGGGCTCTTCGCCGCGCTTTGCTTGAAGCGGATTTCAATGTACGATCAACCAAGGAGATTACAGAGCGCATCGAGCGCAGCCTGCTCGAGGAAGAACCCCGAGCCGGTTTGAATCTCGAAACTCATGCAATGAATTTGATTTATTCAGAATTAGTTCGTATTTTGGGTCCGCCACGTGATGTTCGTCCCCATAACGAAACAATTCTGATGGTCGGACTATATGGTCAAGGAAAAACCACGACTACAGCTAAACTCGCTGATTGGTGGAGACGCCGTCACGGCGTCAAGGTTGCAGTTATCGAAGCCGATGTCCACAGACCAGGTGCTTACGCACAACTTTGCCAATTACTTGAAGGAACTGATGTTGATGTCTATGGTGAACCAGAAGCTAGCGATGCGGTACAAATTGTCAAAAATGGATTACGAGAAGTTGGACATGCAGATATTGTCATTATCGATACAGCAGGAAGAGATAGTCTCGATGAAGATTTACGTGAAGAATTGGTCAATATTGCCGAAATTGCAAAGGCCACAGAAAGGTTCCTCGTCATTGATGCACAAGTTGGTCAAGCTGCCGGACCAGTCGCACAAACCTTCCATGACCTAGTTGGGGTTACCGGAACAATCGTCACAAAATTAGACGGGACTGCCAGAGGTGGTGGAGCTCTTTCCGCAGTTGCAACTACTGGTGCGCCTTTGATATTCGTTGGAGAGGGTGAACAGGTCAAAGATTTAGAAAAATTCGAATCGGATCGTTTCATCTCTCGGCTTCTCGGCATGGGAGACATCAAGGGTCTCATCGACCTTGCTCCAGGAGATATGGATGAAGCTGAAGCAATGCGCCTTACACAGAGATTAATGTCAGGACGATTTACTCTCACAGACATGTATGCGCAAATGCAAATGATGTCAAAAATCGGTACTGTCGATAAGTTGATATCACATTTACCAGATTCAATGTTTGGTGGAATGGGAAGCATGAGCCGAGGCCAAAAGAAGCAAATGCAGGCAAATTTGACTCGTTTTCAAACAATTATGGATTCTATGACTCAGCAAGAAAAAGACGAACCGCTTTTGCTTAAACAGAGCAGAATTCGACGTATTGCACGCGGTTCAGGTTGCACTGAAAAAGATGTGAAAGATTTACTAGCACAATGGAATCGCTCTCGAAAAATGATGAAAGGAATCAAAGGCGACAGAAAAATGCGCCGACAAATGCAATCGATGATGGATGTCGATGGATTAGATCTCGGATTGTGATTTGATGCAACGGCGCTTCGCCATTATTGGACACAGAGCGCCTAGTTCAGGTAAATTAAATCTCAACGATTTGTCAGGTGGAAGCGGAAGATTGGATGTTCTCCTAAGGGCTGTCAACTCTGCTCTTTTTCTTTCTCATGGAATCAGAACAGATAGCCATATCACACTCCATCTTGAAGGCGGACCTGGCCCGAGCAGACGTATCTGGTTCAATGGTGAAAAGCTTAGTGGGGTTAGATGTGATGAGCGTTCCATAGCCGGTCAAATAAAGGCAATACTCAAACGACCAGCCAAACCAATAGGAGTTTTTGATCAAGTCACACAAGGTATCTTTGACTCAGGTGGAAATCTATCAACGACAATAGCAGATTGGAAAAGAGAGGATGTCACTTTATACGTTCTCGATGCAGAAGGAGAGCCGATTGAAAATATTGAAAATATTGAGAAGAGTGAAAGGATTGGATTCATTCTTTCAGACGATCTAATTTTCACTGATGAAGAACAAAAATTAATGGCGCATCTACCTAGAATATCTCTAGGGAAGAAATGGGTACAAGGACATTCAAGCATCACAATAGTCCATCATTTCCTTGATAAGAAAGAATAAATTTCAAAAATTCGCTTTATTCAAGCCATGAAGGAAATCCAGTATCGCCACTTTGAGTTGCGGCTTGTAACAAATCAGTCGGTAAACCAAGCGGATGATTTGTCGGCCAAGCAGAAAGTGGAGTGATTGATAATTGGCACGAATTGACAGCATTACAATCACTGCCTTCGATGTTCTCATCTTCGATATTAGCTGCACCAACCCGATAAAGCACACCGCCATTTTCACTTTCACTCATTTCGATAGCATTGTGATACCAGCGAGATCCAAGCGAAGTTGTTGTGAATTTACCATTCCATTCATTGGGTGCATTGAGATTCAAAAAAATGTTTGCATCAGCAAAATGTTGTCTAATCGAATCGATAGAACCGCTAATATCAGGCATCTGGGAAACGCCTTTCCCCCTCAATAAATTAACTGGTACTTTTGGTAAAATATCTACACAAGATTCGATAACTTGTATTGCCCCCTCTATCATATCTAAAAAATTAATATGTTCATATGTTGCCAAACTGACTGACAAAGCCGGCATTCCATACAAACATGATTCACGGGCTGCTGAAACGGTTCCTGAATGTAGGACATCTACCGCTAAATTCGGTCCATGATTTATACCGGAAATACACATTACCGGTTTAATTTCTGGAGCCCAGGTATCCAAGCCACCATCCAAACCAACGATTACACAATCGCAGGGCGAGCCAGATAAACTGAATATTTTCATTGGAACCGAATCATCGCTTTGGAGCTGTTTGACCAAATCATCTCTTGATTTGAATGATAATTCACGCGACAATGTCAATTTCATCCCAGAAGCTGACTGCTCACTCTCTGGTGCGATGACTACGAGTGGAAAACCACGTTGATGAAGTGCTGTAATTAGCACCCTCAATCCAGTTGCATCAACGCCATCGTCATTAGTCAAAAATAGCGCAGGCTTCAACACAAAGCAACCCAGTTCGATTTAGTTCAAGAAACCGATTGCTCGGTATTTTCAACAACATTAGTTTCGACTAATTCACTAGCGGCTTCCTCAACTTTAACCATAAACGCACCCGTTATCATCATAATACCGCCAATTAAGGTCCAAAATCCAAGTACTGTTTCTCCAGTCAAAAAATATCCAATTAAAGCACCCGCTACCGGCTCAAATAATAGCAAAGTCGATACGACAATAGGCGAAATCCAACGAAAAGCAGTGTTTATTCCAGTATGGCCGAGCAAACCAGGTCCTAGAGAGAGATATGCAATAAATGGCAACCAAGCAAGATCAGTCCAACCAAAAATAGCCATGTTCGGAAGTACATTTGTAAATGATGTCCCCTCTAAAATAATCGTTATTGGAATCAGCCAAATTGTTGCAAAAAATGTCACTGGAAATGCATAAACAAAAATTGGAAATTTTCTAGTTGAACGCAAATATCGGCCAGCAAACATGTAGACAACAACAGTAACTGCTCCAAGGAAAGCTGCGAAATCTCCTATCAAAGTAACTTCTCCACCAGATTCAATGTCGATTAATGTGATTCCTGCACCTGCAAATCCGACCAAAGCACCCAGGACATGGCCTCGTCGAACAGCGGTGCCTAATATAGGCATAAATACGACAACAATCAATGGATTGCTAGTTACAAATAATAGAGAATGAACCAGACTGGTATGATCTAATGACCAAACCCAAGTTGCAAAATGAGCAGCTAAAAATATGCTGGAAATTAATATTATTTGGACATCAAGTTTCTTGATTGAATCATTACTAAAATTGAAATTTCGATATTGGAAGATAAAACCGGGAAGCAATATTATCGAAGTTCCACTCAATCTCCACATCGAGCGCAGAATCGGTGGGACTTCACTCATCTGTTGAAAAACTGCACCTGCACTTGAGACAGCAATAATTCCAACACCGAGAAATATCCACGCATAGAACGGGGTTGACTCATCGTCAGTATCCATTGATCAGTCCGCCATCTCAGCGTCCATTACCGATTCTTCGACTGCAGAATTAGGAGTATTATCACTAGATTCGTCATCACCACCAATGATGCCAGCTTTCTTGAATAACACATATATCGCGCCAGCTAGAGCTAAATTGACCGCGAGGAAAATACCTATACGAACCATTGGCCAAGATGATTTGATACTCATCGGTTCCAAACAAGTCCAAATCCCATCGGTTTCAGTACACGGTATAGGATTATTTTTCGAGACCGCTTGGGAATTTTGTGAAATCGCATAATTATCAACTGCAGAATAATCAGAGGTTTCAACGCCTAGAATCTCGTCAAGGAAAGTATCCTCCATCCAAGAATCAGGGCTGTAAGTCTGCTCGACTTCAACTTCGTCAGCTACCGCTAACACCGCTGATTCTACGCCGAAGAATGCTTCACCAGTCAGAGCCCCTGCAGCCACCATGAAAGTAAACAACAACATCAGCGCGCGAGATTTTTCTGCAGCCGCTGTACCTTCTTTGAGTCGAATAGCATCCACTTTTGGCTGTAATCGGCGTTTCTCCCACCAATCACGAGCAGCTCCGCCGATCAACATAGGAAAGGTTGCTACGGTCGGAAGATACATCCCCAACCCAAACGAAGTACCCATTCCTGTTGCCCATTCAACGAATGCACCCATCATGAATCCAATACCTAGAGCATACCAATCTCCTTGGCCTTCGGCAAGAATGATTGTGAAGGTTGCAAAAGCATTAGCTTGTGGAGCAAGCAAATCTATCTTTCCTTCCGCTAATAATTTGGACAAAAATATCGCAACTCCAGCTCCAAGTATCGCTCCAGGAACAACACCCATGATATTGCCTTTCGAAATATGATATGGGCGATTACCGATGTAAAGTGAATTTTTGTAGTCTCCAACAACTGTCCCGGACATAGAAATCGCTGAACCGAAAACAGTTGTACCAACCAAGGCCATTAACACTGCCTCTTGATTGGAAAGTCCTAATGGCAAATTCAGGAAAACTAACAAAAGTATCAACAAAACGATGAACGAGGTCCCAGATACCGGCTCGATTCCTGTCTCACCCATAACACGGACTGCAATCGCGCCGAGTAGAAATGTCGTCAACAGAAGAATGAGGGAGAAAATTGCCGAGGCGATGAATGGGAAGCCACCAATAACGAAAATAATAATCATCGCAAAGAAAGCGATTCCCATAAAGATTGGAATGTGAGCGAGAGGCCATTCGTACCATCCCCTGCCTTCGATATATTCGTCACTTTGACCACTCGTGAATGCACGACTGATGTCAGCGAAGATAGAAACGAATGTTGGAGCCATTTTGAGTAAACCAATTATTCCACCACCAAGAATCGCTCCGATAGCAATTATTCGAACGATTGAGGCGAAAGCTTTCCACTGAACTATCGGATAGACAGGAGGTGAATTCAAATCACCATATTCGGTAATGTGAACGTAATTACCCAAAGCAGGGTCGTAAACCGGCGCATCCATCAACACGACGAGAGGGACGATGTAGAACCATGCAACAATCGAGCCGAGATTAACCAAAAATGCCACTCGGAATTTCATGAACCAACCGATTGCTAAAAGTGTAGGACTCAATTCAATTCCTAAAAATGTGTAAGCAAATGGATTTGTTCCATCACCATATGGAGTAATTCCACTAAATGGTGCGTGGCCATCAGCCAACTTGCTTGGCTGATGTAACCATCGTTCTGTATAAATTGAAGCTAGACCCCAATCCTCTCCTGAGAAATACATCGCAATTGAATCAGCCAAGCTGCTGGGAATATGAGCGACTTTTCGTCCCCAACGAATTGGATAGTCGATGAAAAACATCAATCCCATAGTCATAACAGTCCAAATACCAACTGTTTTCAACGAGTCCCGAGCAGCGTCTGCAGCTCCAGAACTGACTTCTGAAGCGATATCAAGCATTTTCAGAGTCGCCTCGAAACCTGGCATCGGAAGCGGATCTTCGACGAGCCAAACTCGGCGGAATATGATGAAATACATCACTCCGAGAAAGCCGGCAAACATCGAAGCAATAATGCCGATAAAGGCCAATTGCAATGTATCAACTGAAGAAATTAGATGGCCACCTCGGACGATATAATCGTCCGAATAAGCCAATAAGAAAATAGCAGGAAAGGTGAAAATAAATCCAATTGAAGCATTTGTCGCCCCTGTCGTTGCGCTCGTAGAAATATTGACTTCAGATGGCGACCATTTCAGAGCCATTCCTAAAAGATAAGCAACATACCATGCGGCAGATACCGCCATGCCAATCTTCAATCCGATATAGGCTGTAACGCCACTAAAGACCGCACCAATTAAAATTCCAATCAAAACTTTACTAGTATTCCAATGTGAAATCTCAAAGGAATCCTGTAAATTTTTCTCTTCAAGATATTGTTCGAGGACACCAGTGTTTAGATTATTGTACATGTCCTCGTCGAGCCAAGTAAGCGTTCCATCCTCAATAGATTTCAAGCCGGAAGGAGTGACGGGTTGACGATATGCAGAACGTTGTACATCAGACATCGTTTACCCTCAATACGTAGGCGTTTGCTCAACCTGCTTATACTTCTCTCGCAAGAGTGTTGTATAAATGCGAAATTGAAACACTAATCAATGGTCGCGAGTTATTTTGAATCGACCCATTGCTTCCATCCACTGAATTTCTCCACCAGAAGCAAGGCTCATCTCTGAATCTATTGGTAAAATCATCATATTGAAAGTTTTACTATCCATCGCATGAACCTCTTCACCCTGTATATGAGTAATCGTTGCAGAACCTTTCTCAATCATCGGAGTCAGAATATTGTCGGTAACAGTCCCAACATGACTTTTCTTTTGACCTGTGAAAATATCCTCAAGTTCAATTCTAGCCTTCGCCGAACCGTGTTTCCCAGGTTTGGACTTTGACATGCTGAGAATTTTGTATGCACTGGTTTCTAGAGCGACATAGCGTCCAACTTTGAGTGTGCGAATCTCGACTCGGTTTGTGCCTGGCATGACTATCATACCGAGTCGTTAATCGCCACCTTATCAGCATTCCGAGATTGATTGCTCATCTGGAGCCGAATCGATAAAATACAGATTCATGAGATATTGAATATGCACATATTCCATAAAAATATGTAGGGTATTGGATCCGAGCCAGGGGCACTAGGCCCCTGACCCGGGTTCTACGTCCGACTGAAGTTGAGTTCAGTCGTCCTTGCGGCGGCCGATTAAGGCAGCTCCGACAAGTGCAATCGTTGCGAATAGCGCAGGGAATCCTGGCAACTGACGGAATAGGCTTGGTTTTTCGCCAGCATCTGTCTGAGCAAGAGGTCCGTCGTTATCGTCGGGGTCGAGCACGTCGCAGATTCCATCACCATCGAAGTCAGATGGTGTTGAGGTAGCATCTTTGCTATCTGAACCACATGCGTCTTCGTTGCTGTCAGAGAAAGTATCACCGTCGTCGTCGGAGTCAGCATTGTCGCCTTCTCCATCTCCATCAGTATCATCCCACTCAGTTGGATCGGTTGGGAACTGATCATTAACATCATCATCCCCATCTCCATCGTCGTCGGTATCAGCATTGTCGCCAATTCCATCGCCATCTAGGTCGTGCGTCTCACTTGGGTTGAGTGGGAATACATCATCTGCATCATCCACACCATCACCATCGTCGTCGGCATCAGAATTATCGCCAGTTCCATCATCGTCACTGTCAATCCACTCAGTAGCATCGGTTGGGAATAGGTCAACACCGTCGTTGACTCCATCTCCATCGTCGTCTGCATCAGAGTTGTCGCCTTGGCCGTCTCCGTCTAGATCGTTGGACTCTAATGGATCGAGTGGGAACACATCTTCTGCGTCATCCACACCATCTCCATCATCGTCAGTGTCAGCATTGTTACCAATTCCGTCACCATCTGAATCTGCCCACTCACTTGCGTCGAGTGGGAATGGATCTTGCACGTCGATTACTCCGTCGCCATCATCATCTGGGTCAATATTGTCGCCGAGTTGATCGCCGTCAGTATCGGTGTCTTCAGCCGCATTCATTGGGAATGCGTCGTCAACATCGAGTGTACCATCGTTATCATCGTCATCGTCAGCATTGTCACCTGTGCCATCGCCATCGTTATCCTCAGTTTCGGATGAATCCATTGGGAATGCATCCAATCCATCGGTCACGCCGTCGTCGTCATCGTCAGAATCGGCATTGTCACCAGTGCCATCACCATCGTTATCGAAGGCTTCACTGCTGTCCATTGGGAACGCATCGACATCGTCGGTGTATCCGTCGTTGTCGTCATCGTTATCAGAGACATCACAGATATGATCGCCGTCATTATCGCTTGGAGTTGACATTGCATCGAGGGAATCACTTCCACAAATTGCTTCATCACTATCACTCCATGAATCATCGTCATCGTCGTCATCGATAGTATACAGACTTGCATCACAAGCAGAGCCGTTGAGCATAGTAGAGCCGAGGTTGTCAGCCATGCCATCACCATCAGTGTCGAGTCCGACACATGGATCTATTGAATCCAAATCATCTTCATCGAGAACTCCATCGTTGTCGTCATCGAGATCAGCATTGGTAATTCCTTGTGGTACTGACATTGTAACATCATCAATCCAAACGGTGTCAGCATTACCATCAACTATGGAATCTTTCCAGTAATTCCATGTGAAAGTGTGAGCACCAGCATCCACTGTTCCAGAGTATGTACCAGTCGCGAGACCAGCCCAACGCATTGTGTATCCTGATGTCCTCAGGCAATTTGCAGAGTTATCGACACAGAATGAGAGGTAATCCCAGTTAGCTTCTGTTGAAACAGAGTATGCGAATGAGAATGATGCTGCATCGTCAATACCGTCTGCATCAGTGTCAGTATCATTTACCATATTAGTCAATGATATTTCTAAACCTGCTACTGTGCTTCCTACATTCTGGTTAGTTGTCATAGCAGAATACATTCCAGTGATTGGTGTCGCACTGTCAGCTGCCCAAGCGTGTGTAGCCAGAGAAGATGTAGACCAAGCACCACCAATCGAACCGGTTTCGAAATCACCAGAGAATGGAGGAGGACCTGTGTAATCAGGTATACCGTCTCCATCTGTGTCGACCCATGCACTTCCATCGAGTGGGAATGGATCGTCAACATCTGGTACATTGTCTCCGTCATCATCAGGGTCAGCATTATCGCCGAGTCCATCGCCATCGTAGTCAGATGTTTCTGTAGCATCGTTAGGGAATGCATCTAGAGAATCTGGAGTTCCATCGTTGTCGTCGTCAGTATCTGCATTGTCACCAATTCCGTCCTGATCATTATCAACCTGTTCTGTAGCATCTAATGGGAACTCATCGTTGAGATCGTAAGTTCCATCGTTGTCGTCGTCAGTATCTTGGTTGTCACAGTATCCATCACCATCAGTGTCAACTTGTTCACTATCATCGTATGGACATGCATCATTAACGTCATCGACACCGTCGTTGTCGTCATCTGCGTCCTCGATAAGAGTAGTTGAACAACCTGCTACTATTGTGTCAGGCATACCGTCACCATCGAAATCATCTGCTGCGCAGGCATCGAGAGGCCATACATCATTGATGTCTAATGTTCCATCACCGTCATCATCAGTATCAGCATTGTTTCCAATTCCATCACTGTCGGTATCATCCCATTCACTCGCATCTAGCGGGAACGGATCGTCAACGTCGTCGTCTGCATCGTTATCATCGTTAGCATCCTCTGTCAGAGTTGTTGTGCAACCTGCCACAATCGTGTCAGGCATTCCATCACCATCTGAGTCAGTGTCAGCACACTCATCGAGTGAGAATGAATCATCAACGTCAGAAGTACCATCGTTATCGTCGTCGGTATCGCCATTGTCTCCAATCAAATCACCGTCATTGTCTAACCATTCGTTAACATCGTCTGGGAAGACATCAACCGTGTTGTCGTAATAATCGCCATCACGGTCTGTATCTAATGCATCACAACTCAAATCGCCATCCATGTCAGCTGGTGTGCTGCTAGCATCTAGCGGTAGACTTGAGGAAGCATATGCTCCACCATCGTCACA
>Ga0302135_10000103_pt1 | contig 47052 bp, 46 predicted proteins | sample CBN3_surface_MG_FD_203119 | JGI IMG/M metagenome (GOLD analysis project Ga0302135, IMG submission 203119) | Marine microbial communities from Western Arctic Ocean, Canada - CBN3_32.1 | ecosystem: Environmental > Aquatic > Marine > Oceanic | place: Canada: Western Arctic Ocean | collected...
GGAACACATATACGCGCACTTCCGAGGGAAGGGGTTCGGTTGCCCAGACGCCGAACTGGCTTTCTGCCATTGCCAGCAGTCGAGAACCCGCGAGGGCAGCGGTTCTATGCCCTTGAATCGCCCGGTACTCCTGGGACCGGACCATACCCCGAAAGCGCCCAGGTCGGGGTAGCGTTGACGAACATCAACTCACGTAGACCAGCCCTGGGCGGAAAGCGCACACAGACGCGAACAGGGGTTCAGGTCACCTGAACCCTCTGGATGCTACGGTGCCTCGATGCAACCACACCAGTCTGACGGAGTTTTCGAGGGATCCGTTCCGGAGCTCTATGACCGATACTTAGTGCCGCTTATCTTCGAGAGTTACGCAGATGACTTGGTTCGACGCCTCCGTCTGTTGGACCCAGGCCCGGTCCTAGAGGTAGCTGCGGGGACCGGGGTGGTGACTAGGGCAATGGCTACCGGGCTGCCAGAAACAACTACTCTCACCTGTAGCGACCTCAATCAACCCATGCTTGACCACGCGGCCAAGGTTGGGACGGATCGACCAGTCACGTTTCAGCAAGCAGACGTCATGCGACTCCCCTTCGCTGACGACTCTTTCGACGCCGTGGTCTGTCAGTTCGCCGTAATGTTCTTCCCAGACCAAACCGGGGCGTATGCAGAGATCAGGCGAGTACTCAGGCCGGGCGGTACCTTCCTGTTCAACACTTGGGACAAGATCGAGGCTAACGAGTTCGCCGATGTGGTTACCCAGGCCTTGGGCACACTCTTCCCCACCGACCCGCCACTCTTCCTTGACCGCACACCTCACGGCCATCATGAGCCGGAGCCCTTCCGGAGCCGACTAGCCGACGCCGGCTTCCATACCCCTGCGGCCTTCGAGGCCGTTGAGGCCCGCAGCAAGGCTGCCCACTCTCAAGATCCGGCTATTGCCTATTGCCAGGGCACTCCCCTGCGAGACGAGATTATTGCCCGTGATCCAAACGGACTCGCTCAGGCAACCCAGGTGGCAGCCACTGCCATCGCCCAACAGTTCGGAGAGACGAACGTTGACGGTCTCATTCGAGGGTTCGTCCTAACCGCGACCTAACTATCGCTAGGCGCTCCACCTCCGCTGAGCAGGGTGCTCGCACCCGTGTCAGGGTCGCGGTCAAGGACGATCAGGTCTTCGACACGCTCGCGCAACTCCGCCACGTGGCTCACTAGTACGACAAGCCGATCCGACGATGCTGACACCAGCTGCTCGATCCCTTCCATTGCAAGGTCTAGATGTTCAGCGTCAAGAGACCCGAAGCCTTCGTCAAGGAAGAAGGCGTCCAGTGTGCCCGCACCTCCGGCGACCATTTCGGCGAGGCCCAGAGCGAGCGCCAAAGAGGCGAGAAAGGTCTCTCCCCCCGAGAGTGAAGAAGGTGCCCTGCGATACTCGGCCGCGGTGTTGTCGATCATCTCGATCTCTGCCTTTTCAGACAGTGAGAATCCGTACCTTCCAGCGCTCAGCTCAGCAAGTTTGGTGGAGGACGTTGTTATAAGAGCGAACCGTTCTTCATCGAGCATGAAAGCGAGGAACTTGCTCGGTGTAAGGTCCTTGGCGAGAGCCTGATACACCCCTAGATCAGCTTCAGCCGCCTGTAAGCGTTCGCCAACGTCGCCGCCTCTTTCGAGGGCCTGGCGCATAACGTCAACGGTTGTGGCGTGTCGTAGGAGTTCGGACTTTGCGGTAGCAAAAGCCATGGTGAAATCCTCCGCGGTTGAGACCTCAGCCGTTTTCAGGAGTCCGGACAGGGTTGCAACCAACTCTCCCATCTCTACAGTGAGCTCTCCTTGCTGCGCCTTCAACGACTCCGCCTGCTTGGCGACCGTAGCCTCAATCGCGCTGATCGCAGCGAAAGCGCCGACCGGGTCACTACCAGTGACCACAGCGAGGTCAAGGCGGTCCGAGACCACCGCTATCGCTGTCAACAGGCCACCGAACCGTTCAGCCATCGCTGCCCCCGCCTTCACCGCGGCGTTAAACGCCGAGTCGGCATCGGCAAACGCAGATGCCGCCTGATCGTGATCGCCGCTCACTTTGGCCCACTGAGTTCTGAGCACGGTCACGAGCGCCATCGGATCACCTTTCCCCAAGCGATCTTTGAGCTGAGCGTCGTACGCAGATATGGCTTTCTGGGCCACTCTCAGCTGCTCCACGTAGCTCTTGAGGCCAAGTTGAGCAGCTTCATGAGCCTTCTTTCGTTCAGCGACAACCTCCTGCGCCTCCAAAACAGCCGCAGCGGAGGATTCGGACAAGTCGAAAGCCTGCCTCACTTGCGTCCTTCCAGCGGTCAGCGCGTCCTCTGCCTTCTGGAGCGCCGACGCGTCACCTAGAGCTGGCACTGCGTTGACCGCTTGTTCACAGACGGGACAGGCTTCTCCCTCACTCAGGTGGGCACGTAAGTCATGAGCCGCGTCGTCACGTCGAGCCTGTTCAGCGGCAACCGTCAGTTGATCGACTACGCCTTGGAGCTTCTTTGTATCAGCTGCTCTTCCCTTGGCAACGTCCGCGAACTCCAGAGCCCTCTTGTCAGCCGCGGCGAGTTTCGTTCCTGCCCCGACTTGAAGAGCTTCGGCCTCCTCCACGGCCGACTCGAGCGACGTCAAAGCGATCAGGGCATCGTCGCGCTGACTGAGTACTAGCTCAGCCACGCTCAGCGTGGCCTCTGTGCCCGCATCTTGAAGGCCCTGTCTCACTGCAGCAGCTCCGTCAAGCCGCTCCTTCGAGGCATCCACTTCCTTCTTGCCTGCATCGAAAGCTTCCACTCGAGAGGTCTCCCTGCTCACGACATCCGCCGCGTCCGGCGGCAAGGAAGCGACGGCCTCAGTGAGCGCCTTCTGTGACACACCGACGGCGGTGTTCTTCTCCTGGATCTCTGACTGGCGGGCCGTAACCTCTGTCAGACGCGGTTCAACAGCAGCCAGCGTCTCTTGCCGGCCATGAGCTGTCTTGGCCAGTTCTTCGGCTTGGGAAAGACGGCTCTTCGCGTCCTGAACCTGGTGGGCTTCATCTCCCAGCGCAGTGATTCGAGCTTGTGCAGCCGCAACGCGAGTGTTGGCGACGTCTCGCATGCGAGGAATCTGGTCGAAGCCGAACACACTCTGCAGTACCTTGTTCGCCTCCGTCGGCGTTGCCTGGAGGAGCTGAGCGAACCGCCCCTGAGCGAGCATGATTGACCGAGAGAAGGCAGGAAACTCCATGCCAAGAAGCTCTTGCACCTTTGCGTCGACATCTGCCTTGAGTTCGTAGGATTCCAAGGAGCTCGCCCCGGGATCCACTTCGTCGAACCTCACAAGGGTGTGCGCTGCCTGACCCTTCCGCCGCAGCGCCCGGACAACACGCCAGATCTGATCCCCCGACTCGAACCAGAACTCAACGTGTGCGGACGCAGCTTGTTGGTGAATGAGCGACTTCGTCTGCGCCCCTCCAGCGGGTGTCTGACCAAACAAAGCAAAGGAAATCGCGTCAAGAATGGACGACTTGCCAGAACCGATGGGTCCGACAACGCCTACGAGGCCTCGACCTTGAAAGTTGATTTCCGTCCCGTCGCGGTGGGATCGGAAGCCCTTGAGAGTCAGCCGAAGTGGTCTCATCCAGAGGCCTCTTCCTGCACAGATCGGAAGGCAGTGAGCAGCGCTTCTGCTGGAGGTGCGCCTGTGGTGGCTTCGACGTAATCGACATAGAGCTCGTCCCAAGCTTTGCCAGCTCGCTCGCTTGGCGGGGCTTCGGTTTCTGGTAGCTCGAGCCTTACCTTGACGACGTACGGGAATCGATCATGTACTTCTTCAAGCAACCCGGGTTGTGGTGTCTCGATGTGCAGGACGAGTTCGAGATAGGCATCAAGAAGCTCATCGTTGCTGACAATGTCGGCCCAGGAACCTTCAAACCTAACCAGCTTTCGACCCTGTTGCAGCGGGACGCTGGTGACCGAGGCTGGAGCCCCCGGCTCGGAGTCAACAATCACTACTCGCTTCTCTTCTCCTGCTTCCCCAAAGTCAAGCTGTAGAAGTGAGCCGGCGTACTGTGCAGGAACAGGCGACCCGGGAACAGCCTGGGGTGCGTGAATGTGGCCCATGGCTACGTAGTGAAACCCTGGAGCCAGCGAGTGAGAGGTGGCGGCGTAGGCCTCGCCCATGTGCAGGGCGCGCTCGCCGCGTTGCCCTTCACCCGTTCGGATCGAGACGCCAGTGATCATGAAGTGGGCCATGAGGATACCGATGCCGTCCTCGCCAAGTCGCTCTTGCACAGCAACGTCGTAGGCTCCGGCGATGCGCCGGACTCGCTCTGCGTACTGCCCGTACCACTCTCCTGTGTCGTCCATGAACTCCACCACCCTGCCTTCTCGCAGGAACGGGAAGCAGGCCACCACTGCCCTCCCATTGGGAGTCGGGATGTCCAGAACGCCTCCCTCATCGGGCGGCTTGATCTCTCCCACCATCCAGACATTGTGGGGTTCTAAGAAAGGAGCGAACATCTCGAGCAACGGTCCAGAGTCGTGATTGCCAGCCACCGCCACTACCGGCCGCTTGCCGTCGTTAGATAGGCGCTTGAGTGCGTCAAACGCCATTGTCATAGAGGGAACGGTGGGAGCAGCTCGGTCAAAGATGTCGCCGGACACCAACACGAGGTCGACGGCGTGGGAGTCTGCGATCTTTGCGACCTCGGCCAAGACAGACGCAAGCTCTTCTGAGCGGTCGTACCGACCAATCTTCTTCCCGATGTGCCAATCGGACGTGTGAAGGATCTTCATTGCGCGAAGTCGAAGGGGTCTCCCCCATCCTCAACAACTTCTTCTCGCCTTGTCGCCCACGGCGGGAAGGGGAAGTTCACTACCAGCGGCACCGGAATCGCCGGCTGGGATACCACCATCGTGCCGGGCTTGAGTAGCCGAGCTCGAGCACGGGTGGAAGGCAACATCCATCCATATTCAGGTCGTTCAGCTTCAGCGGCATCCAATCGACCTGCCACCTTGATGGCTGCGTTCTCCATGACCTCTTGGGCCACTCGTGAGGCGGTCTGTTGCGCTCCCACTAGTAACACTCCGAGTGACCTGCCTCGTTGGGCGATGTCGATGAGCATCTCTTTGAGCGGGCTTGCTCCCTCACGGGGCGCGTACTTATTGAGTTCATCTAGCACCACAACAGACAGGGGCAGACGCTGGCCGGTCTTTTCCTTCTCATCGAAGGTTTCTTGGAGAAGCGCCCCAACCACAAAGCGCTGGGCCAGGTCGTGGAGCGTCTGAATAGCGACCACCGTCACCTGAGCCTTGCCCCGATCGATACGGTCACTCTTGCCAGCAGCAATCAAATGTCCAACGCGCGCCTGTGCTGCATACAGGCGACGCATAAACGCTGACACGGTTCCACCCTGAACCCGGCCGGACCATGAGGTGTCGGGTTCTGTACCATCGGTGGGGTCAAGCAGTTCCTCGAGTACCTTGACGAGGTCACCGAAGGTACGGATCACCACATCTCCGCCGTCGGCTGGAAGCGGATGGTCAGGAAGCCCACCTGGGCCGGGTTGGCGGAGCATGATGGCGCCGGGCTCTCCAGCGACGTCAACCGCCCACCGCCTGAGTTGCGCCCTAACCCGTTCTTCCACGAACGAGAGCTGATTGCGAGTGTCTGATGCGTCCGTGAACAGGAAGCGCAACAAGCCCTCATTCACGAACTCTCTTAGCGTCCAGCCAAATACATCCACGCCTTCCATCCGTCCCGACGTGTCTGGGATGCGAACATCGCCCGACTGCCTCTTCGGAGGAGCCCAAAACGAAACAGACTTGAATGGCTCCGCCTTGACGCCCAACTTATCCCAACCCTCTGAGGCGGCTGGATCAAACCGATTGTTGTGCTTATCGAGCCAGAGCAAGTCTTCACCTTTGACGTTGAAGACGAGGACTCGAAGATTGTCGGCACCTGGGCCAACAACGTCACGGCGAGCGGTCAGCATGCGCAGGAAAAAGAGTGCGAAGGAGGTTTTGGTGGCCACACCTGAGATACCTGAGATGGACATGTGCCCGCCCTTGCGACCGTCGAAGAAATCGAGATCGACAAACATGGGTTCACCGTCGCGTCCCAAGCCAACAGGTAGAGGTCGATCCATCTCGTCCGTATAAAGCGCCTTTTCACGCTGCTCGCCAACGGCCCGTTCCACTCGCTGGCCGGGATCTGGTGAGATCCAGACCTCTGGGTCTACGCGGGTCACGGCAACTTCGGCCATGCGGATCTTCTCAGCAGGAAGGATGCCCTGTTCCGCGATTCTGAAAGTGTCACTAGCAAACTTGGCGCCCTCGTAGGTTGCTTCCACCTCAGTCACTACGCCGTAGGTCTGAATGTCTCCAGCGATTGGAACCTGTGTCTCAACAACTACCAAGTCGTCGAGTTGGAGGTACTGATCCTCGTTGATGAGGACCTTGAAGCTCTGAGTAGTGGTGTTCTCCGTTCCGAGGACTCGCCCCACTTCATGTCCGCTCACGACGCAACCCCCAGATGTACAGCTTCACGGAGAGCACGATATACCAATCCTTGGTCTCCGAGGAGGTGACGCAGGTGAGTTTCTAGAGCGCCGATGGGCACCAGGTTCTGCGGCGCCCTTGGGTCTATGTGAGGTTCAGCGGCGAGGCCCGGAAGAAGGGCAGCGGTCCTGTTCGCCAGCCTCTGAGCATCTTCGAGCCCCAGCGATGCCGACACTTCGCAGCGAACCACCCCGTACCACGCATGACCAAACTCAGAGTCAGCCAGCCGTTGATACCAAGAGTACCGAGCAAACTTCCCTGACTCACCAAGAACGAACAACGGAGTGCGCGCTCCCGGTCGCAACTTAGCGATCATTCGAGCCTCGTCGCCCTCAAGATAAGCGACCCGGTGCGTCTTGATGAAGCCAACAACCTCTCGAGGTCGAGTGTCATTCACCGGTCCGTCTCCAATGACAAACAGGCCTTGGTCAGAGAGTTCAGCAATAAGTTTGGCCTCTGCTCTTCGCATTTCCCCATGGAAGTACTGGATCAACTCTGCAGGATCGGTTCCCGAGACAGACGCCGCAGCAAACGAGGCGACCCCGGCCGGCGGCAGCTGATAGCTCACGCCCCCGCCAGTAACCGAAATCCTCTCAGTCATCTCGTGAGAGAACCGGGAACGACGCTCCACCCGATCCCAAATGGTGGCACCAACACCGTAGGCACCACATATCCCTGCAACTGGAGCGCCTTCGTCCGTCTCTACGGTAAGGCGGGCTTCCACCCGACGGATGCCGTCAACAAACGCCACCTCAGTGACACCGTCGTCCTCCCCCACTAGCGGTTCGATCCACTTAGGAACCTCAACATCGACACGGACCTCGCCCTCAGAAGGGGCAAGATCATCATCGGGGCTAATAGGGCTTCCGTAGGAAGGATCCCAACTTTCAACGAATACTCGACTCATAACGCCCATCGTACGCAGACCGTGTGACAAGAACTCGTCTCAGGCGCCACACCGCGGATATCTCTCACAGATGTGTGACGAAAAGGTCAGTGGGACCGGACATCCGTCCGGTCCCACTAGAACTCCTCATTCTCTGGCTGGCTACGAGCGGCTTGCCTTCGCCCAAGCTGACTTAAAGGCGTTGACGGCGTCGGTCAGCTCGCCCGCTTCTAAGAAGGCTTCGGCCGCGTAGACCGATTCGATAGCTTCTGCAATCAAGCCTGCGTCTCCACCGCCTTGGACCGCTCCGGCGATCGCAAACAGCGCTAGCTCCCTGTCAGCCTCTATCAAGAGATCGATTGCCGACGAAGCTGCCAGCGCCGCGTCTCCACCTCTCTTGGCTATTTGCAGCAACTGAGAGATAGCGATCCGTTCGTGATCGAACACCTTCTTCGAACCGATCGTGTGATCGTCTATCCACCACTCGGCAGCAAGACTATCCATGACCGATTCGATGGCAGACTCGAGTCGGCGTACAGTCCGCTTGTCGGCGCCCGCGAGTACCGCAGAAAGCTCAGCAACTGCAACCAACTTATCGGCCTGCGGTGCCGTGAAGTCCAACCCAACAATCACGGGATCGTGGTCAGGAGAGCGGTAAGGACCTGACGTCCACGCCGCTATCTGAGCGTCAGACTTGAAGGAGTTGTCGTAATCCAACAGGTCCGCCTCATCGGCATTGATATGCCAGATGGTGGCGCCCGTGATGAACTTGCCGATACTCTCGTCAGCCATCACGTAGTCGAGGTAACCCCACTGTCCACTGAACACGTAGGAGTAGGCACTTTCACCTATCCCATCTCTCACGACGTCTGAGTAGCCAGCTGACACCAAGGCGTCAATCGGAGACTCGTGATCATAAGAGTTTAAGTCTCCGATGATGAGCGTGTTATCCATGCCCGTCGCGGTTGGGTCGGTGTCAAGCCAGGCGGCTAACACCTCTGCGGCTGCGGTCCTTGTGGCATTGCAGGACCCTGCTTCAGGATGATCGTCTCCCGCTCCGCAACTAGATCCCTTCGACTTAAGGTGGTTGACCGAGACCACGAATCCAACGCCTGTGGTGTCATCAACGAACGCCTGAGCAATCGCTGCCCGGTACGGTCCCTGCCGGTGGTCAGCGGATCAATGAAGTCAGGCGTGTCCAAGACTGCAGACGGACCGACCGTACTCACGGACTCCGGCTTGTAAATGAAGGCCACTTTGATAACGTCATCACCAGGTACCCCTGAGTCAACTCGAGCGTACGTTCCGGCACCCATCACACCGTTGAGACCGTCGACGAGGTCAATAAGCGCCTCGTCGGTAGCGTGGTTCTCGATCTCCATCAGACCAACAACATCGGCGTTGATCGCCACAATCGCTGCAATGATCTTCGTACGCTGTCTTTCGAACTCAGCGTCATTGTCCGCCCCGCGACAACCCTGATCTGCGTTGGGCCCGCAGATGTTCCTGACGGGTCGATCACGATCATCAATCGTCGAGAAGTAATTCAAGACATTGAACGTTGCAACGGTCAGATTGCCACCGACCGAAGCGGGTGCGACAGGCCGAGGATTCTCAACTGTGTACGTTGCTGGACCTGTTGGCTGGATCTTGTAGTTCCCGAACGAGTAGTCCAAAACGCCGACCACGTCGGTGAGGGTGTCTCCCCCTCGGAAGTAGTTAGTCGACGTGAACTCCAAACCGTTCGGATGACGGCTGAAGAACGGATTCTGAGCCGTCTGCCCATCGTCAAGGGTGATTCGACTGTCGGCGTTCAGAGCCGCTGCCACGGGCGCTTCTACAGTGCCAGGGTTGTATGTGGCGGTAGGAGTGAATGCTCGTTCTGTCGTTAGGACCATCTCGCCGAACCGGTCGTAGTTGAAGTACTCGGCAATAACCAGTGACTGCCCAAGGTGGACGCTCATCCCCTCTACGGTCTCGAGGTTGAAACCTCCGAGAGGAAGAGAGAGTTCAGCGGGTGTCACCTCTGGGGAGAGCTCCGGGTGCTCAGAATCAAACGCGAGGTCAACAACAACCGAGTCGGCGCTGATCTGCGTTAGGCCGAAACGCTCCGACGCTTGGCCCACCACTGTCACCACATCGCCGAGTGCAACCTCAACGTCTCCCACCCAGAACGGATAGAACACGAAGATCCCTTCGGACGTAAGGTCGTTGGCGTCAGTGTCTGAGTTTTCCTCTTGAACGTGGAATCCTCGGAGACCACCGGTTTGGAAGTCACCGACGACCACTCCTTGGATCTCAACAGAATCACCCTGTTTCGGAGAGGATGACCCAGAGCCTTGGATCTCGTGAATCTTTAGTGCTGTCGTCCCGATCGGGCCGAGGTCATCGCCAACACAATTGATATGATAATGACCCGTGTCGCCATGCTCAGGGTTGAAGGTGAGCCCGTCAAGAGCGTTTCGCCCTGAGAATGCCCAATCGCCGAAAACGAAAGCACCCGCTGAACCGCCCGCGCGCTGAGCCCAACCATCGAGATACTCCCAGGGTTCGCCGTTTCCATCAACGTCGATGTCGCCGAAGGTATCAATAACGCCACCTTCAAAGAACAACTCGACCGCGTCGTCTCCGTTCACGAGGGCTGCGCTTGAGGTCGCTTGTGCGGCAGCTCCGAAGTAACCCAGCATGCCCGATTCATTCGAAGCTACGCAGTATGACTCACCTGAGGCAAGCGCCACCGCGGGGAACGTGAACTCTTCACCATCTGTTCCACCGCCGTTGTTGGCCGAACCGAAGCCGTAGGCACTCAAGTCAGCGATGTCATCCGTTGCAGTGAATTCAACGAACTTCGGCACTCCTCCCGACAATGGACCGTCATGTGCTCCGGTTATCTCCAACGCGGCAACACCCGGCTCTCCGCCCTCAGGCTCGTCAGTTCCGTTGATCCATCCGGCAGTCGCCGTAGACGGAGCAGTCCAGACATCGCCAAGGAGCTGTAACGACTGGCCGACAGGCGTCGAAGACGATTCCGCAACTTCCAGATCGTCGCTCTCCATGCCAAGAGCAGGTCCTTCGCCAGGCGTGAAGGTTCCCTCGTATGACAGAAACTCAACGACTGCAGCCGTATCATCGACCAGAGCGAAACCATCGGGAGAACCGTTCTGGATGCCTGAATGGGGGAACGCAATTGCACCTATGCCCGCACCCTCATCATCGATCACGCCACTCAAACTGATCGTCGCATAAGGCTTGAGTTGGGTGCTACTGCCGTTGTAAAGAACGACCGACCATCCGCCTAGATCGACCCCAGCATTTCCCGAAACTTCTATGAATTCGCCGACGTCACCCCCCACGTTGTCGTAATGGACTTCGCTGATGTGAACAGAAGCGTCTGCGGCGAAAGCCGGAGCCACTGTGAGAGGAAGTAAAGCAGCCAGCATGCTCAGAGAAAGCAGGGCGCTCAGTCGGGTGCGGAATCGTCTCACAGGGTCGTCAGTCGTTTCCCACCCTAACCTCAATCGAAATGCCACACTCCGTGGTCAGCGGTATTTTTCTTTGGGTTAGTTTTTCATCCAATCACCGCTGACAGTGCCTCGATAAATCGATCGACGCTTTCTGGTCGGGCCGACCCGCCCATCAATCCGACCCGCCAGACCTTTCCAGTCACGGGGCCCAGGCCTCCACCGACTTCAATCAGATACTCCGACCGAAGACGGCTTCTTATCTCGGCCTCAATCGGCTGAAGATGTTCCGGGACGACCACCGTCGTAAGCTCGGGCAGCCGGTGTCCTTCTTGAGCAAACAACTCAAAGCCCAACTCCTGGACTCGCTCTTGGAGAGCAGTTCCCACAGAGGCATGCCGAGCGTGACAGCTAGAGATGCCTTCCTCCAGAATCACTCCTAGCCCGGCGTGGAGTCCGTAGACCATCGAGATCGGTGCGGTGTGGTGATACTGCCGCGCCCCCTCCCCGACATACCCGCCAATCAAGTTGAGATCCAAGTACCAAGAGGTAGGCCGATCAACCAGCCTCTCCATGGCTCGCTCATTGATGGTGAACGGAGACAACCCGGGCGGGACTCCGATGCATTTCTGCGTACCTGAGTATGCAACGTCCACCCCCCAATCATCAATCTCGACCGGGATGCCGCCCAATGAAGTCACACAATCAAGAAACAGAAGAGCGTTCCCTTTTTCAGCGCCGATTTGCGCTACATCGCTACGAACGCCCGTAGACGTCTCGGCGTGGACGAGAGCGATCATCGCCGGGTCGGGGTGAGCGCTCAAGAGTCGATCAGCATCCACTGGCGCGCCCCACTCGAACTCAACGGGGATCACCTGCGCCCCCTTCCTCTCCGCAACCTCCACCATCCGCTTACCGAACACGCCGTTGACCCCTACCACCACGACGTCACCCGGATGGACGAGGTTCACGAACCCGGCTTCCATACCAGCCGAACCCGTACCTGAAACCGGGAAGGTCAGCTGGTTCGAAGTGCAAAATAACGTCCGCAGGCGAGCATTTGTGTCGTCCAGAAGCTCCAAAAACTGGTGGTCGAGATGACCCAACAACGGCTGCGACATCGCTTCCAGCACCTCTGGATAGGCATTCGAAGGACCAGGTCCCATTAACAAGACATCATCAAGCATGCTGTTCTCCTTTGATTCCGTGCACATCTATCACCGCTTGGGCTACCGCTTCCGGCTGATCTTCCTGCAGAAAGTGGCCACCGTTCTCAATCGTCCTGTGAGGCATACTGGCAGCTCCGGGGACTAGCTTCACAAACACCTTGTCGCCTCCCCCAGTTATCGGATCAGTGTCGCTGAACGCTGTGAGGAAAGGCTTGTGGAAGGACATGAGCGCCTTCCAAGCCTCTCTTTGCGCTTCGGCCTCGGGGTCATCCGATCTTGCCGGAACGAGGCTCGGAAAGACCCTTGCCCCGGCCTGCATGACCTCGTCCGGATAGGGAGCGTTGTAGCCAGCCACCACAGCCTCCGAAAGCTCGGTCGTGGTCGCTGCCTGAACAACGAAGCCCGCATTTAGCGCAGGAGTTGTCGAACACCACTTCGCCCACGCGTGGAACGCCTCTGGCATCTCCTGATCCCCAGTGGGTAAGCCCGTGTTGGCCACAACAACAGCAGCAAAACGCCCTGGGATAGCGGCCACAAGTCGTAGGCCGATAAGCCCTCCCCAGTCCTGGCAGAACATGGTGATCTCCTCGAGCGCTAGGCCCTCTAGCCATTGGGTCATCCACGAAACGTGACGGGCATAGGTGTAATCGCTCTGAGCCGCTGGCTTGTCCGAGCGGCCAAACCCGACCAGATCAGGAGCAATAACTCTGAAGCCTGCCTCCACCAAGATCGGTATGACGTTCCGATACAGGTATGACCACGACGGTTGCCCGTGCATCAGCAGCACCACGGGGCCAGCACCCTCGTCGATGTAATGGATTCGTAAGCGATCCCCATCGCCGGAGTCCACCTCGGCATAGTGAGGAGCGAAAGGATAGCCTTCTAAATCATCAAAGAATGGTTCTGGGGTGCGCAAAAGATCGATACCGCAATCCTAGGCAATCACCTCTTGATAGTTCTCCTTCCACTGGTAGTAAAATCGGGCGATGCTCACCTTCAGACGGCCGACGGGCGAAGTCCTCACTGATGCCGACACACGTCTCTCTCAGTTGGAACTCAACGGGCGCCCTCCCGGCAAGACGCGCATGACTTCAGAAACGATCGGGTGGGGTCACAAGCGTTTCGAAAAGGCCAAGGTTGCCATCCGACACCTCGAGCAGTTCGATCTACCCGGTACATTCGTTTCGGGTTCCAGCCGTGCTCAGGTAGGCGCTCGATACTGGGTACACGCCCACCGGCTGGCTCTCTGGACGAGCGCTCCCATCGAGGTAGTCCGATTCGAGGAGCAGGAGCGCCGTGTAGCCCTCGGCATTCTGACACTTGAATCCCACCCCTTGGCAGGCATCGAAGAGTTTGTTCTCGAGATGCACGATAACGGCGTGGTGACCATGACAATCTCAGCCCAGGCCGAGCCTGCACTTGCATGGTCTCGCCTCATCCGCCCGGGAATCCGCATCTTCCAGGCTCGGTTTCGCCGAGCTGCTATTCGCAGGGTTCGTAACGCGAGCGCAAGGGTCCTTCCACAAGTCGTCAACTAGACACCGTCTAGACTGCTGGCATGGAAAAAGAGACACCCAAAGACGTCGTCGAGGACATCATCGACCTAGAAACCAACGCGCAGAGCATTGGTGCCGACCCGACAGGTGCAGACACAGAAGTTGGCGACACTGAAACCACGGCACCCGAAGCTCAGCCCGTTCCCCCGACTGTGTACAAGGGAGCCGGCGTTCGATGGGGCCTCCTCGGTGTCCTGATCTTGGCGGTTCTAATCGTTGTGCTGGCTCTGCAGAACCCCGACGACGTCGAGTTTGTCTTCCTGACCTTCAGCATCACGGCTCCGCTGTCAGCCATCATTCTCAGCACAGCCGTCGTCGCCGTGGCTCTTGATGAGCTAGCAGGGTGGATCTGGGGTTTCAGGAAACGAAGGCGCCTCCGCAGCAAAGCAGAACTCAAGCAGTTCAAGGCGGAGCAAGAACCGGAGAAGAAAAGCCGTTTCGGCAGATCGTGACAGAACGATTGGTCGTAATCGGCGGTGATGCCGCCGGGATGTCGTCCGCCTTCCAGGCGACACGCAGGAGGGGTCCAGAAGACCTGTCCATCGTGGTCTTTGAAGCAACAGAACGGAACAGCTATTCGGCTTACGGAGAGCCGCACTTCGTGTCTCGAGAAGTTGACGACGTGGCGAGCCTGCCGGCTCGCACCCGAGAACAGTTCGAACAGATGGCCACCGATGTCCGTCTCCATCACCTCGTTACCCAGATAGATATCGAGTCCAAAACAGCACGTAGAGCTGCCGATGCCGCGACGGTATGAGCAGACGAGTCGCAGCCGGCGCGGTCCTCAGTGCGCTCATCGTGGGAGCCTGCGCCCCGGTGGATGACACGAGTCGGCTCCCCAACGGGCTCCCTCCCCTCTACGCCCCGAGCAACGGGGCGCTCGCGGAGGTGATACGTGTACCCGATGGCGACTCGCTCGTGGTGTTGCTCAACGGGGTCGAAGAGAGGGTCCGATTGATCGGCATCAACGCCCCTGAACAAGATGAGTGTCTCGGACCCGAGTCGGGAGAAGCGCTGCGAGACCTCCTCGACGGGACCACCGTGGTGCTGGAAGCTGACGAGGAAAGCACCGACCAGTACGGTCGACTACTCAGGTATGTCTGGATCGGTGATGTCCTCGCCAACAGGCGCCAAGCCGCCACTGGCCTGGCAATTGCCCGCGGATTCCTTCCCAACACCCACCTGCAACACCTCCTAGACGAGGCCGAGGATCTCGCCAGCAACCAGAAGTTGGGTATCTGGAACCCAACAGCGTGTGGAGGGGAAGCGGCACCCGCAGTCGACATAGCGCTCGTCGAAGCCAATCCAGCTGGACGAGACGAGGACAACCTCAACGATGAGTACATCGTTCTCGTCAACCCCAACGACATAGCAATTGACCTCACCGGCTGGATCCTGCGGGATAGTTCCACTTCTCACCGATACGAGTTCCCGAACGGGACAACCCTTGAGGCAAACGCCGAGTTGACAGTGCGCACTGGTTGCGGGGAAGACTCAGCACAGGAACTCTTCTGGTGCGCCGGCGGGCCGGTGTGGGACAACGGTGGTGACGAAGCCTTCCTCCTCAGTCCAAGCGGTGCAATCGCCGCCACGTTGGAATACAAAGAACAAAGATGAGACTTCTTTAGACTCACCCCCATGGACATCAACGAAAAACCTGCCGTAACCGTACCCGCCGATCCAGCTCCGCCTGAGCTGGTCATCGAAGATCTAGTGGAAGGCGATGGCGCTGAAGCCACCGCTGGAGTCATGGTCACCGTCGACTACGTCGGAGTGAGTTGGTCAACAGGCGCAGAGTTCGACGCATCGTGGAACCGTAACGACAGCTTCTCCTTCTCTCTCGGCGGTGGCCAAGTCATCTCAGGTTGGGACGAGGGTGTCCAAGGGATGAAGGTAGGCGGACGTCGGAAGCTGACCATTCCACCCCACATGGGTTATGGCGCACAGGGTGCAGGAGGCGTAATCGCCCCCAACGAGACGCTGATCTTCGTCGTCGACCTCCGCAAGCTCGGCTAGACCAGGGTTCGAGTCACCTCGGCTCCAGCATAGGCAATGATTCGGCACCGAGTGACTCGGTGGCTAACTTGTTGCCAACTTGTAGGGACCCTCATGAGCGACATTTCACGACGCATCGGAGCCATCGCTCCCTCAGCGACACTGGCCGTGTCCGCCAAAGCCAAGGCGCTCAAGGCTCAAGGAAAGCATGTTATTGGCTTTGGAGCAGGTGAACCCGATTTCCCAACTCCCCACCACATTGTGGAGGCTGCGATTGTGGCCGCTCGCGACCCCAAGAATCACAAGTACTCACCCGCCGCTGGCTTGCCAGAACTGCGCCAGGCAATCGCAGACAAGACGTTCCGCGACTCAGGAGTACTTGTCGAACCAAGCCAGGTGCTGGTTACCAACGGTGGGAAACACGCTATCTATACGGCTTTGGCGACGTTACTGAACCCCGGGGATGAAGTCATCCTCCCGGCTCCCTACTGGGTCTCCTATCCCGAGCAAATCAGATTGGCTGGAGGCGTACCAGTCGTCGTTTCCGCTTCTGACGCGAGCGGCTTCAAGGTATCCATCGAGCAACTCGATAAAGCGCTCACCGGTAAGACAAAAGCCATCATCTTTGTGTCCCCTTCCAACCCGACCGGGGCTGTCTACTCAGGAGCCAAGACCCGAGCGATCGCCGAGTGGTGCGTGCTCAACGATGTTTGGCTGCTAACCGACGAGATCTACGAGCACCTCATTTACGGTGCAGCAACCTTCACTTCTGCGCCCGGCATCGTTCCAGAGGTCAGAAACAAGTGCGTCATCCTTAACGGAGTTGCCAAAACATATGCAATGACTGGCTGGCGTGTGGGCTGGCTGATCGGCCCTCTCGACTTCATCAAAGCGGCCAGTGGGTTGCAGTCTCACCTTTGTTCCAACGTCGCCAATGTCACCCAACGGGCAGCGATCGCTGCGCTGACTGGCCCGCAGGAAGTCGTCGCCAAGATGCACGCCGAGTTCGATCTCCGAAGGCGCGTCATGGTGGACATGCTCAATGACATCGAAGGCGTGAGGTGCGAAGAGCCAGAGGGAGCCTTCTACGCCTTCCCTTCTTTCGAAGGCGTGCTCGGCAGGACGCTTGGTGGGGTCACCCTCGACACCACCCAACAACTCGCTGATCTCTTCCTTGAAGAAGTACTCGTCGCCGCGGTCCCTGGTGAAGCGTTCCACTCCCCCGGGCACATGCGGTTCTCCTACGCCCTTGGCATGGACGATCTGGTCGAAGGTCTGAACCGATTGAAAACCTTCTTGGGTTAACGCCCGCAGACCGGTGCCGGTTCCCTCAGGTTGCCCCATCCGCCCCTTTCCCGTAAACGGGTAAGGAAGCAAACCCCACATCTTGCGGCTATTACGTGCTTTCTTCGAGGCAGATTCCTAGCCCGAAGACCCCTCTGCAGCGGAACGGATTTGGGCCTCTCAAACAGCGGTATCATTTTCAGATGTTCAGTTCTGGATCCTCCGCAACCGCCATGATGTTGGTTGGGCCGCGTACCTTCTCCAAGAACACTTTGACCGTCCCCGAGATCTCGAAGGGTGGCTGGTTAGCTATCGAGGCCACGGGAATCTCAGGGGTGGACGTCCAAGCATGGAAGGGCATCTCTCGTCTCGCCCAGTACCCGATGATCCCAGGACACGAAGTGGTTGGCCGGGTCGCATCAGATCCGTTCGGGACCATCGGTTTTCCAATCGGAACCAGAGTCATCGTCGAGTCAAACATTCGCTGCAAGAAGTGCACCCGATGCAGGAACGGCCTCTCCACCTGCTCGGCGAAGCGTCCCACTAACGCCTACGGTCAGATCCCCTCATCTGAGAAGCCCAGCTTCTGGGGCGGCCTCGCTGAGACGTTGTACATCGATCCGGGGGCCACGCTCCACCGAATCTCAGACGACATCCCAGCCTCGGTCGGTACCTTCGCTCACCCGCTCGCGAGCGGATGGACATGGGCGGTTGAGGTTCCAAAACTTCGGCCCGGCCAAAGCGTTCTCGTTTTGGGCCCCGGCCCACGAGGCCTCGCCTGCCTCTGCGCTGCTAAATCTGCCGGTGCGGGCTGGGTTGGAATCACTGGATTGTCACACGACGCTGACCGGCTCGAGCTTGCGAGGCAGCTAGGCGCAGACGTGACGATCGATATTGAGCAAGAAGACGCTGCGTCCTCGGTCGCCGATTCTCTCGGTACCCGTCCGGACATCATCATCGACATCACCGGCGGAGACTCAGAAGCGTTCCTTACTGCACTCGATCTCGTCCGCCCCGGCGGCACCGTCGTCTTGGCCTCCACCAAGGGGAATGCAGCGGTACAGAACCTGTTTTCTGACATCATCTTGCTGAAGGAGATCACCATCAAGGGGTCCTTCGGAGCGACCTCCTCTGGCTACCACTGGGCGACCCGCCACCTCGACTCACAGCCCATCTTCGACAACGTTGTAAGCCACGACTTCCCTCTCGACGAGGCTGAGCGGGCGATACAAGCAACCGCCGGCATGCTGGGACGAGAGCAACTCTTCTCTGTCGCAGTCACTTTCTAGCAGTTGGCGTCTAGTGCCGTGAACAGACCGACTACCTCCGACCCCGCCAATACGTGGGTGACCGATGCCAAGGGTGTCAGGGCTTGGCTGCTGTATGACCTCGCCAACACCATCTTCGCGTTTGGCGTCACAGGACTCTATTTCGCGGAGTGGATCCATCTCGACCAAGGCCTCTCCGATTCCTATCTAGCCATTCCTACGTCGATAGCCATGATACTGATCATCTTCCTTGGCCCCTGGACCGGCGCTAGGACTGACCACACTGGTCGTCGGGTACCCACAATCATCTTTGGAACCATCGCCACCGTGGGGGCCACGTTCTTCTTGGCGAGCGGGACCGTGACTTCGGCCATCGCTCTTTACATGGTTGCGCTCATCGGTTTCAACCTCGCATCCATCGCCTACGACGCCATGCTCCCCGACGTGTCCAATGGCCGGATAGGACGGCTCTCGGGGCTCGGAGTCGCCATCGGTTACCTAGGTTCCTTCGTCGGCTTCGGGGTCGGATTAGCGATGCTAGGTCCGCTCGACCAAGGCTACGAAGGCGTGTTCAGGGGCATCGCAGTCGCCTTCCTGCTCTTGGCCCTGCCGATCTTCCGTACCAAAGAGCCACCACGCAAACAGGCGGACGGACCCGCTCCTCGACTCCGCGACGTCTTCATCACCCTGTGGAACTCGTGGGTTGAAGCTGGCGATGTCCCTGGCATGCGCCGATACCTATTCGGGCGTTTCATGTACACGGATGCCATCAACACCCTCATAGGAGGATTCCTCGCCATCTTCGTCACCGCTGAGCTCGACTTCACCCCTGATGAGGTCGTCGTACTGCTCACGGTCTCCATTCTCTTTGCCATCCTCGGTGGGTATCTGGCGTCAGTTCTCGTTGATCGGGTCGGAGCTCGCAAGTACGTGCACGGCATGCTGTACCTCTGGATGCTGGCGATTTCCGCTGGTGTGGCTGCCGCGCTCTTTGACCTCGGACCGCTCGTTTGGGGGTTGGCTGCAGCAGGCGGCGTGGCGTTGGGTGGACTATGGGCGTCGGATCGCACGTACCTCGCTGATCTCGCTCCGGATCATCAGTACGGGCTGTTCTTCGGTCTCTACGGTACCGTGGGTCGCTTTGCCACGGTGGTGGGTCCGCTCGTGTGGGCCATCATCGTCGACGGCCTCGAACTCCCGAGAACCGTCGCCATGGGATCACTCGTGGTGGCTCTCGTTGGTGCCCGACTCATCCTGCAGGGTGTTCCAAAGGCGGAACTCCCATGAAGCCGCTTGTAGTGGTGATTGCCAACCCTGCCGCTTCGGGATTCCACGGTGATGAGTTCCGGCTAGTAGTCCGTCTCCTGTCTGAATCTTACGAAATCGAGACACAGTGGCCTGAAACAACGGCTGAGAACCGCCGAGTGAGCGCCCTTGCTGCTGACCGTAACGCCCACGCCGTGATCGCGATGGGAGGCGATGGGGTGGTGCACCACGCAGCCCAAAGCTTGATTGGAACCGAGACGGCGCTGGGTATCGTCTCCGCCGGCACCACCAACGTTCTTTCCAGAATGCTCGGGCTCTCCCAGAGACCCAAGGGTGCTGCCACTCGTCTCCTCAACGCCGAAACCCAACCGGTACCCGTGATCGAACTCAAGATTGAGCAACCGGACGGCAACACAATCCGGCGCCACGGCCTGTTCGCAGCCGGAATCGGCTTCGACGCCGAGGTCGTCAACGTCGCTGAGCGAGACCCGTGGCGCAAGAAGGCCTTCGGCTCAGGCCACTACCTAGCCTCCACGGTGAAGGCGCTTCGGAGCTACCGGAAGGTGAAGCCATTCATCACCGCTACAGCGGGCGATTTCCAGATGTCTGGTGTCTCAGCGCTCATGCAGATCCACGATCCGTACACCTACTTTGGTCGATTCCCTCTCAGCTTGGGACCAGCTCCTCAGAACGGGTTCCATCTGGGGATCATTGAGAAACTGCCCGGCCGGTCGATTCCAGGGATCGCAGCGAAAGTGTTCAGATCGCGCATCGGGGAAGCCCAACACGTTCAGGTGAGCCACAACGTCAGCGTCGCCCATTTTGCCTTTGCCAACCCCACGTTCGTGCAAGCCGACGGGGAACTCCTCAGCGAAGCCACCTCGGCCACCGCCAGCTACATAGCAGAAGGTCTACGCGTCCTCATCTAGACCTGCGGCTAGGTCTATTTGCACCTGCTCAATCGCTCTTGTCAGGCTGTCGCGTTCCTCTTCAAGAGCTCTGATCCTTGATCCCAGTCGATTGTCGAGCTGACGTCTCAATTCGTCGCTCAGTTCTCCTCTGAATCTCTCAGCACTCTTACGTCCGGCTCTGGCCCCGCCGGCTCGCCCTATCCACCACGCCAAGAGGCCTGTGAGCAACCCGCCGCTGACCATCAACAAAGGGATTGACCAAGCTCCGGGTCGGAGTTGGGTCGGATCAGCGAACAACCAAGCTGTTCCTGTAACAACCGAAAGAGCCGCCAACCACTTCGCGGCAGCTACCAACCGCCACCAGAACGCTATGCGCAACTGTGCTGAACCTCCGACTTGCCGGCGAGCTGCGTCAACAGAAGCACGCAGCGAGGTCTCCACCTCATTACCAAGTGCCCGGATCCGATGGTCCAAAATCCCACTTGCCCCCGTTCCGGACTTGGATAGGACTGACGACAGAGGAGCTATCGCTGCTTCAATCCCAGTACGAGACGCCCACCGGGCGGAAGCATCATCGATCAACTCATCTGCGACTCGAACGCCTAACGCCCTCGTAATCGGATTCCGCTTCAGGATGTTGAGTGCCAGCCCGATCGGCCCAGCCGTCGTAATCGAAGCCTTCACACGACCTGCGCCCTCTAGGATCTCTTGGTAGTCGCCGCCTGCGACAAGATCCAGCAACTCCCTTACTGTTTCATCTCGGGCTTGGCCCCATCCATCGACTAGGGACTTTGGCTCGGGCGTGACAAACTCCTCTAACCGGTCAGCGATGCCCGCAAGATCGATTCGCAGTTTTGACGTCATCAACTGCTTACCGGAAAACTCGTTACGGAGTTGGTCAACCAAGCTCACGATCCCAATCGGGGCCCCTATGTCTGGATCCGCTGCGATTGGCAGTACGTTGGGCTCCTTAATTCCCTCGGCCTCCAGCCGATCCACAAGGTCTCGGACGAGGTCATTCCTTTGGGCTGGCTCCAGCCTGTCGGTCTGGTTGAGGACGAACAGGAACTGTTCGGCATAGGAAGCTAGTGGCCTAATAAAATCGTGGTGCAAGGCTCGGTCGTTGTACTTCTCGGGATCGGTGACCCAAATCACCACGTCGATACGCGATAACAAGGCTTCAACCGTTTCACGGTGAGCACCCACCATGGAGTCGATATCGGGCATGTCGAGTATCGCGAGGTGAGGATGGTCGTTCTGCCCCACTCGCTCGTGGACGCCCATTTCATCCAGCAGCCGTACGAGTCCGGGATCAGGAGTTGTCGGGATCCATGCCAGTGGTTCAACCGTAGTAGGCCGCAGATGCCCTGCTACCGCCACTGTCTTGCCCGCGATTGCGTTGAGAAGGCTCGACTTGCCCGAACCCGTCCCACCAAGGAGGGCAACAAGTAAGAAATCTCCGCCGAACCCAAGACGTTGTTCGACCTCCGTTGCCACACCTTGGAGCTGCTTAAGATCCGCCTCCGGGACAAGTCCAGCACCGGCCCTCAGGGCAGTCTTGACCCCTCTCAGCACCTCAGGAAGACTTGGCATAGAACTCCTCGGCGGCCTGATCCACCGCAGCCATCAGCGTTCGTAGCTCCGTCGGAACCTTCGGACTAGCGTCTTCGAGGAGGCGCATGAATCGCTGCTTATCTGCAGCAAACACGTTCCCGATGGCGTCCATCAATCCCTCCCGAGCAGCAACGACCAACCCACGGAGGGCTGCTTCGCCGAACACGGTCTCAAGCAGCGTCTGTTGAGCAGCAGCGGCACCAGCAGCAATACCGACCTCTCCACCCGTCAGACCGCCGGTGTGCGAAAACACGATCAACATGAGTGAAACGGCCACGACATTGACGCCCAGGGAGGCGACGCGTGCGGTGGTCTTGCGTCTCGAGCCTTGATCTTCGACAAGTGCCCGGACCTGCTCCACCCAGGCCTCGATCTGGCGGTCGATCTCCTCCCGGGTTTGCGGCGATGCGCTCCATAGGGCTCCATTGCCTTCTAAGAGTATCCGCCCCAACTCGTCCAACTCCCATGCGCTTGCCGTCTCGGACGCAGCGAGAGCAGTTCTACGTTCAAGAGCGACGGCGATCTCTGACCGAGCCTCACCTTCAAGCCGCTCCACCCGACCACCGAACACTCGCTTGGCCCATCCGCGAATCTTGCCGACACCTTCGGAGATGCTCCGCATCAGCTGGCCGGTTCCCAAGACATCTTCCCAGCGGGCAGTGATCTCAGATCGCAGGAGCGTGCCTGACACCAACGACTCGCCAACGGATGTCTGGTGCTGGGCGTATCGGCTCTCCGCGACAGCTCGTAGCTGGTCGATCTTTCGCTCTTCTAGTCTGGCGACGTCGGTGAGCGCCGCCAGACCTTTTCGAAGCGAGGCGACCGACCCAGCAGTCGCCTGCGTAATTACAAGCTGATCGTCTTCAACCGCTAGCTCTTCCAAGATGCTCTTGATCGCCTCCACCGACTCGGTCGATACCCCGCCATGAGGAAGCAACTCCTGTTCGGAAATCGGGATCACCTCAGCGAACGAAAGATCGAGACCGCCGCGTTCCATTCGGTCCGAGAAATCTTGGATCACGTCTGAGATGGCACCGTCTCGGCTCCTGTTCATCACGTACAAGAGCGGAACGTCACGCTCCTGAGCGCGTTGGAGGAACTGCCAAGGAACGGCGTCGGCGTACCGCTGGGGGGTCGTGACGAACAGGCACACATCTGCGACGGCCAGCAGCGCTTCCGCCATCTCCCGATGACTCAACTCCACCGAATCAATATCTGGCGAGTCAATCACCGTGAGGTTGGAGAGGAAAGGATCCTCTGACGCCACCACCTCAACAGGGACAGCCTCCGAGCCCCCAAGGAGTCCGTCTGCGTACCGGGCACGTTGGCGCTCATGGCACCAGACCACCGGAATCCGAGTCATGGGGCGCAACACACCTGGCCGCGCAACCTTCGCCCCGGCCAAGGAGTTGACCAAGGTTGACTTTCCCGCGCCAGTCCCACCGACGAGTACCACAGTCAGCGGTGCATCAAGATCCTCTAGACGTGGCAGCAAATAGCTACGGATAGTCCAGAGCGAGTCGTTCGCAGGGCCGGCATCCGTTGACGAGGGAAGACCTACATTGTCCAGGGAGTCGGCAAGGGCGTGCAAGGCAGCTCGTAACTCTGTTGCTTCCGATATCTCAGTCATTAGCCCAGATTCTGGCACAGCTGCAGCGGTGACCAACACCAAAACCGACCGAACTTCTGAGAAGACAAGCTCCAGACACAGTCACAAAGCTCCAACGTCGAAATATTGGTAGACAACTGGAACGGGGGTACACTTGATAGTTGACTCCGACTAAGCCAGTCTCTCTTATGTATACACGTACTCGACTACTTCTCATCGCGATTCCGGTTGGCCTCATCCTGTTGGTTGGAGGCGTGTTTCTGGTCGACATCTCCCGCCAAGGCGACAACGTCTTCCGCAATACATCCGTAGGCGGAGTCGCGTTGGGGGGGCTTACTGAGCTCGAGGCGCTATCTGTTCTCCAAACGCATCAAGACACGCTCAGTGCTACCCCCATTGAGGTTGCTATCAACGGCGATACCGACACGCTGCTACCTCCCGAGGTAGGTCTCTCTCTCGATCTCGATACTGCGCTGTCCTTGGCTCTCGATGTGGGCAAGACCGGAAGCTTCTTCATCCGTCTCACCCATTGGTTCAACAGCTTCGGAGGTTCCACAGAGGTAAAGCTCTCCACCGAGGTCGATTTCGAAACTTTCACGCTCTCCATGGAGGCTCTCAGCGACACCCTCGTCAACCAGCCTCCATTCAACGGCGGCATCGAGATCGTGGACGGAGCCCTCTCAGCTCAGTACCCCCAGACCGGTCGAGTTTTGGATCTGGCAGACGCGCTTCCCAACATCACCACCTCATTCCAACAATCGCCGAGATCTACCGTACAACTCAAAGATTTGGTGAAGGAACCGCTCCTCACCCAGGACCACATCACGGCTTCCATCCGGGAGGCTCAGCGCCTGCTCAGCGGTCCTATCACACTGCAAACGCCAGACCCTGAGAAGGTCCTGACCATCACTGAAGCTGAGCTGCTGGAAGCGTTTATCGCCACCACCAATCTAGAGAGCCAACGAGTTGAGATCTCCTTCGATGACGCCTTCCTCCGCGGCCTAGTGGTCCCTATCGCCGGCGACCTCGCGACGGAGCCAAAAGATGCTGAGATGCTATTCCTTGAAGACGGCACGGTCGAAATCGTGCCAGGGTTCCCAGGGACAACGGTGGACATTGGTCTTCTCGGTGAGGCTCTCGCCGTGGCCGGTAACCGAACCGACCGCACGGCAAAGCTTCCTGTTCTCGAGAACGCACAACCTGAAATCACCAGCGAGTCACTCGGGAGCCTCGGCATCAAGCACCTTGTCAGCAAGTTCACGACCTACCACTCCCCCGGCCAGGACCGTGTGGTCAACATTCAGACCATGGCAGCGACGGTTGACGGGACCATCATCGGCCCCGGAGAGGTCTTCTCGCTCAACGGGGTCGTGGGTCAGCGAACCCTAGCAAAGGGCTACCTTCCCGCCGGAACCATCGTCAGCGGAGAACACGTTGACACCGTCGGTGGCGGCGTGTCACAATTCGCGACGACCACCTACAACGCTATGTTTTGGGCTGGCCTCGAGGACGTAAGCCACCAGTCTCATACCGAGTACTTCAGCCGATATCCAGAGGGGATCGAGGCCACCGTCAACTGGCCCGAGCTCGACCTCAAGTTCCGCAACGACACCGAAAACTCGATCATGGTGAAGACCTCATTCGAGCCCAACTCCATCAGCCTGTACATCTGGGGCGACAACGACGGCCGGTTCCAAGAGGGCGAGCAGTCCCGCGGTTCGCTCCACACGAATGTGGTGAATGAAGGCGGACCCATGGCTCGCCGTGTCACCGCCACGGTCTCAGGACGCTACGGCTACACCGAACCAGGCATCCGCTACGACGAGAATGTCGAGATCCTCCCTGGGGACGAGCTTCAAGTGGACGACGGACGCATCGGTTGGTCAGTCAAGGTCATCCGGTTCATTGAGCTCGAAGGGGAAATCACGGAACAGCAGTGGATAGCCCGCTACCTCTCAGCACCCATCGTCTTCGAGCGACATCCTTGTTTCATCACTGGGGAAATGCTCGAATGTCCACCCGCGACCACGCTGACGACCGAAACCGAGGCGCCGACAACAACCAGCTGACGACAACCCTCAGGTTCGGTTGCCGTCCCAGTAGGTGAAGAAATTTCGTACCGTCGCGTTTGCCGTGGCCACGTCAGCTTCGTTCCAAGCTTCCGTTGAACGGACAGATACCGAGTTGCTGGCAGTGAACACGTGGTTGATATCGCTGAGAGCAGAAAAGAGTGATCCTGCAAGTTCAGCCGGGAGAGTCGGGCCAACGGCATCCTCGATGCTTGCGTAGGCCTCCCCGTTCTGCCCGGTCAGGCTCCGGTTGGTGTCAATCACCAGCATATTGCCGAGCACCACACTGCTCTTGATCTCGATCTGTTGGCCCACGGACCCTCCTCGTTATGTTCGGAGGACGAATTCTAACCAAACCAAGACCAAGGCTAGAACCAAGACTAAGACTGGACCCTCTCTGCCACCTCGGGACTGGTGGTCTCTCAGGCTGCCTCATCCGTCTGCTTCGCACCCACCTTCCCGGTAAACGGGTAAGGAAGCGCGTCAGACCAGCCGCTACCTTTTCTGTCTGTCGCGCTCGCCTATGACGTGCAATTTCAGCAGGTTGGCAGCAGCCGCCTGTTTTGGTGGGGTCCCTGCGACGATCAAGAACGCCTCCCCCGTCTCAGCGATGCCGTCCTTCTCAAGACGCTTCTCCGCGGCAGCCATCATTAGGTCCGTGGTGTCTTTGTGCTCCATCAAAGCGGGACTCACACCCCGGTAAAGCGCCATACGGTTGTATACGGTCTGGTGCGGCGTGAAGGCGACAACGCCGACGTCAGGACGGTACTTAGACAACAGCCGCGCAGTAGTGCCACTCTCCGTAAACGCAACTATCGAGTTCAGTTCGAGGTCATGCGCCATTTCAACAGCAGCCCTCGCCATTGCAGACGCGAACCCCGGCACATCTTTCAAGAAGTCAACATGAGCCTGGGCCGCGTGCTCTTCTGCCGTCTCGCAGATCCGGCTCATGATCTCTACAGCTGCGACCGGGTAGTTACCCGTCGCGGTCTCCGCAGACAGCATGACGGCGTCTGAGCCGGTAGTGACAGCGTTTGCAACATCAGTCACCTCGGCTCGGGTTGGTCGAGGTGCGTAAATCATCGACTCCAGCATCTCAGTTGCGGTGACTGAAATGAGTCCCGCCTTGTTAGTGCGTTTCAGAATATCTCGTTGGACGTTCGGTAACTCTTCGGGAGGGAGTTCAACACCCAGGTCGCCCCTCGCCACCATCACCCCATCAGCCGCTGCGATGATGTCATCAAGGTTCTTGTAGGCCGAGGCAAGCTCCACCTTGGCGATCACTGGGACGCCGCCCGCAAGGTCCCGTATCTCTCTGATCTCATCGCCGTTCTTAACGAATGACGCCGCGACGAGATCCACGCCCAGTTCCATGCCGAACGCTAGGTCGCCCCGATCCTTCTCGGTGAGAGCAGGCAGATCGAGATCACTTTCGGGAAGGGCGAGACCCTTCTTGTCAGAAATCACTCCGCCAATCGTCACCTTGGCCTCAACACGCCCCGCAGAGCACACAGCAGCAGTGAGCTTCACCAAACCATCCGCCAACATGATCGCGTCGCCCGGTTTCACATGGTCGAGAAGGCCGGGGTACACCACTGGAATCTGCCCGTCAACGCAGGTTGAGCCCTCGACAAGCACCACAGTCTCATCGTCCGACAACGTCATAGGGCCGTCGGGGAACGTCCCGAGTCGAATCTTGGGACCCTGAATATCCTGGAGCAAGGCGACCGCTATTCCTTCTTCTTTTGCGGCCCACCGCACCCATTCAGCGAACCGGCGATGATCCTTGTGGCCGCCGTGGGAAAAGTTGAGTCGAGCCACGTTCATTCCTGCAACGATCAGCTCTCGGACCTTCTCACGATCGGCAATCGCCGGGCCCATAGTTGCGATGATTTTCGTCTTCCGTGCCATGGAACGAAAGGGTACCCCGCTCACAGTCACACGCCACCTCTCGGAGTCGATAGGCTGGAACAATGCCGAAAATCAGAATTGGCGTCTCGGGCTGGTCGTTCGACGAGTGGAAAAGCACGTTCTATGAGGGTGTCCCTCGCCGCCTTTGGCTCTCGCACTACGCATCAATCTATGACACCGTCGAGGCGAACTACACCTTCCGGCGGACGATGAGTGAGTCCACTGCAGCCAAGTGGGTTGAAACCGTGGGCGAGGACTTTCGCTTCTCCGTCAAAGCCCACCAACGCATCACCCATCACGGTCGGATCAAGAACCCAGAAGAGACACTCCCACACTTCTTCAACGGAATTGCCGGACTCAGCTCGCGTCAGGGACCAGTCCTCTTCCAACTTCCCCCACACCTCAAGGCGGACACCGGACGCCTCCACAACTTCCTGAGCCACATACCTGAAGGGACCTCATCAGTGTTCGAGTTCCGCCACGAGTCATGGATGACCGATGAAACCTACGCTGTTCTGGCCGGCAACAACGCCGGACTAGTTCTGGCAGAGACAGATGAGAACACGGTTCCCGACGTGTTCACCTCCGACGTTGTGTATCTCCGACTCCGAAAGACCGAGTACACGCACGCTGAACTTGAAGGGTGGGCGAAGCGCCTATCGGACCTCGGTGAACGCAGCGTGTGGGTATACATGAAACACGAGGACAACTCGCCCAAGTACGCGAGCCAACTCATCAAAGTCTTGAAGGGTTAGGCGAACGCAGGCATGACCTCGGTAGCGAACAGTTCTAGGCCCGACGAGTCATAGGCCACTTCAGGGAAGTAAGCGATGAGATATCCCATACCCACCTCCTCTAGCTCCTTGAACTGCTCCACTACCTGATCAGGGGTTCCGCACCCTATTTGCGCCCGTAGCTTCTCCTCTGTGTCGTCCGGGGAGTACTCCTTGTACTTCTCGAGCACCCAATCGACCTTCTTCTGAACACCCGCCTCAGTCTCAGCAATCAGGATATGAGACAGGTTCGAGAGCGTGATCTCTGACGGATCTCTACCAACGTCTTCGCAATGAGCGCGAAGAACATCACGTTTATGTGCGAACCCCGCCGGATCACCACCAAAGTTGGTGTAATCCGCGTGCTCTGCGGCGATACGGAGCGTCTTCTTCTCTCCTCCGCCCGCTATCCACAGAGGAATGCCACCTTCCTGGGCTGGTTTCGGCTGGTTGATTGCACCCTTGACTTGATAGTGCTCACCCTCGTACCAGACCTCATCCTCGGACCACATGGCCTTCATGATTTCAACGGCCTCTTTGAGTTGGCCCAGCCGGACACCAGCGGTCGGGAACCCGTACCCATAAGCCTCAAACTCGTGCTCATACCAACCGGCACCGATACCCATCTCTACGCGCCCGCCTGAAAGCACATCCAGAGAGGACGCGACCTTGGCAAGGTAAGCGGGAGGTCGGTATCCGTTGCAGGTACACATTTGGCCAAGTCGCAGGCTTGAGGTCACCCCTGCCAACGCCGCCATCAACGTCCAGGCTTCGTACGTCGGTTCCTGAGTCGGGGCCGGGACGGTGTGGAAGTGATCAAAGACCCACCCCGATTCATAACCAAGAGTCTCTATCTGCTTGGCAACTCCTGCCATTGACGCCCAGTGATCAGACTCGGCAATACCCATCAAGTCAAGGCGCCAGCCTTGCGGTACAAACGCTCCAAAACGCATGAAAAAACCCCTACAGAGAATGTGTGCTCGCAGGGTAATCGGTTCCTGCTCCCAAACCGCTCGAGCGGCAATCAACCGCTAACATGTGACTGTGACGCCCTTCCAAAAGGCAACGTAATCCTTGATCTCGGCCGCAGCGTCCTTGGGATCTGGGTAGTACCAAGAAGCGTCCTTGTTCTTCTTGCCTTCCACAACCACCGTCTTGTACAAAGCAGTACCTTTCCACGGGCAAACTGTCTTGAGCCTGCTGTCAACGAAGTGTTCCGAACTGACACTGTCGGGCGGGAAATAGTGATTTCCCTCAACCACAATCTTCTTATCACTTTCAGCAAGTACGGCGCCTCGCCAATCAGCCTTGGCCATCGTTTACCTCCCAGAATCTCGACCCTTCGTCCATCCGCCATCGGACTGGCTTATTCCCGAGTCCGAGCGTTCCACCCGATTTTCTCCTGTCCACCCCAAACCCTTAGACTCCTCCGTTCATGAGTTTGGTTATCGGAGTACCGGTCAAAGCCTTTGGCATTGCCAAGCAACGTCTCTCCCCTGTCCTCGATGCAGAGGAACGCTCGCGTCTGGGCATGTCTATTGCTGCGCGCACCGTTTCGCTGGCGAGCCAGCATGCCACCACGGTGGTAGTGGCCGGCGACTCACAGGTGGTGCTCTGGGCAGCCAAACTTAGCTTCAGATCAGTGCCAGAGGGGGAACCGTCCCTCGACTCCGCAGCCCAGTCTCTCGTCGCGTACGCCGCCGGCAGACCCTGGATGACGCTTCACGCGGACCTGCCTAAGCTCACCGATGAAGATCTCCGAGTCGCCGTCGGACTCATAGACCCGGACACGACACTCATAGCTCCCTCTTGGGACGGTGGAACCAGCATGCTGGCGTCCACCGGTGAGTTCCCGTTCTCCTATGGCACGGGGAGCTTCCACCGGCACCTGGCTGAGCGACCCTGGGCTAATGTCATCACCCGCCCCGGCCTTTCCATGGACCTAGACACACCCGCAGATCTCGAAACGCTCCAATCGCTCGATGTCTAGCCTGTAGCCATGGCTTCCAACGTTTACGATCAAGCAGCGGCGACCGGGCCGCCACCACTTCCGATCCCCAAGAGTGCGCTCACCATCGGCGCTCACCCCGACGATGCAGAGTTTGGCGCAGGCGGAACGCTTGCTCGCTGGATTGCGGAGGGATGCGAGGTAACCATGCTAATCACCACCGATGGATCCAAAGGAACCTGGGATCCGACCATCGGCGCTGACGAACTCATCACACAACGCCAAGCGGAACAACGCCTGGCGGCCGATGCACTCGGTGGGGCCAACGTCGTCATGCTCGACCACGTGGACGGCGAGCTGGTGCATACGAGAGCCCTCACCGAACAGCTGTGCTGGTGGATCCGTACCGTCGCCCCCTCCGTCGTGCTATCACACGACCCATGGAAGAAGTACATGCTGCATCCAGATCATCGCGCCACGGGAATGGCAGCCATCGATGCTGTGGTCGCGGCTAGAGACCACCTCTTCTTCCCCAACCAAGGCCTTTCCAAGCACCGGCCTGACGCCGTTCTGTTGTGGTCTGCCGACGACCCTGACCACGTGGAAGACATTGCTCAAACATTCGACCAAAAGATGCGCGCCCTGCTTTGTCATTCAACCCAGGGGCCTACCACCATGGGAGATGCCACTGCTCAGGACGCAGACGCCTTTGTCGGCAGGATGAGAATCTGGTCAGAGAGTCAAAGCTCTTCTGAGCGTCCATCCGAGGCGTTCAAGCGGATCACACCGTAACTACACCGAGTAGGTCTAGGCTGTGCTTTGGAAGCGAGGAGGAAGCCAGCGTGCACAGCAAGGTCATCGTGATCACCGGAGGAACCGGTCGTTTGGGAACAGCCCTAGCGCTTCGTCTCAAGAACCATGGCGTTAAAATCGCAGCGACCTACCTGATACCAGGCGAAGCTGAGGAGTTCGAGAAAGCGGTCAACTTAGAGCCGGATCAACTGCTTCTCAGGCGGGTTGATGCCACCGATCCCTCGCAGCTAGATGAGTTTATGAACGAGACTGTGGAGACGTTTGGTCAGTTCGGAGCCCTCGCCTCCCTCGTGGGCGGATGGGCCGCTGGACAGGACATTGACGAAGCAAGCGACCTGCGATTCGACCGCATGCTTGACCTCAATCTTCGCTCAGCCTTCTACACACTTCGTGCCGCCATCCCCCACCTCAAGAAGAACGGTTCAGGCCGGGTTGTATTCATTGGCTCCCGAGCGGTCCTCGATACCCCTGCGGGCCAGGCAGCGTTCAACGTTGCCAAAGCAGGGGTAGTTGCTTTGGCAAGCTCGGCTGCCAACGAACTCCGAGACCACAACATCACTGTAAACACAGTGCTCCCTGCGATCATTGACACACCGGCGTCTCGGTCGATGATCCCCTTTGCCGACTATATGGACTGGCCCGAGCCTGACGAAGTAGCCGCCGTCCTCGAGTTCCTCACTAGCGAAGAGGCCGGCGTGGTCTCGGGAGCCTCCGTCCCAGCTTACGGGAACGTGTAACCCTGCCGAGCAGAGACCGAGCACGGCAGCTAGCCTCAATACCACTTAAAGTGGTAGACGATGCACGCAAGGGGACTTTGGGGACGAAGATCAGGAATCGTAGTAAGCGCTGCGCTGCGGTGTTGCCATCCATCACTACGGCGTCTACTCGTCGACGGCTCCGTGAGCCGCGACGGTATAGCAAGTACTTAGACCTCAACTTGGACTCGCACCAAGGGGTCAAAGTTCGGGTTCAGGCTTAGGTCAGAAGAAACCCTCCGCAAAGCGGAGGGTTTCTTCCGTGGTAGCCCCGACCAGGTTCGAACTGGCGTTACCGGCTTGAGAGGCCAGCGTCCTAGACCACTAGACGACGGGGCCACGATTTAGCTACGAAGCCCAATATAAAGGGCTTCGTGCTCGGGGGGGAGGACTCGAACCCCCAAAGACAGGACCAGAACCTGTTGTGTTGCCAATTACACCACCCCCGAAGGGCGACCGAAATATTAACGGATCAACCCCAATAGGTCATATCGCTGTGCTTAGGCGTCCCCAGCGAGTTCTATGAAGGCGGTAACTTGTTCTGCGTCGAACTGGCCCGACCCGCGGCCGGCAATATTCCCGTCTGCTCCGATCGCTACCCAATACGGGAAAGCGTTCAATCCGTAGGCTTGAGCGACCGTTTGAGCGACGTCGTCCATAACCGTTGGGAAGACGAGCCCCGAGCTTTCCAACCACAGAGCAGGAGGGAAATTGCCTCTCGTCGCGATAGTCGAAGTGGCCACCGTGTAAAACTGGACGCCGCCTTCGCTACTCCCACCACCGAAACGGGAGCTCAATCGAGGTACCTCGGCCTGACAATGTGGGCACCAGTGGGCAACAAAGACGATGATCTTAGGCTCGCCGTCGTTACCGATCGTCACCGTATTGCCGTCGTAGTCCTCACCCGTCACGACAGGGGCTGGTAGGCCAATGGCAAGGTCACTCGGATCGAATCCACCCTGACCAGAGAACAGTCCAAGGCCATCACCTTGAACAGCGACTTCCGAAAAGGCAGGGTTCTCATAGTTCTTGAGCGCATCACCTGAGCCGGCGAAGGCCAGCCAGAACGTCCCTGCGACGGCCACGATGCCCAGAATCACCCAAATCAGAGTCTTGTTCCCGCTCTTTGGTTCACTCACGATGTTGCCTCACGTTTTCTTATCAAGAGGCTCGCCACCGCTATCAGAAGGAAGCTGAAGAGAGCCATAGTTGGAATTGTGACAAACCCGAACTCATTCACCCAACGCGCGCTGCATGGGGCCGAAAGATCACATGAGCCAAAGTTCAATGTCTCGAGTCGTTGGATCAGCACATGGTACGTGCTGACGCTTGCACCAACGATAGCTTGGAAGGCGATAAACAGGTACAACCACTTCTTCTTGGCGAACGCCGCAACCGTGGTGAGAGCAACCAGCGGGTACATGAACCACCGTTGGACGTAGCAAAGGTAGCAGGGGACGAATCCGGCTATCTCGGAGAAGTACAAGCTGCCCGCCGTAGCTCCCGTAGAGACGACGACCACGAGGGCCGGGAGTAGGGGGCCCAATCCTTCAAGCGCTTTCGCTCTGACTGCCTTCATCCCGGGGAGGAAGAAGACGACTCCGCCGAAGGCAGCGACCACACCCAAGAGCGCGAGCATCGCGAAGAGTCTTTGAGCTACCTGCAGCGTCATCTACAACCTCCTAGAGCGGGGCACCGCGACGGGCCGTACGACAGCTTAGAAGCGAACCGTCTCTTTGATAAGGTGATCCACAACAGCCTTCAGGCCTTCGTCGTTGGAGCCGCCGGCCGCCACCACCTTCGCGTACACGTTCCGTTGAATATCTGCGCTCGTTCCCCTGTCCACGATCGTCAACATGTGGTTCATTTCTTCTTCGACACCCAGCTCAGCTGCGTCGCGTTCACACATGACAATGAGTTCTTCAAGGAGTGTGCGGATCGGCACCAACTCGCCGACACCCAGATCAATAAGGGACAAGTCCGCCACCGAGTACCGCTGGGATCGCCACATGTTTTCGTTAATCAAAAAGTTGTCATACAGACGCCACCGTTGGTTCTTCAACCGACGCCGATAAAGGTTGCGCAGGAGACATGTGTAGGCAGCCCCAATAGCGACGGCATCGTCTACCTGTGTGCAGATGTCGGACGCTCTGTACTCAAGCGTGGGGTACCGGTCGCTTGGGCGGATCTCCCACCAGATCTTGGTGGCATCCTCGATGATCCCCGATTGGGTGAGCACGTCGACGTGCCGCCGGTACTCACTCCACGTATCGAACTGTTGTGGGGGAAGGCCGGTGCGCGGCATGGCCCCGAATACGATCTTTCGATAGCTCTGCATGCCGGTGTCCTCGCCCTCCCAATACGGCGAAGAGGTGCTGAGCGAAAACAGATGGGGAATGAAGTAGGTGACTTGGCTCATAAGGTCGATTCGGAGATCCGGGTCTCCGATTTCCACGTGTATGTGCATGCCACCAATGACCAGCTTCTGCAGGGAGGCCGCCATGTCTTGAGCTAGCAACGAATAGCGGTCCTTGTCGGTGGGGACTTGGTCCTTCCAATGTCCGAAGGGATGCGCTGACGCGGCGATCAGGGCAAGCCCTTCCCTGTCGGCAGCCTCAGCGACGGTCGTCCTCAGCTCCACAAGCTCGGCTCGAGCGTCTGCTAACTTCACCTGCGGACTGGTTCCGATCTCGATCTGAGACTGGAAGAATTCCGGCGCAACTCGGTCTCCCAGAATCTTCTCGCACGACTCCAAGATGGTCCCGGGAGGTTCTGGAACAAGATCTCGAGAGCCCCGGTCGACAAGAAGATACTCCTCCTCAAAACCCATGCTGAAACGCGGCTCGTTAGGTCTCATGACCCCACAACATAGCGAACCAGCCCCAACAACGTAGAGCGCCTCCACACAAGTGATAACCATCTTCGCCATCAACGCCACGATGATCCTGTTCGGTTGGCTGATGGAGCTTCATAACCAAACAACGGAAAAGACCGATTGGACTTCCTTTTGGTTCGGGAGCATCGCCGGCATCGTGCCGTGGATCGGTATTGCCATCTACCTGATCGGCGCAGGCCAAGGCGAGCAGGGCCCACCAGGATTCGTATATGCAATCTTTTTCTCGATCTTTCTTTTCTTCAATGTGTTTGGCATCAACATGGTGTTGCAGTACCGCAAGGTCGGGAAGTGGAGTGACTACCTGTACGGCGAGCGTGCCTACATTTGGCTGAGCCTGTTTGCTAAGACGGCGCTCGCCTGGCAGGTGTTCGCCGGAACGCTGCGGCCGGTCTGAGCAAACAGGGCAGCGTTGTCGCTCAGGCGGAGGCGCTTGGGGAACCAGACGAACCCGGTACTCATGCCTTGCTTTTCAGCTTGGAAGACTCATCTATCCAATTGTCGATTCTGTCCCAGAGGTCGTACAGCCAGCCTACCTGGTCTGGGCGATGTGCTGGGATCTCGGCCCGCGGGATCCTCCAGAACTCCACGCGAATCGTTGCGCCGACCATGCCCCCCGCCCAAATATCGCGCAGATGCGCGAACCCCTCCAAGCCCTGGTGAGTGAGAACGACCACATCGGCGCCCTCCCCGATGTGCGGGTGGTCGAGCACGATAAGGTCAAAATCCTCAGTCAGTTCGCTCAGCGGCTGGTGGGCGAATGTGGAAAGGGGTCGCGTAGACCATTCGACAGAGACGTCCAGTCCCAACGAGTTCCAGACGGGCATCGTTCCAAGCAGCGGCCCGACTGCACGATCGTTGTCCCATGTGACGCCGCGGAGATTGACCACCTACGAATCCTTCACCAGATACTCCAACCACCATCGACCGGTATGTTCTGACCCGTAACGAACGCTGCTTCTGGTGACGCAAGAAAGACCACCGCAGAGCCCAGATCTCGTCTCCCACCGACCCGCTTGACAGGCGTCGCGTCCGCGAGTCGTTTCCGGAGTTCTTCGTTCTCAAGCTCTGCTCGGTCCCGCGCAAGCTCGGCATCGGACTTCGGGAACCCGGGTCCGTGGTCATCTGCCATTTCGATTGCTCCTCTGGGTGATGTGAGTTCCCGGGCAACAGTTGCAGTGGGCCTGCCGACCGCGATCGACGCTCAATCGTGTCAGACGCACAGCACAATCCCAAGCCAGACCCACAACGCGAGCAGCAACACATCTGATCAGCCTGAGTTCTTGGTAGATCCCAAATGAGGGCCCCGCCGACCCCCGCTTTTTCAGAGCGGATCAGCCTAACTTGGCAGAGCCTATGAAATATTCTCGCCCTGACGAGTACACCCAGAACTATTCCGAGTATAACGGCCCCGACTACGACTGGTAGGTTGCCAAGCCTCTCACAGCACACAGAAGAGTGGGCCCCCCGCCTTAACGGAAGTCCATTTTGTTTATGAGGCCACCCGACTTGATGCCATCTTGAGCATCTACAAAATCTGGCAAGCCACCCAGTAACCACAACAGCCCGCACCATCCGGGAGGGCAAATCTCAACAGGTCTAGGCCCAGGTTTGAAGAAACCCTCCACAAAGCGGAGGGTTTCTTCCGTAGTAGCCCCGACGGGGTTCGAACCCGCGTTACCGGCTTGAAAGGCCAGCGTCCTAGACCGCTGGACGACGGGGCCAAGATGTGAAATGATACTCGGTCAGCGAGCGCAACACTATCTCGCAGTCGGGGCTCTCGGCCTACTCGAAACGCTTGAGCGCGTTGGAAACTCGGATGAGCGAGTCGCTACGTCCCAACGCCTCAAGAGATTCGAACAGCGGTGGACTTATCGAACTTCCTGTGATCGAGACCCGGATGGGCTGGAGGCCCCTGCCCATCCCGATCTCCAATCTCTCGATCATGCCCCTAAGGGCCTCCTCGATATGCGCGGTATCCCAGACCGTAACCTCGGCGAGAGCGTCCAGCACCGCCGTCAAGATTCTCGGCGTGGCCTCCTTGGCCATCACCTTGGCCCAGGCCTTGTCTTCGAACTCAATGTCGTCGTTCTCCACACTAAGAAAGCTCACCATGGCCGGCACTTCACTCAAGAGCTTCACCCGCTCTTGCACCAGCGGGGCTAGGGCCCGATAGGCGGTTTCCTGCTCAGCTGTGAAAGCCAACAGCGGCAGTGTCCGATCAATGAAATCCTCGGGATCTAGTGCTCTGATGTACTCCCCGTTCAACCACTCGAGCTTCTTCGTGTCGAAGACGGCAGCGTTCTTGTTCACGTCGTCAAGATTGAAGACAGCGATGGCTCTTTCCTTGTCGAAGATCTCCGTTTCTCCGTCGAGTGACCAACCAAGCAAACACATGAAGTTGAACATTGCCTCAGGGAGATACCCGCCTTCGATGAAATGAGCCATCGAGGTGTCCCCGTGGCGCTTGGACAGCTTCTTGCCGTCTGATCCAAACAACAACGGTAGGTGAGCGTAGATCGCAGGTTCGGCACCCAAGGCCTGCGTTATCGCAATGTGCTTAGGAGTCGATGACAGCAGATCCTCGCCGCGAGCAACATGGGTGATCTCGTAATCGACGTCGTCGACTGTTGAAGCTAGATGGTACGTGGGAACGCCCGAGGACCGCACTATGACAAAGTCGTCTTGTAACTCGTGATCGAACCGCATCTCGTCCCTGACAAGATCCTGGAAAACTGTATCGCCAGGCCGCTCAAACTTGAAGCGGATCGAGAACGACTCACCCTCGGAGCGCCGTTCTGAGTCTTCGCCTGACAGCAGTGTGCAGCGCCCGTCGTATCGAGCCGGCCTGCCATCCTTCTGAGCTCGGTTCCGTCGCTCATCCAGCTCGGCTGGCGTGCAGAAGCACCGGAAGGCGGTACCTGCATCAAGGAATCCCTGAGCGACCTCAGCGTATCGGTCGAACCGGTCGGATTGACGATAGGTTCCGTGGGGCCCCCCGATTTCAGGTCCCTCATCCCAGTCAAGGCCCAGCCATGCGTAGGCAACCTTCAACTCATCAACAAAGCGCTCTTCGGATCTGGCGGTGTCTGTGTCATCGACGCGGAGGATGAATGTGCCACCGTGGTGCCGGGCGAACAGCCAGTTGAACAAGCCGGCGCGGGCGTTTCCAACGTGAAGAGATCCAGTTGGCGACGGGGCGATGCGTACTCGGACGGTCACTTACCGACCACCTTGTTGGATAAGACCCCAATTCCTTCAATCTCGACCTCAACCCGATCTCCCGGTTGCATCGGGCCAACTCCTGCTGGCGTGCCAGTAAGGATCACGTCTCCGGGTAGGAGCGTCATCACTCTGCTCACGTAGGCCACCAGTTCGTGCGGACCGTAGATCATGTCGGCGGTGCTTCCCTCTTGGCGAAGCTCACCGTTGACGCTGGCAGTAATCCTCATTCCCTCAGCCGCGTTGAACTCGGTAGCTATCGCCGGACCGAGTGGGCAGAAGGTGTCGAAGCTCTTCGATCGGGTCCACTGCTCGTCCTTGCGCTGAAGGTCTCGAGCAGTCACGTCGTTGGCAACGGTGTACCCCAAGATGTAGCTACCGGCGCCCTCAACCGCCACGTGACGCGCAATGCTACCGATCACCACGGCAAGCTCAGCCTCATACTGGACGTTGGTTGAATCCTGTGGGTACACAATCTGTGCCCCGGGCCCCACCACCGAGGTGGACGGCTTCATGAAGAGCGTGGGATCGTCTGGAACAGCCATACCCATTTCGGCTGCGTGCTCAGCGAAGTTGCGACCAATGCACACCACCTTGCTAGGGAGCACAGGTGACAGCAGTTGCACCTCATCAAAGGGGATGATGACTTCTGTCTCCTCCCACGCCACCAACGGAGAGCCTTTGTGAATTCGCACGCCTCCTGGCTCAGCGGTGCCGTACTGGATACCTTCAGCTGTCTGAGTTCTAACAATCTTCATAGGGAAATCCTAAGCCAGCTCATCATCGACGTAACGCTCAGCTGTCTTGACTGACCCCAAGAGGACTTTGTCGGCAAGCCCGGTGACAAACGAAAGGCCACGACGAGTCTCGTGGGCGGTATGCGTCAGTAACTCTTGGAGCCGCTCCTTAGCCGCCGATCGCACATCGCCAATACCAAGGATCGCCTTGGCTACTTCGAGATCTCCTGTCGCCGGGGCTCGACCAAGCTTGCCGGCTCTGGCTCCGATCAAATTGACCATCACCTCTTCGAGAATGTCTCCACGACCGCAGCGGTCAAACTCTGCAGTGCGCACCAGACGATACGCGAAGCCCGTGTCGGGGCCCTGCACGCCAAAGCCCGGGCCGGTCACGGCTTCTTGTGGAGTCGTGATCTCTCCCGCTCGAGTGGGTCTCCAACTTGGCGGCTTCGCTACTGGGGGTCGAGGAGCGGACCCTTTTCTCACAATGTTGGGTTGTTGTGCCATCTAGACCCGTGCCAACCAATGCTCGTACTCGGGCAGTTCTCCACGAACTGCCTTAGCAAACGTGGCCTGAACGTATCGAGTCACTGGGCCCGGTGTACCTGTGCCAATTGGCCGATCGTCAACCTCTCGCAGCGGAGTGACCTCGGCTGCCGTTCCACACAGGAGCACTTCGTCAGCGGTGTAGAGGTTGCCTCTCGTCATGGACTGCTCTTTAACCTCATATCCACCGGCTTCAAGAATCTGGATCACTGAGTCTCGGGTGATCCCACCAAGACAACCGTCAGAAGCTGGTGGGGTGGTGACGAGTCCGTTCTTCGCTACGAAGACATTCTCACCTGATCCCTCAGCGAGGTATCCCTGGGTATTGAGCATCAGCGCTTCGTCGTAGCCGGCCTTCACTGCCTCAGACTTAGCCAGAATGCTGTTGAGATACCCACCCCCGCCTTTGGCAGAGGGGATCAGCGATTGGTGGTCAATGCGGCGCCATGACGAGAATCGTCCCCGTATTCCGTTCTTGACTCCGTCTTCACCGAGATACGTGCCCCACCTCCAGGCGGCAATCATTAGATGCGTTTGAGCTCCAGCCGGGTTAAGCCCGATCGACCCGAGACCGAGGAAGGCAAGCGGCCGGATATAGGCCTCAGGGAGCTCGTTGACTCGCAGAACCTCCTTGACCAACTCAACTAGTTCGTCGGCTGTGTAATCGAGCGGGATGAGATAGGCGTTACACCCGTCAACCAGCCGCTGCATGTGCTCTTGGAGCCGAAACACGGCTGGGCCCTGGTCGGTTGCGTACGCTCGAATTCCTTCGAACACGCTTGATCCGTAGTGAAGAGCGTGAGTAAGCACGTGGACCTTGGCGTCATCCCAACCCACCATTTCCCCGTCAAGCCAAATGTACTTTGATGCATCCATCCCCACAGTTTGGCAGGTTACAAAACCCAAGTTCGGAAGCCGAGCATGGGGAGCCCGTCTGCCAAATGTTCGTAGACGGGGCCCCCTAAGTCGGCTCGGCCGACAGCTCCCCCCAAATCGGAGGAGCAAGCGCGTAATAGTCCCAAGACACGGGGTTTCACGCTTCCTTACCCACTTTGCGGGGAAAGCGGCTGCGAAGCAGCCGAATACGCCAGCCCGAGGGAGCCACCAGTCTCGGGAGTGAAGGGGTTAGGGGTCAGCTCTAGCTCTAGCTCTAGCTGGGGTTACTCAGATACCTCGCGTGCCACTCCAGAATCGCCTCAGCGCGCTCCTGGCGGTGCTTTGGTTTTCCGCCAGCCCGGCTCATCTCGTGACCTTCCCCGGGGAACCGAATCATCTCGGCATCAACATCGTTCATCAGTAGGTGAGCAAACAACTGCTCGGCCTGTTCAATGGGACAACGCCAGTCGTTCTCCGAATGGATGATCAGCGTGGGCGTAACCATATCCTTGGTGTAAGCCAGTGGGCTCTTCTCCCACAGCTCGCCAGCGTCTTGAGCCATAACCCCGCCCACATAGTTGGGAGTGAAGTAGGTGCCGATGTCAGATGTGCCGTAGAACGAGGGGTAGCTGAGCAGACCCCGCTCAACCACCGCCGACTTCCAGCGATCCTCCTTGGCGTTAATCCAGGCGGTCATGAAACCACCGTAGGAGCCGCCCATGACGCCCATCTTGCTGTCATCAAGCCGGTCGAACTGTAAGAGAGCCGCTGCGACCACGCTCTGGATATCAGCGAGGTCGTTCACACCCCAACCGTCCCCAGTTACAGCTCGCATCCAGTCTGTTCCGCGACCAGCCGATCCTCGCGGGTTGCATGCGATCACTCCGTAGCCAGCGGCAACGTACATCTGGAACTCATCGAAGAATCCGGCTCCATATTGAGAAGCTGGTCCACCGTGAACATTGAGAAGCAACGGCACCCGACCGTCTCCCTCAGGCAGGTACACCCATGCATCAATGTCGCCAACGTCCCCGGCGACACTGATCCGTGTACCTTCGACAAGCGCAATGTCTAAGTCCGTGTTCATAGACGTAAGCTGGGTCACCTCTCCTCCGTTCCAGGAGTACAACTCCCCCGGGTTGGCCATCTCAGAGGCAACAAATACGATCTTCTCACCGGAAGTAGACGCAGAGAACCCGGTGATGACAGACTCACTTGTAGCAACAGTGTCGTGCCCTTCATCGGTGATGAAAGCTAGGTCTACCCGACCGGCATCCTCAAGAGCAACAGCCAGTCCACGTTCAGTCATCTGTGGAGCGATCGCCGTCACCGTTCGATCTAGATCCGGTGCCATCCGGGACCAATCATCATCCTTCAACCGGAACGCGCATTGAGAGAGCGGCCAAGTAGCCGTCCCGTAGCCTCCAGCAATGATCTCGTTCCCATCTAAAGCAAGAACATTCCAGCCCCCAAGGTCAGTGACTTGGGTCGCTTCGGAACTTCCGAGCCTGACTCGGTAGACCGCCCGGTCCATGTTCCTGACGGTTCGATCTGTCTCGTCGGCCAAGAAAATGATCGTATCTTGGCCCGGCATGATCTGTGGACTCGAGAGTCCGAACAGTGGAGTCGTCAAAACCGATTGCTCTGTTCCATCCACTGGCACGGATACAAGCTGAGACCGCCACTGATGGACCCAGCCAAGATTGTCGAAGCGGTAAGGGATCTCGGTGATACGGCGCGGAAGTCGAGCCCGTTCGTCATCGTCGTGGTCGCCCCACCCGTCAGCCCACACCTTTTCCGTACCCAGAAGCTGATATCCGTTGGCGAACCACTCCACACCGGTAAAGCCAAGCTCCGAAGTGGTAATCACCCTTGCCTCACCACCGTCAAGCGACATCACAGCTAGTTGGGGGTCCCCGTCGATGAGCCGAAGAAAGGCCACCTTCGTACCGTCGGGCGACCAAACCGGAGCGCTGTCCCCCGGACCTGCGGTGAACTGCCGCTCCCCCTTTTCGTCGTGAAGCCAGATCGACTCGTCGTAACGATCCTCCTCTAGGTTCATTCGAGAAACCACGAACACGGTCGACCGCTCGTCGGGACTGAGCTTGGGCGAAGCAAGCTCTACATACTTAGAAAGGTCTGATGGATGCATGGGTGCACGCTAGCCAGCATGGATCGCTGTACCGTCAGATGAGGGTGAAGAGCCAGCCCGCCGCCAGCCCGTAGGCACCGGCAATGAGGTCATCCAAGGTGATACCAACCGGGCCGTGCATCTTGTCGGCCCATCCGACCCCAGGGAATACCTTGCTTATGTCAGCCACCCGGAATATCAGAAAGGCAACCAAGAGGGGAACCCCGACCAAACCGATCCCTGCGACGAACATGCCAGCTGCCTCGTCCACAACCACCCATCCCGGATCTGCGCCGTCGTCAGCGAAAGGCGCGCTCGACCAAAGTGAGAGCAAGGTGATCACTCCAGCCAACGCCAACGTCACTTGCCAGCCAAAACGGTTGGAATACCAGACCATCGCTAGAGCTACCAGGGAACCCACCGACCCGGAGCCTGCGTGAGAGCCTCGAATCCTCCCAAGCACGAGGCCAGAGCCGAACCAAGATGCAATGAACGTTCGTAGAGATATCAGAGTGGCAGCAGCGTACCCGTTCTCGTCCACGCAGGCCCGACTACAGGCCGATGGGCGTAACCGGGATGTTGACGGCTGAGTGCACGATCTCACCAGCCAACGCTCTCGTGACTGCCTCGGCCACCTGCACGCCAGCCTTGTTTTGGGCTTCGATTGTTGAAGCTCCGAGATGTGGGGTAAGCACGATGTTCGACGACGACCGAAGAGGGCTCTTTGGATCGAGCGGTTCGGTCTCATAGACGTCCAAGCCCGCGCTTGCTACCTTCCCAGCAAGCACCGCCTCCACCAGATCGACCTCGTCGACGATGCCTCCCCTGCTTGTGTTCACAATTCGGACGCCGTCTTTCATCTTTGCAATGGCAGCGCTCGAAATCAGGTTCGTTGTTTCTGGCGTCTTTGGTAGGTGAATCGTGATGAAGTCCGATCGGTCGAACAGTTCGTCCAGCTCAACCAGGCTGGCTCCGAGTTCTCCCGAAGCGGCGGCAGAGACATACGGGTCGTAGGCAATCACAGTCATCCCGAAAGCAACCGCCCGGGTGGTAACGAGCTGGCCGATTCGCCCTAAGCCGATGACGCCCAGTGTTTTGCCGTGTAACTCGACACCCTTGAGAGCCTTACGGTCCCATCCACCTTCGCGCATCGACACTTGAGCCCGACCAATGTTCCTAGCTTGAGCAAGTAGGAGTCCAAACGTGTGCTCAGCCGCGGAAATAGTGTTCGCGTCCGGCGCGTTAACGACCAGCACGCCCGCAGCGGTCGCTGCCGCGATGTCGATGTTGTCAACGCCTACTCCAGCGCGACCGACGACCTCGAGCTTGGGCGCTCCGCCAATGAGCTCGGCAGTCACTTGGGTGCCTGATCGGACCACCAATGCAGCAGCATCCGTGAGGAGTTCAATGAGTTCGGCTCGGCTGCAACCGGCGGCGTTGATCACCTCATACCCCTGAGAGAGGGCAGCGATCCCAGCTGGGACCAATTCCTCCGCTACAACGATCTTGCGTGTCAATGGATCTTCCTAGGTCGTGTCACGGAAGTGTGGCGCAAAACCCCAGAGACACTAAATCGAGCTGCGACTCGCTCGAGTCGCTAAGGGGTGCGGTAGACCTGTGTTCCGAACAGCTGATCATTGACGCGCTTCACCAAAGCTTCATTGACGAGAAGCCAGTCGAGGAAGTGTTCCGCTTCATCCGATACGCCAACCGGCACGATCGCCCGATAGGGATTTGCTAGCGGAACGTCAAGCAGGTTCACTTCTTGGAGGTCGAGCCCAGCAGTAGCGAGAAACGCCCCCCGCTCCGAGAAGGTGGCGGCACTCTTCTGGGAAGCCACCTGCAACGTCGCCCCCATGCCCTGACCGGTCTCTAGGTACCAAGCTGCCTCGTGAGGAACCCCACCAATATTCGCCCAAATACCGAGTTCTCGCTGATGGGTGCCGGAGAGGTCTCCTCGCGAGACGAACTCAACATCAACGGTTCTATCGACGAGCCTTAGCAGTGCCTCATCAAGCGAGGATCCCCCCATGAGCCGCGCAATAGCCGGCGGGGCAACCAACAAGAACTCACTCTCGAAGACGGTCTCATCCCGCCGGGAAAGCCCACCAGCGATAAACGCCTCTTCTTGCAACGGATCGTGAGTGATCAGGATATCCGCTGATCCAGCTCCGCCTAGAGCGAGAACTTCAGCTGTAGATCTCCCAACCACTGACACTGTCCTTTCCGGAAACTCCGCTTCGTAGGCTTCCACAAGCGCATCCAAGAATCCCGAATCTACAAGGGTTGTCCCTGCCGCCAACACCAAGGTCTCGTTGCTCGGCACAGCACAACTGGAAGCGACCAAAGCGACGCCAATCAGCGCCACAGGCCATCTCACGTCGCAACAGCGCGTACCGCGCTTGCCTTGACGCTCAGAGTCACCGCTGAACCCGGAGCAAGCCTCAGCCCGTCCACCGACCCCTGAGTCACCAACGTCACCACAGTGGTCGAACCCACGTCAACAACCACCTCTACCAGCGACGCAGCGGGACGTAGTTCGGTCACCGTGCCTTCCCATCGGTTCCTCGCTGAGCCGAGGGGTGCGCTTGAACCAGAAAACACCGTGACAGATTCAGCGGGAATGAGCAGCTGAACTGAGGAGCCAACTGGAAGGTCGGTGGGCACCCATACCTCCAGATCACCGGCCAGTACGGAGGCCATCGGCCCCTGAGTGAGCCGGACTTTTCCCTCCAAAATGTTGGACATGCCTACCACGCCTGCAACAGCTTCAGAGACCGGAAGAGCGAAGACCTCCCGAAGCTCGCCCTGTTGAGCAATCTCCCCGTCGATCACGACCACCATTCGATCACCGAGCAGCGGAGCTGTCTCCTTGTCGTGGGTCACGATGATGGATCCCCGGTCCCCGATGGCCCCCGAAATCTTCACAGCCATTGACGTTCGATCGCGGACATCAAGTGCGGCAAGTGGTTCGTCGAGCAGAACCCAGTCTTCCGATCTCGCCAACGTTCGAGCCAAGTTAAGCCGATGCAGTTCACCTCCGGAGAGGACCCCAGCAGGAGAGCTGAGGACACCATCCACGCCGAAGGACCTGGCTAGTTCAATCGCTTTCCCGTACTCCTCATCGGTCAGTCCCAACCGGAGGTTGTCGTCAGCTGAACCGCGGAACGGGTACGGGCGCTGCGGGAGGTAGGCCGCATCCAGAATCGGATCAGCGTCACCGTATCCAACCAGTCGTCTGAGGAGCGATGATTTGCCGGCTCCGTTGGGCCCAAAGACGACAACGTGATCTCCCGAGCTAAAGCCGAATCCTTCGAGCATCACTTCACCGGCTCCCTGAGTTGGAACCAAGTAAGCCAAACATTGATCGAGATAGCCAGCAGGAACAGGACCAGCCCAAAACCAAGGGCTGCGCCGAGGTTCCCCTGACGAGATTCTTGCACTATCGCCGTGGTGAGGACCCGTGTCTCGCCCTTAATGTTCCCCCCAATAATCAACACGGCGCCCACCTCAGAGATCACTCGACCAAACGCTGCGGCGACACCGGTTATGACCGCAGGCCGGACCTCACTGAGTTTGAGTCTTCGCTCCTGTCTCCCACTGAGCTTCAATGAAGCGATGTGCTCCAAGGCGACGGAAGGCAGCGAGCGGACGGCACCTGCGACAATCCCGGCGATGATAGGCAGTGCTAGCAGCACCTGCACGAAGACCATGGCGACAGGCGTGAACAACAGCCGGAAACCGCCCAGCGGCCCGTCTCCCCACAACAGGAGGAGCACCAACAGGCCGGCTAGGACCGGCGGCATTCCCATGCCAGTATTCAGAAGCACCAACATCAGCCGGGAGGACTTGGTGTTCCGCTCCCCTGTCCAGATCCCGAGCGGGATCCCGAGGAGAAGAGCCAATAGCGTTGCAGATAGTGTGACGACAAGCGTCAGCCGAAGCACCGGCCAGAAGTCTGCCTGCAGCAGGAACTCAATGGCCTGGGTGACCACCTCCCATAGGAAACTCATTTTCTATCCGCCGTACTGGGACCAGAGATAGAACCCAACAGCAGCAACACCCGCGTACACAGCCAGCTTCAGCGCCTTCTTGACCACCCACCAGACCACGAGAACCCCAGCGAGAACCGAGAGAATTAAGGGTAGATTGTCCATCCGCTCAGCCTACAGCATCAAGCAGATCGGCGTAAGTCTTGGCACAATCGCGTCAGCCTCGCCAAGCTCGGACACGTCAAACAGCCCCCGTTGCACCGCGACCACAGTCATACCTGCTGCCTTGGCCGATGCGATGCCAGCAGGCGTATCTTCAACGGCAACACACGTCTCAGGCGAGACTTCCAGCAGATCGGCAGCGGCAAGGAACATATCGGGAGCGGGTTTACCTCTCTCAACCTCATCTCCGGCTACTGACACCGAAAAGAACCGAAGAAGGTTTGTGGTTTCCAGCGAAAGATCAAGCCGATCACGACTACTCGATGAAGCCACAGCCATGTCGGCCTTCCCCTGCAGTGCTTCAAGGGTATCGACCGCGTCCTGAAACGCATTGAGATGGCGGTTCAACACTTCGCTGACAGCCGCACCAAGCTCCGCGCCAAAGTCCTGTTGGGGGGGAAGGTCACCGCGTTGCGCCAGATTGCGATAGTTGTCTTGGAATGTTCTACCTGTCCCATACGACCGATCATCGGCTGTCAGCGTCACGTCGTACTTCGCCAACGTGACGGCCCACGCTCCCCACGACAACTCCTCGGAGTCGACGAGCACGCCGTCACAGTCGAAGACAATGGGGCGCATGGCCTAGACGCTCGCTCT
>Ga0302135_10000106_pt1 | contig 47010 bp, 48 predicted proteins | sample CBN3_surface_MG_FD_203119 | JGI IMG/M metagenome (GOLD analysis project Ga0302135, IMG submission 203119) | Marine microbial communities from Western Arctic Ocean, Canada - CBN3_32.1 | ecosystem: Environmental > Aquatic > Marine > Oceanic | place: Canada: Western Arctic Ocean | collected...
CAAGCTTGGTGGGTTTGCCGCTGCTGATGTTATAGACCGGGTGGTTCAGCTTGTCTGCCATGACCAGTAGTTGAATTCCCTTGGAAACGTCCTTCACGTACGTCCAATCGCCCTCGTCCTCTGCAAAGGGAATTCCAGCCGGCCCGTACTGCGGAGGCGCGCCAGTGACCGCTGCCTTGACCAATCGGCTGGGCAGGTTGAAGCCGCTGTAGTACAACGGCCCAAAGATGTTGCCAATGCGCATGAACACAGTGTCCAACCCTGTTTGGCTGCCATAGAAACCGCCCAGGATCTCAAAGGTCTTCTTGTAGGCTTCCGTGGAATTAACCGATTGCATTGGGAGGGTGATGTCCTCTGTGAAGGGCCCTTCTTTGATACCGGCATACACCGAGACCGAGCTTGCAATCGCCACGCGCTCAAGACCTGCGAGTCGCGCGCTTTCCAGGACGTTGACCAGCCCCTCAGTGTTGGTTTTCAGCTCATCGCCGGGTCCCATGACGCCGAGGCGTGGCGCGACCATGTGAGCCATGCGCGTGACCTTGTACTTCTGCATCGTATCGATGAGACCGAACCCGCTGGTGACGTCCACGTGTGCAATCTGCACCCGCTTGCCGATTTCGTCCTTGAAGATGTCAGGTTCTCTGCGAGAGCTATGGACACCAATGACCACGTCCTCGCCAGCGTCCAGCAACTGCCGGACTGTGTGCATTCCAATGAAACCCATACCGCCTGTAACCAGAATCATGATTAACCTCCGCAATAGCTATTGAATATATGTGTGCCGTAGGGCGATAGGATATGCAGGCTAGGGAAGAGTGTCAACACTGCAGAGGGGTTTGACACTGCCCGGTGCCACCCGTAGAGTTTGTGATTGGGCCGTTTGGGTTGCGGCTCACCTTTTTTGACTTCAAGAGGCTTTTGACTAATGGCTCGAAGATGCATCTTGGCCGTGTACTCACACCCCGACGACGAAACAACAGTCAGCGGCGGCACCCTCATGCGCTACGTCCAAGAGGGTGTAGACGTACATGTCATCACGGCCACTCACGGCGAGTGGGGTGCTCTGGGTTCGGGGGACATGGTTATCGCCCGCGAGGACTTGCCTGCCGTTCGAGAGGCCGAGCTGCGAGCGAATCTGGACCTTTACGGCGTGAACCCGCCAACAATGCTGGACTACATTGATGGTGCGTTGAAAGATGCCGAATTTGAGGAGCACGTCGGGTTGATTCTGGCTGAGATGCAGAGGCTGAAGCCGGATGTGGTCATCACCTGGGGACCCACGGGCATTTCGCACCACGACGACCACATAGCTACTAATATCGCGACGGATGCGGCGTTTGACCGATACCGAGAAACTGTGGATACGAATCCTCGACTGTTCTACGTCGCGGTTCCTCAGATATTTGTTGAGGAGTTCAAACTAGATGTTGACGGTTCAGAGGCGAATCCGACCATGGCCATTGATGTAACCAAGAACCTCGCTACAAAGATTCAAGGCCTACGCAACTACAAATCCCAGGAAGATGCCCAGGAAGTTGCAACCATGATGGAATCAGGGGAGTGGGGTGAAGTGGAGATGTTCCATCAGGTATACCCACCCGCCACCAAAGGCGTCATGGCCACCGGGTTTTGGGACTAGCTAGTCGGTAAAGTCCAGGATTAGCGCGGCGTGGTCGCTGAGAACATCGCGCCTGGTGCTCCCATCCAATTGCCCCCACACGTATCGCGCTTCAGTCATACGCTTGATGAGCCTACGGTTCACAAACCCCTCGTCCAGCCTGAAGCCGTTCCCCTTATTCGGTGAGTACCACGTGTACGCCAACTCTTTCCCGTGGATGCGTCTGAACGCGTCATGCCAGCGCGCCTTCTCCATGCCCTGCATCCAATCGTCCTCAAAACGGTCGAAAGCCTGCGATTCCTCGTCGATGCCGATGCGTCCGGTGTTGGTATCGCCCACGATCAACGCAGGCCCACGTCGCCACGCTTGCGCCATCGAGAGGAGATCATTAAGGAACGCGCTCTTGCGACCGGTGACCCGGTTTGGCACGTGCATGGCACCGATAGCGAATGGCATTGGCGCAGCTATCCGGAACATCGCCCAACGTCGAGGCTCCTTGGGTGACGGACGTGGTCGCATGCGGCTGATAGACCATCGTGACGCCAATAGCAGGCTGTTCACCGCCGGGGTGCGTGGATTGGCCGTAGAGTGCTGGTGTATAAACCCCTGCTGCTCCAACGCCTCGGCCAGCCAGAGACTGGCGGGCGTGCCCCGATACTCGGACAGCGCGATGACATCGGGGTTCCACGCAGCAAGCTGTGCAGCAATCGCTTCGACACGGACTCCACCGCCTGCACGGATGTTCCAGGACACAATACGCATGTTGCTTGACACTACCCTTCGTCAACAGTAGATTCAATCCATTGGTCGCGTATCCAGCATATGGGCCAGAATGGGAGATGGGAAGATGGACGCTACAGTTGACCGTATAATTTCACTGTTACCAAGTACCACGGAGATTGTGTTTGCGCTGGGGTTGGGGGATAAGCTAGTGGCTGTGACCCACGAGTGCGATTACCCGTCAGAGGCCAGCAAGCTGCCGGCGATAACCAGCGCCGATATCAACCCGGCAAGCATGTCTAACAAAGACCTCCACAACCACGTGACTAGCGCTGTCCATGAAGGGAGCAGCATCTACACCCTGGATCATGCGCTTCTGGAAAAGCTGGACCCTGACCTCATCCTCACTCAGGAACTATGCGACGTCTGTGCCGTGTCCTACGACACAGTGCAGGACGCCGTTCGCCAGATCAGCGGCGACCACACCATCTTGTCACTTGAGCCGACGACGCTGAGCACCATCCTGGAAACGATTGAGCATGTCGGCAAAGCAACAGGCACGGACGAGCAAGCCGCTACGCTCGTCGCGGGGCTTCAGGCGCGCATCGATGCTGTGACTACGCAAGCCAAGAAGGCTGCCAACAGACCCCGAGTCTTCACCCTTGAGTGGATGGATCCGCCCTTCGCAGGAGGCCACTGGGTTCCTGAGATGGTGCAGCTAGCAGGTGGAACGACGTGCCTGGTGGATGTCGGCGTGCCCTCGCGAGTCGTCACATGGGAAGAGATCGCTGCCTTTGACCCTGAGGTCATCGTGGTCATGCCCTGCGGCTACCACCTGGACGCCATGGAGCTTGAGTTCCGCATGACGCCTTTCCCTGCCGAGTGGGGCACGTTGACCGCTGTTCGCAACGGAAACGTGTATGGCGTCGATGCAACGGCGTACTTCAGTCGACCTGGCCCTCGCGCTGTGGACGGCCTCGAGATCATGGCCAAGATACTGCACCCGGAGCTGTTCCCGCGACAATCACCCGTCGATGCATGGCGCATCCTCGACCTCAGAGACTGTGATCAATAGGGAGATTAATGGACGTTTTTGACCTGAAAGACCTGCTGAAAGAACATGCCGATTCCGGTGAGCGATCGCTGCGGTTCATGTTCCGGGACGCCCTGAGTATGAGCTTGTACATCCTGCCCGCTGGGGCCGAAGACATGCAGAAGCCCCACACGGAGGACGAGGTCTACTACGTCCTGAGCGGCAAGGCGACGTGGGTGGTGGGCGACGAGACTCGCCCCGTGAACGAAGGGGCCATCATCTACGTGGACCGGGCAATCCTCCATAAATTCATCGACATCACGGAAGAGCTGAGACTGCTGGTCATCTTCGCACCGCCCTTCGGCAGTTTGGCGAAATAGCATACTCTGACGAAGAAGAATGGCTTTCTGACCCGCAGGTCAGTCTCCAGCAAGCGCGAGCTTGGCGAAATAACCTACAAACTCTGAAGGAGCACCATGAACCCCACTGATCGACGACTGCGATACCGCGCCCAACTGGCGAAGAAGGAGTGCATTCAACCAGCATCCATCTTCGACCCCATCTCGTCACGGCTAGCAACGTCGCTGGGGTTCGAGGTCGGCATGTTCGCTGGCTCCGTGGCATCGGCTATGGTGCTGGGAGCGCCCGACATCACGTTGATAACCCTCAGTGAGTTCGTTGACCAGGCTCGACGTGTTACCCGCGCCAGCGACATCAGCCTGATGGTGGACTCGGACCACGGCTATGGCAACGCCATGAACGTCATGCGTACGATATCGGAGTTGGAGGCCGCTGAGGTCTGCGCTATGTCCATTGAGGACACAGTGCTGCCCACGCCCTTTGGCGAAAAGCAAGGCGCATCGGTCATATCGCTGGGCGAGGCCGTGGGTAAGATGAAGGCTGCTGTGGCCGCCAAACGCGACCCCGCAACCGTGGTCATTGGTAGGTGCGCTGCTATGAACATCGAGGGCATCGATGGTGTTGTCGCTCGAGCCAAGGCTTACGAAGAGGCAGGCGTGGACGCCCTCTTCTTCGTCAATCTCACCACCAAGGAGCACGTGCAGGCCATCAGGGCCGCTACAACCGTGCCGTTGATGCTTGGCTCTGCCCCGGCTGAACTCCAAGACCACGAGTTCCTGGTGGCCAACGGCGTCCGCATCCTCCTGAAGGGCCACCTGCCCTTCCAGACGATGGTGCAGGGTATCTACGAGGGGTTGAAGCACCACGCCGATGGTGGTCTGCCTGCTGGCTTGAGCGATAGGACCGCGTCAGCCGAAGTCATGGCCCAGGCCCTTGGCAGCGCGGACTACGAGCGGTGGCAGAGCGAGTTCTTGAAGTAGGGGGCTAGCCTCCCCTACGGCGTACCCACAACGCCTTGAAGCTCATACTCCTGGATGAGGCCGGTGATGTCGCTCCAGACGGAGTCCTCCACCGCGATGCCATCTTTGCGGAGCTTGGCTTCCATGTCCTTCTCCAACTCGCCGGGGTACATGATGCCCTTGCTCCCCGCTGACAACGGAGATGTCTTGATGAACTTGATGAAGTCCGTCACCTGCTGCTTGAACCAGTCCAGGTCGGCAAAGGCGTCAATACGCCACGCGGCAATGAAGCTGCCATCGTTGTGCTTTCCTTGCGGGTCCAGGCCAAAGCCCAGAGTGGTCAGGATGCCGGAGAACACCTCTCCCATGAAGCTGAGACCGTAGCCCTTATAGCCAAGGTCGCCGCCCACAGGCAGCAGCGCGCCGCCATCGTCGTAGGCGTTCGGGTCGGTTGTGGGGTTGCCGTCCTTATCGATAATCCAGCCTTCAGGAACAGGCTCGTTGCGCCTGCGATACACGGCCAGCTTGTTGGCTGCTACCGCGCTGCTCGCCATATCAATGAACACCGGGCCGTCCTCGTTCGATGGCACGCAGATGCAGATGGGGTTGGTGCCCAACCTTCGCCCTCTACCGCCAAAGGGGGCCACAGCCTTTGGGCTTCTGCCGGAGTCCGTGAACATGATGGCTGCCAGACCCTGCTCGGCACACTTGGCCGCGTAGGGCGTCAGCCGACCGATGTGGCTCTGTTGGTAGATGGTCACTGCGGCGATGTTCTGCGCCAGGGCCTTCTCGATGAGAATGTCCGTCGCCCGATTGGTCACATCAAACCCAAAACCCCAGTTGCCGTTGATAATTGCCGTGGTCTTGGTCTCTCGCTCAACCTCAAAAAACGCATTGGGCACAATGTGCCCTGCCTTGATGCGGTTAACGTATATCGGTATTTGGCCGATGCCGTGGGAATCGTGTCCAGCCAGGTTGGAGGTGATGAGCCCCTCGGCAACAGCTTCCGCTGCTCCGTCAGGCGTTCCCGCAGCCTTAAATATCTCGTAGGCAACGTTGCGTAGGTAATCGTGACCAAATGTAGGCATAGCAGACCTCATTCGCTTCAAAGTGCATGAAGTGTAGTCTGACGACCCTCGCGTGGCAAGCTGGGGTTACGGACACGTGGGCCTTTAGTCCCCTCGCCGCAGCGACATGTGTCTGAGACTGGCCTGCGGGCCAGAGCCTTTAGTCCCCCGGCCCGTAGGCCGCATATTACTATTTCCGGTGTTCCAGCGCCTCCGGGTTAATCATGTTGATAGGCTCTCCCGCCAGGTACGCCTTGATGTTGTCCAGCGCATTGCCGTAGAACGCCTTGTAGTTCTCTTCTGACACAAAGCCGATGTGTGGCGTCAGCAACGTGTTGGGCATCGTGAGGAACGGGTGGCCCTCCGGCAACGGCTCCACGTCAAACACGTCCAGCCCCGCCCCGGCAATCTTGCCTTCTTGCAGCACCTTGATGAGCGCGGCCTCGTCGGCAATGGGCCCACGGGATGTGTTGATGAAGTACGCCTCGGGCTTCATCCGGCCAAAGTCCTCGGCGGTGATTAGTCCCTTGCTCTCAGCGGTCAGTGGTATCTGGACGGTTATCACATCGGCAGTGGCGAAGAACTCCTCCCGACTGACCATCTTGGCACCCTGCTCTGCTGCTCGCTCCTCCGTGAGCCACGGGCTCCATGCCGTTAGGTTCATGTTGAAGGCAAGGCCAATTTGCGCCATGCGTTTGCCCAGTCGCCCAAGTCCGATGATGCCCAGGGTGCGATTTGCCAGCGTTGGGCTGATGAGAGTCTGCCAAGGCCCTTCACGGGTGATGCGGTCTTCCTCTGGCAGCTTTTTGACCAGGGCTAGGATGAGCCCCCAGGCTAGCTCCTCAACACTGCCGCTGGAACCGGCGGTGCCGGTGAGCACAATGCCCTTTTGGGCTGCATAGGTGGTATCCACGCTGCCGTAGTGGCCGCGGCCCGTTCCGGAGAGGAGTTCCAGCTTGGGTAGGGCGTCCAGCAGGTCTGCCTGGAAGGGTGTGCGTTCCCGCATTAGCTGCACAATCTCGTAGTCCTTCAGCCGCTCCACCAGCGCGTTGTGGTCAGAGACGTGGTCCTGGTAGAAGTCCACGGTTGTTCCTGCGGGAAAGGAGTCCCAGTCCGCCATACGGTGGGCTACCAACTGGTAATCGTCTATGACTGCGATGCGTGTCATGGTTGTCTCCTAATTTTTGCTTTGGCTTAGCCCTGCCGGGCTTTAGTCTCCTGAGGCAACAGGCTTCGGTAGATGAAATCGTGGGTGGGAGTGAGCACTCCTGCTTCTTTCCCCAACCGTGCCACAGCCCCTGTTTGGGATTCCAATTCTGACGGTTTACCGTCCATGATGTCCCGCTGCATAGAGGCTTCACCCACCTCCGGTTGTCGATCCATGGCCGTCATGCCAACGGCCACAGCGTCTTGAGCCATAGTAATGCCACGGGCAACGGCTACGTTGTACGACTCTGTCATAGCTGATTCCAACATGGAGCGCGTCTCTGGAATCGCCCTAGTGACGCCGGCAGGGGAGCGTGTCACCGCGCCCACACCGCTGAATGCTGAGATGAACAAGAATTTTGCCCACATGGCCGCGTGGATGTCCTTAGGCAGGGCAACAGTCAAGCCAGCATCGGCAAAGACTTTTCCCAGCGCTTCGACGCGAGGACTTGGGCGGTTATCCAACTCGCCAAGGGCAACGAAGTCGTCACCGCCATCGTGCTGGATGCGGCCCGGCTCGCCGATGTAGCTGATAACGCGACACAGCCCGCCCAACACGTGCTCAGCACCGAAGACCGCCGTGAGTTGGGAAGGTGCTTCAACACCGTTTTCCAACGGTAGGATGCAGGTGTTTGGGCCAATGAGGGGCCGCATGGCTTCTGCGGTTTCCGGTACCTGCCAGGCCTTTACTGCCACCAACACCGCATCCACCACGCCGATGTCCTGGGGGTTGGCTGTGGCTTGTGCAGGGTTTATTGCGAAGTCACCTTTTACGCTGGTGATTCTGAGGCCGTTGGCTCGGATCGCATCCAGGTGCGCACCGCGTGCGATGAATATCACGTCCTGCCCGGACTGTGCTAACCGCCCTCCGAAGTACCCGCCAACGCCGCCCGTCCCAAACATTGCAATTCGCATAAAACTCTTTCTTCCTAGCACCTGAACAACTTCCGGTTATTACCGTCAGGGCATATGAGTGCAGGACTTTGCCCGTCTAACCTTCTTGCTCCAGCAACTCGTTGACCTTTGATTCTATCTGGTCACGAATCCTGCGAACCTCGTCAATCGACTGACCTGCCGGGTCGTCCAGCCCCCAGTCCTCAGTGAGAATAAACGTGGCGGGGCAAGCCTCGTCAATGGAACAGCCCATGGTGACGACTTGGTACGCTGCATCGGCCATGGCTTGCGTCAGTATTTTGGGGTGGCTCCCGCCGATGTCTATGTTCTTCTCTCGCATCGCCTCAACGACGACAGGGTTCACGTGCTCTGTTGGGATGGTGCCTGCCGATTCGGCGGTCAGAGTGGTTGAGCCTGATGCGTTGAGGAACCCGGCCGCCATCTGGCTTCTACCTGCGTTGTGCACACAGACGAAGAGTATCTGTTTCACGAAGGTTGTTCCTCATCTTGATTAGGAGCAACACCGTTTTCACCTCGCAGCCACCAGTACGTCACTGCCGCCAGCGCTGCGCCAGTGATTGGGCCTACCCAGTACGCCCAGTGATCCATCCACGTCCATCCGACGAGAGCTGGGCCAAACGAACGAGCGGGGTTCATAGATGCTCCGGACACTGGCCCACCAAACATGGCTTCCAGCGCAACGGTGGCTCCAATGGCAATGGCTGCACTGCTTCCAATGGCGCGGGTATCGGTTGCTACCGCCATGATGACGAACATCAGGAAAAACGTGAGGATGCCCTCAAACAATAAGGAATCCCAGACGCTTCCTGAGGGTAGGGTTGCACCCATGTCTGCCACGTCTCCAAAGAGACAGCGTAAGACCAGACATGCGGCGGCAGCTCCAGCAAGCTGAGAGGTCCAGTAGTGAGGCACCCATTTCCAAGGGAAGTGCCGGGCCAGGGCGAAACCCAGCGTGACGGCAGGGTTGATGTGAGCGCCGGAAATGTGCCCTATTGCGTAGATCATAGCGGCGACCATTAGGCCAAAGACGAGTCCTATACCGAGGTTGGTGACTTCGCCGCCAGAGGTGAAGTCCACCATAATGGCGCCCGCGCCTGCAAATACTAGGCCAAAGGTGCCAATGAACTCAGCGGTGCACCGCCGTATCATAGAAGGGGCTGTTTGTGCCATCTTGTTCGTGCTCCGTATCAGAGAAGTTGACTTGAACGAGCGGGGTAAGTTTAACGGATTTCAAAAGGCGTGTCGTCTGTGTTGGGATAAAATGAGAAAGACCTTCATAAAGAAAGTCTTTCTCATAGTGCCTTGATGTGGGGGACTAGAAGGGCTAGGCCAGTCCCTCTGCTGCCAGCGCTTCGTCTAGCTTTGGTGGGCTGTACCCAACGACTTTGTGACTGCCAATGGTTGTCACCGGCGTGGTTCTATGTCCCATGTCCAAAACCTCTTGGCGGGCTACCGCGTCAAGGGAGACGTTCTTTTCCTTGTAGGTAATTCCTTTGCGTGAAAGATACACTTTCACCATCTGGCACGGACCTCAGCCAAGGGAGGTATAGACCGTGATTTCAGGACTTGTCATTCTCTTTTCCACCTTTCTGAGACTCGTGATAGTCAGCCTTGGAGAGATATTCCCCTCCAAAGAGTTCTGAACCTTCTGGCAACGCTTCGTCTATCGTCTGAGAAAAGGCCTCTCCGGCCTCATACTTGCGAAGAAACTCTTCGCTTACAAAAAACATTCATATACAGAACCCGTCGCGGGCGATGTCCTCATGGTGTCTGTCGCACGGGCAAATTTTCTTACGATCCTCAACGGGATCGCCTCCCAGGGGCATTCAAGGGCAGAACCGATACCCGTTCGTAATCTCGTTTTGGGCCAGCCCTTTTTGAACCTCTAAAACCACTTCAGGCTCAGGAAAAAATTTATAAGGTCCTTTGGCTGTATAGCGCTCAGAGAAGTTCTTTGCCCTTGCCAACGCCTCTTCTGGCGTAAGGTCTTTCTTGTTCGTCAAAGTCTGTCCACTCCCCTGCTTGCATACTTAGATGCGTGATTGATGGTCTCGATGCGGTTATAGCTTAACCAGTGAATGCGTGGAGGCTACTGCAATAGTATCGTTTGGAAATTAGATTCGTCAACGTTACAGCTACCTAAGGTTTCCATTCTTACTGACCACCCCAGGTTTCAATCCAATCTTCCACTAGCGCCCATGAAGTGGAGGCCAAGAGAACCAACGCAATCATCTTTGCTGTGTTCGCCATGGTTGCAACCCAGAGGTACTTCAGAAGTGGGTATCTGGTGGCTCCTGCCGTTAAGCCTACAAAGTCCATGGGAAGCACGGGGATGAGGTTGAACAGGAAGATAATGGGGGGCCCAAAGCGCACCATTGCGTTGCCGGACCATCGGAGGAAGCGGTTTGTGGCAAAGGTGTTGGTTGCCTGCATCCCCACGGCGTACGCGGTCAGAGACCCTAACGAAAAACCGATGCCTGAGGCAGCGCCCAGCAGATAAGGGTTAAAGTCCCTGCCCATGAGCACCACGGCCGCGCCCCCGGGCGCTGGAAGCAGGATGGTAGATGAACTGATGAGGCTGATGATGAACGCGCCAAGGTAGCCCCAACTCCCCAGCCCAGCGATAGTGTCACGGAACACAATAGTGGCTGTGACTGCCAACAATGAGAGGGAGATCATCAAGAAGATCTTCTTCTTGAAAGACATTCCCTTAGGCGCAACCTGACTGGTCACTCGTTTGGTGGGAGACTGTAATCGTTTCGAGAGGCTCTTCTGCCCCTTTATAGGAGTAGTGGCCCCCCGGTTTGCGCGATTTTTTGCAGCTTTTGCTGGCCGTGCTGTAGACACTCTTAATTGGCCTTTATGTCCATTGAGCAAAGGCCATGGCGCAGCCAGTCCCCGCGGGGGAACGATAGCAAGGCACGTAGTCAAATAATTCCATGTCCAAGTGCTCTGCAGCACCGCCCAAGGATATCCAGTTCCTTGCTTCCGAGTTTCCGGAGTTCATCCGCTCCCTTGGCAACTGCGATAGCTGGACAATGTCCTTTTCTTTTAATCCTTTGATAGTCATCTGATCCAGCTCTTCGTCCACTACAAAGTGGCTGAGTCCGCCGGAAGCCAGCACTGCGACACGGGCTTTGGTTGGCCAAGCTTCAATGGCGCTTCGTATCGTGCGACCTATGTCATAGCACCGCTTTGGCGTTGGCTGGTTGGGTGGGTAGTAGGTGTTGACCATGATTGGCACGGTGGGGATGTTCATTCCATCCATGATTCTGTGGTAAACGTAGCCAAAGGCATGGCCTATCCCGCCCCTGGAACGCCCCCCCCGGTTTGGGTCAAGGAACTTGGAGCTACCAATGTCGTATTCAGATTCCGCCAAATACTCAATCAGGTGCCTTCCCAGTGCAGATTGCGTGGGGACAATCTTGTCCTCTGGCGGGTAGCCGATGAGCGGCTGGAACCCGGTGGCTGCGGTATACTTTTCGCCCTGGCCAAGAACCTTGACCTCGTCGCCCCAATAGATACAGAAACCGGGCATGTTGTCGTCAGTCAGGTACTCTTGTTGGTCGTCACCAAACATCACCAAGATGTCAGGCTTGGCCTTTTTGAGTGCCTCAGCGACTTTGGCGATGCCCCTTTGGTTCGCCTCGTGGCGTTGCTGCTGCACCTTTGGGTCTATCTCTCTTGCTATGCGCTTTACGTCTGTCCTTGCCAGCAGGTCTTCGTAACCGGATACAATGCCGTCTGTGCCGATTAACTCAGGATTTCTCTGGTCGTTAGCCCCTGCACGTGATTCCCATGCTTCAGGGAGCATACTGAGTTGCGGACTATGGGATGACCCTAGGCCAATTACTACCTCTGCCATACCATTCCTCCTCCAAAATGTTGCCCCAGCAGATTCTGCTGGGCTGCATCCTACACTTCTGCCAGCGTCTTTTCACCGTCTGAGGCCAATAGTTTGAGGAAATCCCCTTCTGCGGAAACGGTGTCCAGCGCGCGGATATGGAATACTTCTGGGTGCGATGCCGCGTAGGGTTCAACGCCTTCTTGCAGGTCCCGTGCCACCTTCAGGATGATTCTTCGCGCTGCGATAATAGCGGTGTCACTGGTGCCAAGATGCTCTTGAGTCCTATCGGAAATCGCGCCCATGCTATCGGTCATTGCAAAGTCCTGGTGCCGACCGAACGGGATGCCGGTGTAGTTCTGCGTGCGTTGCATCTCCCTATCAATAAGGTAGTCGTTCTCCGGCGCTCGCACACTGCGGTACGTGTCTATAATCTTGCCATCAGACAGGATGTACTTCACATGCTCCAACTCCATCGTGTCGATGGCCCTGGCTCGTTCTGCCTCTGTGAGAGGACGTTCTGCATTGTAGCTGTACTGGAACGTGATGATGTGTTCATCGTCAACAGGTACCCAACCACGTCCGCCTCGTGGCCATGCCGGGCCTGGAATAAGGCTGAACATGGGGAGCATCCACTGGGTGATCCGCCAGTAGTAGGAGCCGTCTTCAGGGCCGCGACGTGAGCCGTAGGTGAAGCCGTAGTCTGTTTCTTTTACTGTCAGTTGCGGGGCTCCAAATTTGTATGAGAGCACGGAATTCCGATTGTCCTTCTGGTCTCCTGTGCGCATGTCCCGGTGGTAGTCCACGCTGAGGTCAAAAGCACTGTGCAAGAAGGAGACGTGGCTGGAATCAAGCTCGCCTTCTGTGGCCTGCATAAAGTTGGAGTGCTGGAGGAATCGGGTGACAACACGGTTGGCATCGGGTACCCGTGCCCACTCGAATGCTGGTAGTTCTGGCTGTAACTCTTCTGGCCCCATGTACACCCAAATGCAGCTTCCGTACTCCCGCGCTGGATAGGCTTTGATCTTCACTTTGTCTTTGAAGTTGCTCTCTGCTGGCTCTGAGGGCATGTCCACGCAATCGCCGTTGGTATCGAATTTCCAACCGTGGTAGACGCAGCGCAAGCCGCATTCCTCGTTACGACCAAAGAACATGCTGGCGCGTCGGTGTGGGCAGAAGTTATCTATGACACCCACGTCCCCGTTGGTATCTTTGAAGGCAACCAAGTCTTCGCTGAGAATTCGAACCCTCACAGGGTCACAATCTGGGTTGGGCAGTTCCTCAGCCAGCAAGACAGGCATCCAGAACCGACGGAATAGCGTGCCCATTGCTGTCCCTGGGCCGGTCTGCGTTAGGAGTTGATTGTCCTCTTTTGTAAGCATGTCTTACCTCTGACTTTGTTTTGTGCTTGCTATGCCTGAGCCTTGGCTTCGTCCGTAAAGACCTCCATGAATTGCTGGAAGTCTCCTTCCTGACTGACGATGTCCATTGAACGGACGCGGTACAAGTCTCCCTGTGTCACGATGGCAGGCTCTATGCCTTCCTGTAATTCTTGAGCCATTTTGATGAGCAACCGGCGGGCGGTAATCGTGGCCTGGTCTGCGGTGCCCAAATGTTCCCTGGAACGATTTACCGTTCTACCCATACCCTCTTGAAGCCCTCGGTCTTGTTCGTTGATTCCCCATATGCCTGTGTAGTTTTCGTTTCGCTGCATATCTCTGTCTATCAGGTAGTCGTTGCCCTTGTTGGCTACTCCTAGGTTGTGGTCAATCACGTATCCGTCTTTTAGCTGACGTGTCCCCCGTTCAACCCTGGGCGGGAAGGCACGGCCGGACTCAATCGTCTTAATCTGTTCCTCAGTGAGAGGCGCTTCTGGATTGTAGTTGTAGCCGAAGACGGTGGTGTTTTCATCGTCAATAGGAACCCAAGCACGGCCGCCTCGGGGCCACTGCGCGCCGGCAATAAGACTGTACATAGGAAGGAGCCATTGCGTGACCCGCCAGTAGTAGTCGCCGCCGCCGGTGTCCCTGCGAGCGCCGTAGACAAATCCATAGTCAGTGCGGTTCAGCGTCAGCTTGGGTGCACCGTCTACAAGAACGAAGTTTCGGGTTGCGCCCAATAGAGCAGGTCTCTTTTCTGGGTGCTCTCTCTGAGACGGGGTGAGGCCGCCGTGGAGGAAGGAAATGTGGGACGTGTCTATCTCTCCTTCCATCCCCTGGGCGTAGTTGGTCTCCTGGAGCCATCTGGCTAGGTGGCGATGGGTCTCTGGCACCCTGGCCCACTCAAACTGAGGGAGTTCAGGGATCAACTCTTCCGGGCCCATGTAGACCCAGATAAGCCCACCCCACTCCTGAGCTGGGTAAGCTTTAATCTTCACTTTATCTTGAAACCTGTGCTCTGGCGGTTCATTGGCCATCTCTACACAGTTGCCATCAACGTCAAATTTCCAACCATGGTAGACGCACCGCAACCCGGACTCCTCGTTGCGACCGAAGAACAGGGGAGCGAGTTTGTGGGGGCAGAGCGCATCAATGATGCCAACTTTGCCATCTGTGTCACGGAAGGCAATCAAGTCCTCGCTCATGATTCGCAGTCGGACAGGTACGCCGTCCGAAGTCAGTTCGTTTGGTATGAGGGCAGGGAGCCAGAACCGACGGAAAAGGTCCCCCATTGGTGTGCCAGGGCCGGTCTGCGTTAGAAGTGCATTGTCCTCTTTGGTAAGCATTGCCTCACTCCTTTTCCTTCGTTCTTATCGCTTGATTGAGCGGGACTAGTACTTGTTCAAATACTATAGGCCGTACAGTGCCTTGGGGTTGTCCAGTAATATCTTTGTCATGGCTGTGTCACTAATGCCATCCATCCCCTTGAACACAGAGATTGCGTCTATCTCGCTGGACGGGTCAAAGTGACCGTAGTCAGTGCCGATAATAATATTGTCATCCCCAGCGCATTGAAGGATGTAGGGAATATCATCATCTGTCTGGCAGGTAACGTAGATGTTGTATTCCTTAAGGACGTTGTCCGGGAACTTCCTGCCAGATCCTAGATAACGGTTGCGAGCCTCAGTGATAACCCATGGCACCCATCCGGCTGAGGCTTCAATGAATCCCCACCGCAGGTTAGGGAACCGCTGGGGGATATCGCTTGTAATCAACGCGTGGCATGAGGCCACCGTGGGAATGCGGAAGATGCCGAAGGCTGTACCAGGGTCGTATGGTGACCGCAAGACATCAATGATTCCTGAGTTGCCGTTGGCAATGTGCACAATAATGGCTAAGCCCAGGCGTTCTGCTTCTTCATAAATCGGGTAGAAATACGGGTCAACGATGGTACGGTTCCCCTCGATGGGCCGCATGGTAACTGATACCGCGCCGTTCTCTTTTGCGAACCGAATCTCCTCAATGGCGGCGTCCATGCTCATCCATGGGGGCACACAAGACCACCGAAGGCGGCCCTCTCCCTGCTTCCAGATATCAGCAAGCCAGCGGTTCCAACTTCTGTTCATGGCTCTCTCTACGTCTGGTCGGTCAGTAACTTGCTCAATCCAGAGCGTGTTGTGGAGAATCTGGATGTCAATGCCCAGTCGGTCCATGTCTTTCAACCGAAGTGCAACGTCATCCATCTCCCTGGCGGACTGTGGGGTCACGATATTTTTCCCCGATTTTCGTGACCGCTCCGCAAGTTCCATCTCTGAAAGGCTCTGAGGTTGTAGGCCACGAATCTTCCCATCCACCTGCCAGTATCGTTTGGGAGGGTCATCCCGAGAGAATAGTAGGGTTGGCTTGAACTGGGCATCTGTGGGATCCATGAACTCCCACGTGCGTTCTGTCTCCACTACATGGGCGTCCGCGTCGATGACCTGAACCTTCCTATCAATAACCATTGACCCCTCCTTTTCTATAAGTGCTGGCTGTTACATTCCCACTACGGGTTAGTACAGAGCGTCTCCCCCGTTGATGGTAATCATCTGTCCCGTGATGAAGTTGCTGTCCTCAGATGCCAGGAACACCATGGTGCCTGTCAGATCCTCTGGAGTCTCGATTCGAGGGATGGAGCGTCCTGCTCTGCTAGGAGCTATAGGGGCGTCATCGCCCCGTCCAATCTTTGCGCCGCTGTCGGTTCCGCCTGGAGCCAGGGTGTTCACGTTGATGTTGAACTGACCCAGTTCTTTTGCCAGTGTGCGGGTCAGTCCCATGACAGCGGCCTTTGATGACACGTAGTGAGGAACGCCCGGCATACCCTGGAGCCAAATGCCTGAGCCGACGTTGATGATTTTCCCGCCGCCCTGCTCTTTCATGTACGGGAACACCGCGCGACAGCACAAGAACATCCCTTTGACGTTCACCTCATAGACTTTGTCCCACTCTGCCATGTCCACGTCCATCATGGGCCTGGCCGTCAGTCCATCGAAGATGCCGGCGTTGTTCACAATACAGTCAATGCGCCCGAATCGTTCCACGGTCTTTCGGGCCATTTCAATGGTGTCTTCTTCCTTGGTCACATCCGTGATGAGGGGCAATACTTCTCCGCCAGCCTCTATCACCATCTCTGCGGTGGTGCCGCAGTCAAGGATGTCGCAGGCAACGACTTTGGCTCCCTCTTTTGCGAGGCGTACTGCGTAGGCCTGTCCGATGTGGGTAGCGGCCCCGGTGACGATGACGATTTTATCCTTTAACTGCATAGTGCTCCTCTGGGAATTCATATGAATCACCGTTTAATTGGGCTGCATTGTACAGGCTGACGGGGCATGCCTCAATAGGTGTTTAAATAAGCAAAGGGGTGGGAAAATTGCCCACCCCTTTGAATCGACTGTGTATCGCCCTTGCTAGAGGAGGTCGCGGCCTAACGTGAGCCAGTAGAACACAATGTAGGAACCCGCAAGGATCATCACCGCAGCGCTGATGGGCTGTATGTACGGCAACAGCTTGCGTAACGCGCCGACCATTGCGCCTTTGAAGAGCGCCATGCTCAACGTCAGTGCTAGGATGACGGAGCCCATGCCCATGCCGTAGATGAGGAACTGCTCTGTGGCGGTGAGAAAGCTGGCAGTGGTGCCGAACCCGACTACTGCAATGAAGATTGGCAGCGTGCAACTCAGGGATGCTGTACCGTAGCTCAATCCAAAGAGGAAATAGCTCTTAGCGTTTACTTCTCTGGCGTCGCCCATGTGTGAGGCCGCGCGACTGAATGCACCGATGTTGAGCTTGCCGCCTTGCAGCACCCATGCGCCCCCAAAGGTCAGGATGATGCCGATTCCCAGGCCCAGCCAGGGAATTACTGAACGGACAGTGGTTAGCCCCGCTGCCAGGATGATGCCCACTGTTCCAAACAGGAGCATTACCCCCAATGTGACCAGGGTACCTACAAGAAACGCCTGCTTGAATCTGACAGTTGCGTTTGCACGAGCTTTTTCAGAGTCTGTCGCGCCCAGGTACATGCCCAGATACGCAGGGAGCATGGCGAAGCCGCAAGGGTTTACGGTGGACACCATCCCTGCTCCAAAGGTGAACCCTAGAAGTCCAAGGCCTCCCAAGCGGGAGCCGGAGCTTCCTGACAACCCTTCCACAAAACCGTTGACGCCGCCCGTGGCATCGGCTCCTGACCCGGTGAGCAGCGCGCCGATTATGGCGGCACTCACTGCCAGCGCTCCAATGATAAAGGGGACTAAGAGTGTGCGAACCCATTGGCTCTTGTCTGAATCGTTGTAGGCGGTTGCGGCCATGAAAAATCCTCCAGACCTCTCCTTTATTATATGCTCTGCATGCTAGTGCCTAATTGGTAACACTAAGTACTACGCTCACCAGGCTGATTTGGTGCTATTTCCGGGAAAGTCATAGGAGCATGGTTCCAAACCGTGTACACTCGTTGCCTATGACTTCTCCTCAATCCGGGTCAACTCCACAAAACACCTTTCCATTGACTGGTGCCGCACTCTGGTTGCCTCTGGCGCTGACTTCGTTGAGTGCGTTGATGTTCACGTTAGACGGCTCCATGAACGCTATTTCACTTCCGTACATCGCTGAGGAGTTCAATACACCTCCCGCAGGTGTCGTATGGGTATCCGTTGCGCTCCAATTTATGATTCTGGGCCTAGCGCTCCCCGTCAGCGCGCTCTCAACGTCCTTTGGTCGCCGGCGATTGTTCACAATCGGGGTCGGCGTCTTCCTGGTGGGGCTTGTGGGTTCGTTCTTCTCTCCAGATCTTCCAACGCTCATCGCTTCCCGGATAGTGCAGGGGGTAGGGTGCGCACTCTTCTTATCCACACGTAACGCAATTGCTATGGAGGTCTTTCCACCTGAGCGACGAGGCATGGCGCTGGGCATCATCATCGCTGCAGTAGGCCTTGGCTCGGCGTCAGGGCCGTTGATCGGCGGGCAACTCATCGATGTGTTCGGATGGAGATCTATCTACGTCACCGTCGCGCCCCTGTCCCTCGCCATCGTAGTGCTGTCGTTCATCCTTCTACGACGTGAGGAGCGGCAGCCTCTGGTGAATTTCGACCTTCCGGGGGCGATGTTGGTCTTTGTGGGCTTGGGGGCTCTTCTGGTGGCATTGAACCGGACGTCTGCTTGGGGTGCAGCATCAATCGGCATCATTGCCCTATCGGCAGTGGGCGTCGTGCTGATGGCAGGGTTTGTGTGGCGAGAGGGCCAAGCCATAAAGCCAGTGCTGGAACTTACCATCTTCCGGAGTGCCGCAGTGGTTGTGACGAGTATGGGACTGGTGTTCCAGGTGATGGGCAACTCCGCTGCAATATTGGTGCTCCCCTTCTTCCTGGTGCGCTCACTGGGGCTTAATTCCACGGCCTCCGGAGCGTTGTTCGCCATTTCCCCGGCGTTCATGATCGTTGGAGGTCTCATTGGCGGCAGGCTGTCTGGTCGCACAGGCGTTTCCCCGGTCATGGTGACAGGGATGCTGTGTCAGGTGGTCGGCGTGGTGATGCTGTTGTTGGTGAACGAGCATTCTGGCTTGGTGCACATATCATCGGCATTGGCGATCATGGGCATGGGGGCAGGTATCTATCAGACAGCGGCGGGCAGCGCACAGATGAATGCCGTTCCCCCGGGGCACCTAGGCACAGCATCGGCTCTCTTTATCGGACTGGTGATGATGGCGTCATCCACGGGCGGTACGTTGGGAGGCATCCTGATGAACTCCAGCTATGCTGCCGGTGGCGCGCTTCAGATAAGCCGTGTGGCTGATAGCTACCATAACGTAGCTATTGCGGGAACCGTGGTGCTGGCAATCGGGATGGTGAACGCGTTGTACTACCACTTCCGGATCGCAGGCAGGCCCAAGGTGACGGAAGCTACTGCACCCTCGTAGGGTCTTACAGCCCTGCGACCATCCCTCGAAGTCGCTCAATGGCCTTCTGCAGGTTCTCCACAGAGTTGGCGTAGGACAACCGCACGTACCCATCGCCAAAGCCCCCAAAGGCGCTGCCGGAAAGCGCTGCCACCCCCGCTTCTTGTAACGCCTTGGTCTCAAACTCCATGCTGGTAAGTCCTGTGCCTTTGATGCTGGGGAAGGCGTAGAACGCTCCCTCTGGCATGGGGCATGTGATGCCAGGGATGCTGCGAAGCCCTTCCACCACCACATCGCGTCGCTTCATAAACTCCTCTCGCATGGCGCTGACGCTGTCCTGCGGCCCTTCCAGCGCGGCAATCATTGCCATCTGAGAGAAGGCGTTGGCGCAGGAGACGCTGTTCACTGCCAGCTTGGTAATATGCTCCACCAACGGCTCTGGGAAGACGCCGTAACCCAACCGCCAGCCAGTCATGGCGTAGCTCTTGGACAACCCGTCCAGAATGATGGTGCGATCTGCCATGCCGGGCATGGTTGCAATGCTGACGTGCTCTCCCGTGTAGAGGAGGTCCTTGTAGACCTCATCGGTGAGGATGTAGGCGTCCGACTGCTCCCGCACGATGGCCGCGATGCGCTCTATCTCCTCCCGTGACAGCACTGAGCCGCAGGGGTTGTGGGGCGAGTTCAGGATGACGAGGCGCGTGTTCTTGTTCACTAGCGTGGCGAACTCGTCGAGGTCAGGGTGGTAGTTAAGCTCGCCTCGCAGGGGCATGGGGACGGCCTTTGCGCCGCAGAACTTGACCATAGACTCGTAAATGGGGAAGCCAGGGTCCGGGTAGATGACTTCTGCTCCGGGTTCAGCAAGGGCAAGTAACGTGAAGAACATGATGGGCTTTGCGCCGGGGGTAATGATGACGCGCTGCCAGTCTACGTCCATGCCACGACGCTCCCCCACGTTGCGCGCTACGGCCTGCCGCACCTCCGGAATGCCGGGGGTTGGGACGTAGTGGGTGAAGCCGTCTTGTAGTGCCTGCACAGCTGCGTCCTTGATGTGCTGGGGTGTTTCAAAGTCAGGCTCGCCAATCTCCAGGTGGATGATGTCCTTGCCCTGGGCCTCCAGCGCTTTGGCCTTGGCCAGCACCTCAAAGGCGGACTCTGTGCCCAGCAGGAACATTCTCTCAGCGACGTTCATGTGTGTTCCTTTAATGTGATTCGTTTCATAGGAGAAATTTTTTTTTGAGGAAACGAATCGGTTCTTGCAAGGGTCGTTGGGAATCGAATCAATTCATGCTCAGGAAGCAGAGTAGCAGGTGAGGAGGGATTGGTGCTAGTGGACGAAGGCGGTTGACGAGCTTGGCAGGCTTGCTTAAAATTTCTGTGCATCCCCAAGCCCCCATGTTCAAAGGAATGGATTTGCTCCGGGGAATCCAAAGTAACTTTGTAGGAGCAACCTTGAGTAAAAAATATCCATAGAGGTTTGCAATTTTGTTTCTAGTCTTGGTCATCATTATGGTGGCGGCCTGCTCATCAGAGAACGAGACTGCTGTTAGTAATAATGAACTTCAAGCTACCATACCTGTGACAGCAGCCCAACCAATTTCTTCGCCATCAGCTGAACCATCGGGCTCCATTCAGTCTCCATACCAGGGACAAGAGACCCGAAAGATTAAGGCCTTGTCTCAGGATGACATCGACGGTCTGCTTAACGGCGCGGGAACTCCCTTTGGTGGAATGGCCAAGCCTGCGAAACTTAACGGATATCCAGGGCCGCGCCATGTTTTGGACGCGGTTTCGGCGGGAGAGTTCCAGGTGGCGGGTGAGCAATTGGCACAAATCGAATCACTTTACAACGCTATGAAGGCAGAAGCGATTGGACTTGGCCAGACTATCGTAGAGGCTGAAGAGACCATTGATACCGCGTTCTCTAGCATTACCATGACCGAAGAATTTCTGAAAGACAAGTATAGCTCTGAGCGCGGGCCTATACGGTCAGTTGAGAGTGGTCCATCTGAAAACGCACTTATCCATGATTGATATTCTGACTCCAGAACAAGTTGATCACTACAATGTTCTTAGAGGGTATTCGGCAGGTGGAGACCCTTGCGCTGTAGTCCCGGCAGGTGACCACGATGCGGCACTATGGAAGAAACACAACAACTACCCCTAGGCGTTGGCACTCGTACCCTCGGTTCTACAATGGCGACGCTGCCCGGCAATATTAAGTGCCGAGGAGTTCGATATGGCGTGGATCGAGACCGAGGAGGTAATTGCCTTGCAACAGGACGAACTCCTCGCGAAGACGTTCCCTCTTATCTTGTTCAATGACCTTATTGGGTGGGTGCCGTTTGGGATGTTCCTTTGGCAGATGGGAAGGCGGAAGAGCACATGAAAGTAGTATTGGTGGGCGCAACAGGGTACATAGGGCCGTGGCTGGCGGGGTCGCTTCAAGGGGCAGGATATGAGGTCACCGTCGTTACGCGGAGTCCGGGGCGTGGAGCAAAACGCTTGCCGCAGGGTGTGGAGGTTGTTGGGGTGGGCGAGTACGGAGATGATGCAGTGGTGCAGTGCCTGAAAGGTGCAGATGCAGTGGTCAACCTTGCGGGAGCGAACATAGGGTCAAGAAGGTGGACGAGAGGGCGCAAACGGGTGTTGCTGAACAGTCGTGTTGATACCACTACTTCACTGGTTACTGCAATGAGCCAGTTGAACGCAGATGAACGTCCATCGGTGTTTGTCAGCACCTCCGGGATTGATTACTACGGCAGTTCTGGCGATGAAGTGCTGACTGAGGAGAGTCCAGTGGGGGATTCATTTCTGGCAGACGTTTGTGCGCAGTGGGAAGTCACGGCCAACAAGGCGGAAGCCCTAGGGGTGCGGGTGGTGACCATGCGTATGGCAACGGTAATGGGGCGTGGCGCTAGACCTCTCCAACTACGTATGCTGCCGTTTCGGTTCTTTGCCGGAGGGCACTTCCGCCCCGGAACCCAGTGGTTCTGTTGGGTTCACCTAGACGATGCTCTGGGGCTGTATCGGTTTGCAATAGAGAACGACGATGTGCACGGGGGGATGAACGTCGTCGCCCCCGGCGTATTGAGGGAGAAAGACGCTGGGTCTGCAATTGGACGTGCAATGAACCGGCCGTCATGGCTCCACGTGCCTACTCTGTTCTTGAGGCTAGCGATGGGTCAGCAGTCTGATTTGATGATTCATGGCAGGCGTGCAGAACCGAAGAAGGCGTTAGGGGCGGGATATCGCTTTCAGCACCCGCTACTTGATGGAGCCCTTAAGCAGGTGCTTGGGTGAAGGGCAAAGGAAACTCTGGGCCATTCCATTATGCTGCACAGCCTGAGGTCGTGATGTGTCACCGTGGGGCCAGTCACCGGATGATTGTTAGACAAATGGCGACAGGCGCACTCCCACGGAACGGGCTGGATTTCGCTCTATCTTTGTACCGTTGAGTAACACCTCCTCGATTGTAACGGCCCGCGAAGTAGGTGCACACGCCAATTTACTGCAGAAGAGAATGGGCTCAGAAAACATCACCCTGATGGACGTATCGCCGGTCAATGATGGCATCACTTTTTCAACGGTGGCTTGAAGCTCACCACTCAGCCAACCAAGCAGCTTCAACATTTCTGATGGTTCTACAGGTGGAGGCAGAATGATATCGGCAATGAGCGTGGATACTTTTACGTCATCATCGGTCATTGCCTCTCAACTCTGCACTTCACTGCCCGATTCCTGCTCCGGGTTAGATATGAAGTCATCCCCAAGTCTGGGTGCAAAGCTAGGTGAAATAAGAATCCCCCCTTGGTGAACATAGCTGATTGCATCGGCTATTTGCTCAAGTCCCCCCTCTTTGACCAAGTAACCGCGGGCTCCAGCCTTGAGGGCCAATGCGAGGTCTGACTCATTGTCGGAAATGGTGTTGATGATTATCTTGATGTTGGGCATCTCAGAAAGGATCTGCCGGGTAGCTTCATGGCCATCAAATTTAGGCATATGGAGATCAAGTAAAACAACGTCAGGCGAGTGCTCAAGTGCCTTACGAACGGCCTCTTCTCCGTCAGAAGCTTCCTCTACAATCTCAATTGACGGATTGCCGCTGAGTTCTGCAAGGACTGACCACCTGTAGGAAATGTAGTCGTCGGCCAATATGACCCTGACTTTTCCCATGAATAAACCCTCACCCCTAATGCTTACTAGGCTGGGCGTCCCCGCTGCGCGGGACTAGACAAGTTCAATGCTTAGGGCTACGCCGCCCCCCCCACCGTGGCAGATCGTTGCCAGGCCGCGCTGGCCTCCCTTTTGAATCAGGGCGTGGAGCAGGGTTACCAGGATTCTGGCTCCGCTCGCCCCCAGAGGGTGTCCCAGGGCCACTGCTCCCCCGTGTATGTTCACCTTGTTCCAGTCGTACCCCAGGGCCACTCCGTTCGCCAGGGCCTGTGCTGCGAAGGCCTCGTTGGTCTCCACTAGATCGAAATCCGCCAGTTTGAGGCCGGTTTTCGCTTCTAGAGCGCGGGTTGCCGCTACCGGTCCCTCGAAAAGCCACGCCGGATCCACTCCCGCGTGAGAGTACCCGCTTATTCTTGCTATTGGCTTTAGCCCGAGGCGTTCCACCGTAGACCTCCCGGCCAACACCACCGCTGCCGCTCCGTCGCTGATCTGTGAGGCGTTCCCCGCTGTCACGGATTTCCCCTGGGAGAAGGCTGGCGTTAGGTTGCCGAGGGCCTCTAGCGACGATTCTGCCCGTGGGCCCTCGTCCGTCTCTACGACGATCGAACTGCGGCGTGTGGCCACCGTGACGGGGATGATCTCGTTCCGAAACGAACCTTCCATCCCTGCCGCCACCGCCCGTTGGTGGCTCTGGAGAGCGAACGCGTCCTGCTGCTCCCTCGTCACTCCGTGCCGGAGGGCGATAGCTTCCGCCGCCGCTGCCATATCCTGTCCCGCCAGGCTGCACCACAGGCCGTCCTGTACCATGCTGTCTGCCATCTCCCAGTTGCCCAGGCGAACGCCGTTGCGGCTGCCCTTGAGCAGATGCGGAGCGAGGCTCATGTTCTCCATGCCCCCGGTCACTACTATCTGGGCGTCTCCCAGTTGAATCATCCCTGCGCCCAGCACTGAGGCTGTCAGGCCGCTGGCGCACACTTTGTTCACGGTCATTGCTGACGCGGTCACGGGAATCCCCGCGCCTATCGCCGCCTGCCTGGCCGGGGCCTGGCCCACGCCCGCCTGGAGCACGTTGCCCATTAGGGTGTAGTCCACCTGCTCTGGGCTTAGTCCCGCTCGCTCCAGTGCTCCCCTTATCGCTATCGCTCCCAACGTCGGTGCTGGGACCGAACTTAGCGAGCCTGAGAGCTTTCCTAGAGGCGTCCGGGCTGCGCCGAGGATAAAAACCTCTTCCACGCCGACCTACTTTCGCCATGAGGGCCTTCCAATCTGAACTTCTGAACTGTTGTTACATAATAGTGTATCACCAGGGCGTGCCCTGGACCCAATTCCCCTGGCGGTTACCCGCGCATTCATGGAGCAAGTGACGTTATCAGGGAACTTCAAGCCGCCCACGGAAGTAGGCGACAACACGCTCTGTGTACTCGTCGGGATAGGTCAGGAACGCGTCTACGTGGTCCACACCCGGAACCAGCCAACGGCCGCTATCCGGGTGGGCGGCTCCATGAACCCGAATCCCCTGGTCTACGGGGATTCGGGTGTCTTCCGTGCCATGAATCAGCAGAATAGGGTAGTCAATGTCACCAACAGCAGACTCAGGGTCAAGTTCTCCTAACTTGATGTCATGAAGTAGGTTCGCCGCCAGCTCAGTCCCTGGTATGAATAACGGGACAATCCACTTGAGCACCGGCGTCTTGCGGGATACCTCCTGGGCAATGAGGTCAGAGGCGTTGGCAAATGGGCTATCCGCAACCAGCGCACGAATCTCCGGCTCTTGGGAAACCCCAATCACTGATGTTGCTGCACCCATGGAAAACCCTATGACTCCAATATCTTCTGAAGCGACGCCTTTGGTCATCAGGAAATCGTATGCACCCAGCAGATCGTTCTGCTCAAAGTAGCCGCCGGAAACTTTGCCATCGTCGGATGTCCCATGACCACGTAGGTCGAACAGGAGCGTGCTGAACCCCTGCTGCCATAGTTGGGATGCAAGGGCAACCGCTTCGTTTCCGGCGCGGTTGCTCCCCAGGCCGTGTACAAAGATGATTGTGGTCGCAGCTTCAGGATGGGTGCTGTACCAGCCTTCCAGCGTTATCTCGCCGCCTCTTGTGGAGAATGCAACGTCCTCGAGCGGGAGGCTGTATTCCTGCGGTGTGTGTTCAAATGCCTTTCGGTCTGCTTTGGTGACGCCGTTGGCAAGAAACACAGACACTGCGCCGTAGAAAACGGCTAGCAGGATAATCGCGCCTGCACCAAAGACCCGTCATTCGCGTATGCGACTCATCTATCACATCCTCACTGGACAATGGCTACGGACTTGTTAGCTGATGCTGACGTACTCCCTGTGGTGGGTGCCCTTGCGAAGGTGGGAGTTGTCCACGCCCTGTTGCTGGGACAGAACGCGATGGGCGTCCAGGGCTGCCTCGTCTGCCCACTCTTCGTGGAGGATGAAGAAGTCAGGGCGCTCTATGCTCTGATAAAATTCGAATTGGTTGCAGCCTGCCTCCTTGCGGATGTCAGGGCAGCGCTTGGCATAACTTGCTGCTAGCTCGTTCCCCATGCCTTCGTTCGCCTCTATGAACACGTTTAACCAGATAGCCATGTCCGCCTCCTCATTTGTACTAAATTGCTGACATAGATTATCACGCTGATGCGGCGGAGTCATGAGCGATGGCGCAGGTTGACACTCACAGGTATGCGTGCTCTGATGCCCTGGTCAGTACGGTGCTGGGAGGCGGCTATGCAGCCCAAGTTCGCATCGCAGGACGCTGACCGCTATGCTGGACTCAGTGTCGCACATAGGTCGCACGCTCTACGACCGTGATACCGCGAATTTCTGGCGTCCTTGAAGTAATGGCGCTGCAGGATTTTAGCCAGCCTGGTAAGTAAGCAGGGGGGAACAATGTCTGAGTTCAAAATGGCGCTTAAGGCGGCATACCTTAAGCCTGGAGAGATAGTCAAAGTTGATATTGGTGATATTCCAATGTTGATTGGCAATGTTGATGGCAATTACTTTGCGGTGAGTAACATCTGTCCCCATTCCGTCCGCCCTATTCTGGAGCACAAGGGAAGCATGCAGGGGAATCAGGTTAAATGCCCGCACCACGGCAGTATATTTGACATAACCACCGGAGACGTTGTGAAGGGGCTGGCTGTTGAGTGTCTGCCGAAATACGCTGTGCGCGTTGAGGGACCAAACGTGCTGGTGGAGATAGATTAATCACCCCGGCAGCCCTGACCTATTTAAGGAGTCGCTATGTCAACGGTAACGGTGCAGTCACTGAAAAAACTTCAACACTCTGTGGTGATGGAGAACGGCACGTTGATTGCCGATGAGCCTCCACCCACGGGGGATGGTGCTGGGCCGGATCCGTATGGACTGCTGCTGGCTGCACTTGGTACTTGAACTGCCATGACCCTTCGGCTGTATGCCGATAGGAAAGGTTGGCCGATTGAATCCATTACTGTGGAATTGAGTCACGGTCGAGTTCACGCCAGGGATTGCGAGGAGTGCGAGGAAGCTGACAATGTGATGGTGGACATTATCCACAAGCGTGTGGTTGTTGCAGGTGACCTGGACGTTGAGCAGCTTGAAAGGCTTCACGAGATTGCCGATAGGTGCCCGGTGCAACGTACGCTGGAAGGTGGCCCCAAGATACTGTCTGAATTAGAAGCCGCATAGGGTAATTAGGGCCACGCTGCCCGGACTGTCAGCGTAGATGTTAGGTAATAAAGAAGGAGCCCCGGTCTAGACCGGGGCTCCTTCTTTAATTAGGCTTAATGGGAAGGGCTAGGAGGTGACGGCTCCTTCTGATGCCGTACCAACCAGCTTGGCATACTTGGCCATAACTCCAGTCTCGTAAGGGATTGGGCGTGGTCGCCAGGCAGCCTTTCGTCGGGCGAACTCGTCGTCAGAGACCTTCATGCTCAGGTCTCGCTTCTCCACGTCTAGCACAATGATGTCACCGTCCTGCACCAGCGCAATGGGGCCACCAACAGCGGCTTCGGGTGATACGTGACCAATCATGGGGCCGTGGGTTGCGCCGGAGAACCGACCATCGGTCAGCAGCAACACATCGTCGCCAAGGCCCTGGCCCATGATTGCGCCGGTGACTGCCAGCATTTCCTGCATACCTGGGCCGCCCTTGGGGCCTTCATAGCGGATGACTACTACATCGCCTTTATTAATCTCACCACGGGTCACGGCCTCAAAGGTTGCACGCTCACCATCAAACACCTTTGCTGGGCCTTCGTGGGTTTGGTGCTTGGTGCCGGAAACCTTCATAACAGCACCCTCTGGCGTGAGGTTGCCACGGATAATGACCAGACCGCCTGTGGGTGTGCGAGGATTGGATGTGGTATGCACTACCTGGCCATCGGCGGCAGGGGTATCAATTGCGTCCAGGTTCTCCTGCAAGGTCTTTCCAGTGACAGTCATGACATTGGGGTGAAGCAGGCCAGCGTTCAACAACTCTCTCATGACTACCGGCACGCCGCCGACTTTGTCCAGGTCAGACATCACAAATCGACCAGCAGGTCGGAGATCCGTCAGGTACGGCGTGACTCGGCTCAGTCGGTCAAAATCGTCAATCTTCAAGTCGACCTTCGCCTCTCGAGCGATGGCCAGCAGGTGGAGGACTGCGTTTGTGGAGCCGCCCATTGCCAGAACAACGGTGATGGCGTTCTCAAAGGCTTCCTTTGTCATGATGTCCCGGGGTTTGATGCCTCGTTCCAGAAGTTGATAAAGGGCAGCGGCAGCCTGGTGTGCTATGTCCTCGCTCTTGGGGTCCACGGCGGGAACAGAGGCGGCTCCTGGGAGTGACATGCCCATTGCTTCAATGGCAGATGACATGGTGTTTGCGGTGAACATACCGGCACAAGCGCCCTCTCCCGGACAGGCGATACGCTCCATTGCCAAGAGTTCCTGCTCACTGAGGTTGCCTTGGGCATGGGCGCCCACAGCCTCAAACATGTCCTGAATGTTAATGTCCTTCCCCATGTAGTTACCGGGAAGGATTGCGCCGCCGTATACAAAGATGGAGGGGATGTTTAGGCGAGCCATGGCCATCAATGAACCGGGCATGTTTTTATCACATGCCGCCACGGTGATGAGAGCATCCATGCTCTCTCCAAAGCAGACCGTCTCAATGGAATCAGCAATAACCTCTCGGCTGACCAGAGAGGCTTTCATACCCTCAGTGCCCATGGAGATGCCATCGCTGATGGTGATGGTGCCAAAGAGGAACGGGACGCTGTTGGCCTGCCGAACGCCCACCTTCACCGCTTGCGCTACCCTGTCCAGATGCATGTTGCAGGGCGTCACATCGCTGGCGAGGTTGGCAATCGCCACAAATGGCTTATTCATATCTTCATCGCTCAGTCCAACCGCCCGCAACATAGCACGCGCGGGAGCCCTATCAACCCCGTCAGTAACAATACGGCTCTTGTGTTTCAGGTCTGCTTTGGTAGTGGTCATCCCTTAACTCCTTTCGATATGTCGCCTGTGTGCGAGAGGACTGAATCCTACTATGTCCGGCCCCGCTGGCCCGGAGGTCAGTCCCAAACACATGGCCAACAGCAAACAGAGTTTGCATCATGTGCGTTCGATCTGGCAAGGGTGACGTAGGTGACACAGTGAGGAAAAGCCTAGGCATGAGGGCATGGGAATACGCTGTTGTAGTGGGGCGTGAGGGAAGTGGGGGCTAGCGGAACACTGGCGAGCCCCGAACCTATTCCGGCATCTTGGATCGATTCCAAGAATCGACCAAAAACGCGATGTCCTCTACGCGGAACCTGCGATCACCGCGTAAGCCTATCCGGAAGCTGGAGAGTAGGCCCATGTCCGCCCAGCGACGGACGGAGTTGGGGTGGGCATTAAGCATTGAAGCTGCTTCAGAGACCGTTAAGACGGTTTTTTCCATAAGGACCATTGGAGCACGACCTCTCTTGTTCGCTGGTTTTGGCACAGCAATTCTCCTTGCAGACCATTTTGGTGCGGCTACCATGGCAACCACCTTCTGCATCTCAGGGCTATCTTCTTCTTTCCGGGCCTGCGGAACATCATCTGAGGGAGTGACATCGGGGATGAAAGGAAATAACCCGAAAGGGCTAATCCTTCATGATGAAAGGGTCACCGTTTTTTGCATAAAAATAGCCACCTTCGTTGAGCCTTTGAAGATGGCTATGACGTACTAATATGAAGGCGGTGATCTAGTCTTCTATCACCATCGTCGTAAGTTCTACGTTCCTAATCAGGGGGCCTATTGGCGTCTCGTTGTAGCCCATCACATGTACGGTGTACTCCCCTGTATCCAGTGCAATGACGCGGTTGAGCGCAAGAGGCAGGGTCATCTGTTTCTCCAATTTGGTTACCTGAACTTCTCTCGAATCACCCGGGTCCACCAGGCTTGTGTTCACTGCAATCCAGAAAAAATAGTCACATTGACTGTTGATTGCGCAATACATAGAGGCAGTGGCGCTGGCGAGGAGGAGCACTTTGGATGGCTTGGTAATGGTGATGGTCTTGGATAGAATGCTCACCCAGTTGTTTTGGCTTGTGGATAGGTCAAAGTCCAAACCAGACAGAGTTACGGGAGAGTCCAGCGTGGCGATGGTGCCTGAAAGACCTTGCGACCCCTGAATGCCCTGTTCTCCCTGGAATCCCTGGGGCCCTACGCCTCCCTTTGATCCTTGTTGGCCTGTAATCCCGATGGGCCCCTGCGACCCTTGTGAGCCTGTGGCTCCATTCAGGCCTGTAGCACCTGTCAGCCCTCGTGGGCCCTGGGATCCTTCAGGTCCTTGGACTTCATCCACCCTATCAGTTATAGCCTGGTTAACCAGGCTATTGAGTTCTGCATTTGTAGGCGTGTTGCCAGGTTCCCCTGGCAGGCCGTCTGCGCCGCAGGCAGCTAGCAGGAAAATCGACATTGTAGCTAGTAAACCAAATCGAAACCATCGCATCAGGCTACCTCCTAGTCGGGCTACCCACCTGGGTGCCCAGTCCGGTAGCGAAAGGCATACCACTGAAACATCTGCTTCTTTGGTACGTCGCTCTCCTATAGTAAACACCGGAGCAATTCTACCACTGAAAGTCCATTCCCATACGTTTAAACCTAATCCACCTATGAAATCCTCTTTACACTTGTCGTTCTACCCCGCACACGTATACTAGGATTGACATCTTTGACTGGAGTAATACCTGTATGGTCAGTGTGCCCACATCTCTATGACATCACCAAACGACGACCGTAAGCCAACGACCACCTGGCAGGCGCGATTTCCCATATTCTATGGCTGGGTGATTGTTGCTATTGTGTTCATGCGGGCGTTCACTACAGCGGGAGCCATGTGGTCTACCGCGATTCTCTCCGTGCCTATGCAGAATGACCTGGGGTGGAGCCAGTCTGCTATTTTCGCAGGGATTACCCTTCGCACCCTTGGCGCGGCCGTAGGTGGGTTTTTCATGGGGAAATACCTTGATAGCCCTAGGGGCGCTCCTATCCTGGCTATCGGTAGCGGCCTGGTTTCAGGTGTGGGCTTGATGCTGGTGGCGGTGGTAGACAGCCAATGGCAGTTCTGGCTGATTTATGGCGTGCTAAGCGGCATATTGGGCGCTGGGCCCGGCGCGTTGCTCCAGTCTGCAATCGTGCCTAAATGGTTCGTTCGAAAACGCTATAGAGCTACGGTTCTTGCCTCTATGGGGACTGGATTTGCAGCCCTCGTCCTTCCGTTGATAGTTCCGCCCTTTGTTGAGGTATTTGAATGGCGGGCGACTTTCGTTACTCTTGGAGTTCTCACTCTGATCTTGGCCGTCATTCCCTCCCTCTTTTTGAAAACTCGCCCTGAGGACGTTGGTCTCCTGACAGATGGCGATAAGGAAGACAAGGAAGCAGTCGGCTCAACAGCCCGCGTGGGGAGGCCAGCGGATAAGAGCCTGACGGCGAAAGAAGCCTTCCGTACAACGACACTCTGGTTATTGGTTGGGGCCGCTTTCTTTGGTAGTTTTTCTCCCACTGCCTTCCCGACCAACCTTGTGCCGACCTTTGTTGATAGGGGTTTCTCGTTGCAGGTAGCGGGCTGGGGATTTGCAGCCTACGGGTTCACCAGCTTTACCGGACGCTTCTTCTGGGGATGGTTGGCGGATAAAACGCATATACGGCACACACTGATGATCATAGCAATCTACACGGGGCTCACGGTGCCATTGCTTCAGCTGATGCCTGGAGACTCATCGTTGTTTGCTGGGGCCATCGCAGGGTTTGGCATCGGAGGATGGGTCGGGTTGAATCAAGCGGTGTGGGCATCCTACTTCGGTCGAGGGAACCTGGGGGCGATTACAGGTAGAGTCCGCCCGTTGGTCACCATCTCTGGTGGTAGCGGTCCCTTTCTGGTGGCGGGCATGGCAGACCTCTTTGGAGGGTTTGGCGTGGGTATCATGGTGATGGCTCTGAGTTGGTGGATATGCAGCGGGTTCCTGTACTTTGTCAGACCCGTCAAGGCATTGGAGCAGCCTACTGCGCCACCATCCGCACCGGCTCCAACTTCATAGCACAAGTAGGAGGAAGATATGGCAAACGGAGAAGACAGACTACGCGTGGGCTTCATAGGCCTAGGTATGGCCGGATCCGGCATGGTCAAGAACCTGGCGGAGCACCCGGATGTGAGCATTACTGCCGCCGCAGACCGCTTTCCTGAGCCTCGGGAAGCCTTTGCCAGAGACTTTGAGGCAGAGGTCTATGAGGACGCAGAAGAGCTCTGCAAAAGCCCCAACATTGATTTTGTGTACATCGCAACACCTCACCAGTTCCACAAAGAGCACGTCATCATGGCTGCGGAGTATGGCAAGCACATCATTGTTGAGAAGCCGATGGCGCTGACGTTGGAGGACTGCGATGCAATGATTGAAGCGGTTGACCGTACAGGGGTGAAGCTCATCATTGGGCACACCCACAGCTATGACCCTGCCATCCGCACGATGCGCGAGGTCATTGCCAGAGGAGAGCTGGGGAAGTTGGGGATGATTAACACCTGGAACTACACCAACTTCCTGTATCGCCCTCGACGACCGGAGGAGTTGGACACCTCCCTAGGCGGTGGCATTCTGTTCAACCAAGTGCCTCATCAGGTGGACACTGTCCGGCTGTTGGGTGGTGGCAAAGTGAAGAGCGTTAGGTCTGCCACGGGAATCTGGGATGATTCACGCCCCACAGAGGGCAGCCATCTCACTTTCCTGGAGTTTGAAGATGGCACCGCAGCGTCGTTGGTGTACAGCGGCTATGACCACTTTGATTCCGATGAGTTAAACGGCTGGGTTGGTGAAGGCGGCCAAATCAGACCATCTGACCGACACGGCAATGCGCGGCGTTCACTCCAAGAAGTGAAGGGCCAGGACGAAGAGACTGCCCTCAGGATGTCTGCGTATTCCTATCGTGGACTTGGAGAGCGTAGTGGGGTTACACCGGAGCAGCACCAGCCACGGTTCGGCGTGATAGTTGTGAGCTGTGAGAATGGCGATATGCGGCCAACGAGGGACGGCATTGCTGTGTATACACAAGAAGGCGTGCGTGAGATGCCCATCAATCCTGGAAGGGGCTTGCCGGGTCGCGGAGACTTGATGGATGAGTTGTACAATGCCGTCCGTCATAATGCCCCCCTGGTTCATGATGGACGCTGGGGCAAGGCGACAGTTGAGGTGTGTTTAGCCATCCTGGAATCGTCCAAGACCCACAAAGAAATCACCCTGTCACATCAAGTGGCTACGCCTTCTTAGTCAGCCCATAAATGGCTTGGCCCGTCGTGTACACTGGATGAAGAACAATTAAACAACCAGGGAGGGACCATGAGCGTCGTTAAGATTAACGCTATTGAAGTACCAGAGGGCATGGGCGAGCAGCTGGAAGAGCGCTTCGCAGCGCGGGCCAAGGTTGTAGAAGGCATGCCAGGATTCCAGGGGTTTGAGTTGCTACGGCCCGTATCGGGTGAAACTCGTTATTTCGTCTATACCCGATGGGAGACGGAAGAGCATTTCCAGACATGGCTGAACAGCCAGGAGTTCACCCACGGTCACGCCGGCGCGGGCTCCCAGCCAGTGGCCACCGGGTCAGCGCTGCTTTCTTTTGAAGTAGTGGAGGCCGTGGAAGCGAATAAGTAGCGTTGTTAGCTACTAGCCGCCTTGACAGGTTCAGGGCGGCAGGACACCATCTACTGTAGACTACCGTAAAACACACCCAGGGGGGATTAATGCTTACGCAAGAAGAAAACACCATGCTCACGCAAGTGGGCCCAGGCACACCGATGGGCGAGCTATTTCGTCGATACTGGATGCCTGCCATGCTTTCAGAGGAGATTCCGGGCGCTGACAGCACCCCGGCTCGGGTGAAGATACTGGGCGAGAACCTGGTGGCCTTTCGGGACAGCAATGGCAACCCTGGCGTTATCGATGCCTACTGCCCCCATCGCGGCGCACCACTGTTCTTCGGTCGCAACGAGGAGTGCGGATTGCGCTGCGTCTACCACGGATGGAAGTTTGACGTGGATGGGAAGTGTGTAGACCTCCCCAACAGCCCAGAGGGCGAAACCTACAAAGACAAGGTGAGCATCGCAGCGTACCCGGCCGTAGATAAGGGCGGGATTATCTGGGTGTACATGGGCCCCAAGGAGAACCAGCCTCCCTTCCACCAGTTCCAGTGGCTGGATTTGCCCCTAAGCCATATTTTCATGCAGAAGACCACCTTGAACTGCAACTACTTCCAGTCCATGGAGGGTGACCTGGACGCAAGTCACGCGTATTTCCTCCACAGGACGTTGGATGACCAGACTGCCAATATTTCTGCACGAATCAGGGAAGACGGCCCCACGTACTTTGACCCCACTCCAAGATATGCTTTGGAAGACACGGATTATGGATTGTTGATGGGTGCGATTAGGAAACAGTCAGACGGAAGCCAGTTTGTCAGCGTGGCCCACTGGATGTTGCCAAGCTACACCACCCCAGGCGCCAGCCCAACGGTGTTGCAGATGAACATCCGCGTTCCCATTGACGATGAGAACTGCTTCCAGTATCGACTGCGGTACGATTTGAATGAGCCGCTCTCAGCCCAGGAATTAAACGAGGACAAGTACGGAGGGTTCCTTTTCCCAGAACTCATCCCCGGAACCCACATTACCGTGGCGAACAAGAGCAATGACTACCTGGTAGATCGGGTAGCGCAGAAGAACTACTCTTTCACCGGTATTAAAGCCTTCCAGATTCAGGATCTTGCGCTCATTGAGGATCAATGGGGGCCAGTGTCTCCCAGGACGGGAGAACACCTGGTCAGCGCAGATACCGCTGTCATTCGTGTACGTCAGATTATGTTGAAGGCTGCTAGGGATCTGATGGAGGGCACAGAGCCAGAATCAGCGACCAACCCGAAGGCGTACCGAGTCCTCCCTGACCGCATGACCCTGCCGGGTGACGTTGTTGTGGAAGATGTCCTAAGTCCATTTGGAGTCCCGAAACAATAGGTTTGCACTGAATATGCTTGGTGAAAAGAGCCCCGGTTAGCCGAGGCTCTTTTTCTTTGCTTGACACCTTTCCCGCACGTGCGACAATACCCATCGACCACACTCAAACCAGAGGAGGGGATTTTATGCTTACGCAAGAAGAAAATACCATGCTTACACAGGTGGATGCTGGAACGCCGATGGGAGAGCTATTTCGGCGATTCTGGATGCCTGCCATGGTATCGGAAGAAATTCCGGGCGCTGACAGCACCCCGGTTCGAGTGAAGCTGCTGGGTGAGAACCTAGTGGCCTTTCGGGACAGCAATGGCAATCCTGGCATTCTTGATGCCTACTGCCCCCATCGCGGCGCGCCACTGTTCTTCGGCCGCAACGAGGAGTGCGGACTGCGCTGCGTCTACCACGGGTGGAAGTTTGATATAGATGGTACATGTGTAGACCTCCCCAACAGTCCAGAGGGGGGAACCTACAAAGATAAAGTGAACATCGCGGCGTATCCGGCCATAGATAAGGGCGGGATTATCTGGGTGTACATGGGGCCCAAGGAGCACCAACCTCCTTTCCCAGCCTTCCAGTGGACGGAGTTGCCGCAGAGCCATATCTTCATGCAGAAACTCATAGTTAATTGCAACTACTTCCAGTCCATGGAGGGTGACCTGGACGTCAGCCATGCGTTCTATCTCCACAGCACCTTGGATGGGAACCAGAACAACCAACACCTCAAAATCCGTGAGAGCACCAGCATTGACCCCAGGCCAAGGTACGTCCTGAAGGACACGGACTACGGCCTGTTGATGGGCGCAATCCGTAACCAGCCGGACGGAGACATGTACCTGGGTATCAGCCACTGGATGCTTCCCGCGTTCACCACGCCAGGGGCCAGTCCCAAGGTGTTGCAGATGAACATCCGCGTACCCATCGACGACGAGTACACGGCCCACTACCGCATCCGCTATGACTTGAACGACCCGCTTTCTGACATGGAATTGAACGAGGACAAGTACGGCGGATTCCTGTTTCCTCATGTGATTCCTGGCACGTTCATTCCCCAGGCAAACAAGAGTAACGACTACCTGATTGATAGGGTGATGCAGAAGAACTTCAGCTACACCGGAATCAAATCGTTCCCCATTCAGGACTTGGCGCTTATTGAGGATCAGTGGGGCCCGGTTTCGCCCAGGACGGATGAGCATTTGGTCAGCGCAGACCAGGCCATCATCCGGGTGCGCCAGAGCATCCTGAAGGCTGCCCGTGATTTGATGGAGGGTACAGAACCAGCCATAGCGCAGAACGCCAAGGCATATGGTGTGCTTCCGTCACGCATGGTGATTCCGGCCAGTTCCTCTGACGCAGACATTGCAACGGCTTTGGAGCCGCACACGTTGCCCCAGGCCTAAAATCCGGTTTAAGTAAGAGTTAAAAAGAGGATGTTATGAAGATTGGTGTAATTGGCGCAGGAGCAATTGGTGCCACCCTTGGCGGTCACTTGACCCGTGGTGGCGAGGACGTAGTGCTCTTCGACCCGTGGCGAGAGCACGTTGAGAAGATGCAGAAGGATGGCCTGATACTCGATGGTGTTCAAGGTGAACACCTTGTGCAGGTGGACGCTCGGCACGTGGATGAACTGGCATCCTTCAAGGAAAAGTTTGACCTCATTATTGTGGCAATGAAATCGTACGATACTCCCTGGGCCATTGAGTTGATGAAGCCGTTCCTGACGGACAACGGTTACTTCGTCAGCCCTCAGAACAGCATCAACGAGGAGCAGATTGCGCCGTTGGTGGGAGCCGACCGACTCATCGGCTGCGTCAGCACGATTTCTGCCTGGTTGATGGAAGCAGGTCATGCGCGACAAACGGGTTCCATGAGCCAGGCACTCAAAGGCAACGTGTCCTTCACCGTCGGCGAGTTGGACGGTCGAGATACGGAGCGTGTGCGAGAGGTTCAGCAGCTATGGAACCACGCAGGCGACACCACTGTGACCGATAACCTCTGGGGTGAGCGATGGTCAAAGATGGCCATCAACTGCATGGCTAACCCCTCGGCAGGCATGACGGGCCTTACCAGCCATGAAGTTCGGGCCAACCCGGAGTCCCGGAGAATGATGTTGAAGTTTGGCGCAGAGGCACTTCGCGTTGGGCGATCATTGGGCCACACCATCCCATCGCCAATGAAGGGCTTCACGTTGGACGATATTGAGCAGGCTGCATGGGAAGGCAACGTTGAACTTGAAGCCACGTTCTCTGGGCCGCCCCCAGCTGTTGCAGGGTACCCATCGTTGTACCAGGACATCATGAAGGGTCGCAAGACGGAGATTGATTACCTCAACGGCCACGTGTCTAGACGCGGCAAAGAACTGGGGCTGGCAACACCCTACAGCAATGCTGCTGTGACGGTCATCAAAGGCGTTGAGTCGGGGGAGTTCTCGGTAGGTATTGAGAACGTGCAGCGCGTGGAGAAGATAGCCAGGGCATAGGCAGGACGAGGCCCTGAACTCGAGTGCCTGACGATTACCGTTGGGACAGAATAGACAAAGAAACAAAACCGCAGGAGCACAAAAATGGACTTGGAACTGACAGGAAAAACAGCGATTGTCACCGGCGGTAGCCGGGGCATCGGTAAGCAGATTGCCCTCGTGCTGGCAGAAGAGGGTGTGGACGTAGCCATCGTCGCCCGTGAAATGGATCGACTTGAGGCCACAGCCAAGGAGATTGCTACAGCAACGGGTCGCAAGATTGTGCCCATCACGGTGAACACTGGCGATGATGAGTCCGTCAAAGCCATGGTGAAGGCTGCTGCTGCGGCCCTTGGTGGCGTGGACATCCTGGTGAACGGCGCAGCCACGGCTGGTGGTTTCTCAGCACCGCCCAAGCTGCCGGAGATGACCGTTGACGCGTTCTGGGCCGACATGAACGTCAAGGTCATGGGGTATCTGCGTACTGCGCAGGCAGCCTCACCGTACATGATCGCGAAGGGCTGGGGCCGCATCATCAACATAAGCGGTATGGCAGCGCGACAGAGTGGCAACATCATTGGCAGTATGCGCAACGTTTCAGTTGCTGCTTTGTCCAAGAACCTGGCAGACGAACTTGGTGAGCACGGCATCAACGTAACTGTTGTTCACCCAGGCGGCACTCGTACGGAGCGCACGACACTCGATGCCGAGGAGCGATTGGCGGGTAACACCATCCACAAGGCCGTAGACGCCCACGATATTGCCAACGTCGTTGCGTTCCTGGCGTCACCGAAAGCGGTTGCCATTACAGGCGATACCATTGCGGCTGGCGGCGGCGTCGGCAAGGCAATCCACTACTAACCAGGACGCAGTCCTGGGCCTACCAGGGCGTGCCCTGGACCCATGGAACCTGACGGTTATCAAAGAGAGTGATTGATTATTGACGGAGTGGTTTCATGGACAAAGTGATTGAAGGAACCCTCCTCTGGGAACCCTCTGAACAGCAGAAGGTCAACGCCAACATCACGCGTTACATGGCTTGGATCAAGGACAAAAAGGGCCTCGACTTCACGTCGTACGATGCGTTGTGGGATTGGTCGGCGTCAGACCTGGAAGGGTTCTGGGCCAGCGTCTGGGAGTTCTTTGCCGTCAAGGCTACTAAGCCCTACACCAAGGTGCTTGGGGACCGGCGTATGCCGGGGGCGCAGTGGTTCCCCGGCGCTGAACTGAACTACGCTGAACGCGCATTGGCGCGCCGTGACGACCATCCTGCCATCATCTTCCGCAACGAGGGCGATGGCGCCCGTACCCTGACCTACGCCGAACTCCATCGACAGGTGGCCTCCGTTGCTGCCGGGCTGCGTCGGTTGGGGGTAGGCAAGGGCGATTGTGTTGGTGCGTATCTACCCAACATCCCGGAGGCAGTCGTAGCGTTCCTGGCCACAGCAAGCATCGGTGCCGTGTGGTCGTCGTGCTCGCCGGACTTCGGAGCGCGCAACGTGGTGGATCGCTTCCAGCAGATTGAACCGACGGTGCTTATCACCGTGGACGGCTATCACTACAACGGCAAAGCCTTTGAGCGCATGGAAGCATCAGCGGAGATACAGGCCAGCCTGCCGACGTTGAAGGCGACCGTTTTGGTTTCTTACCTCACCGATGAAGCAAAAGCGCCTTTAGGGGGTCTAAAGGACGCCGTTGCGTGGGATGACCTGCTTGGAGATGACAGCCCGCTGGTCTTTGAGCCAGTGCCCTTCAATCACCCCCTGTGGGTGCTCTACTCCTCTGGCACCACTGGTGTGCCAAAAGCCATTGTCCAAAGCCAGGGCGGCATCCTGATAGAGCACCTCAAGGCCATATCGCTGCACCTTGACCTGACCGCTGATGACCGGTTCTTCTGGTTTACAACCACTGGCTGGATGATGTGGAATTTTCTGATGGGCGGCCTGCTGCATGGCATGACCATCGTGCTGTACGATGGCAGCCCGGCCTACCCGGACATGGACGCAATGTGGCGTCTGACGCAGGAGACCGGCATCACCTACTTCGGAACCAGCGCGCCCTTTATCGCAGCGTGTATGAAAGCTGGTGTTGAGCCTGGACGTGATTTTGATCTATCTGCGTTGCGAGGCATCGGCTCCACGGCTTCACCCTTGCCGCCAGAGGGCTTCGCTTGGGTGTACCAGCACATTAAAAGCGACGTTTTGTTGGGCTCCACAAGCGGAGGCACGGACATTTGTACATCGCTGGCATTTTCGTGCCCTATTCTGCCTGTCCATGCTGGCGAGCTCCAGTGTCGAGGGCTTGGCACGGCAATGCAGTCGTTCGACGAGTCTGGTCACCCGGTCACGGGGCAGGTTGGCGAACTGGTGGTCACGGAGCCAATGCCCTCAATGCCCCTCTACCTCTGGGGTGATACCGATGGCAGTCGCTACAGCGAGAGCTACTTCAATGTCTACCCCGGCGTGTGGCGTCACGGCGATTGGTTGAAGGTGACGGAGCGGGGAAGCTGCATCATCTACGGTCGCTCAGACTCCACGTTGAACCGGGGCGGCGTCCGCATGGGCACCAGCGAGTTCTACAGTATTGTGGATGAGCTGCCAGAGGTGACGGACAGCCTAGTCATTGATACTAGCAGCCTTGGCACAGAGGGGAAGCTGCTACTTTTCCTTGTGCTGGTAGAGGGAGTGCAACTCGACGATACCCTGACCGCCAAGCTGAAGGCTCGATTACGTAGTGCGCTGTCGCCGCGACACGTCCCCGACGAAGTCTATGCTGTGCCTGAAGTGCCTCGAACGCTGAACGGCAAGAAGGTAGAAGTGCCGGTGAAGCGCATCCTGCTTGGGGAATCGCCGAACGTGGTAGTCACGCCCGCATCCCTGGCTAACCCAGACTCCATGAAATACTTCGTACAACTAGCCAAGGAGAGCCCTGGCCCCATAATAGAATGCACGCAGTAAACAGACTTGAGAGACAAGAGTGTTCAGCCCCTGCCCTTCGACGCCCTTCACCCATAACTATTGGAGCGTGTGATAAACTCACGCCATGCAAAATGAACAACCAATCTACAGCGCCCAGCACTCTCGGTCATTCTTCCAGCGCATCAACGTTGCAATTGCGGCGGCTGTTGTTGTCCTCGGTGCCATAGGATTACAGCCGGTTCTGTTGATTCTTGGCATCGGCATTGGAGGGCTGTACTGGTTCACCACCGCCCAGAAATACTACGTTTTCGCAAATAAGCTGGTCATCCATTACGGTCGGCCACGCATCCTTGAGATACCCCTCGATATAATTCGCGATGCCGGTATCGTCAAGATACCGTTGAGCGCCGGAGTGTTTATACGCAGGGCAGGTAAATCGGGGGTCATCATCCGGCCACGGAATATGGAAGAGTTTGTCACCCAGCTTTGGGATGCAATTCAAAAGAACGGCGGGCCAGCGCCAGAAGTGTTGCCTCCAGACACTGAACCTTCTGCTGGCGAATAATCAGGACTGATCTGGCGGGATATCCCAATATTCATTACGGAGATTACTATGGCGACTACCGTTAACGTTGGACTCCGCATCCCCTCTGTTCACCCCACAGACGTTGAAGCTGTCCGTCGGTTCATCCTGGAAGCTGAGAACATGGGCTACCACTCGATATGGGTGGGCGATCACGTCTACTACCGAGTGGACGTTGTAGACCCGCTGGTCTTGCTCACGTGGGCCGCCGCGCAGACCAGTCGAATTCGCTTGGGAACAGCGGTGATGCTGACGGCCTATCGCAATCCGGTGATTCTGGCTAAAACCGCCTCGTCAATTGACTACCTCTCTGGCGGCCGTTTGACGCTGGGCATCTCCATCGGCGGCACAGAGGCGGAGTACAAGAGCCTGGGTGTGGCAATGGACAAGCGGGTGGCGCATCTGCGGGAGAACGTGGCTATCATGCGGGCGCTGTGGGCTGGCGAGGACGCCTCCTACGATGGCCAGTACCACCAAGTTGAGCACGGCACCATGAGCCCTAAGCCCTTACAGCAGTCGGCGCAGAAAACGGGAGTGCCCTTGTGGTTCGGTGGTGGTAGCGAGCCTATGCTCCGTCGACTGTCGGAGATTGCCGATGGCTGGGTTGGTTCCGGTGGTGCACCGGCAGGGACCTTTGTTTCAGGGGTGGAGAGCATAAAGGGATTTGCTAAAGAGAAGGGCCGTGACCCTGACAGCCTTGGGTATAGCAAGCTCATCAACGTCAGCGTAGACCAGAGCAAACAAAAAGCGTTTGACTTGGCCAAGGCCCATTGGGGAGAGTATTACGGCCCCAATTTCGATGTTGATAAGTCGGCCATCTATGGCGAACCTGCGGCGGTGAAAGCTGCTCTACGTGAGTTTGGCGAAGCGGATACCCCTGAGGTCACGCTGATTCTGGAGCCGTCCAGCCTGGACATCGGACAGCTTGAGTTGTTGACAAAGACCACAGAGGGATTGATGGCCTAACAAGCGGCTTAGCCGCTCTTGCTGGAAGCCGGCCTGAATGCGGAAGCGACTTCGTGTCCCTTGGGGGCAATATCACGGAGCTGGAGGAGGATGTTATGGACGAGAGATTAGCGGGCATCATTGAATCAGCAGAGTCGGAACAACTGGCCTCCGGGTTTGAGTTTACGGAAGGGCCCCTCTGGTATTCTGCTGGATATTGGAAATTTGTTGATATCCGTACCAACCGCATCTATAAGTTGGTACCAGGCGGTCAACCTGAAGTCGTTCGGGAGGACAGCAATCAGGCGAATGGCCTGACGTTTGACCTGCAAGGGCGACTGCTGATGTGCGAGATGGGAAGTCGGCAGCTCAACCGCTGGGAGGACGATGGCTCTTTCACAACGATGTTTGACCGCTGGGACGGCAAGCGACTGAACCGCCCGAACGATGTGATTTGCGCCTCTGACGGTAGTATCTACTTCACTGACCCTGGCCCTCGGATGGAGCCCCCGGAAAAGGAGCAGTCTATCAACGGCGTTTACCGCATTGCGCCCGATGGCACGATGAGCCCCATCATCACCGATTTTGAGTTCCCCAACGGCCTGGCGCTCTCCCCTGACGAGCGGACGCTGTATGTGGCTAACTCACGCCCGGACATGCACATCCGCGCCTTTGATCTGCAACTTGATGGGTCTGCTATTAACGGCAGGGTCTTTGCAGGTTTGAAGCTTGAAGGGCAGGAGGGCGTTCCTGACGGTATGAAAGTGGACGTTGAGGGTCGTGTGTACGCTACAGGCCCCGGTGGCTGCTGGGTGTTCAGTCCGACAGGTGAACACCTGGGTACCATCATACTGCCGGAGATACCTGCCAACTGCGCCTTTGGAGGCCCTGACTACAAGACGCTTCTCCTCACGGCGCGGACTGGCGTTTACAGCGTGAGGACAACCACAGCCGGGGTGAAGCCACCCGGGAGTCGATGACTCTTTTGCTGGGAAAGTGCCCTGCATGTCTAACCCCGCTACTGCCAGCCTAAACCCTTCTTAGGGAAAAGATGACGCGCATCTCAGCCCTTGTCGGATGAACGTCAGGAACAAAGGCGTTGCTACCGCCCTAGCGCGGTGACCACTGCATCGCCTACGGCAGCCGTACTGGACGAGCCTCCAAGGTCAGGCGTCAGAGTTTCGTTCTCTTCTACAACGCTGAGTACCGCTGCTTCAATCGCTGCTTCTGCTTCTACTTCTCCCAGATGCCGCATCATCATGCCTGCAGAGAGGATAGCCGCCAGCGGGTTGGCGATACCCTTGCCTGCAATGTCCGGTGCGCTGCCGTGTACTGGCTCAAACATAGAGGGGAAGCGTCGTTCCGGGTCAATGTTGCCGCTCATGGCCAGCCCCATGCTTCCGGTGATGATTGCCCCTATGTCCGTTAGGATGTCACCGAACAAATTGCTGCCCACCACTACATCAAAGACCTCTGGCTTTCGGATGAACTCCATGCACGCAGCGTCCACCAACAGTGAATTCGTGCTGATATCAGGGTAACGCTCAGCCACTCGCTCAAAAGCCCTGTCCCAGACCACCATGCCGTAGCCCTGGGCATTGGACTTGGTCACAGATGTGACGTGATTCTTCTTGTTGCGTTTCTTGGCGAGTTCAAAGGCGTAGGTAATGACCCGCTCACATCCGTGGCGCGTAAAGACTCCCGTCTGAACGCCAATCTCCTCCGGGAACCCCTCGTACAGAAAGCCGCCCACGTTGGCGTACTCGCCCTCCGTGTTCTCGCGAATAACCACCATGTCTATATCGCCGACCTTCTTGTCGCGTAAGGGCGATGTGACGCCTGGAAACAGGACGCAGGGTCGCTCGCAGACATATTGGTCAAAGCCGCGACGCATGGGAAGCAGCAGTCCGTTCAACGTGATGTGGTCCTGCACCTCAGGATGACCCACCGCGCCGAAGTAGATGGCATCAAACTTGGATAGGATGTCCAAGCCATCGGACGGCATCATCACGCCGTTCTTGAAGTAATAATCTGTGCCCCAGGGGAACTCCGTGAACTTAAACGTGATATCGAATTTTCGTGCGATGGCATTGAGGGTCTTCAATCCCTCTTCCACAACGTCAACGCCTATGCCGTCACCACGGATTATTGCGATTGAGTGTTCAGTCATAGTGTTTCTCCTGAGACAAATTTTCTTACCGTTCTGGCGACGTGTACCGCCAAAGGCCACGCCAGCTTAATCCTACTGCGGTAACAAGCCCTGTGGCTATAATTCCGCCAAGAACCAGGGTTCCACCCGCTCCGATGGCCTGAGCCACAAAACCCGCTTCCATTGAACCTAACGCGTTGCCTGCGTTGGCAAAGAGGTTTGAGAAGCTTGCCGCGCGTCCCCGAATCTCGTCAGGCGCTAGGAGTTGCGTGAGGGTCTGGCGTATCACCACGCTTAGGGAGTCTGTATACCCTAACGTCCACGCTGCAATGAGGGCTAGCCAGTACCAGTGGGCAAGCCCTAAGAATATCAGGCCAAACGAGTAGCCAAAGACGGAGAAGATGAACAGAGCCCCTTTACGTTTGATATCCCCCATCCACAGCAGGGTGACAAACCCCATAAAGGAGCCTATTGCTGGGGCAGCGAAGAGTATACCGAGCCCTGTCCCTCCCACGTGAAAGACGTCGCTTGCCAGGATGGTGAGGATGGGGCGATAGAACCCTACGATGACCAGACCGAAGTCCACTAGGAACATCCCCAGCAGGATGCGTTGGAACCAGATGAATTGCATCCCTTCAAATATGGCATGGAAAGAGACGAAGCGTCGCTCTCCCAGCGGTTTTCCGGAAGCCTTTATCATTGAGAAAAAGAAGAGAGTGGGAAGGAACAAAAAGGCGTTAACCACATAGACGTTGCCAATGTTTATAAAGTCGAGGAGCACGCCACCAAGGATGGGGCCGACCAACACAGAGAGTTCAAACACGCTGGAGTTCAGGGTTACCGCGTTCATCAGATGGTGTTCCGGCACAAGCCTGGGGAGGTAAGCAGTCCGGGATGGCCCTTCCAGGATATTCATGGCCGCACTCATGCTGGTGAAAGCAAAGATATGCCATACAGCAATGGTGTCTGTGTGGACAAGCACCGCAAGTCCTACCGCAGGGATCAGCCCGCCTACCTGGGCTAGCAAAAGCAACTTGCGGCGGTCAAAGACGTCAGCAATGACACCACCAAAGAGGCCGAACGCCATCGTCGGAATGACCTGAAACAACCCCACTAAGCCGAGCATGTAGGCAGAACCCGTCAGCTCATAGATGAAATAGAGGTTGATGACCTGGCGCATCTGCCGCGCGATGGATGCGCTAAGGGAACCGGCCCACATGTACCGAAAATCCCTATGCGCTAACGATGCCCACGGCTTGACTCTACCGCTATCGGCAGGACGCTGGACATCTGGTTGTTCTGACATGGCTCCTCATTATTGGGGGGATTACGCAGGGCGCGCCTATACCAAGGTGGTTGTGTATCTGGGCGTGCGCTGGGCAGGACTATGCGGTTACCCGTAGCTACATACTGTACACGTTAGGCCAAAGTGAAACAAACCCTATTGTGCGCGGTTAAGAGTCAGTTGAACGATATCGCCAAAGGCCTCGCCAGCCGAAGCCAACGGAGAGAACAATGACTACACCAATCGCCCCTCCTAAGATAAGCGCGCCGCCAGGGCCCATGATTGATGCTGCAACTCCCGCTTCCGTTGCGCCAATGGCGTTCCCAGTCTGGGCGAAGAGTCGCGTGAACGCAGTGGCCCTACCTCGATATTCATCAGGCGCCAGGAGTTGCGTCAAGGTTTGGCGGAGAACCAAACTAATGGAGTCCGTATACCCCAGCACTGCTCCTGCAATCATCCCCATCCAGAACAGGGTAGATAGACCCAAGAAAGCCAATCCCAGGGCGTACAAGAAAATGGCCACCAGGAAAAGGGCGCCCTTGCGTTGGACTTCTCCTATCCAAAGCATAGTGATGAACCCAAGAACCGCTCCAATGGCTGGTGATGCGTAGAGTATTCCCAACCCTAATGGCCCTACGTCAAACACGTCTTTGGCCATGATGGTGAGCATTGGCCGGAAAAAGCCCACAGAAGACAAACCGAAGTCCGTTAAATACAAACCCAGCAGGATACGCGTTGCCCAGATGAACTTCATGCCGTCCAGCACCATGCCAATAGAGACCCGCCGTGCCTCCCCCTCAGGCTTTCCGGAGGTGCGGATGAATAGCAGGACCAACATGGACGGCAGAAGCAGGAATGCGTTGATGATGTAGGTGACTCCTGCGCCTAAATAATCAACCAGAATACCGCCCATGAGTGGGCCAATAAAGAATGTGGCTTGTTGCAGACTACCGTTCAAGGTGACGGCGTTCATCAGGTGGGTTCTAGGCACCAGCTTGGGTACAAGGGAGTTGCGAGCAGGCCCCTGAGCTATGTTAATCAGCGATGTGAGGGTGGTGAATACAAAGATGTGCCAAACCTCAAGGCTACCAGTAAGCAGCAGTGCCCCCAGCGCGAAGGCAGGGATCATGCTGAGGGAGTTCACAATGAGCAGGAGTTTGCGCCGGTCAAAGACGTCTGCCAGAGCCCCTGCAAACAGCCCAAGGGTGAGGGCTGGGATGACCTGGAAGAGGCCGGTGAAGCCAACAAGCAAAATGGAATCAGAGATGTCATAGACCAGATAGAGGTTGAACGCTTGACGCATCTGGTTGGCGGTGCCGGAGAAGAAGCCGCCAATAAATAAAAGGCGGTAGTCGCGGAACCCCAGGGAGGCGAGAGGCGAAACTTTGGTGCCTAATGGTTGAGTTTTTTCAGCCTCAGGCTGTTGGGCCATGGTTCCTCAAAGGGCGGGTTTCCTTCCACTTCCTCATAGGTGTAATAAAACAAATATTCCCAGGTGATGGAGCTATTATCGAATCACGCTTGTGTACTTTACACGTTTACTATCGTTGTGACAAAGGCATAGCCCTTGCCTGCGAATATGCTGAAGCCTATACTCCCCCTCGTGCCGGGAACCTGCATTGTCTGTCACGTGATGCCCTGTACACGATGCTGTGGCGAATACCGAGAATTACACAAAGGACAAAAATCATGGATCAAGATATACGAACTCAAGTAGTTGTAGTGGGCGCGGGTAACGCTGGCCTCTCCGCAGCGGTTGCGGCGCGACAGGGTGGCGCAGACGTTATTGTGCTGGAGAAAGCCCCCAAGCAATACCGTGGCGGCAACAGTGCCCTCACTGTACATATGCTCTTTGCCTATGATGGTGTGGAGGACCTGAAGCCGTTGCTTGCCGACCTCTCTCCAGAAACCCTGAAACGTATGAACGAGCGAATCTACGGGTACACCAAGGAGCGGTACTACGACAATATCAT
>Ga0302135_10000108_pt1 | contig 46878 bp, 44 predicted proteins | sample CBN3_surface_MG_FD_203119 | JGI IMG/M metagenome (GOLD analysis project Ga0302135, IMG submission 203119) | Marine microbial communities from Western Arctic Ocean, Canada - CBN3_32.1 | ecosystem: Environmental > Aquatic > Marine > Oceanic | place: Canada: Western Arctic Ocean | collected...
GTAATCTGGGTTTTGAGTGCGTTAAGCACATCAATTTTCTGTTCTAGTGTGCCAGGAAGCACAACATGTGTCGAAGAGACGTCGGCAAACGAAGAGGATCAACTCCGCTGATCCGAAATTTGTTTCTGACATCTAACAATAAGTGCATCTGGTTTACTGCAACCGGTAATAGCAATAAACGCCACGGCCACAAGCCCGCGAGCCACTCTCTTGCTCAGCGCCAGTTGTGCCAACACTCCGAAAATCATCGCTGATTGAATCATCGTGTCACGCGCGAATTAAACTTCATATCCATTTTCCAATTATAAATCAGCAAGTTGAGCCATAAACCTCCCACTCTAGTTAGCGATTTGTAACAAAATATCAACGAAGTAGGCCGACATTTTTTTTATCACCGATCAGACTAATTGTTTGATAAAGCCAATACACGCTCGCTCATTTTATAAAAATAAAGATTTTCCTTACAACGAATTCACGTCATGGAGAGCTAATTTATGCTGCGAATGAAAAACATACGGCAGGCAAATAATATTGTTCGAGAAAGGTTTCTGTATCCAGTCTCAACCACGTCTGTTGTTTTGTCGAAATCATTGCACATGCGAGGCAATCCAACGAAGAACGATTATTCCCCCGTACAGGACTCAACCCCTGGCTAACGCAATTTAAAGAACAGCGTGACGCGGGGTTCGAAAACTTGACAGGTGTGTTATTCTCTACATCTGGTTTCAAAAAATCAAATAATTGGCATTGGTTTACGCTACCAAAATCCGAATTAGAAGGACTGCGGCAACGAAAGAGCGTGGCGCGGTGAGTGCCAAAAGAATGAAAAACGTGACGAGGTGGGATACTTGGCAGCGGCTTATTTACATGAGCCTGTTCACGATATTCTTTGGCCTCACGGAAGTCCTGATATTGATAATCTTGGTTGTACAATTCATTTCCAAGCTAGTTCGCGGCGAAGAAATTGAACGTTTAGCTCAAATTGGTGGAGAAATTGGGGATTACTTTCGTGCGATTATTTTGTTTTTGACGTATCGTACTGAGACGATGCCCTACCCATTCGGTGAATGGCCCATGGGAGTGGAAAGTGGGGAGGTTAAGGGAGAAACGGGAGCGGACAATAACTCATCTACTGAATTAGCAGCGAGCATTCCGATGCGAACGCGAAAACGAGCGCCACGGCGGAGAAGTCGAGCCGCCGGTTCCTCAGATTAAGACATAGGTAACGCTGCATTCCGCGTGGTTTGCAGAAATTCGATGCAAGGATTTGTCAAATGAGCAATACGCCTGTGCAGTCGCTGGCTTTTGACAGTATCCGCTGCCAACAACAAAAGTAATAAGGGACAATTGAAATGACCGAGTCGCATATGTCGGAAACAGAAATAGAATCCAAGGAAACGACAACGCAAACCCTCCGCTGCCTTATGTGCGGAGAGGGGTTCGAATCTGACGGTTCACACAACCGCATTTGTAAGAAGTGCAAATCAACGCGGCAATGGCGCGAAGGCTGAAGACGCCTAAATCACACCCAGATTTTTTCGAGACGCCAGATTCCGTGCCCTGAACGCATGCATGATAAATGCGATCAAGGACCGGGATCTCGAAAATCGAGAATGTGCCGAAAAGCTCCGCAGCTAGCTGAGAGCCGCGAGTAGCCGGCCACTACATCATGCGATCGGACTTCCGCACTCAAGAATATGCGCGCCAGCGCACTTGAGATTGTCTGCCGCATCAGATTCGGTATTGATAACCAAGTATTCAAACGGAATTGTCACACTAGGCGGCTCGCGGCGTTGAAAAGCGCTCCAGTTTTTTAGTTTGGCCATATCCTGCTCTGTTGCTCAGGCGATCATTCGGCGCTTTAGTTCGTGTTCCGAACACACACAGTGAATGATGATGAGCGGCGCCCCTGAGCGCTGCGCTAACCCCTGTAAACCCCGCCGCCGCTCCTCAAGAATCATCTCATGTACAAAGGGTAAATCGAGAAGCACGGAAGATTTATTTTTGAGGTTCTGTTCCGCAATTGGATAGATCAAGCCAACGTCAGGTTTGCGATCTTTCTCGAACTAACATTGCGGACATACTCGCGAAATATGTCCGACACAGAACCAATATCCAGATAAACCGCAGATACTTTCTTCAAAAGCGCTCGGCACAGTGTTGACTTGCCTGTGCCCTGACGCCCCATCATGAGTATAAGTGATGTTTGTGGGAGTGTTATGCAGTTCACGATAGCGCATCCTGATGTCAGCTATAATTTCCGATGCGGTGAGTATTTGGTCAAAATTACCAACGTATATGTGAAAGGAGTGTAACGCTGCTGGGGCAGCACACCGACAAAATTCGCGCTCAGATTGCGGAATAGCGGCATAACTCACGGATCCCTCAATCGCGGGCCTGTCTTTACAGAAAACTATAGAGTGTCGAGGGGACACTTCAGGTACGAGACACCATTATCTTCGACAGGTGGAAATTTAAGGACACGCTTGTTGACCTGAACCGATGGCAAAAGTAACGCGGGCATAGACAGTTCACCATCGCGTTCTGTTCGCGTCTTGATAAACTGCTCCTCACTGATACCGTCACGAATATGTACATTCTGTGCGCGTTCCTCAGCGACCGTCGTCTCCCACTTGTACTCACGTCCACCTGGACCGTAGTCGTGGAGGCGCGCATCAGCTGGCAACGAGAGGATTCGATTGATAGATCGATATAAGGCAGCCGCATCTCCTCCAGGGAAATCAGTCCGAGCTGTGCCAAAGTCCGGCATAAATATGGTGTCGCCAACAAAAGCCGCATCGCCAATCACGTAGGTAACACAGGCCGGCGTGTGACCGAGAGTATGCAAAACTTCAATCGTCATCGGACCCAGCACAAGGTGTTCTCCATCAGCAAATAGCCGATCAAATTGGGAGCCATCGGAGGTGAACTTACTTCCCGTGTTGAAAATCTTCGAAAAGCCCTCTTGAACGACGATGATGCCAGTACCCACACCGATCTGACCACCGAGCTTTTCCTTCAGATACGGTGCGGCGGTAAGGTGATCAGCATGGACGTGTGTTTCCAGAATCCATTCGACAGAGAGATCATTTTGTCGGACGAAGTCGATAATTGTGTCCGCCGCTTCAGTTCCAATCCGACCTAACTTCGCGTCGAAATCTAAGACTGAACCGATAATCACGGCAGCGGGTTTTTCGAGCGCTCGGACAACATGGGTAATCGTATTTGTTGCTTGATGAAAGAAAGGGTTCACGCACAGCTGCATCCCCGTCTCCCATAGAAAATTACATGCATTCTGCCGATCTGTGAGCAATTCTCATTGATATGAATCAAGTGTCACCTCTTTCGTCAGGTGATCATAAGGCGAAACAAGAAACTCGAAAGAAGCGCTAAACCTTGGTCGATTGCGCCTGCTCACGCATTGCGCTAAGCGTCGTCTGGGTGGTGATGACTTCGGGGTCTACCTGTAGCTCCAGAAACGCGATCTTTCCCGCATCAAGTGCCCGATCCAGCGCCGGCGCAAATTCTGCCGTGTTTCGGACCACCTCACCGAAAGCACCAAAACTCTCCGCCCATCGCGCAAAATCTGGATTCGTGAGGTCAGTGGCAATGGCACGACCACCGTAGACTTGTTCTTGGTGCATGCGGATAGTGCCATACATGCCATTGTTGACGATGCAGATGACCGGATCGATGCCGTGCTGGATCGCCGTAGAAATTTCGTTGCCTGTCATCAAAACACCGCCGTCACCGCAAAACCCGACCACCGCCCGATCCGGGTTCTCCAACCGGGCTGCGATTGCCGCCGGCACACCGTATCCCATAGAGCCATTCGCCGGTCCAATCTGACCGGGGTAGCGAGTAAAAGGGTGGAAGCGTTGCACCCAGCCAGAGAAATTTCCAGCATCGGTAGCAATCAATACATCCGGCAGGCGCCGGCGCAGAATAGCCATAACCTCAGCCATATCGAGATCGCCCGGCAAACCTGATGTGGGAACGATATGATTGAGATAGTCCTGCCGTGCTTCGAGCGCCGATGCGCTCCAATCTGTGGAATTGACCGGCTGAAGTGCCCGCGCCGCCTTGGCAAAGGCAACCATACCGGCACAAATCGGCAAATCCGGCCGGTAAACACGACCAAGTTCGTCCGGATCCGGATAAACATGCACGAGACGCTGTTTCGGGTTTGGGATATCGACAAGCGTATAGCCTCGAGTGGTTTGTTCGCCGAGACGGGCACCCACAACGAGCAAAAGATCCGCATTTCGGATACGTGCCGCAAGTTTTGGACTAATTCCGATCCCCACATCGCCTGCATAATTCTTATGCGTATTGTCGAAGAGATGCTGGCAACGGAACGAACAGCCAGACGGTATGTCGTTCGTTTCTGCAAAGGCAACGATGTCGGTACAAGCCTCCGATGTCCAGCCACCGCCGCCAACAAGCAGGAACGGCGCACTGGCTGCTGACACCATATCCCGCAGTCGCTCCATATCATCAGGATCCGCACCGGCCTGAACAGACACATACCGAGTTGCGTCCGCCACGGAGGTCTTCTCCGACAACATATCCTCAGGCAATGCCAATGCGACAGGACCACAACGGCCTGCGGTCGCACGATGAAAGGCCTGACTCACCAACTCAGGAATGCGGTCGGCTCGCTCTATCTGACCAACCCATTTGGTTATCGGCGCATAGAACTGTCGATAGTCGATCTCCTGAAATGCCTCTCGATATTCCTGATCTCGGGCAACCTGGCCGATGAAAACGACCATTGGAGTGGAATCTTGAAATGCAGTGTGCAAGCCAATTGCTGCGTTGCACGCACCCGGCCCGCGCGTAACGAAGAGAACGCCCGGCCGGCCGGTAAGTTTTCCATATGCCTCAGCCATATACGAAGCGCCACCCTCGTGACGGCAAACGATGAGGCGGATATCGTCCAAAACGTCGTGGAACGCATCAAGTGCTGCCAGATAGCTTTCGCCCGGAACACAGAAGATTTTGTCAACGCCGTGGACACGGAGCTGGTCGACCAAAACCTGGCCTCCAGTTCTTTCATTTGACAAATTTCTAATCTCTGTCTCCCGAGTTGCAGCACGTTGGTCGCCGATTTGACCGTCAGCATATAAGATATATCACGTTGGAGAATGAATTATTGGCGGCCACATCTCGAAATTCACTTCCATTCTGCGCAGTGACGGAATTCTCCTGTTTGTGATATCGAGCGTATGACCCATCCATAGGTAGTTTTGATATGACGGCTTTTGACAAGCGACTTCACCCGTTCAGGGAAGATTTGGCTGCAGAGTATCTACGGGGAAAAATCGAAGCCGATCGGTTTACACCCGGCAAACGCCGCCAAATATGCAGCGGTCATGTGCCGTTGAGGCGATTGCCAGACCCGACGGCTCCGCTCGATACAGAACTTTTGTTTGGGGAAACCGTTCAACTCTACGACGAACGAGATGGATGGTCCTGGGTACAAAGTGAGGTCGACGGCTACGTCGGTTATGCGGAAAGCCGAATGATTGCAGAGACGCTATCAATACCAACCCATAGCGTCATCGTGCCCGCAACATATCTATATCCGGAACCAGACTTGAAAATAGCACCGATAGATTGGCTGCCGATGACTGCGATCGTGAACGTGTGCGAGAGTACGGGTAAGCACTGTAAACTCACGTCAGGTGGATGGATTTTTTCGACCCATCTCGCACCCATCAATACACCGGCACCAGACCACTGCGACGTCGCGCGAATGTTTCTTTACTCTCCGTATTTATGGGGCGGAAAAACGACTGCTGGCATCGATTGTTCTGGGCTGCTTCAGGTGTCTCTTGCTCGTTGTTGTAAAAAAATCTCACGGGACAGTGACATGCAGCAGGGGGCTGGGTGGCCGGTCGAATACGACGGTGACAATCGCGTTCTTCAGCGTGGCGATCTCGTATTCTGGCGTGGTCATGCGGGAATTTGGATTGATCCTCAGTCCTTCATTCACGCCAGCGCGACCGACATGCTTGTGACGATCGAGCAATTAGATGATGTCGCTGCTCGAATTGAAGCGGCCTCTGGCGACCCCATTTTATGTGTCCGGCGAGTCTAAAAGCCTGCGATCAGCCCGGGCCGTTGTCAGCACTTGATCGCTGCCGCGCTATGGTCGTGCGGTGAAAGCGCAGTGCCAGCCACATTGCTATGCCAATAACAATGAACATCGCCCATAGATACCAGGGCAGCATATTTGCCCTGTCGCCCAACATCACCATAAGAAAGGTCAAAGGCAGTATCCCAAGACCCGTTGTCCATCCAAAAGTCCACCAAGTGATGCTGGTCAATCCAGCCATGTAGTTGACGAGGTTGAAGGAGATGATTGGGAGGAACCGGCTCAGAAACACGACCTGCCAGCCCTGTTCACCTGCCCATTTATCTATGACGTGCCAATTTCGCTGCGAAACGACCATGGCTACAAATGGGCGGCCAAGTGCGCGCGAAAGCGCAAATGCAAGGAACGCCCCCATCATCGCCCCGAACCATGTGATCACCGTGCCCCAAACAAGCCCGTAAACCATGCCGTTCGCAATTGCGAGGAACTCAGCTGGAAATGGAACAAACGAATGCAAAATCATGAGGGCAATAGATCCAATAACGCCCCAATGGCCCCAACTTTGAATTTTGTCCTCAATGGATGTAGGCGAGAAACTGATGGCCCAGTCACCACCAAACGAGACCACAAAGACCGCCGCCGCCAGCACAATGACAAGCGCGACAAAGAAAACCATCTTCGGCCTCCAAATCCTGGGAGTACGGCCGGTCGGTTCAGAATCTGCCATATTAACTACTAAAATTGCCAATTTGTACGTGTAGGCAAGGCACAATATCGTGATTTACCGAGTATTTTCGCGTTGTTAGGCCGCGCTGGCTTGATTGTTGATGCATGACCTTAAAAGTATACCATGATGGCGACGATATCGATGTTGGCTAGTCACAGGACAAGCAAATGGACCTTACCCGATTGTCCGCACGCGCCGCTGTTGCGGCAATGGTGCAGGGCGATGTTACCGCTGAGACCTACGCCAACGCTCTGATTGCCCAGAGCCGCAAATTCGTTGATCTGAATGCGTTCATTACACTCGACGAAGAGATGTTTCTTGCCGCTGCGCGTGAAGTTGATATTCGGCGTGCCAGCGGCGCACGCCTTGGTCCCCTGCACGGCCTGCCGATTGCGGTAAAGGACAACATCGAATTCATGGCACTGCCAACGACTGCTGGCACGCCGGCCCTGGATCAACATCACCCAAAGCGTACCGCCCCAGTCGTGCAGGCGTTGCTCGATGCCGGCTCATTGGTTATGGGCAAAACGAACTTGCACGAAATCGCCTTCGGTCTCACCAGCAACAATGGTCATACCGGTGCCGTGCGTAATCCCTATGACCGAACCAAAATCGCCGGCGGCAGTAGCGGCGGCACGGCCGCTGCTTTGGCGGCACATATCGTGCCGGGTGGGCTTGGCACCGACACAGGCGGTTCAGTCCGTCATCCGGCGGCAATGTGTGGAATTCTAGGACTTCGGCCATCCACTGGTCGATACTCGCTGGACGGTGTCATCCCCCTATCGCGAACCAGAGATACAGTCGGCCCATTGGCTCGCTGCGTTGACGATCTCGTACTCCTTGATGGCGTCATCACCAGAGATACGACGCCTCTTCGCCCGACCTCCATCAAAGGGTTACGTCTTGGAATTCCGCGCCGTCACTACTACGAACAGCTCGACAGCGAAGTTGCACCAGTGATCGATATGGCGTTGTCCCAGCTTGCCGAGCGTGGCGCAGTCTTAGTTGACGCCGAATTGCCAGATGTAGAGGTTTGTAATTTCGAGATAGGCCGGCCAATTTCCGGCTATGAATCCATGCGTGAGCTGCGCCAATACCTTGCCGAGTCAGGCAGCGAAATTACCTTGGATGTACTTGCTTCGAGGCTGGCCAGCCGGGACGTACGCACGGTAGTGAAGGCGCGGCTCAGCGGCGACGAGATCATTAGTGAAGAGGAGTATCGTACGGCGCTCCAACAGCGACTCCAATTTCAGTCGACCTATCGGCAATATTTCAATGACCACGATCTCGCCGCGATGGTCTTTCCGACGACCAGATTACCTGCGAGGCAAATTGGCGATGATACAACAGTTGATTTCATGGGCGCGCGCGCGCCCACCACACCCACCTACAACCACAATATGGCGCCGACGACACTTGTCGGTGCTCCAGGCCTAAGCGTACCTGTTGGCCTGACGCGAACAGGTTTACCCGTAGCAATGGAGTTGGACGGACCTATCGGTGAGGACAGGGCGATCCTGTCCATCGGTTTGGCCTGGAACGACATATTCCCGACGCCGACACCACCCTCCATCCCGGAATGAGCGTTTGGAGCCCGCCTCGCCAAGTTCAGGCGGCGCGGGCGCCTTTAAAAACCATGTCGTATGCCGGCAAGGTGAGAAAATCTTCAAAATCTTCGGCAGCGACCATTCGCTTAAACAGGTCCGCCGCCGGAACGAATGTGGAATTGGCAAAGCTGTCATTTCCAATCGCCGTTCGAATGTTCGCCAGTTCCTCATCCAGAATTGACTGCAGCAGTATTCCATCAATGACGCGGCCGTCATTCAACACAGCTTTATGTCTTATCCACTGCCATAGTTGTGCACGAGAAATTTCGGCAGTGGCCGCATCTTCCATGAGATTGTAAAGCGGAACGCAGCCCGTCCCTCGAAGCCAAGCCTCGATATAACTAACACCAACGTTGACGTTCTGTCGTAGACCCGCCTCCGTGATATCACCTTCAGGTACTTGAAGAAGGTCCGATGCCCCTATGTTTACGTCATCACGCTTGCGCTCAATCTGATTCTGTCCTGGCATTTTCCGGTCGAAAACTTCTTTTGCGACAGGCACGAGCCCAGGGTGAGCAACCCAAGTTCCATCGTGGCCATCACCAGCCTCGCGTTCCTTGTCGGCGCGAACTTTTTCTAATGCGCCACGGTTGGCATCTTCGTCCCCGCGAATTGGTATCTGAGCTGCCATGCCACCCATCGCGTGCACGCCCCTGCGATGGCACGTCTTAATGAGGAGCAAACTATACGACCGAAGAAAATGGCAGGTCATTGTGACGTCGCCTCGGTCCGGCATCACACAATCGGGACGATTTCTAAATTTCTTAATGAAGCTGAAAATATAGTCCCAACGCCCGCAATTGAGTCCTGCAGAGTGCGCGCGCAATTCGTACAAAATTTCGTCCATCTCGAAGGCAGCGAGAATATTTTCGATGAGCACAGTCACCTTGATGGTTCCAAGTGGAATTCCCAAAGTTTCCTGCGCTGTAATAAAGACGTCATTCCACAAACGAGCTTCGACGTGAGATTCTAGTTTGGGCAAATAGAAGTATGGTCCAGTACCGTGACCCATCAGTTCTTTGGCGCAATGAAAGAAGTAAATGCCAAAATCAAACAACGATCCGGACATCGGCTGGCCATCGACAACGACGTGCTTTTCAGGCAAGTGCCATCCGCGCGGACGCACCAAAAGCGTCGCGACCTTGTCGTTGAGGCTGTAGTCCTTACCGTTCTTAGGATCTGTGAACTCAATATTTCTACGCGCAGCGTCACGCAGGTTAATTTGGCCCTCGATCAAATTCGTCCACGTCGGGGTGGTTGCATCTTCAAAGTCAGCCATAAAGACTGAAGCACCTGAATTCAATGCGTTGATGACCATCTTACGATCAACAGGACCCGTAATTTCAACGCGCCGATCGAGTAAATCCGCAGGCAATGGCTCAACGGTCCAATCCGCATCGCGAATCTTTGCCGTCTCCGGCAAAAAATCTGGGTTGTCACCCGCATCAAGCTTAGCCTGAACTTCCCCACGCAGTGCCAATAACCGTCGCCGCTCAGCACCAAATTTCCGTTCCAGCAATGCAACGAACCCGATCGCTTCTGGCGAAAGAATTTCATCGAACTCGGGATTGGCGTCCGCCTCGATCAGCACGCCTTCTAACTGAGCCAATAGATTTTCTTGTGTTGCAACTTTGGTATCAGGCATTTTGCCTCCCTGTCAGACCTGTTCCCGATCAAATCGGTGTGCCGTCGTGTAACGCATCTCGCCGAGTACACGGCGTCGCATAATACGCAGCCTCCGTGCCGCCACACCAGAGCGGAACAACTTAGCATCTGCATGTATCTGTGCGAACTTTTGCCATCCAATTGAACAACAAACAAGCTTGGCAGTTCCCTATCTCTTCATCTTGGCATTGCTCATCGGTACGGCATCCGGTGCAAAGCGCAACATCGCGACAAATTGACGGCCTCTGACGCACATGTCGGGTGGATTCCGGTAACGATGTCCGCCAAATTTATGGGTGACGTTGGCAACACGCACAAAAAAATAAGCAAATCGTTTCAAAATGTGGCAGCAAGAACCTATTAATGCAGGTTGACGCATTCCAAAGGCCAGTATCTCGCGATTTACCTGACGTCGAGATAATCCTCCCTGGCGATAGTTCTCATTCCACTTTTCAACTCGGCCGCGCGCCAAACAGAGGGTCTATCCCGTCCCTTATGGCCTCCCAAGCGGGGCCATTTTCTTGCCTAACCCAAATCGTCACTGCTGGCCGACGATCGTTGTGGCGACGGTAAATTCCAAGATCTAAATTGAGATTCTCAGCAAAAACGAAAACCGAGCGACGTGACAATTAAGTCGCTTACACTATTTCCCAACCTATTTGCGGAATTTACTACCGAGTTGGGCCCGCGATCTACAGTGAAAGAGTTGACATAATTTATATGTAAGGTCGTACTTACGTAAGCTTTCACTTACAATAATAAATGGATGAAGAATTGCGCGCTATTGCAGACCCAACTCGACGGCAGATTTTGAAGTTGGTTTGGGAGAATGAAATGACTGCTGGGGAGGTCGCGGTTGGTTTTGACATCAGTCGCCCCGCCATTTCTCAGCATCTCAGAGTTTTGTTAGATGCAGAACTCGTCGCCGTTCGCGGAGAAGGAACACGTCGTTTCTATCGTGCAAATTCCAAGTCCCTCTCGGCCCTTCGCATATTTGTTGAGGAATTTTGGGATGAGAGTTTGACCCACCTAAAACAGAAAACGGAACGAGAACAAAAGGCGCTAGACAAAAATGAGTGACACGAACGCAGTGTATACGAGAAAGAACTGTTCATTCTGGCCAATCCAGAAACAGTGTTTGCATTCCTAACAGACCCGGACAAGATGCTTCGCTTGATGGGTGTATCCGCGACACTCGAGCCAAAAGAAGGCAGGCTTTATCTCGTTGATGTTACGAACGGAAATGTCGCGAAAGGCGAATTTAGAGAAGTCCTTCCAAACCAACGACTCTCTTACACCTTCGGTTGGAATTCCAAAGACACTTCCGTACCGGCTGGATCCACTTTGGTCGAAATTGATCTTACGCCAAAGGATCTGGGAACAACCGTGAAATTTACACATAGTGGATTGCCGGAGACTGCATTAAAGGAGCACGCGGAAGGGTGGAACCATTACTGTGAACAGCTGTGCCAAAGTGCGGCAGGAAAGGATCCGGGAGTTGATCCCTGGGTCAAATTCGCCGCTGTAGAATAACATCTGCTAAATTACATCCATGCCGTCCAGGAAGAAAATGCAGTCTCTGGGCGGCAATCATTTCTGAACACCAAACTTACTCTTCCAGCGATCATGGGAGAAACAGTTCGGCAGTCGCCAACTCATGGAAGACGCGTTATTCTCCACACTGGCAATCAGGTCGCATATACCTGCCGTTGAGGAGCTTGAACGATGAGTATGAAGACTATCCTTGTTCCCCTTGAGGAGAGCGAAGTTTTACCGTCTGTTCTGGATTGCGCACTTCTTGTTTCACAGAGATTTGGCAGTTATATTGAAGGATTGCACATTCGCCCCCTCCCCGCCGAGGTTCTGACTGCAGCGGGTGAAGGTTTATATGCTGGTGCCACTGATCTGTTGGAAACCCTCGAACAACGCGACAACGACCGCGCCCAACGGACTCATGAACAGTTCGATACATTTATGACGAAGCACGGTGTGCAACGGGGTGATGCTAGTCAGACACCGGAGAAGCCAGTCGCAGCGTGGCTTGAAGAAGCAATTCCTGGCGATGAGGTGGTGGGCAATAGAGGGCGGTTGTTCGACCTTATCATTGTCGGCCGCCCTGTTAGTGGAGCCGCCACGCCGTCTCGCAGCCGGCTTGAATCAGCTATCTTCGAAAGTGGGCGGCTGACCTTAATCGCACCGCCGATACCGCCAACTGGGTTCGGAGAAACAATCGTTATTGCCTGGAACAGCAGCACTGAAACCACGCGCACGGTCGCACTTGCCATGCCGTTCCTTGAACAAGCCAAGCGTGTCGTAATTCTATCGATTGAGGGTTATGGCGTTCCGGGGCCGGACGGAACGGAACTGCGGCAAAGCCTTTCACGGAACGGAATAGCGGCGCAGGCAAGCATTGTTCCAAAGAAAGATCGCACAGTCTCTCATGCCATCCTTGAAGAAACCGCCATTCTTGGCGGTGATCTCCTCATTAAGGGCGCCTACACACACAGCCGCTTACGACAAATGATATTTGGCGGCGTCACCAACGAAATTTTGGCAACGGCCGAATTACCCGTTCTTATGTCGCATTAAACAATTGCAGCACTCTATAACATCTGCGAAACGCGGTTAACTAAGCGCAGACCCGGGCTTTCTTGCGTTTTAACACGGCTGCCTTTAGTGGTTGCGAATAATGCGCCTTCCAACCCGAAGTGATAGATTTGATTTGCGCTGCCGGAACGCCTTGATGAGTAAAACTGAGCTTCGTCTTTCCCCCCTTTACTAGCGCCAGGGAAAATGTCGCAAGTGACCAGGTTCCTTTGGCCCAGCCCTTCGGACGCCAAGCTTGGACGATCAATTTATTCTCAATAATATCGACATTGACTCCACCGATATGGCCGCCATGGTGCGAAAATTCGCCGCCAACTTTACGGCTAATTTTTTCCGGAGCGCCGGTAAAAGCACTATGCTTTTTTGAATCCATAAGTGCTTCAAAGATAACGCTGGGACGCGCATCCAACGTAACGTTTTGCTTGATCACCTGAGACATATTCCCACTCTCTTTGTTCCATTTAAAACCCGATGGCGCGAATATCAGACCAAAACGATGCAATGCAGAGAGAGAGACTCTGGCAGGCCAAATTAGCTCACCGGAAACTTGCGTTGTCACATCACCGTAAATAGACTGCTTGACGATATCTCAGAGAATTTCGCGCGCCATCCAATACTGATCTTCGCTGCGCACACCAACGACTACACAATGAAAGCGAGATCGCATTGTCGCCATTCGACCTTGCCGTGCCCACTATCGCCCTTGGTCTAGTAGTTTTTTTAATCGGTGGCACAATCAAGGGGACGATTGGAATTGGCATGCCGCTGTTTATCGTGCCCGTTATGGCAACAGTCATTGAACCAATTACCGTTATTGGGCTTTTGTTTGTGCCTATTCTCGCGACAAACTTTCTGCAGATGATCGAGGGCGGCTACTACCGGGTCACCTTGCACCGTTTCAAGAGCCTACTCTTCTCCATACTTGCAGCAACAATCATCAGCGTGCAGATTCTCGCTCGTATTGATGCAATGACCGTATCGTTGATTCTGGGTTGTATCGTTGCCGCTTTCTGCATTCTCCAACTATTTCCACTTCGTCCAACGATACCGAAACAGCTTGAGGCTTATCTCAGCCCAATTGTTGGCACAATCGCCGGCTTGCTTGGGGGTGTATCTACGCTCTTTGGACCACCACTCGTCATGTACCTGATCGCATTACGCCTGCCAAAGGAAGAATTTATCGCGACGGTTGCTCAACTCTTCTTTGTCGTCGGTGCAGTTCTCTACTTCACCCTCGCCGTGACCGGCGCGCTGACACTTGAATTGGTCGTTGCCTCTGCGTTCGTCACGATACCCGTCGCTATAGGCTTGGCAATTGGTCGCAAGATTAGAAAACAGATTAGCCGGGAAGCGATATTTCAGCGTGTACTCGTTGCCGTGCTCCTGATCGCCGGCCTAAACCTCATCCGACGCGGCCTCTTATAAACCACCTAGCGTTGCCAAATTCAGGACGCTGTAACTTGGTTCTGCGGAAGCATTTTCGGAGAATATGAAAATGGCGTATGAACACTTTGTCGCACAAAAATTCGCATCGCGAGGCTCATTACGCTTTGAATTGCCTCACAATCCAATGCCGGGGAAAACTCTCGGGACTCTGCCATACCACAAGCAAACTAACTTCATTTTCGGCATCCAAATTAAAGATTCCAGACGACCAAAGATTTGATTCGCAGGTGTCGCTACGAAATTCACCTGAAGACCACCGGTTTTTTGATCCACTTGCTCCAACCGCGTTTGCCGACTCCAATCCGTCCACGATATATCGGAGCCGAACTTGCGACGGACTAATACTGCCAGACAAACTGGAAGCCACAATATGGATCAATTTACCAGACCGAGGATCTAGGCACACCAAGGCAACCGCGACCCCTGGGTTTGCTTTCTCGATCGAGCGACATAGCGCCGATAAAATCGTCTGTGCTGATCCAAGTTTCATAAGGATATCCAGCAGCCAGCCATCTGATTAATCAGCAACCAAGCCACTACCAAAGACAGCGGCGACAAACAACACCGCGACAATACTTCTAGTCATATTGACCTCCTTCATGATCACCGATAATTCGAAAATACGCCCGCCAATATCGTTCAGACGACGCCGTCTCCAAGCACGGTCGTCCGGTGCATATAGCGTTCACCAACATCTTCATAATCATCAATTGCATAATGCATCGTGCAGCGATTGTCCCAAATAACAAGGTCGCGTACATGCCAACGGTGGCGGTAAATATACTCCGGTCGCGTGCTATGGCGGTTCAGAAGCTGCAGTAAATCCGCACTCTCCTCCAGCTCAAGTCCAACAATATGCACGGTAAAGCCTGGATTTACGTAAAGCGCTTTTCGGCGCGTATCCGGATGTGTGAGGACAACTGGATGGTCTACCGCAGGCGCTTTTGCCAATCGCTCTCCGCTGACCCGCTCTCCGGCAAACACGCCTCGTGCCGCATACGCAAAATCGTGAGTTGCCCGCAGATCTGAAACGATCCCCTGCATCGTCGGCGATAGCGTGTCATAAGCCGCATACATGTTTGCAAACATCGTGTCGCCGCCGAGCGGCGGAATCTCGATCGCGTAAAGGAGTGAAGCCATCGCCGGATTACGCATATATGAAAGATCCGAATGCCAATAGGTGCCGGCCTTAGCTCGGCCAAGCGGCTTTCCATTCTTCGTCTTGTTTGACACCCGGTAGATCGTTGGATAACCCGGCAATAGATAGTCAGCGAGAACGTGTGTCTCGAGTTCACCAAACCTCTGGCTGAAAGCAATGTGTTGGTCCGGCGTCAACTCTTGGTCGCGGATGACCAGCACACCGTTGGCATCAAGCCACGCTTGCCGCAATTCTATGAACTGCTGATCATCAATCTGCGCGGACAAATCAACGCCCAGTACTTCGGCACCAATTACCGGTGATAAGCGATTGATCCTAATGCTCATAATATTGGACCTCGTCGAAAACCAAACGGGCTGGGCAAATCCAGCCTATTAGCCAAGCAACAAAGAATCATCGGCAAGCTCATCACCGCGCACGTTTTCAAACATCTGGAGAAAATCGGCAACATCAAGCCCCTCACGTTTGCCGTCCGCGACGTCCAAAACAACCTGTCCCTCATGTAACATGATGGTCCGCATCCCATGATCCAACGCTTGGCGCATCGAGTGTGTTACCAGCAAAGCTGTCAGATTATCTTCTTCAACAAACCGATCGGTCAGCCCCATCACAAACGACGCCGTCTTTGGGTCGAGCGCTGCGGTATGTTCATCGAGCAACAGTATCTTCATTGGCTGCAGCGTCGCCATAACCAAGCTTACCGCCTGACGTTGACCGCCCGACAGCAGTCCCATGCGATCTTGTAGGCGCATTTCAAGACCAAGCCCAAGACTTGCCAGGCGCTCGCGAAACTTTTCGCGCAGGTCATCGCCTATCGCCCGCTTTAGACGTCGCCTATGACCACGCTGCTGTGCCAGTGCCAAATTCTCCTCAATCGTTAATGCCTCACAGGTTCCTGCCATGGGATCCTGAAAGACACGCGAGACCAAACCCGCGCGTTCGCTGGCCGGCCGTCCCGTTACATCTTCATCGCCGACACATATCCGACCCGAATCGACCGGGACCTCACCAGCTAGAACATTAAGCAAAGTTGATTTTCCCGACCCGTTACTGCCAATCATGGTAACAAATTGACCCTTAGGAATGGAGAGCGCGAGTCCTCTCAGCGCCCTCGTCTCAATCACCGTGCCAGGATTGAACGTCACATATACATCGTCAATCTGAATCATGACGCACGCGCTCCGCCGCCCCTAAGGAAACGCTTCCGGACAGTCGGCAGAGCCATCGCGAGAACAACAAGCACTGCTGTTATCAATTTAAGATCTTGCGCCTGGAGTCCTATGAAGTCGGCATTCAAGGCAACCGCAATAACAAGCCGATAAATAATTGAACCTACGATGCAGGCCAGCGTGGCAAGAAATATCGTTCGGGTCGACATCACCGCCTCACCGACTATCACGGCCGCCAATCCAATAACGATAACGCCGACCCCCATGGAAATGTCGGCGCCACCCTGGAGCTGCGCGAACAATGCCCCGGCAAGTGCAACTAGGGCGTTACTGAGTGCCATTCCACCCACGATCATGATACCTGTGCGTATCCCTTGCGCGCGTGCCATTCGCGGATTAACGCCGGTCGCACGCATCGCAAGGCCTACTTCGCTGGTCAAAAATGCATCGACGGCGAGTTTGGCAACGACGATAATAACGACGAAAATCAACGGGTTGATCCAGTAATATGGAAGGCCCAGCCCCTCGAACGGTGTGAAAATTGTCACTTCGCCCAACAACGGCTGGTTGGGCTTGCCCATGATACGAAGGTTGACCGTGTACAGCCCAATCATCGTCAAAATGCTGGCCAACAGATGGAGGATTTTCAGTCGAATATTGAGGAGAGCCGTCACCATGCCGGCGAGCCCTCCGGCAAACATTGCGATGAGCGTTGACGCAAGCGGATTCCATCCGCTGACGATCAGAGTTGCTGCCACTGCCGCACCCAATGGCAAGCTACCGTCTACAGTTAGATCAGGAAAATTGAGGACGCGAAAACTCAAGAAAACGCCGAGGGCGACGAGACCGAACAACAATCCGATCTCTATCGCCCCCAGAAATGCGATCAGGCTCAAGTTTCAGAGCCCTTTCTGCAGTTGATTTTCGTGATCCTTATTGAACAATTTTTTTAGCACGCGCAATCACAGCCGGCGGGATCGTGACACCCATCTTCTCCGCAGCTCCAGGATTAACGTGCAATTGAGTAATGTCGACGCCTTCGACCGAAATATCCCCCGCTTTCTCGCCCTTGAGAATACGTGCAACTATTTTGCCCGTTTGCCGGCCAACGTCGTAGTAATCGAACCCAAGCGCCGCCATGACGCCTCGTGGTACGGAGTCCGTATCACCGGCATATACCGGTATTTTCGCGTCTATACCGACCTTGATCACCGCCTCAAGTGCGGAGACAATCGTATTATCCGTCGGCACATAAATTACGTCGACTTTGCCGACAAGGCTTCGGGCCGCAGCCAGCACATCGTTGCTACTCGGCGCCGACGCAGTGACAATTGTGAGACCTTTGCCCGGCGCAATCTGCTTCAGCAAATCAACAAGAACGACTGCATTTCCTTCACCCGGGTTAAAGGGCACACCAACAGTTTTTGCATTCGGTGTTATTTCTTTGATCAAATCCAAATGCTTGCCGATCGGTGACAGATCAGAAACACCCGTCACATTTCCGCCGGGTTTTTTGGCATTGCTCACAAGTTTTGCGGCAACCGGATCGGTAACGGCACTAAAGACAACCGGGATTTGACCGCGCGCAGCAGAGACAGCCGCCTGCGCCGAAGGTGTGGCAATCGCAACGATTACATCAGGCTTGTCTCCAACAAACTTACGGGCAATCTGACCTGCCGTTCCGACGTCGCCCTGTGCGCTTTGATATTCCCATTCGAGGTTACCACCAACCTTGTATCCTTGGGCGGCAAGTTCATCCTTTACACCATCACGCGCGGCATCAAGCGCCGGGTGCTCAACAATCGCCGTAACTTTCACCGATACATCAGCAGCGGCGGCGATTTCCCAAGTCAGCGCCATAAACGGCAGTACAAAGAAAAGAGCCGCAACTCGCATCGTCTGAAACCGTGTCGTATCCAACATTAGGTCCTCCCAAAAGTATAACTCTCTCTGAGGGCGTATCGGTCGAACGCCGCGAGAGATTGTAAAAACAATGCCCCCGCGTGGGTACCCCGTCAAGCGTCAGCTAGCGTAAAGTATTGGCTATGGAGAATAACACATCCAGAGATGATGCGCCGAGTTTACGGCAACGCTCGGGCGACCAGCCATGAACTAGATCAGGCGTGTCTGCAGTATCTTTGAAGGGCTGTTCAAGGGTCATTGCGAGGCATCCAAATGCTTCCGCGACCCAGTTCGAGCACATTGTTAGGTTTCCACCGCCCGGCCTCGCCGGTGGATAACCGTAAACCGTCTGGAAGTCAGGGTTGATACGAGCCAGCGTGTTTCGAAAATTTTCGAAGAGCTCGGATTGCTTCTTGCTGAGCGAAGGGATCCCCAATGGGCCAGCAAGGAAATTGTATGGCAACGCCTCATCTCCGTGAACATCAAGACAGAAATCAACTCCCGTCTCGCGCATCTTCTCACGAACCAAGTATACCTCTGGGCTACGGTCCATTGATGGCTCTTGCCACTCGCGATTTAGATTAGCTCCAGCCGCATTCGTCCGCAGATTACCGCGCCAGCTGCCGTCGGGGTTCATGTTAGGTACGATATAGAACACCGCTTTGGAGATCAGCGCGCGGGCAACCGGATCGTTATCATCAGTCAGTTTATGAAGGAACCCCTCAATCCACCACGACGCCATGGTCTCGCCGGGATGCTGGCGGGCAACGATCCAGCACTTGCGCTTTTCGGTGGTGTCCTCGCCGACAACCAGCATATCCAAATCTTGTCTATCGATTGTTTCACCGAGGGTCACAAGGCGGACATTGTTCGAAACCTGAGCGCGCGCCAGCATGTCGGCATGACGTTCAAGTGAATAGGGCGCGAACATCGCATAGTAGACGGAGTCATGGTCTGGTCGGTGATTTATGGTCATCACCTTCCCGTCGTAGTTCGTGTCCACACGAAACCAGTCTTCACGATCATAAGAAGCAACTGCACGGTACTCTTTCCAGCCACTGGGATAGGAAACAGCCCCGGCATTTTCAATCTTGAGCCTGCAATCAGAGTTTCGAGCTCCGGTTAGACGGAAGTAGAACCACTGAAGGAATTCGGCATTGTTGTCCTTCACAATACGCAGACGAATGTCACTCGCTTTGCCCGATTCAAGGCATTCAATATTTCCGCCATCGAAGTTACTGCTAACTTTCATCTTCGCTTCCTAATGAGAATCCTGATCGCGCGATCATCGCACACCAAGAAAGATTGAGTAACCGGCTAGGGTTCAAAAATCACTCCGTCGCCTGTTGCGTATCACGCAAAATCCGTCAAAGATCGCACTGCCGTCGGATACAGACTCTGTTTACAGAGCGGGAACAGGAACGGAAGCGCGAACAATGACAAAATTCGATCCCACTCACCTTGCTCACAACACCCCGGGTGCGGGCGTTCGAGACAATGACTCACATGTCGACATGGTGCGTATGCGGACTTACCGGATGAACCGTGTACAGGCGCAATTGAAGTCACTCGACTACGGCGCTTGTATTCTTTTTGATCCCATCAATATTCGCTACACGACTGGTGCGCGCAATATGATGATCTGGAAGATGCATTCGCTCGGCCGCTATGCCTTCGTACCGGCCGAAGGAAAAGCCGTCGTTTTCGATTCACCGAGTAGCCTGCACCTCAACAACGGCCTTGAAACTGTTGGAGAATCCCGACCATCAAAGGGAATGGGCTACATCTATACTGGTGATGCCCGTGAGGAAAAGACACGAAATTGGGCCAAGGAGATGGCGGAGCTGGTGGAAGAACACTGCGGTGGTAACCGGCGGATAGCCTGCGACCGCATCGATTTTGGAGCAGCAGGCGCGCTCGCAGAACATCAAATCGATCTTTTCGACGGAACTGAACCCATGGAGCTAGCCCGATTGATCAAATCGCCAGATGAGATCGCCTGCATGAACATGGCGATTTCAGTGTGCGAAACCGGCATGGCGAATATGCGTGAAGCCCTCAAACCCGGGATGACCGAGAATGAAGTTTGGTCGATCCTCCATCAGGCAAACATCGCGATGGGAGGTGAGTGGATTGAGACCCGGTGTCTCGCTTCAGGAGGGCGCACCAACCCCTGGCTGCAGGAATGCTCTGATCGTGTGATCCGGGCCGGCGAAATGCTGGCATTCGACACTGATCTCATCGGCCCGCACGGATATATGGCCGACATCTCACGGACATACTATTGCGGCTTCAACAAGCCCTCGGACGAGCAACGACGACTTTACAGTTTGTCTTACGAGCAACTGGAGCACGATATTGCACTCCTAGAGCCAGGCATGAGCTTCCGTGAATATGGCGAGAAGGCATGGCCGATCCCCGGCGAATTCGTTGCCCAGCGCTACGGTTGCGTCGCACATGGTGTCGGTATGTGCGATGAGTACCCTGTGATCGGCTACCCGACGGGGCCAGGAATTGCCAGCGTCACCGGCGAATTCGAGCCAAACATGACGGTCTGCGTCGAAAGCTACGTCGGGGCCGTTGGTGGCGCTGAGGGCGTCAAGCTCGAACAGCAAGTACTGATCACAGAGGAAGGAACGCACGTCCTTTCCACCTTCCCATTTGAGGATACATTGTTGAACTGAGCAAGGTGGCGGTGCATTGATGAATTGGATTGTCCTTTGAGCAAACAAGACTCTGGCCGCGGATCGGCGGTTGTCATCGGTGCGGGAATCGTGGGCATCGCAACCGGCCTCTACCTTCAACGCGACGGCTGGCAAGTCACAATCGTCGACTCCAAAGGCCCCGGAGAGGGCACATCAAGAGGCAACGCCGGGCTGTTCGCAATTGGTCACGTCATTCCCGATGCCATGCCTGGCCTTCCGGCAAAAGTTCCCGCAATGCTATTCGATCGCGAGTCGCCGCTGTCAATTCGCTGGCGCTATCTGCCTCGTCTCTTTCCCTGGCTTGCCAAATGCCTCAGCGCCTGCACCACGGAACGAGCAACACGCAGCACGCAGGCACTGACCGGCCTCCTTGGTGACGCCATGGCTTCCTACGAACCGCTTTTTCAGAGCGCTGGCGCGAGTGGCCTCATTCGGAACAAGGGCGTCCTCTACGTCTACAGGAATTCCAGATCCTTCGCTGCTGCCGGGTTGGAGATTGAGCTCAAACGCGCGCACGGAATTCGCATGGAAATTTTGGACGCGAATGGCATACGCGAGCTTGCACCGGCGTTGGCGCCGGTCCACAGCCACGGCGTGTTCTACCCGGACTATGCCCATACGGTCGATCCATTTGTCCTCTCCCAAACCCTGGGCGCGAGACTGGCGCAAGCTGGTGCCAAGTTCGTCAGGACCAATGCTACCGGCTTTTCATTCGAAGGCGACCTCGTCTCCGGGGTCCAGTCCGCCGACAGTACTCACAAGGCAGATATTGTCGTCGTCGCTGCCGGTGCCTATTCCCGACCACTCGCAGCGGCATTGGGTGCTCGCCTACCACTCGATACGGAACGCGGTTATCACGTCACGTTCGCCGATCCAGGAGTCGCTCTCGACTTCCCGATATTGGTAGCGGACGAGCACTTTCTCATGACACCGATGGCACCGGGCCTTCGAAGCGGCGGGCTCGTCGAGTTTGCAGGATTGGAGGCGCCACCGAACCCGGCGCTTCACGCCATGCTCGCCCGCCAAACCAAACGGATTCTACCTAGTTTAAATACTGAGAATACGTCCAACTGGATGGGCTATCGGCCGGCCATGCCGGATTCGCTTCCGGTTATTGGTCGCACACCTAAACATCGCAATGCTTTCCTTGCATTCGGCCATGGGCATATCGGCTTGACCTCCGCCGCAGCGACGGGGCATGCGATTGCCGATCTGGCCGTTGACCGATCACCACAATTCGACCTAAGTCCGTTTCGTGCGGATCGGTTCTGAAATGAACCCTAGTGGCCGGCGGGTTGCCGCTGACATTGGCGGCACTTTCACAGATATCGCCTTTCTGACTGACGACGGGCGACTTATGACGCGAAAGGTCTCGTCGACCCCTGAGGACTATGCCAACGCTGTTGTTGACGGCATCACGGGCCTCATCGACGAATCCCCGGACCAACTAGCCAATGTCGCAGACGTACTACACGGCTCGACGATAGCAACCAACGCGATTATTGAGCGCAAGGGTGCGCGAACGGCATTACTCACGACAAAGGGCTTCCGTGACGTCCTGGAGTTAAGACGCATACGCGTTCCCACGCTTTACGACCCCATGTACGTAAAGCCAACACCCCTTGTACCACGCAACCTACGCTTCGAGATCAACGAACGAGTGGACGCTAACGGCAACGTAATAACACTACTCGATCCATCGGAGATTGACCGACTTATCCCGCGAATTGAGGCATCGGAGGTCGAAGCAATAGCGGTTTGCTTTCTTCACTCCTATGCCAATCCAGCACATGAAAGACTCGTTGGAAACATCCTACAAAAAGCGTTTCCGGCAATATTTGTCTCATTGTCAGTCGATGTTCTCCCCCAGATACGCGAATACGAACGAACCAGCACAACCGTCGTAAACAGCTACGTAGGGCCACCGGTCAAACGATACCTGACGGAAATGGCAAATCGCCTCCATAGCGCTGGCACAACGGGCCGGCTCATGGTCATGCAGTCCAGTGGCGGTGTGATCGACGCGAAGACGGCGATGGATACACCGGCACAGATTATTGAATGTGGTCCCGCAGCGGGCGTTGTTGGCGCCATGCGAGCTGGTGCCGAGGCAGGGTACGAAAACCTCATCACGTTCGATATGGGAGGAACAACGGCGAAGGCCTCATTGATCGAAAATGGCCGCCTCACGAGATCGGACGAGTATGAAGTCGGCGGATCAATGTCGTCCGGCAGCTCACTCGTCTCAGGCGGTGGCTATGCACTCAAGCTACCGGTTATCGATATTGCTGAGGTCGGCGCGGGCGGTGGAAGTATTGTGTGGCTTGATGCAGCTGGAGCAATCAAGGTTGGACCGCAAAGCGCTGGAGCCTCTCCAGGGCCCGCCTGCTACGGCGCAGGCAGCGAACCCACGGTAACCGATGCAAACGTCATACTTGGGTTTCTTAACCCCCTTGCATTGGCTGATGGCGCCTTGCCAATACAAATGGCTCTCTCGTATGCTTCAATTGATAAAAGAATTGCGCAACCTCTTGGACGTTCCGTTATTGAAGCCGCATACGGCATCCACATGGTGGCGAACGCTAACATGACGCGCGCCGTAAAGGCTGTCACGACCTACCGCGGCCGCGATCCACGCGATTTCACGCTCTTCGCTTTCGGTGGAAACGGTGGCGTCCACGCCGCAGACCTTGCGAGAGAGTTGCGTATCGGCCGTGTCATTGTCCCGCCAGCCGCGGGCGTCTTCAGCGCCGTTGGCCTACTCAAGGCCGATATGCAAACTGGATTAACGCGCGCCTTCATGTATCCCCTGGCAGATATGCCATTCGATCTTGCGGAGGAGATATTTGCAGAACTTGAAACGCGCGTCAGCACTAGGCTCGGACAAAATCAAGGGACGGCGAAGCTCCAAAGGTTCGCGGATGTCAGATATGCTGGTCAGGCCTTCGAACTAACCGTTGAACTTTCCGCTGGGCATATTAACAAAGCGACAACCCTCGATATCAGCCGTCGCTTCGATGAAGAGCATAAGCGCCGATACGGTCATGTATTTTCTGGGGATTACCCGCTGGAAACAGTCAATCTTGGTGTTACGGGCAGCATTGCCACCCTACCGATGGCAGCGACCTATTTATCGGCAACCAACAACGACGGTCACCACCGTGAAGTTTTTTTCGGCCCTAAGTTCGGTACGTCAACGACATCCATAATTCAACGCAGTGCATTAACTGAGAATCCGCTTAGTGGCCCTCTTATTGTTGAAGAGTATGAGGGCACCACAATTGTTCCACCCGATTGCCGCGCAAGGGTCGATGCAATGGGCAATATTATTATCGATTTGGGGACAACCCAATGACTGCCGCCCCTCAGACAGACGTCGAGCTGGATCCATTTCTGCTTGAGATCATTCGCAGCGGATTCGATGCAATTGCTGACGACATGGCGCTGACGCTTATGCGCACGTCCTATTCGGGCATTATCCGTGATTCGATGGATTTCTCGACGGCAGTCTGCGATGCGATAGGCCAGACTTGGGCACAGGGTCTAACCACGCCAATGCATCTCGGTAGCTTCTACGACGCCATGCAAACTCTTACAGCTCAGTACGAAGACGACATCCATGAAGGCGATATATTCATTGCCAATGATCCCTACTTGGCAGCTGGACAACACCTTCCGGATATCTACATCATCCAACCGGTATTCGTAGAGGCGCAAGTCGCCGCATGGGCAACGACCGTGGCCCATCATTCCGACGTCGGTGGCATCGTCGCCGGCAGCAATGCGATCGGTGCAACGGAAATCCATCAGGAAGGTCTGCGACTACCGTTTCTGAAGTTCGTCGAGCGCGGCACGCCGGTGCAGCCGGTGTGGGACATCATTGCGGCCAACGTCCGCACGCCTGACAAAGTTATTGGTGATCTACAGGCGCAAATGGCTGCCTGTGCGACAGCGGAACGCGAACTAAAGCTCTTGTTTGAGCGCTATGGTGCGGACACGGTCAGTAAATATGGCGCTGGCCTGCAAGACTACGCGGAACGTTTGGCACGCACTGAACTCAGCAAGATACCGGACGGTACATATCGCTTCGTGGACCACATCGATGGTATCGGCGAGAATCCCATTGCCATCGTCTTGCAGGCAGCGGTGACCGTTGCTGGTGATGGCGTCACCGTTGATTGGACAGGCTCATCGCCACAGGTGGAAGGCGGCATCAATTCCCCTCTACCCTTCACAAAGGCCTGCGCCTTTACTGCGCTGCGGTCGATCTTTCGCGTTGATGTCCCAAACTGCCACGGCTACACCCGTGCGATAGAGATCGTCGCGCCGATCGGCAGTATTACAAACCCTCGATCGCCTGGCCCGTGCGGAGCGCGCGGCATAACCGGTTACCGGATGATCGATTGCCTGTTTGGCGCTCTCGCGGAGGCAGTACCGGAACGGGTAACCGCGGACGGCAGCGGCGGATCGACGCTGCCGACAATTTCTGGATTTTGGAATGACAAACCCTTCGTCTTTTGCGAGACGTTCATGGGCACCTGGGGTGGAGCGGCGAGCCACGACGGACAGGAAGGCGTGCCGCATATGGGGGCCAACCAATCGAATGTGCCGGTTGAGATGATTGAGGCGGAGTATCCACTGCGAATCGAACAATATGGTTTTGTTGCAAACACCGGTGGATCCGGGCGATTTCGTGGCGGCCTATCCCTGATCCGCGAGTATCGCGTACTCAGCGAACATGCGACCCTAAACGTGCGCTCCGATAAACGGGCCTATCCACCACACGGATTGTTTGGCGGAAAAGAAGGCGCTCCCTCAACAAATATCCTGAATCCTGACGGCGAAAATCGTCTCTTGCCCGTCCTCCTTTCAACGCCAATTGCGATGAAAGAAAATGATGTCTTTCGACACATCATGGCAGGCGGTGGTGGATATGGAAATCCCTTAGAGCGAGCACCTGAACAAGTGCTAGCCGACGTGATCGCTGAAAAAGAGACATCTTCACATGCGGCTGAAGCCTATGGTGTTGTCATCACGACAACTAACTCCCCGGCAGTCGACGAAGACGCAACGCGCATTCTCCGAGATCAAATGCGTGCTGCAACTGCCGATTAAACGCTGATCGCTATGGCCTCGCCATCACGCCCGGCAGACTCAGTGATCGCCTCCAACACGGCGATTCCGTGAACGACGTCATCAAGCGGAACCGGATAACTAGATTTTCCGGCCACAGCGTCTGCGAAGGCTTCGAGCTCGGCTCGCTCCATGTCGATGGGCTCGAACGAACGAGCCTCGACATCCGCGCCGACAAAGCACACATCCAATAATTCGTGGTCCCGCATATGCACCCAGCCTTTCGTGCCGAGCACGTAGAGGCTCCAATTGCGCGCGGTTGTGGTCATTGTGCCGAGATATCCCGAAATGCCACTCGTAAACCGCAACAGCATCGATGTCGTATCATCCATCGGCACTTTCAGAACCTGACGCAGGCTTACCGCCTGGACACGTGCAAGATGACCACACAGGTACATGAGCGTATCAAGCATATGAATGCCGCCTGCCGTCATACCGCCGGCCGGGCTCTCCGTATCGTTGGCACGCCAATCTTGCTCGGGATAGTCAAACCCATATCGGTTTGAGAAATTTCCCTCAACGTGGAGGATGGTGCCAAGCGAGCCATCATCCACCATCGATTTTAGAGACAATACAGCCGGCAAAAACCGCCTGTTGTGGCCAAGTGCCAAGACGACGCCCACCTTTTCACACGCTTGCCGAACTCTCTTGGCGCCGACTGTCGTTAACGCAAGCGGCTTTTCGACAAAAACATGCTTGTCCGCCATCGCAGCCTGAATGACCTGCGCTTCATGGAGACCATGTGGAGTCGCCAATGCCACCGCATCGATTTCTGGATCGGCCAGCATAGCAGCGTAATCGTCGGTTAGCGCCAAACCCTGTGTCGCCGCATAGTCAGTGGATTTCGCCATGCTGCGCACAACACCGGTTGTAAATCGGATCTTGTTCCCCTTTGGCATACCCTCGGCCTGCACCGCGTTGACGAGTTCTTGCCCCCACCAACCAAGGCCAACTATGGCTGTATTCAGCACGGCATCCCCCTAAGGCAAAATTTGCGACACAGATTGAATTATCTCTACCGGACCGAGCGGCGATCTACAAACTTCACGGCAAACAATCTATCCTACATCGGCAATTCTATAAAACTTCATTGGAACGAGGCGGATAAATGGCGCGGAAAACTGATCTCAACATCCTCTGCTGGGAGGGATATGAGGACCCCGAACTGCTCAACACTTTTACCGAAGGGCGCGGCATAACAGCTCGGGGAGACTCTTTTCTTTCTGACGCGGTGGCCGTCGACCGTATCCTTTCCGACGAACGGCAGGACTGGGATATTCTCAATGTGAACAATCCATTTGTCCGCGAGGTTCTCTACCCCAACGGCGCGATCCGGCCGATCGACAAAACACGCTTCGAGCCCTATTTCGAGCGCATGTTGCCGCAATTCTCGCATATCTACCAATGGGCCTATAGCCGAGACGGCGATGAACTGCTCGGCGTTTGTCAGCGCTTCGGACCCTTTAACCTCGTCGTCAACACGGACAGAATGGCGGCGGCGACTGCCGAACAACATGGTTTCGCACTACCGGAAGACGCCTCGCTCAACAAACGTTACGGTATTCTCTCTTACGATGATTTTAACGTGATGCATATCTGCATTGGCGCCGGTCTAAACCCCTTCGAGCCACAGGATACCGATGCTCTCAGCCGCTTTGGCGATATGGCCCGTCGCTGGTTCAAGGGTGCCTCAATCGTCACAGGCGACCACCTCGTGCTCAATGATGCACTGGTGCGCGGTGACATAGACTTCTATCTCTCCGGCGGCGTCTACACCGCCTCACCGGCCCGCCTTGCGGGACATAGAAACATTCGTGCAGTCACACCAGAGAGCGGACCCATTGGCGGCAAAGGTGGCGTTGTCTTCATGGAAATCACGTCCATCATCGATAACTTGGCTGCTTCGCCCGACGCAGAGGATTTTCTTGAGTATCTTGTGAGCCCGGAAGTCGCGACGCGGATGGCGTTTGCTGAGGGAACATGCAATCCCGTGACACAGATGGGCGATCCAAAGGTCTTTGCTGCGTTCTCCGCTACGCAGCTTGATGCGATCCAATGGGAAACACTGGAAGAAGATGTTGGGCGGTCAGCGGAATACGCAATCATCCCAAGCTATGCGGCGCTCTTACCTATGTTGAAAGCAGCAAAGCAAGAGGGCGGGTGGCGCTAGTAATTTGCGCCAACCGCTCTGAAGCATCCAATTATTGGATATAACGGCTATGCAACGTTATTTGCGATCCAGTTTTGAAAGTAATCCACGTTTGTTTCCCATTTTGGCCAGAACTGGACGCTGCTATCCGCCACCGGCGAATACCTGGCCGCCTGCTGTAGCTGCATGCAAGTGAGATCTTGGCTCCGGATATCCGTACGATCCTCGAATTTTCTTGTCTTCCCAAGAAATAAATCCGCAACCGTCTCGCGACCCGTTTCGAACTCAGGGCCCTAAGCGGCTTCCGGTGCGAAGAAGAAGGCCATGGTCGCCCGTGTCCTGCCCGGTGCAATCGGTGTGTAGATAACCGGCGCATACGCCCGTCCGCTCAGCGTCATGGTTGTACTCGGCATCATGACACACGTTCCACCACCCGTCGATTCCTTGTTCCCATTCCGTCCAGATAAAGTCGGGAGAACAATCTTCCTAATTTCGCGCGGTGGGCGGTTCTTAGTTGCCGTTAGGGTGTGCGTATTATCTTCAGCCAGCATCTGCGTATAGATCTCACCGGTCTCGAGATTTATCTCATCCGACATCTTCTCGAAGATGCCGTCATGCACCCAGACGTGATGGTAGACTTCCCAGTTCTCCGGAACCAACTTCCAGTTGGCATCATACTCCCAGGTCACCCGATGGCCGATCTTCATGGCATCGAAGTCATACTCGCCAAATTGACGAATACAACGCCGCCGTAAACGCCGCATCGGACTGGAACCAACCCATTCTCTTCCTTGCCGACGCTGAAGTTCTTGGAATTCGGCGTGCCGTCAAAATATGGCGTTGCGCGGAGGTTACCCTCCAAATCCCAAGCCCAAGCATGATAAGAACAGCTTAAATTGGATAGCCCCTTTTCGGGTTTTAGCAGAACGATTGTCGCGCGATGCCGGCAGACATTATGAAACGCCCTGACGACCCCCTTCTTGTCACGCACAATGATCAGTGGACGCCCCGTTACCGTTACCGGGATCGCATCTCCTGCACTCGCGATGTCTTCAGCGAAAGCGACGCCCATCCAGGTGCGCGGGGACAGGCGTTCCTGCTCCAGATCAAAGAACTCTTGGCTCGTGTATGCGGCAGCCGGTAGACCTTTAGCGGTCTCAATCGGCTTTTGAAGATTTGTAATCGCATCTTTGCCCAAGATTTCGTCAAAACTCTTTGTCACCTTCATTCCCCTTACAAAAAGATCATCCGGCACAGTACGAAGCGCATTTTTCCGCTGCATTGATATAGATCAAGTTTTGATTGATTTCGCACGCCGGGCGAACTCGGGGGTTAAAATTTAGAAGTAACAGTGACTATCGCGCCCCTTCTTAACGTTTATCGTTGAGGCGCTTCTGAGCTGAAGCAACCGTGTCTGCAATCTCAGCCGGTTCTTCAAATTTCACGTGCTGTCCATCCATATTCGCATCAGACATGACGCAACGAATCGTCTTAAGCAAATTCTCGTCGTCGACAATCGATGAAGAATAACCGAGCTCTTCTAATCTGCGAGCAATTGTGTATGGCGGAGACCAGCCCGGTGTCATACGCCAACTAGGCGTAATACCTATTACCTCCGGCGGAAGATCGCATGGTCGTCCACCCTGTTCAAAGCCTCGATCAATGTATTTATAAGCCCTCGAACCCACGACAGGTTGATTAGGCTCGATCTCATCTCGGGTGTGGATTTTCCACATGCGCTCGGCCGTGCTCATCAATTTGGAAAGGTTATAGGCATCCTCAAGGTGTAGATTTCCCGCACGCATCAGATTCGTGATCAGCATCAGTGAAGATCCGTGGCCGATTTGAGCCGCATGTGGCGTAAAGGCCGCCCAAGTTCCATCGGCGCCGCCGAGAATTGCGTCGATAAGCGTAGCGTCTTCAAGGCCGTTTCCGGCATGTGGATGGACAAGAATTTTGCGTGGGGACGGCACGTATCGACGTAGAAACTTGACTATCTCAAAGGTCTGGAAATGGAAATGGGTGCCACGGGTGTCCTCGAAAAGGAGGCCATCAATTGGCATCGCCTCAAAGAGCTTCAAGGCGCGCAGCAAGAAGTCTTCATCTTCGTCAAGCACATTGAAGAAATCAGCGATGTTTACGTAGATACGTCCTCGACTCGCAGATTTCTCCGGTAATTTCTCACGCATGAAAAGTATGCTTCGCTCAATATCGCGAAGCGTTTGCTCGGGCGAGCGCCCAATCTCTACAAGGTAACTCGGGTTTAGAAACAGATCAAAGGTTACATTGGGTATTCCAGTTTCAAAAATAATGCTCATACTATTGTTCGGTGTGATCGGCTTGCCATCTTCGGTGTCGCTTACTTCTGAAACAAATGAGAACATGCCATCCATATTGACCTTCTCACTCGCGAGATATCTTACGAACTGAACATCAGTGTTCGGAAAATCGAAGAAGTTCGAAACCATAAGGTCAGGAAAACCGAACTCGCGTACCAGTTTGAACAGCGCCTTCTTGTCCTCCAGCGTGTGGCCATAACTGGCTGGCAGTGCACACTCGCGGCAGGACAAATCCAGAATTGATGGCACAACGTTGCGAAGAAGTTCAAACCGATCTTCAATTAGCAACTTGGCTGTGCTCAACGCATTTCGATCTACGTCCGTTAGTTCGATTGAATCTGACACCGTCATTTGCCCATCCCCATACAGCGAAGCGCACCTTCTGTTAGGTGCCAAACTCTTTCAAAACCGGCACACCGCCGCTCGAATAATGTTACATAGCTTCGAAATCGTATCACGACACAGGAGATAGAGAAATACAGCCGATGGAGTCGTTGTTGCACCTCGGTTCACATGTTAGAGAAGCGGCACAACATGAGCTAATTTGGAGACGAATAATGGTCCGAAGATCAGCGTACCTTGGTGTGCCGTGGGAAAAAACAGGTGGTTATGCTAGGGCGGTTCGCGTCGGCAATATAGTCGATGTGGGCATGACGACAGCGGCTGCACCAGACGGCACTATCCTCTTCCCCGGCGATGTCTACATGCAGACAAAAGAAGCCCTCCGCATCATCGGCGTTGCGTTGGTCGAGGTTGGTGCGTCGTTCGAAGATGTCTTTAGAACTCGTATGTATTTGGAGGATATGTCGCGCTGGGAAGAAGCCGCACGCGCCCACGAAGAAATCTTCAGAGACATTCGCCCAACAACGGGTTGGGTTGGGATGGGTAGCTTTTTTACCGCAGAAATTTCAGCGGAAGTAGACGCCATGGCTTATATCGAAGATGGAAAATAACAAGAGATTTAACATCCGACGGCGACAGCAGACTGTCGAATTGCCTTCAGGGCGTCGATTAATATGATGATATTGTATTCATCCACCATATCGGCGCCTGCGGCAAAAATCGCTATCGTTATTGCGGCAAAGGGTATCGAGGTCGAACGACGCGACCCGTCAGATGGCACCGGCTCAGACGAATATCAAAAACTTGTCCCAAGTGGTGCCGCTCCAGCGCTCGTTGACGGTAAATTCATCCTCAATGAGTCTGAAGTTATCGTCGAATACTTGGAAGAGGCCTACCCAAAACCGACACTTTTGCCAGGCGACGCAAAGGCGCGTGCGCAAATCCGGTACTATGCGCGATTTCACGATCTTTACGTTGAGCCACCGGTGCGCGCTCTGCTTCGACAGATGGATCCTCGAATTCAGGACATGGATGTAATCTTGCCGGCCGCGGAACATCTGCACCAATGCCTTTCGGAATTGGATACGCTCAGTAAACCACAGCCCTACCTTGCATCGGGCTCCTTAAGCCTTGCAGATTGCGGCTTTCCAATCACGCTTATGCAGGCCGATATCATGCTTGACGCCATGGGAATGAAGCCAAAACAGACGCGAAAAATAGCGAAATGGCGGGACACACTGGAAGCACATCCTGCAGTCGAAAGCGTCATGAAAATTTGGCAACCAGCTACAATCGCCTGGCTTGAAAAAATACTTAATATGGCTGGTTGAACCGCAAAGCGGTAATTACAACAGATTTTCTCGCGGAAGATCCGTTGCTAAACTGAAGAGATAGTCACCACATTCGCTGACAGCGGGAACCCGCCTAGTCAACACGGTTCCATTAGCGCCAAATTCAACTTCCACCGCGTTCGCGTCCGGATTATCACGGGGGTGCAAGCAACCAGCCTTCTGGCCAGCAACGACCTCATCACCCAACTCGCAATACGGTTCAAATAAGCCACTTACCGGCGCATGAACGTGATAATTCGGGCCGGGCATTTGAACAAAACGCGTCGCTGCAGGCTTAATTCCGGAGCCACCAGCGTCGAGGACACCCAAATGATGTAACACTTGATTGACGCCTCGTCGGCCAATTTCCAGCGCGTCAAGATTTACCGAACCACAACCGCCGAGTTCGGTGGCCAACATGGGAACACCCTGTACATCAGCAGTTGCGAGCAATGAGCTAAGCCCCGGACCACCAGGAACGACGACAGTTAGCGGTGCGCCAAATGCCTCGGTGATGGCAAGTTTGCGTGCTTTCAATGATTCATCCCCAGCATTGCGCAAGAAAGCACAGGGAATGTATTCAGAAGCAAAGCCGCCAGAATGGAGATCCAGTCCTGCATCACACATTGGCAAGATCTTATCATTGACGTAGTTCGCAATCGCCGGCGTCGGCGTGCCGGTTGGATCCCCTGGAAAGACGCGGTTCATATTGCCATCGTCCAACGGTGAGACCCGGGTAAATGCAAGAACAGCTGGATAGTTCAGTGCCGGCATGATGATAAGGCGACCATTCAAACTCGCCGGGTCAACCTCCCGCATCAAATGCTGCAAAATGACTTGGCCTTCATACTCGTCACCATGTGTCCCTGCTGTCAGCAGGACTGTTGGCCCGCTGCCGCCAGCGACAACAGCAATCGGGACGGGGATCATCCCATATGCATGGCGATTATCGGAATAAAGAAGGCGAAGGAACGATATCTGCCGCCCCTTCTTATCGAAGTCAACATCACAGGATATGCTCGACGGTGTCGCGCTCATCCTTGCCTACTCTTTGCCATTTGTTGTTGTGATATCAGAACCCCGAAAGCTAGCGCCCCCGAGACTCCGCCATCTTCGATTCCAGCCTGGAAAACACACGTGCCAATCCCCAGCAGATGAAGAAGTAAATGACAGCTGCCGTAATCCAGACCTCAAACACGCGCGTCGTCGACACAGCCACCTCTACAGACAGGAATGTGAGTTCCTGAATTGAGATAAGCGAGACGATCGACGAATCTTTAATGGTCTGAATAAATTGATTACAGAGCGGCGGCACAATCTTTTGGATCGCCTGCGGAATGATTATATAGCGCAGCAGCTTGAATCTGGACAAACCAAGGCTTGAACCGGCCTCCCACTGCCCTCTGCCAACTGACTGAATGCCCGCACGAACAATTTCAGTAACGTATGCTCCTTCAAACAGAGCCAAAACCATGACACCTGATAAGAAGTTAGCAAACAGGTTTGCCGGACCAAACAATCGCTCAACGATCCAAATCGACGTCGGTCCCGCGTGATGGACAAAATCTTCAGCCCCAATAAGCGGCATGATTTGATCGCTGAGGAAGAAGTAGAAGATAAAGATAAACACCAGTGGCGGCATATTGCGGACGAACTCCACATATGCCCGACCAAGGAGTCGCAGAAACAAACTCGGGCTAACCCGAAACAATCCAAACGTAACACCCAGGACACTGGCGCACAGGATTGACCAAATTGCGAGCCGGATGGTGATGAAAAATCCCTGTACAATCAGATTTGATACCCACTGGCCCTCATCGGCATCCCATCGAAAGATATAAATTGGAATGGTGTTCCAGTCCCAATTGTAATGAAGGACTGTGTTGACCTGATTGTAGAAGTACCAAACTCCAGCAGCGACAGCGCCTATGACAACAAAGTCAAGCCAATGGACCTGCATCTTGCCATCTTGCCGCTGCGGCTGAAATATTTCTGCGTATGACATATCAATTTTCCTGAATGATCAAAAACGGTGGCTTTACCAACTCCGTTTTCGCAATCGGTATTCCATGTAATTGACCACCGACGAAAGCGTAATGGTCATTGAGAGATAGATTGCCGCGATCGTGAACCAGATTTCAAAGCTGAGGAACGTGTCCGCGATAATATTGCGGCCCTCGGTCGTCAGATCGAAGATCGCGATTACACTGACAATCGAGGAATGCTTAATCAAGTTCACGAAAAGGCCTGTCAACGGCGGCAACATAATCGGTATCGCCTGTGGCAAGACGACATAGCGATATGTATCACGCTGTGTCAGTCCAATGCTTGCTGCCGCCTCCCACTGCCCACGCTCAACGGACTCAATACCAGACCTGATAATCTCGGCAGCGAAAGAACCTTCATAGAGCGCCAATGCGATAATTCCCGTCCACAAACGGTCAATACCGATAATTGGCGAAATAACAAAATACATCAGGTAAATCTGGACCAAAAGAGGTGTATTTCGAATACCCTCGAGATACACCATCGCCAAGACTCGGCCCGCCATCGAATTCGACATTTTAAAGAGGGCTGTAAGCAGCCCAACAGCAACCGAAATAAGCACCGCCCAAGCAGCAATTTCCAGAGTCACTAGAACTCCGTGAACAAATTCACCCCAGACCAATTCGCCATCGACGTAGCGCCAGAAATATTTAGGGACGCGATACCATTGCCAGTTATAGCCCATAGATGCTGCGCCTCGGAGGGTCGCCCACAACATAGCACCGCCTAAAACGACGACCATCATTATGTCAAGCAACGGGGATTTTTGCCCTTTACGACCCAGTACAAACTTACGAAATACGCTAATTTCTGAGTGCGGATTAACTCCGGCGGGAGCTACCATGTTTCAGCCTCTTAACCTGCTTAAGCGAAATTGTTGAAAGGATGTTAATCATCTCTTGGTGTTTGTCCAGCGTGTCCTATATGAATTTTGGAAATGACGCAACGTGGATTCAATGGAATTTGCAGATTCGAGAGCGATAAGTCATCGTCACGCAATAACTGGAAGAACCTACACGTGCCACGCCATCCAAACTTCACTCACTTACCTTTTTATGCGAACTCATTGAGTTATCAGGACCTTTACAAAGTATCTAAAAATATTCCTCTCGGCCCAATTCTCCATCACAACTGGATCAAATGCCTTTCGTCGGTTGAAAGGTGTTCAACCGACGATAACAACATTGTGTTAAATCAATGCCTACCTCCGCAGTTGGCCCCTCACATAGGCGCCTATGTAAGTCCATCGAAAGTCATCGGTTTTTCAACGTCGGCTACGCCAGTAATTTTCTTACGCGCTTTTCAATTTCGGCTTCTCTCTCACCTTGAGCCAACGGTAGCGTATCGACGACAATCTTGCCAACTTTCTTGCCCAGTGCTTCCTGCGCCTTATGATCGTCAACGTTCGATTTGCCAACTTTGATGATTACGTCACCGGACATCGTCGGGATTAGTCCATCGGCATTTTTCACCGGTGCCGGCGGCTCAATGCCTTTCTTGAGATCGCGAATTCCACGCTTGAGCATCACCCGCAGCATGGCAACGCCCGTATCCGACCACCCCAAATGCTCGAGCTTATGGACAGTAATTGGGCCCTGACCGACCTGTGCTTCAAAGTCGCTCGGCTCACGCTGCCCCTCTTCGTAAGATCGTTCGCCCTCAGTTTGGCCGACAAAATCAACCGAGTTCAGTCCAACTTTTGTCTTATCGCCCTTACCGCCCAAATCGAGTTTATCGCTGTAATGGCGCCATGCGATCAGCTTGCAATGTGTGTTGTCGACCGGCACAACCCATTTGGTGATCCCGGCACGCGGAAAGAATTTCTCGCGGTCGGCATCCTGATAAACGTCTGGCGGTTGCGCAAAATTTGGCACCCACGACTCGGCTGTCCTAGTCCAAATGTATTCGTTCCAGCGTCGTGTATTTGTCAAATAAATTCCTGTCCGTTCCTTCATCCGGTGCCACTCGAGAATTCCCTTGGCTCCCCATGCTGGATTGAACTGCGCACGCGTCACCCGCGTGTGCAGGAAGACGCTGTGGATGGGATCCATCGGGTTTTCGGTAACCTGCAGCCAGTTGCACGGCATATCTAAGGCGTACGGCACCATCTCGTCGCCCGGCAAGTCCATCGTATCGTAGATCGGAAATTCCGGTTTCTTCTCGGGCGGGCCCATATAGGCAAAGACGAGTCCTTTGTATTCGAGCGCCGGATAAGCGCCGTGGGACAGCGTATGCCGGATCGGACTGTCGTCAGGTTCGCCTGGTGTCTCAAGGATCGTACCGTCCACGTCGAACAGCCAGCCATGATAGCAGCAGCGGATGCCGTGCTCGGCGACCACACCATACTCCAAGGATGTGCGGCGATGGCTGCACTGCCTGTGCAGCAGTCCGACATCGCCGGAGTGATCTCGGAATACAACCAGATCCTCCCCCATAATGCGAACCGCCATCGGCAAGTCGGTCAATTGCTTCGACATACAGATCGGCTGCCAGTACCGGCGGAGATATTCGCCGCATGGCGTACCCGGATCAGTGTGGGTCAACTCAGCGTCTTCCGTTGCTACACCTGATCGGAAATACCCATTGTAGGGTGTGTTCATCACATCCGTTTTTACATCCATCGTGGACAGCCCCATTTTAGACAACTCTTGATCAAGCTCCATAATCTGTTGTCGCGGTCAACGGGTCAAGTGTGGGCACGCAGACGCAAAAAAGAGGCGCACGATGAATTGCCGTGCGCCTCTTAAAATTTTTCCAGCCGGAAGTAACTACCGGTGGAACCAGACTAATGAATAAGAATTTGGCTCAAGAAGAGTTTCGTGCGGTCATTAGTTGGATTCGAAAAGAAGACGTCTGGTGTTGCTTTTTCGACGATCTCGGCCTGATCCATAAAGACCATGGTATCCGCTACCGTTTTTGCAAATCCCATTTCATGCGTCACAACAATCATCGTCATGCCGCTTTGCGCCAGTTCAACCATCACATCGAGCACTTCTTTGATCATCTCTGGATCAAGGGCCGATGTCGGCTCGTCGAACAGCATGATCTTTGGTTCCATGCACAAGGAACGCGCGATCGCGACACGTTGTTGCTGCCCACCTGAGAGCTGGGTCGGATACTTACCAGCCTGTTCCGGAATATGGACCCGCTCAAGGTATCGCATTGCCAGTTCATTAGCGTCCTTCTTTGCCATACCGCGGGCACGCACTGGAGCAAGCATTAAGTTCTCCAGGACCGTCAAATGCGGAAACAAATTGAAATTCTGGAACACGATGCCAACTTCGCGGCGAACCGCGGTGACGTTCTTCATGTCCTCGGTCAACTCAATTCCATCAACACGAATCATTCCTTGCTGATGTACTTCAAGTCGATTGATGCAACGAATCATCGTAGATTTTCCCGAACCCGAGGGACCACAAACAACCATACGTTCACCAGGTTGGACCTTAAGATTGATATCCCGAAGTGCCTGGAAGTCGCCGAACCACTTTCCGACGCCTTCTAACTCGATAATTGGTTCCGCGTTTTCGTCTACCGACATTTGTTCAATCTCCCGAAATTAACCAACAACATAGCAAAGCTTCGCTTAACAGCGAACCGACCTGACTATGTCCTATTCCTATAAAATGAAACACGCAAATCGTGCCCCTAAAACGAGGCGCGGAGTATACCCACTCTCAACATGAATGATACCCCGAATTTATGCCATAGGGAGTTGATACACAGAACTCCCAGAAATGTGATGAACTGGCAAACAACTGGTGATTGTCGCCAAGGTTGGTATTGAAGTGTAAGCCGCAAGGCCCTAAACGACAACTTACAAATAAATAGGGGGAGAAACTTGTGCGTTTAATTTCATACCGCCAAAACGAAGAATCTGGTGTCGGCGTAATGGTCGATGATGAAGGTTTCATTCCCCTTGCAAACGCGCGACCTGACTTGCCACGGACCCTTCGTGGATTGTTGGAACTGGGCCCAGACGGCCTCAAGGCAGCCAAACTAGCTGTCGCAGGAAAGGACAGCGACCATCGGATCAATGACGTAGTGCTCGATCCGCTCATTCCAGAGCCACCAGCCATCTGGTGCGTCGGCCTGAATTATGTATCGCACCGTGAGGAAACCGAATCGCCGGTGACCAAACAGCCGACGATGTTTCTCCGAATTGCAGCAAGTCAGGTTGGGCACCTACAACCAATGGTCCGCCCTAAGGCGTCAAATGAATTCGATTATGAAGGTGAACTTGCTGTCATCATTGGCACAGGGGGACGACATATTACTGAATTCGATGCCTTGAAGCACATCGCCGGATACGCTTGTTACAACGACGGAACACTTCGCGATTGGCAGCGCCATACGTCTCAATTTAGCCCAGGCAAGAATTTTGTCGCTACTGGAGGTTTTGGACCTTGGCTGGTGACCGCCGATGAATTTGGCGATCCATACAGCCAGACCATGACGACACGGCTGAATGGAGAAGTAATGCAGAACGCCTCCATTGATCTGATGTTGTTCAGGATCGAAAAATTGATCGCCTACATCTCAACCATGTACCCGCTAAACCCTGGCGACGTAATCAGTACAGGTACGGCTGGCGGGGTTGGTTTCCGGCGAGACCCACCAGTTTTTCTCAAGGCCGGAGACACTGTAAGCGTGGAAATAACGGGCATCGGTACTTTGATAAATCCAATTATCGATGAAGCTTGAAGCCGTCGTTCAGCAAGCTCAACTCTTTGCGCGACGTTCCGCCATCGCAGAAGCGAAATGGATAGCCTCTACCATGCTCTGCGCGCTGGCTTCGCCGCGACCGGCGATATCGAACGCGGTTCCGTGATCGACCGAGGTGCGGATAATGGGCAAACCCAAAGTCACGTTGACGCCGCTCAAATTCGTCCATTTCCCAGTTTTCGAATCGACTGAGAAACCGAGCAATTTGACGGGTATGTGACCTTGATCGTGATACATGGCGACAACGGCATCAAAGTCGCCGGCGACTGCCTTAACGAAAATTGTATCACCGGGCAGCGGTCCTTCAATTTGCACCCCCCGCGCTTGGAAGCTCTCGATCACCGGCCTCAAGACTTCGCGATCTTCTGAGCCGAACATACCGCCTTCACCGGCATGAGGGTTAAGGCCACAAACCCCTATTCGCGGATCAGAGATCCCAAGATCGCGAAGCGCATCGATTGTTAACCCGACAACGCGAATCACACGTTCCGATGTAACGCGCGACGGAACCTCGGAGAGCGGCGTATGCGTCGAGATATGGGTTACTCGAAGCTTGTCATGGGCCAACATCATGCAACTATCGGTGCTGCCTGTGAGTTCGGCCAAGAGTTCGGTATGACCGGCATAAGCATAGCCCGCGGCGTTGAGCGCCTCCTTGTTGATCGGTGCGGTCACAATCGCGTCGACATCTCCTGCAAGCGTAAGCGCGACAGCCCGGTCGATCGCCATGTAGGCTAACCGGCCCGCTTCGGCGCTGACGACGCCCAGCGAAAAATCCGCTTGTGCTTTGGCTGCTTCCTCAAAAGGCAAGCAGGGCCAACCGCCTCCCCGCTCTACCGGCCCAAACGTGACATCAAGATCATATAACTTCGCTGCCCGTTCGAAGCAGCTCCGCGTGCCCACTGCTATCAGATCCATATTTCCAGCGGCGACCGACGGGCCAAGTTCCTGCACTGCCTTAAGAAGCACTTCGGGTCCGACGCCTGCCGGATCACCCATTGTCAGCGCAATCCGCGGCCTAGGTGATGTCATGACTATTCTCCTCAAACTGGTCCAGAAGAGTACAAAGAAAATCTGCCTTGCCAAACGCCCCCGCTTTCGAGACGACAGTTAATCCATCCCAGTTGCCGCCTTTTAACTTGGAAACAGGAATGCCCGGCATCAATTCGCCTGAAACCGCGAGTGACTCCGCGCCCGCAGCGCTGACAAATCGGAATAGCGTATCGCCGCCTGCAACTAGGACCGTTTCTGGACACGGCAACTGCTTGACGGCAACAGCTAATGTCTCAGAAACAGCCTGGCTCGCGGCAGCGTGGCTCGTATGTGTCGCAAACCTAAATGCCAACGCCGACGACAGGCCCTGATCGATACGACGGGCAACAAAATTGATCGACGCACCGATGTCGTACTGAGATGCTGGGTCGGCAATGGCAATAAGCTCAGGATGTAACTTCGCGAGTGTATCCGTTTGCGCAGCGGATGACGGATGATCGCTCCCGACGATTATAAAGACGGGCGATGAGGGCATTTGGCGAGACTCATTGAACCTTCGCCCCGAAAGCGCGCGCGTGAGACCGGCGCTACCGCACCAAAGAATCGGCGGCGTCAATCCACGACCGGCCGCAACCACATTATCGAGATCTTCGTCAGTCTCGGCATCACACACGAAGATGCCGGAACCAGCAACGTCGTCGCTCCGCTTGGCGTGCCGAGCAACATGCCCAAGGGCACTCAGTTCTGCGTGTAGATCGCATGCCAGTTCTTGCGGATCGCGTCCTGCATCTTGCAACACAAACTGCCGGCCATTTCGAGTAATGCGGCCTTGGGAAGGAAAGGCTGGCGCCACAACGGTGCTGGCGAAGGCGCCAGTATCAAGACAAGCCGCGATCTCCTCTGCTGTATGGCCGCGCAACAATGAATCCAGTTTCTTGACGGCAACATCAGCCGCGTGCAGCACAGGCGTTAAGCCCGCCATTGCACCGACGGCATTTCGCGCGGACGCCTCGCGGGTCTCGGTATCAATTGCATAACTTCCCGATATGGGAGGGAGAGCACCGCCTTGCCAAAATACAGAAATCGGTTCGCTGACGGTCGCGAATGGGCAGATGGTGTCCAGAGCACCTGTCAGATCGTCAGCCAGCATACGAACGACGGTCATTTTTCTGCCTCCTGGTTCCTACACCAGGAACGCCGCGTCGGACAATGCCTGCATATGATCATGACGTGAAACAGAAAACTTCAATGGTAAGTCTTCCGGCATCTTCTCTAACATTGTCAAGGACGGCTAATTCAGGCGTCCAACTCGTCAATATCGAGCGATGCGATCGCGCCTAGGGTAATTGGCTTAACTGGCGAGCGAACTCGGAAGTGACCGACTGTTTCGACCGTAACGCCACGTGCCTCCGCGACGACGTGAGCGACGGAAGATGCACACTGCCTACCTTGACATGGCCCCATGCCGGCGCGTGTGAATGCTTTGACTTGATTTGGTCCTTGGCAGCCAACCGCCACAGCCTCCCTCACCCGACCAGCGGTGACTTCCTCGCAACGGCAGATCAGTGTGTCGTCGGCAAATTGCTCCAGCAATGATGCCGGTGGTCTAAACAAGGCTTCGAGAAATGGCCTAATTCGCAGATCCTGCTTCATCACCCGACGTACGGGTACAGCCAGCCGATCTTGCTCCTCTCTATCGATTTGACCTAACGCACATGCGCTCTGCAAGGCCGCAAGCCGGCCCGATAATTCAGACGACCGTGCGCCGGAGATACCGGCACAGTCACCAGCCAGCACAATCCCATCAATACCAGTACTGCCCCATGAATCAGTTGATGGCCGCCAACACTGCTGGCCTTCATCCCAGACTTCTCCAACGCCAAGTGAGGCGGCAAGGTGGCCGTTCGGTACGACACCAAAATGTACTAAAAGCAGGTCAGTCTCGAGCGTGTGCCGATGACCAGAGACGGTATACTCGACGCTCCCGATACGGCTATCGCCACGCGCTGCTAAATTACTTACGCCCGTGACGATTTGGACCCCAGCCAGTGCCAGTTCACGCTTGAGGGCCTTTCCTTTCGAAATATAGTCACCGGCGGTCAGCGCCATTGGCAGATGAGGAAGCGCACGCAGGTAGTTGCCCCTTGGAGTCAAATCCAGGACGGCCTGAATGGCAACACCGGCACGGAGGTATTGACAGGCGACCAGAACTAGAAGAGGCCCAACCCCGGCTAGGACGATACCAGTGTTGGCGCCACCAACCCGCGCGCTGCTATCGGGCACCATACCCTCTTGCTTCAGCAGAATTTGGCCTGCGCCAACCGTCATGACACCGGGCAGCGTCCATCCGGGGAAAGGCACCGACCGCTCCATACTGCCAGTAGCGATTATGATGCGCTGTGCCTTAACCATACTTGCGGCGCCTGATGAAACGACACCAATATTGCGTTCAGGTGTGACGGCCCAGATGTCACTTTGGGCGCGATAAGCGGCATCGCTTTTTCTGAAGGCATCCACAAGCGCTGCGCCCTGCGCATAATCCTGCCCGAGAATTGTTGAGTTCGCGCTATCGGCATTCTCGATACCGCGGAAAATCTGGCCGCCCGGTGTTGATTGTTCGTCGATCAAAGTGACCTGCACACCCAACTCCGCAGCCGTTGTCGCGGCAGCAAGGCCCGCTGGTCCGCCGCCAATCACGACGAGTTCGCAGCGTTCGCTCATGGCTTAAGCCCTGACGCGCCAATCTGCCGACGAATACTCATCCCTTCCTCGACCGTCACTAGACAAGCCTGACGATTGGCAACCCCATCGATTTCCATCAGACAGTCGAAGCACACACCCATCATGCAGTACGGCGTGCGCATCGCGCCTGAAACCGGAGTCGTACGGCAATGACCGAGATCATGGAGTAGGACTGCGGCGGCAACGCTCGCATCTACCGGCACAACAATCGCTCTGTCGTCGATAGTAACCTCAACGGTCGGTCCTTCACGCAGCTGTTTGAACATCGAACCGGTCCAGTGAGAATGGATCGACACCCGGAGTGACATCCTCACCAGCGATCCAGGCGGCAAGTTGTTCAGCATGAATGGCGGCCAGCGTGACCCCGCTATGGCAATTTACGACGAAAGCGTTTGGATGCTCGGCGGAACGTGAATAAATCGAAAATGTGTCCTTTGGCATGGGCCGCAACGCCCCCCAGGCGCGGACGAGCCGCGCATTGGCCAAAAATGGGAAGGTCCGAACGCCATTGGCAGCCACCTTGCGAAACCCTTGCAACGTTGTTCCCTCGTCGAGTCCAGCATCCTCATGTGTGTCGCCAAGCATAACCGTCCCTTCATCTGTTTGGCGCATCAGGCTAGTCGGAATGTCGAATATCCGGTCGAGCCGCTCGGTGATCAATATCTGCCCGCGCAACGCCTTGACCGGCACCTGCATACCGATCATCGGCCCGAGCCAAGCATTGGCGATACCACCTGCCAGCACGACCCGATTACAACCGATCTCGCAGATGCCCACCTTGAGGACAAATCCATCCGTCCGGAGGTTGATGTCGAGAACGCGGTGGTCCGGCAGATATCGCCCGCCAAAATCCTGAAAGCCCTTGAGCAGGGCTTCGTGGAGCATCAGCGAATTGACAAGGCCGTCAAGCGAACTGTAGGTGGCGCCAACTACGTCGGGACCAAGGCCCGGCATTAGCCGGTCGAGGGCCGTCCGATCGAGCATCTCGTACTCGACGCCAGGGTTGAGGTGGATTGGCTCGGCTTCGGCCGCGACCTGCTCGAGCTTCGCCTGCTGCTTCGCCATCTCGTCGTCCGAAAAACAGATATGGACCGCACCGCGCTTCGAATATGCGACATCGATCCCGGTGCGATCCTTGAGTTGGTCCGCGAATGCGGGCCACAGGTCGGTTGAGGTGCGAGTCCAACTCGCATAGCGGGGAAAACCCCCACCCTTACCGTGAACCCAAACCAGAGCGAAATTACCGCGGGCCGCACGAAAAGCCTTATCACCCTCGTCAGCTACGGCGACGTTGATGCCACGCTTTGCCAACCCATAGGCAATTGCCATGCCGACCAGACCGCCTCCGATAACAATTGTGTCGTATGCGCGCATGACCGCCATAGGTGTCAGGACACTCGGCGTAGACGGGGTTTCTTCTTCTCCGGCGTCAGATTTTTCGCCAGGTATTGGTAGATATCCCAGACCGGTCCTTCGAGATCAGCCGGTCCTAATTTGCTTGTTGTCGACATGCGAGAATTAAGGCCACGCTGTAATGACTCAAGTTTCTCTCTGTCTTCCCTATTTATTGTCTCGTAGAGCTCCAACGCACCCTTGACGGATTTACGCGACGGCTTCGGATCAAATGACGCAAACCCCCATCTGGTGACTACCTGATCTGCCGAGCGTGGCCGAAGGCACATATGGATGACACCGCTCCCGTACAGTCCAACGACGTGCGAGGGGTAAATGCAAAACATCATGGACAAGCGTTTTTCCGCGTCCGTCACATCGTTATGATAGGGTTTCCGTTGCGGAAAATTGGGATCGTAACCGGATTTATAACCGGTGTAGCCCTCACCACCTGGAATCTTTTCGCAGAGGCGCGTCGGCGTGATTTTATGCAACGAATTGATATGCGTCACGCTGAGGTGATAACCCTCCATGAAGTTTTCGGTCAGACACTTCCAGTTTGTGCCCCACACGTCCTCATTCATGAACTGCGAAGTCATCTGCTCGGCATGATAGTTCTGGACATAAGGCTCAAGGCCCTTAAGTCGCGGCGCCAGCGGCTTCGCTTTGCCATCCAGATTCACATAGAGGAAGCCGTGCCACACCTCGGTCGAAAATTCCGGTAGACGGCAGTTCTTAACATCGAATCCCGCGACCTTGTCCATATGGGGCGCCCGCAACAACTGGCCATCGTTGGCATAGCTCCATGCGTGATAGGGACAAACGAAATGCTTCTTGTTGCCCTTGTCCTCGACGATCACCGACGAGCGATGGCGGCAGACGTTTGAGAGCACGCGAACCTTTTTGTCCTGGCCACGGACGACGATCAGCGGTTCGTCGATAAGTTCGGTGGTAAAATAGTCGCCAGGCTTCGGCACTTCCTCGACACGGCCAAGGCACACCCACTCCTTGCGGAAAATCTCTTCCCTCTCAAGTTCTAAGAATTCCTCGGACGTGTAAAACTCATTCGGAAGCGTTCTTGCTTGGCCAAATCCATCACCCTTGATGTCAGCCAGCGCTGCTTGAATCTCAGCTGTTGCGTTTCCCATCTTCAGTCTCCCAATACGGTCGGCACAATTAAGACAGCACGTCCGGCGTTCATTTATGCCGCATAAATCAGGACGCGCGCTTAAGCCGTGTCCTGCGCGCCGACTTCGGCGTCAGCATTCGCGCCATATATTGATACATATCCCAAACTGTTCCTTCGAGATCAGGTGGCCCCAACGGTTTACGTTCAACGTAGCGAGAGGCCAGCCCACGACGAATTTTTTCGAGCTGCACGCGATCTTCATCCATAGTCTTGTTGAATCCTTCAGTTCGCGCCTCCGGCGGACGCGCAGCGTCCACTTCGTATGATGACAGGATGCACCGATTGAACACCTCACCTGCTCCGCGAGGTTGCAGAGCGAGCGAAGCGGAGCCGTTCGATGTGATACCCACGGTATGCGAGGGGTATATCCAGAAGAACATACTAAAACGTCGTTCCTCGGGCGTCATGTTCGGATGATAGGGCTTTCGTTGTGGCGACTTGCGCGTGTAGTGCGCCTTGTAGCCAGTGTAGGCCTCGCCCGGCAGGATCTTCTCGCAAAGTCGCGTAGGCGTAATATCGTACAGTTCTTTGCTATGCACCGTGCTGAGGTGATAGCCCTCCATATAATTCTCAGCGAGACACTTCCAATTAGTCGGCCACACTTCTTCCTGGACAAGGCTGACCAACATGTCTTCTGGATGACGATTCTTAAGATAGGGCTCTAGGCCTATCAGTCGCGGCGCCAATGGCTTCGCCTTGCCGTCCAGGTTCACATATATAAATCCGTGCCAGATCTCCGTCTTGAGTTCAGGCAAATGGGAGCCCTCAACTTTGAAGCCTTTGATTTGGTCCATGTAAGGTGCGCGCAAGAGCTGCCCATCATTGGCGTAGGTCCACGCGTGATACGGGCAGACGAAGTGTTTGCTATTGCCGTTACCTTCAACAATCACCGAAGAGCGGTGGCGGCAGACGTTCGAAAGCACGCGGATTTTGTCATCCTGACCCCGCGCGATAATCAGCGGTTCGTCCAAAAGCTGTGTTGTAAAATAGTCGCCGCGCTTAGGAATTTCAGCGACCCGCCCGAGGCAGATCCATTCTTTGCGGAAGATCTCTTCCTTCTCGAGTTCAACAAAAGATTCGGACGTATAAAACTCCGGTGGCAACGTTGTTGCCTGGCCAGGGCCCAAGTCGATGATGTTGGCCAGCGCCTCTTTCAATTCAGCTGATATTGATTTCATTTTCAAATCTCCTATCAGTTAGCGCTGTTGCCCCATCATGACGCCCGTTTAACCCGGCTCTTGGTAACCGTTTTCAACGAAAGCTTTTCAGCTAAATAGCAATTGATATCCCATATTGTGCCTTCAAAGTCAGGAGGCGCCAATGGGCTTCCGGCAACAGAACGCGACTTTAATCCTCTACGAACGCTCTGAAGTCTGGCCTTGTCTTCGACCATCACATCGGCGATCCAAC
>Ga0302135_10000109_pt1 | contig 46742 bp, 50 predicted proteins | sample CBN3_surface_MG_FD_203119 | JGI IMG/M metagenome (GOLD analysis project Ga0302135, IMG submission 203119) | Marine microbial communities from Western Arctic Ocean, Canada - CBN3_32.1 | ecosystem: Environmental > Aquatic > Marine > Oceanic | place: Canada: Western Arctic Ocean | collected...
GGGTTAGCGTGAAGAAGTAGGCTCAAACGCCAAAACGCCATATTCCATAGGATTAGCCGAAACAGGGTGAACCGCTTTTGCAAGGCGGGGGTCAGGGGTTCGAATCCCCTCAGCTCCACACTAGAAAACCCTTACAACGTAGGGGTTTTCTATCGTTTTAGCTTCAACTCAGTAACGTTCGAATCGGGCTTGGTGCCTTCAAAGTGCCTTCGAACTGTCACCAAGGTCTCATTGAGACGGTCCGCAGCGCCCTTCCCAAGGCCCGGCATAAGATGCCCATACACGTTCAACGTGGTCGAAATGTCCTTATGGCCGAGCCGCTCCTGGATTATTTTCGGGTTCTCATTGTTCGCGATCAACAGGGCCGCATGAGTGTGCCGCAAATCGTGAAACCTCATTGGCCGCGAAACTGAAGCATCGACCGCTGGCAACCAAATCCGACGTCGGAAGTTTGATCGGCGCAAAAACTGACCGTTCCTCTGGGTGAAAACATGCCCCTCGCCGATTGCGGCCAGCGAACCGCGCAGCACCTCCACCAGGTCAGCGGGAAGGTGAATGGTTCGCCGAGATCCGTACTTGGGTTCCCCAAGGTGAAAGCGTCCATTCACTTCCTTCAATGCAGTGTTGACGGTTAGGTGCCCTTCGGCCAAGTTCACGTCTTTGGCTCTCAGACCAGCGAGCTCTCCCCATCGCAAACCTGTGGACCCTGCCGTGAACACGAGCGCCTTGTAATAGTCATCGAACTCACCGATCAGCTGCCCTAACTCCTCGGCGGAGAGGAACCTCGCCGGGTTGGGCGGCCTGCCCTTGGGTACGTTGATGAGCCTCCGCAACGGGACCTTCGCCAACCCCTTGTGATCAACCGAGAAGCGAAGGGCAGCGAAAACCAACTGCAACGCCTTCTCGACGGTCGTTTGTGCTTTGCCAGCTTCTGTCAGCCTTTTCACCCAGTCCTGGATGACCACCTCGTTGATACGGGCTATCTGTAGGCGACCAAGGTAGGGAATAATAAGACTTCTCCCATACGACTGATCCCGGTCGAACGCTGGCGTCATCTCTCTTGGTTGCCGTGATGCGAGGAACTTCCCCCACAGGTCATCGAACTTCTGCCGTCCGTCTTTCGGGTCGACGTACTCTCCGCGTCTGATGGCACGCTCCTGCTCGGCCTTCCACACGGTGGCTTCACGGAGGTTGGTGAACGTTTTGGAGCGTTTCGTTCCGTCCGAAACGAACCTCGCCAAGTATTTGTTGGAGGGCGTGCGGGTGATCCCTGGGGGCAGGTGAGCGTCCGCGCCTTCCCTACGCTTAGACATTGTCTCGCGCTCGCGTGTCTTCCGTCTTGGGTGAAGAGGCGCCAGCGATTTGCTCGTTGATTTGCTCGTTGATTTGCTTGACCGCTTCACGGAGACGGGCCACCGACCTTTGGGCATCGTCTCCCTCTGGCTTGTCTTCCGTCTTGGGTGAAGAGGAGCCGATTAGTTCGCCGTGCTGCTCGTTGGGATCTTCCCACATGGTGACACTGAGCTCATTCAAATCGTCTGTGATGCTGTTAAACAATTTCGCTGCCTCCTTGCGGAGCGCACCAGCTTCTGGCTTGCCGGCGACGATGGCTCTCATGGCAGCCGTGAACATAGCGGGCAGGTCGACCATCTCCTCCAACGACGAGAGCCACGAAGAGATCACATGCTGGTCGTAACTGTCTGGGTTAGGGTCCAGATCGCGTTGGGTATCCCACCAGCTCTGCCACCTCGGTGTCGAGAACTCTCCGAAGGGTCGTTCTTTCGAAGACGACAGGGCGCTCCTGCCGTCAATCCAATTGAGAAGTTTGCCGGGATTGATGGGCGGTTCGTCGGGTCCAAGTTTCACGTTGGCTGCCTCTGCTGATGTAAGCAGAGCCCCAGGGGCCACGTTCAACACGGCTGCTACCTGCAGCCACTCCGCGACCATGAGAGTTCTCTCCCCCGACTCAATTCTGCTGATCTTCGCCGAATCCCACTTCGTGTCGAAGCGTTCGACAAGCTCCTCCGCTAGTTGCCGCATTGAGAGCCGCCGAGCTTTTCGGGTCTGTCGTAACCCGCAGCCCAGAAACATAGGCTTTGAGCTTTTTAAGCGAAAAGGGAAAGTCCGACGATTGGAAGGAATAACGATATGAGCGAGCCCGAACAGGGCACATGCTTCCCAGTCCACCTCGATGAGAAAAGCCGCCACCTGAACGAGAACCTGAGGGGCGTAGTGGCTCTCACAGCGTCTCTAGCCGTGCCACGGTTGAGAATTGCCGGCGAAGGGAAAGGGTGCGATCTGCCCCGAAGCCTTTTCTCTTACTAGAAATTTCAGGCCGAGATTGGCCTAGACCTTTGGTGGGCCAGAAAAATCTGCCCCCGGGGAAGCCAACTTGTCGACCAAAAGGGGCCCCTCCCGAGGGACGAGACACTGAAGCTGATGGTTGGCTACCCTCACTCCCATGTCAGACTCCTGCCTCCTTGATTAAGAACGCAATCAGTGGGGAGAGTCAGGTACTGCCCTACCAGCCGGACTGGAACGCAGAACCTGTCAGCAACGTATATTCCAGGTCGTAAAGAAGGCACTCACCAATTCGCTCACCGTTATCCCACAGGTCCTTACTGGGAGTAATCCCCGCGACATCTAGAGCTGACTGCAGATACTCTCGGTCGACGTAGGAGTCGAAGTTCTCAAGGCACACTTCTCTCAAAGTAGCGAAAGCAGCGTCATCACCTGGGTACGGACCGGCTGGATACTCGTACAGGAAGTAAACCTCGTTGTCGTGGGGTGTTGAGCAGGACACCGTCGAGTACGAGTTGGCTGCGACATACTCGTCGACTTCTACATCGTCGATACAGTCTCCAACCTGAAGGCTGTACTCAGGCGTCTTGGTCTCACCTGAGGTGGTAGGTGAGGTTGGGGATGGCTGGGTTTCAAGTGGAGCGAGAACCTTCTCAGTGTTCAGCGTTCCCTCCCAGAAACCTTCGCCGTCACGCCAAACCTCAATCTGAATGGCATCACCAAGGTCGTGCGAGCGAAGAACGTCGCAGTAGTCAGACATCGTTCCGTCAGCCCCGGGGATCAGACCGCTGAGCTCAGTAATAATGTCAGCAGCGCGAACGCCGATCAGGTCGGCGGGGGAGCCAGGCTCAACTGAGTGCACCCAGATACCTGAGGTGCCATCTTCTAAAATTGCTGTGCCGTTCACTCCAATAGAGTTGACATCGAGGTCCATGCGAAGGCTAGGGAGCACTCGTTCTACTTCTGAGTAGCCGATTGCGAACGCTTGGCCCTGATCATCTCCGGCGTAGACGACGCCGACAACCTTTCCGTCAGTGGTGACAAGAGGGCCACCAGAGCTTCCCCCCAGAATGTCCGCGGTGTGCTCAATCACCGAATCGACTGATGACCAGGATGACTCACCGTCAGCTGATTCCTTCGAAATGATCCCATCAAGAAGGGTGTACTCGGCGTCACCAAGAGGGAACCCCGCGGCGTACACGTCAGTTCCAACAACAGGAGCGCCTGTGTACCAACTGAGGTATGAAAAGCCGTCACCCTCAACGTCGATTACAGCCAGGTCAGAGCACTCAGAGGCGCCAAGCACTCTCGCATTACGAGGCTCATCCTCACCAGCTATGAACACCTTTAGGAAACCGGCACCGGTGACTACATGGTTGTTTGTCACAGCTAGGCCATCAGAAGAGATGAAGAAGCCGCTGCCGGTGAGACCCTCGTTGTACTGGGTGCCACTGTCTGGATAGGCGAACGAACCAGTCGACTCGATTCGAACTACGGCGGAGCGAACGTCAACCAGATTAGTAACAGCACCATCACTGTTTGTGGCAGCTGAAGGAGGCTCTTCTGCAGTGGAAGGGGCGGTTGCATCTGCTTCCGATGTGATTGAGGGAGCGGTTTCGACTACGCCAGGACCAGCACAGGAGACAAGGGTAAGGACCAGGGCTGAGAGCATCGTAATTTGTCGGATGGGTCGAACTAGGTTGGCTTTCAAGACATCTCCCAACACCTGACAGTAGCAGCGCGCTCTTGTTCGAAGGGTCCGATTGTGGTGATGACAATTGCTGGGGGTGGCGGCATCTTCACGGTGCCGACCCCTTCCGGGGACTAAACAGTTTGGGCCTGGTGGATTCCTCGCTGGTTAGCCAAGGTTCCCCGGCCAGCCCCAAAAGGTTTGGGGGTCGGTGTCCGCTCGGCCACTAGGCCCATACGACTAGTGGTAGCGTGTGCGAGGGAAGGCAACGGATGACGAAGCGTCTTTATGGCAATCAACCCAAGAAGGAGCGGTGGGGCCTCTGGACGGTTGCAGGTGCAATCGGAGCCTGGTTCCTTAGCGTCTCCCTCATCTCGATGGCTGTTTCGGCCGCGTGGGATGTAGACATGGATGGGTCCAGTGGTTTGATCCTTCTCTCTGTGCTGGGTTTCGTCTTCTACGCATGGAGGCGGCCGAAGCCGAGAAAAGCCCCCATCGGCGAGGCGGTAATGCTTTGGTCGCTTTGGTTCGGCACAGTTGCGCTCAGGTCTGTTTTTTTTCAATGTCTTTTGATGAGAGGGCAACGCCCACCAGCCGAAGGTGGGCACGCTCGGCTGCCGACCCCAACTACCCCAGCGTGGGCTGGGACCCCCGTAGGATGCCCCCAGACTTCTCTCACAGACCTGCCTTGTCCACCCCATAGGTGGCCTGAGCTGTAGTGAATCCCTCATACTCCAACTGGTCGATCAGTTCCGAACGTGAGAAGGCCGAGTAATCGAGATACGACTCTGCTGACATCCATGCCTGCTCATTCCAATCCACATTGAGGTAATCCACCCCATAGGTGGCCTGAGCTGTAGTGAACCCCTCATACTCCAACTGGTCGATCGGTGATGACGAGGTAGTGGAGGTCACGATTGATTCCGAGGCGGCGCGAGGTCCTAGGAAGTCCGTGTATGAGTTGATGATCTGTGCGGCTCCAGCCGAGAGGAGGACGGCCGAGGTATCGCCAGCCGAAGCCACAGTGATCGTGTTGGCCTTGAGTACCGCGACGGTCACTGCCGTGCGACTGTGCTCCCTTTGGTCGCGATGGTCTGCCACGGCGTCGCTGATGGCTTGAGAAGCGTCTTGTAGGCAAGCCGTTAGGGCGGCCTGAAGATCGGTCTGTCGAGTGGTAAGGAGTTGGAGGGAGCGGTTTGTGATTGTTTGGAGGGTCGCCCCAGCGGCTTCGAATCCCAGGTGGCCGTCCACGACCGCCAGAAGTGTGGTTTCTCCGTCCGACGCAGCTATGAGTCCGTCTTCGTTGGCGTCCAAGTGAGCGTAGCCCTTAGGGAATCGGCCCCGCGAGATTCCGATGGCCACATCGGGAGGAATGATGTCTGTCGCAACCTCACCCAGCTCCTCGTGATTGTTGCCCCAGAGAGAGATCACGGAAGGATTGGAGACGCTGGCCATAGCAGGACGCTACCAGAGGGCAGTACAACTGATACTGCTGGTGGGGCTCCCAACTGCTTCTTCTTGGAACTAGAAGAAAGACCAGTCTCCGGCGTGACGAGCCGCGATGTCCGGAAGGCCAGCAACGGCACCACCGCTCTTTAGTTCGCCTCCCGCAGCGAGATGCGAATAGCATGCTCTTGTTTTGAATTCAGGGCCCACACGAATCACGGCGGTTATTACGGGCGTGCTCTTGGTCATCAGTGGCGTAACTGTGACTAGGTTGCAGCGCTCGTTTGACGACGTCACGGTTGAGAAGTTCGATTTTTACGAAGTAGCCAGTGCCCTCGAGACAACTCCGGGCAGCGTCCGGGAGGCTGCCATTATCGCGATCGAGGCCGATGAAGTTGCTGATGCGACTGAAGAGGTCACTGATGTCGACGAACCGTTGAACCTGCAACCAGTGGCGCTTCCAGACACACAGAATCAAGCCACTTTGAGTCCACCGCTTCCCGATGATATGTTCGAGACCTACCTCTTGCTTGGTACCGATCTGGGTGGCTATCGAGCCGATGTAGTGATAATGCTCCTGTTGCCGAGCGATGGAGCCGAACCGATTCTTGTTTCGCTTCCCCGCGATCTTTACCTGGAGAATCCGTGCACGGAGCGGTACGCCCGACTCAACTCGGGGATGAACGGCTGCGGCGCTGACGTTTCAGGAGCAGTTCTCATGGCGACGTCGGTTGAAATGTTTACAGGCATCAAACCCGACCACTTCATTGTCTCAGACTTCGATGGATTTCGAGAAGTTGTGGACGCGGTTGGCGGAGTGGAGATTTGCTTCGAGTTTCCCGTGAATACCGGGCGAAGCTTCGAAGCGGGCTGTCAGGTTCTGTCGGGAGCAGACGCCCTTTCGTGGGTCAGGAGTCGAAAAACTAAATATCTAGTGGATGGTGTGTGGAGTTCTCTTGGATCAAGCGACTTCTCTCGCCAGGACCATCAGAGAGAATTTTTGTTTGCGCTCGCGTCTGAGGTTGCCGAGTTCCCGTCGATCTCCCGGTTTTCTAAAGTGGTGCGAATCATGGCCCCGTCTTTGACGATCTCAGATAGCCTCTCGCTGACCGATCTGGTTGTCGTGGGATGGTCGAACCGTTATATCGAACCGTCCGATGTCTTGACTGTCACCATATCTACCAAGTCGTTTCGCACGAAGGCTGGGGCCCTCGTCGAACTGCCGACAGAGCGGTTCAACGACACTCTTGCGGGCGTCTATCCAGCTGCGTACCGGGAAGTTATCGAAAGTAACGAGTAGTCCGTCTGGTCTGATGCACGTCGGACTGGGTCCGGTGAGCACAGGTTGCCCTTATGGTCGGGTGGTGTGGATAGAATTGACCGTCATGACTGACCAACGTTCTCTTGCTGTAGTGGGTGCTGGGTATGTAGGCCTCGCTACGGCGGCCACATTTCTCGAACTCGGCCATCAGGTGGTGTTGCTCGATGTTGATGAACTACGAATTCTGGGGCTTAGAGATGGTGTAACTCCCATCGACGAGCCGGGTCTTGATGCAGCGCTTGCACGGGCCAGAGACCGTGGAACTGTGGTGTTCACAACGGAGCCAAAAGAGGCTCTGTCCGCCGCGGATGTCGTCTTTGTGTGCGTTGGTACGCCTCGCTCGGAATCTGGGGAGGCTGACCTGAGCTACTTGGAAGCAGCCTTGGCGACTGCCGGAAGGTTTGGTTCCCAAGCTCCAATTGTCATCAAATCAACAGTGCCTCCGGGAACTAGCTCGAGGTTGCAGAAGCAGTTCCCTGAGCTCACGCTCGTTTCCAATCCCGAATTCCTGCGGCAAGGATCAGCGGTTGCAGATGCCCTACAGCCTGATCGGATCGTCATCGGCGCAAATAGTGTCGTCGAGGGCAACCTTGTTCGATCGCTATACGCGCCCATGGAGCGGCTGGGCGTGGAGGTTGTTGCCACGGACACTGAGTCGGCTGAACTGATCAAATATGCAGCCAACACCATGCTGGCGATCAGGGTCGCTTTCATCAACGAGATCGCTGATGTCTGTGAGGCGAGCGGTGCTGACATTGATGATGTGGCTCGGGGAGTAGGGCTCGACCCCCGCATCGGCAGCTCGTTCCTACAGGCCGGTCCGGGGTTCGGTGGCAGCTGCTTCCCGAAAGACACCAGAGCGTTGGTCGAAGCCTCCCGACAACTTGGCGCGCCCGTAACGGTTGTCGAGGCCGCGGAAACTTCCAATCGACGCCGAAGGGCTTCTCTGGCAAGTCGCGTCGCGGCTCTCCTCGGCCCCTCAGACAGCCAGAAGGTTGGAGTATTGGGGTTGAGCTTCAAGTCAGGTACCGATGACCTCCGGGAGAGCCCGGCAGTGGACTTAGTGCGAGGTCTGTTGGAGTTGGGTGTGGAAGTGACAGCGTTTGATCCGCTGCTTCCAGCCCAGTTGGGGTCCTTGGCGCCAGCGGCCGTCTTGGCCGTATCCGCGTTGGAGGCCAGTCGAGGAGCCGATGCGCTGGTGGTGGTCACGGAATGGCCCGAGTTCAGCCAACTCGACTTCGGCGATGTTGCTGACGCCATGCGAGGCACAACGGTCGTCGACCTTCGCAACATCCTGGATCCAGAAAAGGTTTCGGAAGCGGGGCTGTCCCTATTCCAAGTGGGTAAGTCCAACTGGAGGCTCGGCCGAGTCCAGCTCTGAGCGACTACTCGATGTTCTTTGTACAATCGGAGCCTGAGACGTGGGAGTTTGTATGTATAACGCAGTTGTTGTTGAGGCTGTCCGTACCCCGCTGGGCAAGCGTGGTGGCCAGTTGAAGGACGTGCACCCGGTTGATCTTGCGGCCGAAGTGCTGGCCGCTGTTGTGGAGCGGGCTGGCATTGACCCAGCGTTGGTAGAAGACGTCATCATGGGCTGCGTGATGCAGACAGGGGAACAAGGGTTCAACATTGCCCGCAACGCCGCTCTCGCAGCGGGCTTCCCCGAGTCCGTTGTGGGAACCACGATCGATAGGCAGTGCGGCTCGTCTCAGCAGTCAGCTCACTTCGCTGCTCAGGGTGTGATGGCGGGAGCGTACGACGTGGTGATCGCAGCGGGTATTGAGTCCATGAGCCGGGTTCCGATGGGAATTACGGCGGTGAACGGACCAGGGGTGCCATTCGGACCCAAGATGCAAGATCGATACGAACACAACCTTGTTCCTCAGGGGATCTCCGCCCAAATGGTCGCCGATAAATGGGGCGTCAGCCGCACTGAAATGGATCAGATTGCCACCGACTCTCACGCCCGAGCCCTCAAGGCGCAAGAGGAGGGACGTTTCGATGCGCAGATCGTTGCGGTGGAAGTTCGCGGAGAGATGGTTGGGAGGGACGAGGGTGTCCGACCCGGCACCAGCGTGGAGAAGCTGGCAACGCTCAGTCCTGCGTTCAACCCCGAGCACGACATCACCGCAGGAAACGCTTCGCAGATCACTGACGGGGCAGTCGCCATTCTCATCATGAGTGAAGAGAAGGCCACCGAGTTGGGATTGAAGCCGCTGGTACGGTTCAAGGCGTTCTCGCTAGCCGGTGACGATCCAATCATGATGCTCTCGGCTCCAATGGCGGCCACGCAGAAGGCGCTCGACCGAGCTGACCTTTCGATAGAAGACATCGGCCTATTTGAGATCAACGAAGCGTTCGCATCGGTGCCAGGCGCTTGGCTGAAGGAGTTTGGCGGTGGGGATCCCGAGGCGTTGTGGGAAAAGACGAACGTCAACGGCGGAGCGATTGCGCTCGGTCATCCACTCGGTGCGTCGGGCGGTCGATTGATGACAACGCTCATTCATGAGATGGTTCGCAGTGGGACCAAGTACGGCCTGCAATCGATGTGCGAGGGCGGCGGTATGGCCAACGGCACCATCTTGGAGCTTGTCTAACCCTAACTAAGGAAGTTCGCCAATAGCTGTTTGCCCTCGGTGGTCAGCACCGATTCGGGGTGAAATTGGACGCCTGTGATGGGCAACGACTTGTGGCGAACACCTTGGATTACGCTGTCTTCGCTCCATGCACACTCCTCGAGCACCTCTGGCGTGTCGTACCCAGAAAGTGAGTGATACCGGGTCGCTTGGAACGGGTGGCTGAGACCGGAGAAGACGCCTCGCCCGTCGTGGGTGATGGGCGATGTCTTACCGTGACGGACCTCAGGGGCGGCTGCAATCCGGCCACCGAACACTTCCATGATGACTTGATGACCGAGGCATACCCCAAGTACGGGGATCGTTTCACCGAACGCTCGAATGAAGTCTGCTGACGCTCCAGCATCTTTGGGAGTACCTGGTCCGGGCGAGATGATGATGCGCTCGATGTCGAGGTCTTTGGCTTCTCCCACAGTCAACGCATCGTTGCGGTAGACAAGAGGGGTCGCCCCCAACTCGCCAACGTACTGAGCGAGGTTGAAAGTGAATGAGTCGTAATTGTCAAGAATGAGAACGTTGATATACCCCTCCGGTGAAGGCATTGTCGCTGGTATTGGGACGCTTCTCAAGCTGATTAATGACTTGGGCTATAGCTAGGGCAACACCAGCCCCGACCAGCGTGCTTCCTTACCCACTTGTGGGCAAGGTGCCCCGTAGGGGCGGATGGGGCAGCCCAAGAGAACCGCCAGTCTCGAGGTGGGCGCGTTGGCAATTGCTTTTTTCAATCGCGGTTTGGCTCTTTTACAGGATCCTTCGCTATCCTGTAACTCTCATGCCAGTTTCAAAGAAGCGTAAAACAACAAAACCCCAAACCCAAGACCGCCTCTCTGAGAGGGAAACACCGGGCAGTTCGGTCCCCGAGTCCCCGTCCTGGTACGCACCCGTGCTGGTGGCGTTGCTGACGTTGGGAGTGATCACCGTCATCGCCACTTACATCTTGGGTCTACCTAGAACATTCTTGCTTCCTGGCCTTGGTGCGTTGGCTGTCGGTATGTTCATGACAATGGGCTGGAAGTAGAGTTCAGCGGCTGCTCCGTCGGGTTGTTCTGGCTCTAGTCCTACTTGCGACCGCAACTAGGCTTCCCACATGACACCTACCCGCCTCTTGATCGCCCTCCTAATGGGATGGCTGATCTGGAAGACTGCCATCTATTTCGTTCGAATGTTTCAGTACATTCCTGATGACATCCGCCCAGAAGACATCATCGAGGCGGAACAAACATACAAGTGCACTGAGTGTGGCGCTGAGATGATCATGACGTACCGGAACGAGACTGGCGAGCACTCAGGGCCCCGTCACTGTCGTGAGCCGATGGTTGAGGTTTGGCGACCGTAGCCAAGCTATTCCATCCGACGAGGAATCGCCTTCTCATAGGTGTGGGTCGCACGCTCTAAGGAGAGGCTTGCTGTCTCTGGCCCGCCGTTGGTGTAGGTGATGTGATCTCCACCGAACAAGCCAAGCTGGCTCACGGGAACTCGATACTTCACGGCCAACGCTTCCACGGCAGCTACATCCTCAGGTGCCACCGCTGCAAGAAAGCGGTTGGGATTCTCCGCAAACAGACCTTCCCACTTGGTGAACTGAAGGGTCAGCCCCACAGAGGATGCGATCGCTAGTTCAGCCGCACAGAGAGCAGCGCCACCCTCTGAAATGTCGTGCATGGCAGGAGCTAGCCCGGAGGATGCGAGTTCTATCGCCATGCCTATCACTGCCCTCGCCATCACTGGGTCTGGATCGTCCGGTCGCCCGCCAACGTGGGAATACATGACTTTTTCGAAAGCAGATCCGGCAAGATTTCGAGAGCGTCTTGGGCCAACCATGAGCAACTCCATGCCCTCGGCAGCGCCGTCCAAGCGAGGGGGTCGCTCCGGCATTGGGTCGGCCAGACCAAGCATTCCAACAATCGGCGTTGGGTAGATGTCCTGACCATCGGTCTCGTTGTAGAACGACACGTTGCCTCCCACCACAGCAGTGCCCAACTCCTCGCACGCCTGGGAGATGCCTTCAACCGTCTCAATGAACTGCCACATGACGTCTGACTTCTCTGGGTTCCCGAAGTTGAGATTGTCCACCACTGCCATCGGCTTGGCACCCGTCATGGCGACGTTCAGCGCTGACTCGTACACCAAGCGAGCTCCTCCGCGCCGAGGATCGAGGTAGCAGTGACGACCGTTGCCGTCTGTAGAGACGGAAAGGCCCTTCTGAGTGCCTTTGATACGCAGCATGGAGGCATCGTGACCGGGCTCAACAACAGTGCTTAGGAAGAGTTGATGGTCGTATTGTTGATACACCCAACGTGGATCAGCCAAAGATGGGTCGTCTAGAAGCATGAGCAACGCCTCAGAAAGGTTGGGAGGTTGTAGGAGCGACATCGTGTTCGTCCAGATGTCCTCGATCCAAGCTGGCTCGCCGCTCGTGCGGTCGTAGAGAGGGGCGTCGTCTGAAAGGGAAGCGGCAGACACCTCTGCAACGATTTCGCCTTCGTGACGAATGGTGAGTGTTCCGCCCTCCTTGACTTCGCCCACAACGGAGGCGTCGATTTCCCATTTGTGAGCAATTGCTATGACCTCATCGACCTTGGAGGGATGGACAAAGGCCATCATGCGCTCTTGTGATTCACTCATTAGGAGTTCGGCCGGTGTCATGTCTGGTTCGCGCACGTGCACAGAGTCGAGATCTACGTCCAGGCCAACCCCAGCTCGCCCGGCGGGTTCACTGAACGCACATGACAGACCTGCTGCGCCGAGGTCTTGGACCCCAACGACGAGATCCTTTTGATACAACTCAAGGCAGGCTTCGATCAGCTTCTTCTCTTCGAAAGGATCTCCGGCCTGTACCGACGGCCGCTTGGTGGTGGATTCCTCATCGAATGAAGCTGAAGCCAGTACTGAAGCTCCGCCGATGCCGTCTCGCCCGGTAGCGTTGCCGAGCAACACAGCCATTGTTCCGGGGGTACCAGCAGTACCGAGTACCAGTTGCTCACGTTTGAGAATGCCCAAGCACATGACGTTCACCAAAGGGTTGCCCGAGTAACACTCCTCAAAAGCCAGTTCTCCTCCAAGTGTCGGAACACCGACGGCGTTACCGTATCCGGCGATGCCGCTCACTACCCCAGAGAGCAGGTACCGGTTGTAGGCGTCGTCGAGCGGACCGAATCGGATTTGATTCCACAGGCCAACAGGGCGAGCGCCCATCGTGAATACATCTCGAAGAATGCCGCCGACGCCGGTAGCCGCCCCTTCGAAAGGCTCAACATAGGAAGGGTGGTTGTGTGACTCTATACGAATTGCGGCAAGCCATCCATCGCCGATATCGATGACTCCTGCGTTTTCTCCGGGTCCCACTACAACGAACGGTGCCTCTGTGGGAAAGCGTCCTAGGTGCTTTTTGGATGACTTGTAGGAGCAGTGTTCGGACCACATGACGCTGTACATGGCCAATTCAGCATGGGATGGTTCACGATCGAGGATCTCCAGCAGCCTCTGGTACTCCTCATGGGTCATTCCCAGCTGTTCGTACAGAGGTGTCTCTGTCTTAGACATGGACCACACCAAGCGACTCTTGGAATGACTTCAGGAGGATCTGACCGTCAGACGATCCAAGAATGGCTTCAATGGCCCGTTCTGGGTGGGGCATGATGCCTGCCACGTTGCCCGTTGCGTTACTGACGGCGGCTGCGTTCCCTTGGCTTCCGTTCGGGTTGGTACTTTCGTCGACTAACCCGTTCTCGTCGCAGTATACGGCGACTACTCGGTCCGACACATCCTCTTGAGCCTGGTAGTTACCCTCATACGAGTTGAGAGGAATGCTCAGTATTTGGCCGACTTCGGCCGCTCGAGTGAGGATGCTGTCGGTTGCGGTAATAGCGACGTGAATCGGTTTGCAGATGAACTTCAGGTCCCGATTCTGCAAGAGCGCTCCTGGCAGGAGACCGGCCTCACAGAGGATCTGGAACCCATTGCAGATTCCAAGTACGGGCTTTCCTTCCTTGGCCATTCGAATGACCTCGTCCATGACTGGAGAGAAGCGAGCTATCGCTCCCGTTCGTAGGTGGTCACCGTGGGCGAAACCCCCGGGCAGGATGACTCCATCGAACTCCGACAGATCGGTCTCCCGGTGCCACACTAATTCCGCCTCAGCGCCGAGGACCTTGAGCGCCCACATGACGTCGTGTTCGCAGTTGGTGCCGGGAAAGACGACAACCGCAGTCTTCATCCGTCTATCCGAATCTCGAAGTCGTCCATGACGGGGTTGGCTAGAAGTACTTCACACATCTCGGTGACCTTGGCTTCCACCTCGTCCCGGCTCGCGTCAGGCATCTCTAGGACGATCTCTTTGTTGATGCGAACCTTGGCCTGTCCGTAGCCGAGGTCGGCCAAGGCTCGAGAAACGGCCGTGCCTTGGGGGTCGGCGATTTCTGGGCGACGGCGGACGTAGACAGTTACTTTCATCCTGGCTTCCTTAGATGAGGGGGTGTCCGGTGATGAGCTCGAACGCCTCGGCGTACTTGGTCCGGGTGGCTTCGATGACGCCATGGGGGAGCTGTGGTGAGGGAGGGGTGTGGTCCCACCCTGAGTCGTCCAACCAATCTCGTACGAACTGCTTGTCGAAGGACGGGACTGTGGCCCCAGGGGTCCACTGGTCGGCGGGCCAATAGCGCGATGAGTCTGGTGTCAGCACTTCGTCGATGAGGAGAAGCTGTCCGTTGGCCATCCCGAACTCAAACTTTGTGTCGGCCAACAAGACCCCTCTCTCCCGCGCATAGGCAGCGGCAGTCTCGTAGATCGATAGGGAGGTAGCCCTCAGCTGGTCGTACAGAACGTTGCCGAGCAGGTCCCGAGTTTGCTGCTCAGTGATGTTCTCGTCGTGTCCTTCTACCGCCTTGGTGGCCGGTGTGAAGATCGGTTCTGGCAACTGGTCCGCCATACGGAGTCCGTCGGGGAGATGCTCGGTAGTGGGTCCGCCCCCGTCTCGGTACTCGCGCCACGATGAGCCGTACAGATAGCCACGAACGACGCACTCCACTGGGATGACCTCGGCTTTGGTTACGATCATTGAGCGGCCTTCGTAATAGGATCGCTCCTCGTTGCTGAGGTCAAGATCTGATAGATCGGTCGAGAGGAAATGGTGGTCAACGTCGAGCAGGTTGAACCAGTGGAGGGACAGTTCCGTGAGAATTTGGCCCTTGTCGGGGATCACATCTTCCAAGATTACGTCGTAGGCGGAGATGCGGTCAGTGGCAACGAAGAGAAGACGGTCGGAGTCGACCTCGTATATCTCTCGTACTTTTCCAGAAGCGATATGCCGCAAGTTCACCACGGAACGTGATCTTAGTGGGTCGGAGCGATGTCGCGAATCGGCGCGTTAGGCCGACGGGATGCTGATTGCCTCGCCTGCAACGCTGATGACTTGGTCTTTGGCGAGGGCGGTGATCGCCTCCCGCAGACGATCGGGCTCGATGGCTGTTGCTTCGACTAGTTGTGAGACAGTCTGGGACCCATGGCCGACGAGTCTTCGCACCACAGCGCCTCGAGCCTGCCGGGTCGAACCATCGAAGGTTGGCTGTGGGTTCGGTGGTTCGTAGACCGTGGGATCTGCGCACCATTTGCTGACCGGGCAGACATCGCAACGAGGGCTCCGCGTTGTGCAGACGGTTGCTCCCAGATCCATGAGCGCTTGATTCCAATCTGCGGCTCGTCCGTGGGGGAGTTGGTCCACGGCGTAGGTATGGAGCGCCTTGGGGTCGAGCGGTGCGCCAGCCCATCGGGAGAGGACCCGTTTGTGATTGGTGTCAGGGCTCGCGACTTGCTCCCCAAAGGCGAGACATGCCACAGCTGCAGCGGTATAGGGACCAACTCCCGGCAACTGCTGGAGGTGGATGGCTGTTTGCGGCCAACCGTTGGCGATGACCCACTTGGCGGCGGATTGGAGTCGGATCGCTCGAGAGTTGTATCCGAGTCCTGACCATAAGCGAAGTACCTCAGCCTGCGGGGCGACCGCGCATGCTTCGGGAGTCGGGAAGGCGTCAGTGAAAGCCTCCCAGTAGGGCACCACCCGACTGATCTGTGTCTGCTGCGACATCAACTCTGACACGAGGATGAGCCAAGGGTCAGAGCTTCCACACCACGGAAACGGCCGCTCGTGTTCCTGATACCACTCGAGTAGCGCAGCGTTCCGCGACCCGGCCTTGCTCACACACTCACCGTGGTTCGATCAATGGGCGATTGTGGTTGTGGTTGTTGTCGTGGTCGGTGGCGGGTCGTACGTGAAGGTGATAGAACATGTGTTGGAAGCGCCGGCCGAAACAGTGATGGTCCCGTCCGATGAGCAACCCCCAGACCAATTGCCCATGATGTAGTCGTCGATAGGGCTGGTCGACGCAAGGTGGGAGCCTACGGCTACCTGTAGCGGTGAGTCCCAAGCAACGGGGATTCCATCAAGGGTCACTGTGAAGTCACCGGGCACTGCCATCCCTCCGCCGGCGTTATCAATGACGATGGACAGCGTGATCGTCGCCGAATCAGGTTCAACAGCCACCACCACAGTGATCACGTCACCGGGGACCATCAGGGTTCCTTCTAAAGGAGACTGCGCAAATATCTGGCCCGGCGTGCCGGCTTGGGTGGTATCGATAACGAGGATGGTGACGCCGAGGGGGTCCAAGAGAATCGCAGCTTCTTCCTCAGTGAGACCAACAATATTCGGGATCGGTTGGGGTTCTGGGCCGTCGGAGACGTAGATGGTGATATCTGATCCGACCTCAAGCTCGGCAGGACCTGCTGGGTCGGTCCGCGTCACGAACCCTTCTTCGATGTCGGGGTCGAACTCCGTGATCACCATGATATTCATGCCAGCCTGATCTTCAAGCTCGAACTGGACAGCTGACAGCACCTGGCCTCGGTAGTCCTCACCAAGAAGGTAGTTGCCTGGCCCGGTCGAGATGAATATGTCTACGGGGAAGTTGGCGACCACTGGTGATAGGGCGTCTGGGTTGGATCCGGTAATGAAGCCAGAGGGGATATCGGCGCTGGGGACCTCCTTCACCTCCCCGAGGCGAAGGCCTACTTCTGCCAACGCGTTGCGAGCCTCGGCCTCTGTCATGTTGACGAGGTCCGGGACCTGGGTCTGGGCGCTTCCGGTGGAGTAGTAGATGATGATCTGGGAGCCTGGGGCTAGCAGGGTGCCTGCTGCAGGATCGGTGGAGATAACGAGGCCTTCGCTAACGGTGGCATCGGACAGCGGTTCCTCACGCGTCCGGAAGTCCAACGCCTGGAGTGCATCACTAGCAGCAGCTCTTGGTTGCCCAGCAACTGCGGGCACCTCCACAGCCGATGCGGATGGAGGGGAGTCGTCGCTGAACGCGCTGAACACGAGGTAGATACCGAACGTAAGCACAGCCAACATGGCGAACGCAGCGATGATGAACGGAGTCTGGTTGGGCCTTGTGGTCTGATCCCGGCGAAAAGCCTCATCTGGACTTAGCGTGGATGGGACCACAGCCGTTCCTGTCAACACCCGAGTCTCTGCGTCCGAAGCTGCGGCACTTTGCGTCGGAGGTACTGCTATTGGAACCAGCGGTGGGGCGGAGGCTGTGATTTCATGACCCGCCAGTGCTGCGAGCAAGTCGGCCCGCAGTTCCTCTGACGATTGGTAACGATTCTCAGGAGACTTCTCGAGCGCCTTGGTTGTGACTGCTTCAAGGTTGGCTGGCACGTCTGGATTGAGCATGCGCGGCGGCACGATGGGTGAGGACACGTGTTGGTAGGCGACCGCCACGGGGCTGTCGCCCTTGAAGGGAGCGGCTCCGGTCAGCATTTCGTAGAGCACCACACCCACTGAATAGACATCGGACCGGTGGTCGGCAGGGTGTCCTTGAGCTTGTTCGGGAGAGAAATACGTGGCGGTCCCGATCACAGCTCCGGTCTTGGTGAGCTCTTGGGAGTCGTCCCAAGCGCGAGCGATACCAAAGTCTGTGACCTTCACAGTGCCGTCGGTTGTGAGCAGGATGTTGGCGGGTTTCACATCTCGGTGAACGATGCCGGCCCTATGGGCAACGGCAAGCGCAGCGGCAGTCTCAGCCGCAATTTCGGTAGCCCGTCGAGGAAGAAGAGCCCCTTCGGACCGCAGAACATCTCTGAGAGATCGACCCTCTACCAACTCCATGACGATGAAGTAGATGGAACCTTCCTGGCCCCAGTCGAAGATCGACACAATATTGGGGTGATTGAGGTTTCCGGCAGCCTGCGCCTCTCTCCTGAAGCGCTTGATGAACGACTCGTCGTTGGCGTATTGCTTGTGGAGAATCTTGACTGCCACGGTCCGATTGAGCGCGCTATCTCGTGCACGCCACACATCAGCCATTCCGCCGCGGGCGATGTGGGAGATCAGTTCGTAGCGTTCGGCAAGAATGTCGTTTGGTTCAAGCATGTGTGGTTGAAAGTCTAGGTGTCATGGAGATAACCATTCGGCTATGAGGCGTTGAGCGATAGGAGCTGCAGTTCTTCCTCCCGACGCAGAGTTCCCGTCATCCCCCCCGTTCTCGATCAAGACAACGATGGCAATGCTTGGATCCTCTGCAGGAGCGAACCCAACAAACCAAACGTGCGGACCGGTCTCAGAAGTTCCCGTCTTCCCTGCAACGGTGATCCCGTTGATGACCGCTCGACCTGCTGTTCCGCGTTCTACTGCCTGCACCATCATCGCCTTGAGAATTTCGGCGGTCAGAGCTGAAATAGGGCTAGACAAGATCACTGGTCTGGTCACCCTGGTGGTCACCTTGTCTGCGTCGAACACTGCGTCGACGAAATACGGGGTCATAAGCTGTCCGTGGTTGGCGATTGCGGAGACAACATTGAGCATTTGTAGGGGAGATGCCTGGACGTCTCGTTCGCCGATCGCTGACTGGGCGAGCGTGGCAGGATCAAGGTTGCCTGGAAACACGCTGGTGATGACCGGCAACTCAAGATCGAGTTCTGTGTTGAATCCGAACGCTTCAGCTCGGCCTGAAATTGCATCGGTGCCCAGATCCATCGCCAGCTGGGCGAATTGGATATTGCATGAGCGGGCGAGAGCGACCAGCAAGGTCACTGTTCCTCCACCGTCGCAGGTTCCTTGAGAGGCGTTGAGGATGAGTGATTGAGATCCGGGAAGGACTAAAGCCGACGGATCGTCGAGTTCCGAATCAGCGGTGTAGCCGCCTGCCTCTAATGCTTCAGCAGCGACGATTAGTTTGAACGTGCTGGCCGGCGGATACGTTGTGGCTGAAACCCGATCAAGGCGAGGCTGCGAGGTATCGCCTTCGATTTGTTGTGCGTAAGCCGGGTCAGATACCCGGTTCGGATCGAATGAGGGCGAGGAGACATACGCAAGAATCTCCCCGGTTTGCGGATTGACCGCTGCGATTGCTCCGTGCTGGGAGCCGAGGGCTTGGGCGGCAACTTCTTGTAGGTTGGCGTCAATCGTTAGGCGGATACTGTGGGGACGCAGGTCTCCACCAAACAGAGCGGTGAGGAGATCTGACACTGTGAGGTCTTGGCGAGATCTGAGTTCACCGGAGTACGAGCGTTCCAGCCCCGTCTGCCCAAAGAGGACCGCGGAATAGCCGAGAGGATGGGCGAAGAGGTCGTTGGTCGGGTAGATACGAGTGAAGGTGCGGCCTCCCTCTTCAAGCACACTGGTAGCTAGTACCAGCCCGTTGCGATCCACCACTGTGCCCCGTTCTTGACCTCCTTCACGCAGCAGTACACGAGCATTCAACGAGCTACTGCGATAACGGTCGGCAGCCACCGCCTGAACGTAAGTCGTCGCAAGTAGGAGCAGGGCAAAGGCTGCGAACAGGCCATAGGTGATTCGCCGTATTGGTCCGTTCATGAGCGTTCCTCATGAGACACGCGGGTCAGCAGGGTGAGGGCAAGTAGGTTTACCAGGAGGGAGGAACCACCGTAAGACATGAACGGCAAGGTAATCCCGGTAAGCGGAAGCACCCGCACTACACCAGCGATGATGAGGAAGGCCTGCACGCCAAAACCGAACGCGATGCCGGCTGCGAGTAGCTTCCTGAACTGATCTTTCGCGCCGAGGGCGATGCCCGCTCCCGCCGCGACGAGTAGAGCAAACAGGCTGAGGATGGCGACGGATCCGGCGAGGCCAAGTTCTTCTGCCAGCGCGGCGTAGATGAAGTCGGTGGCTGCGAACGGGATGATGTCGGGTCGACCGAGGCCAAAACCGGACCCAGTAAGGCTTCCTGATCCCATTGCGAAGAGACCTTGGACTATCTGGTATCCCGAACCGAGTGGATCGTCGAAAGGCCGTATCCACGCGTCCACACGGCTCTGCACGTGACTGAAGAGGCGGGTGGCAGCCACTCCTCCAATCACGAAGAGCGCTCCTCCAGCCCACACGAAGACTCCCTGCCCGGTGGCTGCGTACAGCATGAGAATGAAAATGGAGAACAACAGCAATGATGCACCAAGGTCCCGCTGAGAGACGAGCGCTACAAAGCTCACGGTCCAAGCGATGAGCACAGGTACCAGTTGGCGAGGTTCTGGAACCGAGAAGCGTCCGAGCTTCCTTGGGGCGGTCCCAACGCTGGGAACTCGATCACCAAGGAGGGAAGCCAGAACGATGATGAGGACGAGCTTGGCGAACTCGCCTGGTTGAAACTGCACCCGGAACCTGTCTGTTCCGAACGCAACCCAAAGGCGAGATCCGTTGACGGTTCGGCCACTAATGGGGAACCCACTCTCGGGAAGTAGGGGTAGGAGCAAGAGACCCAGAGCGACGATTAGGAGGAGGTACCGGTAACGCCGCAGCACGCTGAGCCCGGTGCGGTGCAGGAGGGCCAAGACAGCCACGGTGAGAGCTGCGCCAATGACAAACCACCATCGTTGTCGAGATGCCAGCCGCATGTCTAGGCGGTAAATCTCGATGAGCCCAAGGGCTGATAGGGCCGCGGCGATCAGTACCGGATAGGTGCGTGCTTCCCGGGCGAAGGTTCTGACGGCCCAGTAGATTCCTCCCCATGAGAGGGCGAACACAAGTGATGTGAGACCCACTTCTGCGTCAGGGGGACCACCTCTAGCCAGGTTGACGAAAGCAGTTCCGAACGCCACGAGCACAGCTGTACTCATCAGCATTGTTAGTTCGAGGCGTCGGTTCACCAGTGAGCGCCTAGTCAGCCTCGATGACGACGACTGAGACGTTGTCGTTGCCGCCGCTGTTGTTGGCCGCCTCGATCAGTTCCCACACGGCTGCAGCTGGAGTGGAGTTCGCCAGGATCGATGCGATGACATCATCCTTCACCATCCCGGTGAGTCCGTCAGAACACAACATCAGGCGATCGCCCTTGACTAGCGATAGCTCATGAGTTTCCACTTCTACGTCGAGACCGACACCAAGCGATTTCATTAGCATCCCGCGCCGGGGGTGGACCTTGGCCTCCTCTGGAGTGATCGCACCGGCGGCAACCCATTCGGCCACAAGAGTGTGGTCGTTGGTGATTTGAGTGAGTTGGTTCTCTCGCAACAGGTAGGCGCGGCTGTCTCCGACATGTGCGAACTCAACGGTGGAATCCTCAGTGAATCGGGCCAATGTCAGAGTCGTTCCCATGCCTGTCAAAGACGGGGTCGTCGCAGCTTTAGCGAGCACCGTGTTGTTGGCTAGAAGGAGTCGCTCTTCGGGCGTGCCGGAGCCGGTAGTCGCAGCAGCCATAGCTGTAGAGGAGGCGATCTCCCCGCCTGCATGACCGCCCATACCGTCAGCTACGGCCACAATCACGCTTGTGTCGCTGCTCCCGTCCGAAGCGGGGAAAATCGTATCTTCGTTGTTCTCTCGAACACGTCCGACGTGGGTGCCGGAGGCCCAGATGTATTTCATGACTAAAGCATACGCCCAGAGGAGGTATCGGGGGGATTCAGACGGTTGGCTCAGCCACGGTCTGGGAGGATGCGGTAGATCTTTCCGTCGAATGTGCCGATCCACATTTCGCCGTCGTGTCCAACGCCCCACACGTTGATCTGCAACTCGATCGGGAAGCTGTCCTTCCAGTCTTGACGCTGAGTCACCTCCCCATTCTCATAACGGAAGGATCTAACGAGACCGCCACACCAGTCTGCGTAGATGAAGTGACCCTGTAGTTCGGGCATGGCGGCGCCTCGGTAAACAACCCCTGCTGTGATGGAACAAGCCTGAGCGTTCTCTCCCTCGTCGTGTGAGTAGACCTCGACAGGGGGAACATAGGGCGATTGGTCGCAGCCGAACTCCCGGAAGCAGCGAAGCCCTTCTACCTGGTCCCAACCGAAGTTGAATCCGCCATCATCAATGGAAACAACGTTGACCTCTTCCCACGTGGACTGACCAACATCGCCGATGTAGATGAGACGTTCAACCGGATCGATGTAGAAACGCCACGGATTACGAAGCCCGTACGCCCAGACCTCAGGGGCGCCGTCGACGCCGTCAAAGAAAGGGTTGGAGGAAGGGATGCCATATGGGTCCCCACCATCCACGTCTAGGCGGAGGATGACGCCAAAGAGGTTGAATGGGTTTTGGCCGTTCTCACTGGCGAGCGCTCCGTCGCCAGAGGATACGTAGAGGTACCCGTCGGGCCCGAACTGCAGCATCCCTCCGTAATGTCGAGGCTCGGACGTCGGCTGCGGGAAGCTGAAGAGCACCTTCTCGGTGGACGGGTCAGTGGTGGGGGGATCGAGGGCGGCTGTGAACTCAGAAAGAGTACGACTGCCCTCCTTATTGACGTAGTAAAGGTAATACCGCTGGTTGTTTGCGTAGTCAGGGTGGAAGGCCATTCCTAGTAGACCCTGTTCAATGCCGCCGTCGATAACCTTGTCTCGGATGTTGACGAATCGGTCAGGCAGGTTGACGTCCTGATCGTTGAAAACCCGGACGGTGCCGAGTTTGTCGACCATGTACATGTTCTGGTCGCCTTCGCCTCTAAGGATCATCGACGGCCGAGGGATGTCTTCCGTGACTAACCCAAGAATGAAGCCTTTGAGTTCTATCGCAGCTGGGACTGCCTCCGTCGTTGTTGTGGTCGCAACCACGTCGGTGGAAGCCACCGTGTCATCTGTGGCATCGGTCTCAGGACCACCTCCACAGGCAGCAACGACGATGGCGGAAGCAATAAGAGAAAGCACCAAGCGAGAGTTCACACCGGGACTTTAACCTCCGCGCGGCTCGTTACCCACTTGTGGCGAAGGTGGCTGCGAGGCAGACGGATGGGGCGGCCCGGGGGAGCCACCAGTCTCGAGATCGCGGGAACTGTCGGCTGCGTTGAACTCAGCGTCCGGTGAGGGCTCGCGCGTCGAGAGGAGGGAATGGGTCAAGGGAGAACAGCGCCTCAACAGGGAGCTTGAAGTATCGGGAGAGTCGGAGGGTGAGGTCGAGGCTAGGTGAGTACTCACCTACGCTCAACGTATCCAATTGTTTGGTAGTGCACGCCCATCTCCTCGGCCAATTCTTTTCGCGACATCCCGGCCTCGGTACGCACCAAGCGGAGACGCGAGTGGAAACCGGACTCGTCTTTACTCATCGTCGGGCACGTAAATGACGGGTGGTTTGCCGTGGGATTAGTGCTGCAGGGTGTCACTTGCCGGGACGTAGACGGGGTTGTGGATATCCGGCTCCAAATAGATGTAACGCGCACTTGGTACGTCGTTGCGTATGGCAGCCTCCGCACGGTTGGTAGTTTCCACGACTTGGGCCACTGAAAGGGTTGGGTCGAACTCGATCTTTGCGGCTATCAAAAGCTCGTCTGGCCCAATGTGCAGTGTTCGCAAATTGATGATTTGGTGGACCCCTTGCGACGAATTGATAGCGTTCCTGATCTTGGCCACGGTGGCTGCGATGGCACCCTCTCCGATGAGGAGGCTCGCCATCTCGATCACAAGCACGATCGCGATGATCACCAGCAGCGCCCCAATGGCCAGAGTTCCGAAAGCGTCCCAGATCGGGTTGCCGGTGATGGCGGTAGTGACCAAACCACCGAGTGCGAGGGTAAGACCGATGAGCGCTCCGAGATCCTCGAGCAGAACAACGGGAAGCTCTGGTGTTCTGGCTGTCCTTATGAACTGCCACCAGGAAAGGTCTCGCTTGTAGGGCCGGGCTGCTTTTACGGCGGTTCGGAGCGAGTATCCCTCGGCGATGATGGCGGCTACCAAGATGATTATCGCGACTGAAGGACGGACTATCTCGTCTGGGTGCTTGAGCTTCTCATTTCCTTCGAAGAGCGCAAACAGCCCGCCGAGCGTGAACAGCACGAGCGCGACAATGAAGGAGTAGAAGTACCTAGATCTCCCAAATCCGAATGGGTGGTCTGGGGTTGCTTCTCGCCGAGCGCGTTTGCCGCCGAGCAGAAGGAGTCCCTGGTTGCTTGTATCCGCAACCGAGTGGATCGCCTCAGCGAGCATGGACGTCGCACCGGTTATCGAGAACCCAATGAACTTAGCGATGGAAACGAGGAGGTTGGCCCCAAACGCCGCGAGGATTGCTTTAGTGCTGCCTTCAGTCATGGGAGAGAGCGTACCTTGGGTCGCGAGAGAAGGCTAGAAAGGTGCAAACACGGTGGCTCGCCTAATCTGAACGCATGGTCTCCACGAAGTCCTTTCTCTATTCGCTCTACGAACGGAGGCTTCTGCGCGAGATCGACAAGGACGCGAGCCCACAGCACATTGGGATCATTCTCGATGGACATAGAAGGTTCGCTAGGGCCGAAGGCCTTCCCGACTATCAAGCTTCGTACCGCGTTGGGATGGCTTTGTTTGAGGAGTTCCTCGAGTGGGCGCAGCACCCCAAGATCCCCGCGATAACCGCATGGGTGCTCTCTCCGCAGAATCTCGATCGTCCCGCTGAGGAACTTGAACCCTATTTCGATGTACTCATCGAACTCTTCGAACGATTACCAACGTTGGCGGAACAGTACGACATGAGTGTCAGGGTGATCGGGAGGCTTGACCATCTGCCTGACCGCCTGATCAAGGCTGCCGAGGCTCTTGAAGCAGCCTGCTCTGGTGGTAGCACGAGAGTTTCCATCGCTATGGGATACGGAGGTCGAGAGGAGATTGTTGACGCCGCCCGCAAGTTGGTGAGTGACTTGGTTGAGCAAGGTCTCTCTGACGAGGGTCTGATTGAGGCGATTACTCCCGAGAGCTTGGGCGCCAATATGTACACGGCGGATGTCCCTGACGCTGACCTCCTCATTCGCACCAGCGGCGAGTCCCGGCTCAGCGGGTTTCTGATGTGGCAATCCGCCTACTCGGAGTTCGCTTTCGTAGATGTCTTTTGGCCGGAGTTCCGAAGAGTCGACTACCTAAGAACGCTAAGAGACTTCGGAAGACGAGACCGCCGCTTCGGCCAGTAACCGAGGCGCACCGCTGCTTCAGGCCTCGTTCCAGCGGCTGGCGAGCATGTCGGCGTGTTCGTTCCACCGGAAGTCGGCGTGTGCCTTGATCCATTGAACCTCGATATCTGGACGAGACTTCGCCAGTTTGTAAGCCTCCTTGACCAGATCGAGATTCTGTACCGGCCCTGTCTTTCGCTTCCAGCCTCGCTTCTCCCAGCCTTCGGCCCAGGTATTCACTGTCTGCACACATAGGTTGGAGTCCGAGTAGAGAACGGCCGACGTACCTTCCGGGACCATTTGAATGCCTTCGATCAAGGCCTTGAGTTCCATACGGTTATTTGTTGTTTCTGGATCGTGGCCCCAGCGTTCGTCCGCAATCTCACCGTCGATCACGTACACAGCTCCCCAGCCCCCGGGACCCGGATTCGGCTCAGATGATCCATCCGTGAACACACCGGTGTTCGGGTCTGATGATTGGCCGTTCGGCTTGGAGTTGCTCTTCTTGGGAGTCCGACAGCTTGAGCATGTCTTGGGCACCCACCCCGGATACTTGTCGAGAGCGGGCTGCGGGACGTGGAAGACATCGCCGCAAGTGGAACAAGTGAACTCAGCCATCAAACAGAACGATCTTCATCCGAAACAGGACCCTCGGGCTCCGGTTCGGTGTGCGGCTCTAGCTCTAACTCTGGTTCGTCTAGCGGCTCAGGTTCGGTCGGTAAGGGCCTCGGGGGAGGCGGGACTCCATCGTCTCCAACCCACGCGTCCAGCTTGGCCAAGAGGTGGGGCGTGAGTTGCTGCTCCCTCACGGCTGTGGGCAGGCCGAGTTCGGCGATCTCGTTGATGAACTTCTCCGCTCCCCGTTCCCACATGGTGCCGGAGATTCTGAGGGTGTTTTGGTCGATCCAGCGAGCTCCCCACGGATCGTCCGGTAGTTCTCCACGATGATCGAGTTGCACAATCAGGGCTTTGTTCTCTGCGACGAGGTCCTTGATCTGAAGCCATGAGGCTGCGGACGGTGCCTTGAAGGGCCCGCTGAGAGCGAAGCGCATGCCCGATTCGGTCGCCTCGACGACCTTTCGTGGCAGCAGTAGCTCTTTGATCGAGACGCCAATGAATAGCGACCCGAGCAAGGCCAAAGCGGCAACCAGGATGTCATCCTTGATCTCGAAAGCCTCCACCTCGCCACCTCGATACGCCCAAGTACCGAGCTGATTGAGGAATCCGAAGGATCCCCACACGTACTCGACAGCCATGATCAGCAGCGGGATTCCGGCAATGCCGAGGAGCCACATCTTCGCCGCCGACCGACGCATCACGACGCTTCTGGACTTCACGACCCAAGGCCTAGGTCGGCAGGGACAAGGATTGCTTGATAAGGGATATCTCGGGAAGACATTGCCGCAGACACTACCCCTCCCGAACGATCGAAAAGGACGATTGCCTGCTTGACGTTGAGGCCTTCCGCTATCGCCGACTCAAGGGCTTCGATGATCGCCCCTCCTGTCGTCGAAGTGTCGTCGATGACACAGACGTTTGCTCCAGCTTGCGCTGCTCCCACCATACGGCCACCGAGTCCATGCTCCTTGGCGGTTTTCCTGACCGAGAAGGCATCGAGCGGGCGGCCGTGCTGGGTGGCGTAAGCCGCAGCAGCGAACGCTATGGGATCCGCACCCATGGTTAGGCCGCCAATTGCGTCGACTTCGGGGTCGAGAACGGCAGCGACAGCTTCTCCGACCGCCCACAATCCCTCCCCTGCGAACGTTGTTTGGCGAGCGTCCATGTACCAGTCCGAGATAGCTCCGGAGCGAAGGGTGAAGGGCCCGTCTGTCCGCAGCGAGTGCTTGGTGAGGTGAGCAACGAGGGCGGCCCGAGCATCAGGACCTACTGGATCAGACATCGCAAAAACGATACCAGCGAAGGGAGAGTGTTCGGAGGTTTCCGCTCCGAACGCGTCCACCGAGCCCCCGGTGGTATCAGCTGAACTGGAACGCCCCAAGGTGGCAGACGCCTAAGAGCGACGCTTGGACTTGAACCCAGAGCTCGCGCGCTTGCTCCCTCGCGCGCGGCGGAGCAGACTGAGGGGCCCCGTCTGCGGAGGTCTGACGCGGAGGCTGGGCTAGCTCTGGTTCTGGTCTTACTTGGGTTTGGCTCTAGCTATCGTGGGGCCATGCTCATAGGTGCCCACGTTCCAGCCGGCGATCCGCTCGAAGAAGCTGCCCTCAGGGATGCTGACGTGATCCAGATGTTCGTGTCGAGTCCGCAATCCTGGAAGGCTCCAAAAGAGCGGGACGATGCTGCTGCGTTGCGCGACTCTCCCATTCCTATCTACGTACACGCGCCGTTCATTCTCAACATGGTGTCTCCCAACAATCGTGTACGCATCCCCTCCCGCAAGAGTCTGCAGGTCACTTGCGATGCTGCTGCTGCCATAGGGGCGAAGGGCGTGGTCGTGCATGGGGGACATCTCACGGATCCTGATGAAGACATGAGCGTGGGTTTCACTCGGTGGAGAAAGGCTCTAGATGCCTTGGATTCAGAGGTACCGGTGCTGATTGAGAACACTGCCGGCGGCGACAGGGCCATGGCCCGGCGCGTGGACGTGATTGCTCAACTTTGGGATGAGATCGGTGAGACGGGCGTTGGTTTCTGTCTTGATACGTGCCACGCGTGGGCGGGTGGCGAACCGCTAACCGAGGTGGTGGAGCGGATCACTGCGATCACCGGCGTTATCGACCTAGTTCACTGCAATGACTCCAAGGATGCGTTCGACGCCCGTAGAGATCGACATCAGAACTTGGGAGAGGGCACTATTCCGGGTGAAGAGATTTTGGAGGTACTCCGGAAGGCGAACGCGCCGGTGGTCCTAGAGACACCTAGTGGCCTTGAAGGTCACCTTGCTGACTTGGCATGGCTGCGTTCCCGACTGTAGGACGTGTGGTCCTAGTGGCAGTAGCGCTGGTCATTGCTGGCTGTGTGACGCCTGTAGAGAAGGCGGAGGCACCCGTGCTCACGAAGGCCTCAATACAGGAGCGTCGGCTTTCTAAGCTTCCCTCCGGAGACGTGCGGGGCTTCCCGGTCACTGAGGTTGTATGGGTCCACGACTCTGGAAGCGACGTACTTCCGGTGTTCTTGGCTGGCACACCAGGTCGTCGTAGCAGGGGACTCACGGGTGTCAGCAGCCTTGGGGAGGTTGCCGGGATGGTCTTCAAATGGCCAGAAACGAGCGTTGGGTCGTTTTGGATGAAGGACACGCTCATCCCCCTCGAAATAGCCTTCATCGACGCTGAAGGCGTTGTATTTGCAGTCTTTGAGATGGAACCATGCCTCGAGGAACCGTGCCCAACCTATAAGCCAGGCGGCCCTTATCACCTTGCTTTCGAGTGGCGTGCAGGGACGTTGGCTGTCAGCGTTGGCGATGTTATTCACCTCGAGGACACCTCGCGATAACCAAAATACAACGCGAGAACTTGGGCCTCCGCGCGCTTGCTATCCTTTCATCTGCACGAAGTAGATCTTCGTGCTGAAACGTACCCCTGCCCCCGACTGGGGGCCGTCCACACAGGATGTCCGAAGGAGGTTTTATGCGTACGTATGAATTGATGACTATTCATCGCCCGGAAATGGCTGAGCCCGAATTCCGCGGCAAAGTCGAAGAGATCGGCGCACTGCTCACCGCTCGTGGCGCAACGCCGTCTGACACCGAACTCTGGGGCAAGCGTCGCTTCGCCTATGAGATCGATCATGGCAATGAGGGCTACTACTCAGTGATATCATTCGAGACCGAAAGCGCTGATGTGCTATCCGATCTCGATAGAGCGCTCGGTCTCTCTGATGCTGTCATCCGCCACAAGGTTGTGCGGACAGACGCGTAGCCCCGTTTCTGTCACACCGTTCTGAAATGATGGTGTGAGAGGACTTTTTTGGAAGGGACCAATTTTCATGGACAACACAGTCACACTTATCGGCAACCTCGTAGAAGATCCGGAGCTTCGCCACACCGGTAGCAACATCCCAATGGCGAACATTCGAATCGCCGTCAACCGGCGTTACCGCGATCGTTCAGATCAGTGGCAAGAGCAGACCAGTTTCTTTGGTGGCACGCTTTGGCGTGACCAGGCTGAGAACGCAGCTCAATCACTAAGCAAGGGCGACCGCGTCATTCTGTCAGGAACGCTTGAACAGCGGAACTGGGAGAACAATGAGGGTGAGAAGCGAAGCGTCGTTGAAATACGGATCGACGATATCGCTCCAAGTCTCAGGTGGGCGACTGCCACGGTGACTCGCCGCGCCTCTGCCTCTGGCGGAAGCGGAAGTTGGGGTGGCGGCAGCGCTGGCGGAAACGCTGGCGGTGGCAACATTCCGGCTGCACCTGTTGCACGTGACGACTTCGGTCCCGACGAAGCACCGTTTTAGGAAGGATTTTTATGGTTCAAAGAAAACCAAAGCGCCGTCGTCAAGAGCGCAACGTTCGAAAGCGCCCATGCCAGTTCTGCATTGACAAGGTCACTGTCGTTGACTGGAAAGACACCGGCGTACTCAGGAAGTACATGTCAGATCGCGGCAAGATCAAAGCTCGTCGTGTGAACGGCAACTGTGAACAGCATCAGAAGCTGCTCGCCCGTGCGATTAAGAACGCACGCGAGATGGCCATTCTCCCGTACCTCAACCGATGAGACTGATACTCACGGAGGCCGTTGCCGGATTGGGTAAGGAGGGTGACATCGTCACCGTTTCCCCAGGATACGGTCGCAACTACTTGCTGCCCCAAAAGAAGGCCCTCAAGGCCACCGACGGAACCGTTCTCCACGCTGCGAAGGTTGTTGAGGCTCGAGTGGCTACAGAGAAGAAGGCCAAGACCGCTGCCGAGGCGATTGCCAAGAGCTTGGTTGGGACTCGCGTAGTAATCGCTGCCCAGACAGGTGACGACGGTCGACTCTTCGGATCCGTTGGCGTCAGCGACGTTGTCGATGGAGTGCAGAAGTTCACTGGTGTTCAGCTAGAGCGCAGCACCGTTAATATGGACGCTCCGATCAAGAGCATCGGTCTCCACGAGGTGAAGGTCAAAGTGCACTCGGCCGTGGAGTTCGCCCTTACCATCGATGTAATACCGGCATAAGTCTGTGACGTTTCCGTCCGACGCGCCGCCACCCATGGATGAGTGGAGCGCGCCGGATGGGATGTCAGGTATTCGGGTGCCTCCCCACAGCCGAGAAGCTGAGCGGAGCGTTCTTGGGGCGATCATGCTGGCGCCGGCATCGGTTAACCAAGTCCTAGACCGGTTGAGTTCGTCCGACTTCTACGTTCCTGCCCATCAGAGCGTCTATGACGCAGTCGTCAGACTGTCCGATGAGGGGCAGCCTGTAGACGCGATCACCGTTTCGGAAACGTTGCGTAAGAGCGGCGAACTTGATCGTATCGGCGGACTCAAGTTCCTCACGGATCTCTCTCAGAGCGTCGCCACAGCCGCCAACATCGAGTACTACTCGCAGATAGTTGAAGAGCAGGCCCTTCGCCGTCGCTTGCTTCAGGCTGGCGCCGAGATCGGGGAAATAGCGGGCCGCGATTCTGAAGAGATCTCCTTGATGCTCGATCAGGCCGAGCAGGCGGTGTTCCGGGTCTCTGACAAGAGGATCGGAGCTGGCTTGCGACCCATCGGGCAGTTCATTGACGCAGAGCTTGAGCGTATCGAGGAACTCGAAGGAACCGATTCGGGAGTCACAGGTCTCTCCACCGGCTTTATCGACCTTGATGACAAGCTTGCTGGCCTCCACCCCGGGAACCTTGTTGTGATCGCCGCTCGCCCGGGTATGGGAAAGTCGGCGTTGGCGTTGAACGTTTGCCGGAACGTGGCAGTCCGAGGAGATGGCACGGTTGCCATCTTCTCGCTCGAGATGTCGCAAGAGGAAATTATCCAGCGACTCATCTGCTCAACCGGCAGGATCGATTCCAACAAGCTGCGGACGGGCCAGCTCGGAGCCAATCTTTGGCCCCAAGTCATGCAGGCTGCCAGCAAGATCTACGACGCGAAGATCTACGTGGATGAGAGCTCCTACCTCACGGTGACAGACATTCGAGCCAAGTGCCGCCGGCTAGCTGCGAAGGGGGATCTTGACCTTGTAATGGTTGACTACCTCCAGCTGATGCAGGGTCGGACGAGCGAGAATCGCCAGCAGGAGATATCGGAGATTTCCAGAGGCCTGAAGAACCTCGCAAACGAACTGAAAGTTCCCATCATTGCTGTGAGTCAGCTAAACCGAGCTCTCGAGCAGCGGCAGGACAAGCGCCCGCAGCTGGGTGACTTGCGTGAATCAGGTGCGATCGAGCAGGACGCCGATGTAGTGATGTTCGTTTACAGGGATGATTACTACAACCCTGAGAGTGAAGCTCGAGGGATTGCTGAGATCAACATCTCGAAGCACCGGGCGGGAGCAACAGGTCGCATCATGATGAGCTTTGCTGACTCGTACACTGAGTTCATGGACTTCGCCCGCGAACCAGGCCTGTAGGGTCTGGGCCGGTTGTAGGTCAGATTTGACAACAAAAATAGCCCTCCCCTTTCGGTGAGGGCCTTTTGAGAACTGGACTCCTGTGCACGGGCAATGCGGAGGAAGAGATGTTGGAGTCCTGTCCTCTGGGTTTCTATCGGCGGGGCACCGGATCCCTTTAGGGTTTTCTTGAGAAAAACCCAGAACTTCTAGGAAGTTGAAAAATCTCTGTGAATCCGAGAGGGAGTAGGGCCTCGCTGACCCTGGTACTTGGAGCCCGCTTTTCTCGATCCGTACGGGTTATCGGCGGGCGTTGTCATGGGGTAGTAGGAGATCTGTCCGATTCTCATCCCGGGGTAGATAGCGATTGGAAGGTTTGCGACGTTCGAGAGTTCCAGGGTGAGGTGTCCATCAAACCCCGGATCGACGAATCCTGCCGTGGAGTGAATAAGAAGGCCTAAGCGTCCCAGACTCGACTTACCCTCGAGACGAGCAACGATGTCATCTCCCAAATGGACTCTCTCCAGCGTGGAGCCCAAGACGAATGCGCCAGGATGTAGGACGAAGGTCTCGCCGTCGGGTACTTCGACGATCTTCGTCAGGTCCTCTTGGCGCGTTCTCGGATCGATCATCGCGTACTTGTGGTTCTCGAAGACACGGAAGTAACTATCAACTCGAAGATCCACTGAGGAAGGTTGTACGTAGTCTTCCCGGTATGGGTCGATGGCTATTCGCCCACTTGCGATGGCTTCCTTGATGGAACGATCCGAGAAGATCACTCTGCGTCCTTTTCGTCGGGTTGCGGGCGCATCCTAGACCGAGTTTACGACGGAGAACTCCATCGAAACCATCCAAATAGCGGTAGGTACAAGTATCGTTCGAAGGTGCAACCGCCGATCCTTGATTTCGACCCAGATCCAAACGCCATTATCGGCCCTTCGGAATTGGGAATTCCGGACCGTCCTCCCGTGAAACACGCGGTGATGACGTGGTTTCAAGAAGTCCTCGATGATGTAACCCGTGACGGCGAACTGGTGTTCACGGTTGGCTGGGAAGACAGCAAATACGACATCTACGAGATCGAGTACGACGAGCAGCCGCTTCTCGTGGTCCAGGCTGGTGTCGGGGCACCCATCGCCGCCAGCAACCTCGAAGTCCTGATCGAAATGGGAGTCGAGAAGGTGGTGGCAGTGGGGTCTAGCGGAGGGCTACATGGCACTGTTGGCCCGGGGACAGTCGTCCTGCCCATCGAGGCGATACGCGACGAAGGTACCTCCTATCACTACATGCGTCCAGAACTCCCGGCCAAGCCCGGCGTGAAAGCGCTCGAGGCTCTCGTGCAAACCCTCCGCAAGAGAGGTGTCATTCATACGAAGGCTGCCACGTGGACGACCGACGCGATCCTTCGTGAAACGAGAGCCCAGGTGGCGAGGCGAATTGGCCAAGGCTGTCTTACGGTAGAGATGGAAGCTGCCGCCTTGTTCGCTGTGGCTGATTTTCGAGGGATCGAGTTGGCTCAGATGTTGTACGTGGCCGACACGCTGCACGATGACGAGTGGGATCCGGGATCCCTCACGGTGCAGCCCCTAAACAATTTGAGAAGACGCCTCTTCGGCCTAGCCGCCGAAGCTGCCCTCGCGATCCCGTAGCCAACTGAGCCCCCTGTGGGCTTGCTCCCTGCTTGGGGGGAGCTGTCGGTGCAGCCGACTGAAGGGCACCCGTCTACGAACATCTACCAGACGCCCTCCCCTCATGGCTCGTTTCGCTCGCCTGTCTCCACTCGTAAGCGGAGGAGAAAGTGTTCTGTGAAGCGGCCTACGACGCGGCCGCCTCCCTAGTCAGCAACGCCGCTTTCCTTGACTCGCCCCAGTGGTAGTCACCCAAGCCTCCGTCGGCTCGGAGTACCCGATGGCAGGGGATCAGGTACCCGATCGAGTTCTTTCCAACTGCTGATCCGATGGCGCGCACGGCGGTGGGTCGTCCAATGGCTTGTCCGATGTCTCCGTAGGTGGTGGTGGTTCCTTCTGGGATCCGAAGTAGCGCTTCCCAGACCTTCACTTGGAAGTTGGTGCCTTTCACAAGAACTGACAACGGAACCTCGATCTTCATGCCTCCGAAGACCCATCGGGCCAGTGGCTCTGTGACTGAGGGGTCTTCGACTCTCATGGCCTGAGGGAAGTCGACAGCGAGACGAACCAGGCCTTCGGTGGGATCAAAGTTGATGGCACAGATCCCTCGTTGGGTATTAGCGATGAAGACCTGCCCAAACGGTGAGTCGTGCACGCCGTAGTGAATTGTTAGACCCGCTCCACCGGCTTTGATCTCGCCGGGGGTCATGGCATCGACGCTCACCATGAGGTCGTGGAGTCGACCCGGTCCTGACAGACCCACCTCGTAGGCAGTGTCGAGCACGGTTGCATCGGTTCGCAACATATTGCGAGCTGCGTCAGCCGTGAGAAACTGAAGGAAACGCTTTGGCGAGACGCCAGACCAACGCTGAAAGACCCTCTGCAGGTGGGACTCGGATATGCCTGCGATCACACTGAGCTCGCCCAAAGTTGGCTGGTCCATTTGGTGCTCTCGAATGTGAGCGATGAGGCTCTCCACTACGTCGTAGTCAGGTTCCATAGACAGAAAAGTAGGCGATCGAGCGAGCCAAGTCGACCCGATTCTTGTTGGGTAGATCCAGATCGACAGTACGACGACCTAGTACAAGACCCGGCGACACTCCCAGTGAGCCCAGATTCCGTTGCGGTGACCGTTCTTCACCGTGTACTGAAACAGCCACGCGGCGGAGGCGACGTTGGCCACGGGGTCGAAGCGGCTGGCTCCCCCATACCCAGCCAGCGGACTGGCCCAGAGCCAAGATGATTCGAGGAATTGGAAGAGGCCCGAGGCGCCTGAAGTGGGGTTCACGGCGTTGGGGTTACCACTGCTCTCGCATTGCATGATCGCCAACGCTTCCTCAACATGGGCGGCCGGGAAGAACTCGGCAACCAGCGCTCTCCAAGAGCCTGATCCGACGAGAGATGCCAGTCTTCGATTCTCCTCTTCCACTCGGGTGAGCGCTCGTCGGTAGGCAGCGTCGGTTGCGGCCACTTGCGCCCGGGATTCGTTCGCGTTGACAGCAGCTTCTTCAAAGAGGGTTTCCATTTGGAGTTGCTGGAGCTCAAGTTTGTCGGAAAGCTCAGATAGCTCAGCCTGGACGGTCAGGAGTTGGGTACGTTGGACGCCCAGATGATCGCTGACTGCGGAGAAGTCCGCGATGGTCCTTGTCCCCCGCTCGGCCACCACGGAGGCGAGCTCAGCGTGGACAAGTGCGTCGAGGGCGTCAGAAGTAGCAACGAACGGTTGTAGCGAATCCGTGCTGGATAGCGCCATGTAGCTGTCCACTGCAGTGGCGATAACCGAGTCGCGGAGATTGGCCAGGCGAGTCTCCGCATCGGATATGGCTCCTTGGACTTCTAGAACCTTTCCGCTGATGAGTTGATACTCGTGTTGGGCATCAGCGAACTCGGCCACGGCGAGTCCTAGGGCCAATTCAGATGCGGAGTACTCGACTTCGGCAGCGGCGCGAACAGCTTCCGCCCGCGTGAGAGCAACGGCGGTATTCGCGGCTTCTTCTTCTGCTTCTTCGAGCTCGGTTTGAGCGGCGAACGCAGGCGTCGTGAGGAGCACGAGCGCGGCCAACGCGAACCCGACTAGACGCGAGGAGCGGGTCGAGGGCATGAAAGACATTTTAGGCGACGACGCAACTCGGTATCCAACTGAGAATCTTTTGAAGGGTGACGCTCTCAGGGTTGGGCGGAGTGCTATCCTTAAATTCGTGGACACGACCCCCCCTGTGTCCACACTGCTCGGTGACTGGTTCGTGCCCCTCCCACTACTGAGTGTGAGATACCCCGGACCCCCTCCGGGGTATCTCTTTGTACGACAGCCCCGCGGCACTTTATACGTTCACTCAAATTGTGTGCGACAATGAGCCGAACCAATAGGAGCTTCTCGTGGATTTCGATTACCCGCCATCAGCCGAAGAAACTCGCACCAAAATCAAGGGGTTTCTGGCCGACAACTTGCCACCGGACTGGCCCGGAATCGGAGCCCTCGACGTCCATGAGCAGCGAGAGTTTGTAGCCGAGTGGCGCAAGAAGTTGTACAAAGGCGGTTGGCTAGGAATCTCATGGCCCACCGAGTACGGCGGTGCTGGGCTGAGTCCGCTTGATGAGGTAGTCGTTGCCGAGGAGTTCACCAGAGTTGGTGTTCCTATGGGATCGGGCAATGACACCTTTTCGATCTCGATGCTCGGGAACACCATCCTGACTTGGGGAACGGAAGAACAGAAGCAGTACTTCTTGCCGCGAGCGCTATCGGGGGAGCACACCTGGTGCCAGGGCTACTCAGAGCCCGATGCAGGCTCTGACCTCGCCGGAGTCGGGACTCGCGCCGTCCTCGACGGCGATGAATGGGTCATCAACGGTCAGAAGACATGGACATCTGCGGGAATGGAGGCCAACTGGATCTTCGCCCTATGCCGTACCGACGCTGACGCCCCCAAACATCGGGGTATTTCGTTCATTCTGATTCCAATGGATCAAGAGGGCGTAGAGGTCAGACCTATCAAGATGATGTCTGGTGACAGTGAGTTCAACGAGATCTTCTTCACGGACGCCCGAGCTCAAAAGGACCACGTGATTGGGCGAGTCAATGATGGTTGGCGCGTCGCCATGACACTCCTCGGATTCGAGCGCGGCAAGGACGCTGCTATTGGGCCAATGGGTTTCCGCAATGAGTTGGATCGGCTTGTGGCGATGGCCAAAGAGAACGGAAAGATCGATGATCCGCTCATCAGAGACCGCATTCTCCAGGCTCATGAGACGGTCTCGGTAATGCGCTTCATGGGGTATAGCTCGCTCACCAAGTTCATGAGGGGAGACCCGCCCGGCGCCGAGTCAGCCATCAACAAGTTGACCTGGTCAGAGTATCACCGGACGGTCACGGAACTCGCCATGGACATCCTCGGTCCTGCAGCGTTGGTCGCTGCGGGAAGGGGTCCTTCGAATGCCTTTCGACATGACTCCAAAGGGGCTCCCAACTCAACCAACTCATGGCAGACGGTGTTCCTCAACGCGCGCGCAGGCACCATCTACGCGGGTACGTCTGAGATCCAGCGCAACATTGTCGGTGAGATGATTCTGGGGCTACCCAAGGAGCCGTCGATTAGGTAGGTAGCCCGCGCCGCCGTTCTAACTCTTCGGAGAGCGCAGCCTGGGAGTAACGCATCAGTTCGGGTGACCACTCCATCTTCATGGGGACGAACTCCGTCACCAGAAGCTCGGCTGTCTTATCCCGGACGGTTCTCGCCCATGCCTTCCCGGTAGCGTCAACCTCTTGACTCAGAGTTGAGTCGCTGTTGACTCTGAACACTCCGACGATGGGATGTGGGTTCGTTCTCGATCCCTTCTCTCCGTAGACCATGAGGACGCTGCCCACTTCTAGATCCTGGATCCCTCCTACAGCAACGAACTCTCCGTCAAAAGCCCAACCAGTGGACAGGCTTTCGTCAACGTTGGTGATGATCTTCGCCCAGCTCTTGAGCCGGTGGTCTCCCATCTCAGGGACGTCGACGGGGACGATCAATAGTTCCATGCTTAGACGGTACCCCAGAACATCGGCGGAAACTACCTAGCGGGCCCGGCGTTGATGATCTCAGCGATCTGAACGGTGTTGAGTGCAGCGCCCTTGCGCACGTTATCTCCAACGGTCCAGAGGTTGAGGCCACCCTTTCCGTCGAGTGTTGGGCGGATCCGGCTTACCAACACGTCATCGACACCTACCGCATCGAGCGGTGTCGCGACCGTCTCGTTCCAGACTTGGACGCCGTGGGCATCCCCGAGAATCTCCACCGCTTCTCCAGGAGTCACCGGTCGATCGAAGTGCAATGTAGCGGAGGTTCCGTGGCCAGTCATGACCGGCACGCGGACACATGTGGGTTCCACAACGATGTCGGGAGAGTCGAGAATCTTCCTTGTCTCGTTTCGCAGTTTCAGTTCTTCGTCTGTGTAGCCGTGAGTGGTGGCATCCCCGATGATCGGCAGCACGTTGAAGGCGATGGGACGAGGCCACAGATCTCCTCCTGGATCTTCCCATGAACCGTCTAGGAGGCTGTTCTCTTGGGTCTGGAACCACTTGGTTTGTCGGGACAACTCGTCTACGCCTGACTTTCCTGCACCGGACACTGCCTGGTAGCTGGAGGCGACCATGCTGGTGAGTCCCGCGGCTCGGTGTAGGGGAGCGACAGCCATGAGGAGTGTCATCGTGGTGCAGTTCGGGTTGGCGATGATTCCGGTGTGCCCGTGGGCCGCCTCGTCGTTGATACCAGCCACAACGAGCGGAACGTCTGCCTTCATGCGGAAGGCCGAAGAGTTATCTATCACTGTTGCGCCTGCCTGGGCGAAGGCTGGGGCGAACTGGAGGGAGCGGTCTCCTCCCGCGGAAAAGATGGCTGTCTCGATGCCGGCTGGGTCAGCGGAGGCGAGGTCTTCAACAGTGACTGGGCCCCACGCCGTTTCGATGACCTGCCCGGCTGACTTAGCAGAGGCCAGCAATCGAAGGCTTGAAACGGGGAAGTCGCGTTCGGCCAAGATCGAGATCACAGACCGGCCAATCGCTCCTGTGGCTCCAACAACGGCGACCGAAGTCATTGGTTTGTCTCTTCGGTGAGTTGGAACTCTTCGGCTAGCGTTCGAACGGCCTCGCCTGCCTGAGATTCTGAGATGATTACGGAAACCCGAATGGAGGAGGTGGAGATCATGTGGATGTTGATACCTGCGTCCGCCAGCGCTCGGAATAACCGTGCCGCAATACCAGGCTCGGTCTTCATGCCGGCCCCAACAAGCGAAACCTTGGCAATGTTCTCGTCAAGGTCAGCACCGGCAGCGTCGAGAGTGATCGCTACCTTCTTTGCGATTGCTTCGGCTTGTGTTGCAGCTGTTGCGGGAACGGTGAAGGAGATGTCGGTGAATCCGGCGCTCGAGACGTTCTGGACAATCATGTCAACGTTGACACCGGCGTCTGCGAGTTGTTCGAATAGGCCTGCCGCAACACCAGGTTGATCGGGCACATGTGACACAGTGATCTTGACTTCAGATATGTCGTGGGCGATTCCTGAGATGATGGCTTGTTCCATTGGGGTCTCCTTGACCATGGTTCCTGGCAGGTCGTTGAACGATGAGCGTACGTGAATGGGGATGCCGTAGCGTCGGCCGGCCTCAACTGATCGAGCCATCAGCACGCGGGAACCTTGGGCTGCTAGCTCCAGCATTTCCTCGTAACTCACCTCGTCAAGCTTCCGAGCGTTGGGGACTAGCCGGGGGTCAGCCGTGTAGACGCCATCGACATCGGTATAGATCTCGCAGACGTCAGCTCCGAAGGCTGCAGCGATGGCGACGGCGGAAGCATCAGAGCCTCCGCGGCCGAGGGTGGTGATTTCTCTGGTCTGAGGGGAGACTCCCTGGAAGCCAGCAATGATGACGACTTTGCCGTCGGCGATTGCTTGAGTGACCCGTCCGCCCGTGATCTCGAGAATCTTCGCGTCTCCGTGCGAGTCGTCAGTAAGAATTCCGGCCTGAGAGCCCGTGAAGCTTACCGCGGGGATCCCTTGGCCTTCGAGGGCCATTGCCAACAACGACATGGAGATGCGTTCTCCTGCCGTGAGAAGCATGTCCATCTCGCGGGCAGAGGGTTCTGTTGAAACCTGGTTTGCGAGGTCGATAAGGTCGTCGGTCGTCTTGCCCATGGCCGAAACAACCACAATGACGTCGTTGTTGTCACGTTTGGTCGCGGCGACAGTTTCTGCCACCCGTTTGAGACGGGTAGCGTCCGCCACGGACGTTCCACCGAATTTCTGGCACACCAGAGCCATGAACTGCTTTCTCCTCTCTTCCAAAGGGCATTCTACCGATGGTATGGGCAGACCAAGGATTGATTCCTTGAGGCCGACGCGGATCGTCATTGGGGCGCGAACAGATGTATCGTCCTAGGCACCATGGCTTCAGAAAAACGAGCACGACAAAAGGCGAACAAGGCGACCGCAGTCGCCGAGGTAGCTAAGACCGCACAGAGCAAGAAGCAGCGACGTTTTGTGATTCGAGTGTTGGCTGTGGTGGCGATCATCATCGCCGCTCTGTTCTTTAACCAGCCTGATCCGGTCGACACCGGTGCTGATCTACCCATTACTACTGATGCCCCCACCTCGTCGCCATGACCAGTCGGAGCAACAAGCCATCCATAGCGATTTGGGTTGGCATCGTCGCAGTGGTCGCCATCGTGGGGGGTCTTGTTCTCACGATGGACCCAGCGCCACCATCCGGGCCGGAAACCACCGAAGCAGCGACCGTCGCTTCGGACCTGTCTGCCAGTATTGTCCCCCCAACAACTGTCCAGCTTCGGTCTCTAGAGGATGTTCCAGCAGCGGTGAGAACGGCGTTGCTCGCGCCGACTGCTTGTGGCGGCACCGCTCCGACGTTCTTCCCTGAGATGCAGTTTTCGGCGCCGGTGAATCAAGGCATCGATAGCCCGCTCTCGGCAGTCCTGCACACGTCGTGCGGAAATATCACCATTGAGTTAGACCCATCGATTTCACCGCTGTCGGTGAACTCATTCGTCTTCCTGGCTAGTGAGGGATACTTCGAAGGCCAGATTGTTCACAGGCTGGTGACCAACTTCGTGCTTCAGGGAGGTGACCCAACAGGCACCGGGGCAGGCGGACCTGGGTACACGATCCAAGACGAGTTCCCGTCCATCGGTACCTCGTACCCCGTGGGCACGGTGGCGATGGCGAAGTCGGGCCTGCCTAACTCAACGGGAAGTCAGTTCTTCATAGTGCTCGCCGCCGCCCCGCATCTAGGTTCCCAAGACGGCCTTATGTTCAACGTGCTGGGACATGTGACCGACGGATTCGAGGTTCTGGAAGCTATCAACGCTCTAGAGGTAGGCCCCTCTGGGGGCCCAGCTCAGTCGCTGTATCTGGAAGGTGTAGACATCCTCCCATAGAGATTCGGGTCAACGCCAAACCCCCCCCCAACACAAAGTGCGCGTATATGTGCACACCAACCCTGGGCTGGCCGACACATATACGCGCACTTGGGTTCTGTGTTCCCTTCCATGTCTCTCACCGACGGTACGCTTGGCCTCAATGCCTGTTGATTTACATTCCCATAGTCGCGTCTCTGACGGCTCATTCTCGCCTGAAGATCTTGTGGTGGAGGCTGCCCGCGTTGGACTCACCTCGCTGGCGCTTACTGACCACGACACGGTCGACGGTCTTGACCGTGCACTAGACAAGGGCCATCAGCTCGGGGTTGAGGTCATCCGGGGCATTGAGCTGTCCTGCGGAGACGGACTCCACATGGTCGTCCTATTTCTTCCAGAGGGAGAGAGTCCTCTCACAGATCGCCTCGATGAGATCAAGCGAAGAAGAGCCAACCGCAATGAGCAGATGGTCGAGCGACTCAACACGCTTGGTGTGGAGATCACTTTGGAAGAGGTTGTCGAGGAAGCAGGGGAGGGAGTCGCTGGCCGTCCTCACTTTGCAGGCGTCATGGTGCGGAAGGGCGTCGTACCCGACTCACAGACGGCGTTCAGCAAGTTCTTGGGAAATAACGCTCCCGGCTACGTAAAGCGCAAGGCCCTGAGGGGTACTGAGGCCGCGAAGTTGGCTCGTCAGTCTGGCGCTGTGCCGGTAATAGCGCACCCTCATACGCTCCGACTCAACAACGCCGAGCAGTGGAGGAACCGTCTCTTTGAACTCAAGGACGCGGGGTTGGTCGGCATGGAGGTGATCTACCCCTCATACGATGCTGCTGAACGTGAGCTCTACGCTCAGGTCGCCCGCGAGTACGGTTTTTTGCCTTCAGGTGGATCAGACTTCCATGGATCGTACAAGCCGCACATAGGTCTAGGTTCAGGAGTCGGAGGCAATGTGACCGTTCCTGAGTCGGTACTCGAAGAACTTCGAGGCTTTTCGTCGTGAGCAAGATAGGGAAAGCCGCAGCGGTTGTCTCAGGGGGAATCCTGCTCTCGCGCGTCCTCGGCTTTGCTCGGACATCGATCATCGCAAGCCTGTTAGGGATTGGTCGTGAGGCAGACATTTATCACGCAGCGTTCTTCATCCCGGATCTTCTGTTCTACCTGATGGCGGCAGGTTTTCTGTCGATCACGTTCATACCTATTCTCTCAAAACGGATCGCTGAGGAAGATGAACGAGCTGCGTGGGCGGCGTTCGCTGCGATCCTTCGAGTCATCGCGCCGCTCATGGTTGTCATCACCCTGGCATCCATGATCTGGACGGAACCTCTCTTACGGTTCGCCTTCGACAAGCTCTATACCCTCTTCTCCGGAGGCGCCGCGGGATCGCTTGTGGGGCCTGAGTTGGTCAGGCTGACCCGAATCGTCTTGCCCGCCCAGTTCTTCTTCATGGTTGGCTCGCTCTTCATGGGAGTGCAATACACGCAGGGCCGATTCGCTCTGCCGGCACTGGCTCCCATCGTTTACAACGCGTCTATCATCGTTGGTGGTCTTGTTGGACTCCTGATCAACACCGACGGAGCTGCAACTCCCGAGGGGTTTTTGTGGGGGGCGTTGTTCGGAGCAGTTCTGGGTAACTTCGCTCTTCAGGGATACGGCGCCCGAAGGGCAGGCTTGCGATGGGTGCGACCCACCGCAGGGGACACCGCCGTCCGGGAGTACGCCGTTCTGGCGCTTCCGCTCATGTTGGGGCAATCCATTGCCGTCTTGGATGAGCAGTTCGTGAGGATCTTTGGGCAGCAGGTTGAGGGAGGGATTGGTGGCCTCGGCTATGCCAGGGCTTTGAACATGCTGCCGGTTGGGTTGGTGGCTCAGGCTGCCGGTATTGCGAGTTATCCGACGTTGGCACGGCTTGCCGCAGAGAAGAAGCTCGGAGAGATGCGCGCAGTTCTGAATCAGACGCTTATGACCGCTGTGTTCCTAGGTGGGTTCGCTGCAGCGGCGGTGGGGGCTGTGGCCATTCCCGCTGTCCGAGTCGCCTTCCAACGCGGCAGCTTCGAACCTGCCGACACTGTGCTTACCGCCAGTTTTCTAGGGCTCTATGCGCTCTCGATACCTTTCTGGGCAGGCCACCAGCTACTTGGTCGTGGGTTCTACGCGCAACGACGGATGTGGGTGCCCGTCACAGTGGGAACTGTCACCACTGTTCTAGCTGTGTTTATCTACCGCCAGCTTGGTAGCTCAATGGGAGTGGCGGGTATTGCGGCCGCTTCATCAGCTTCGATTGCGCTCTATTCGATCTTGCTGGGTGCGCTGTGGCTGAGGGAGGGCGAGAACGCTGGCGTGCTTGTCACGTCCGTCGCTCGATCACTGGCGCTCTCGGCGGTGACCATGTGGGTGGGATTACAGGTGGTTGGTTCCTTCTCACCACTTGAGGATCAAGGAATTGGCACGTCCCTCGTGGCCTTGACGGTTGGCGGCCTTACGGTCCTCACGCTGTTCATCGGCTTAGCTTGGCTATTCAAGTTTCCAGAACTTCAGCGATTGCTTGCTCGGAAAGCCGCAACCCCCGTCGTCGAAGAAGGGTCTGACTGAGCATGAAACCCTATAACCTCGACCATGTCGCCATAGCGGTGAGAGATCTTGATGCCGCGCTGGGTGAGTATGAGCGCCTGTACGGCGTTCGTCCGCTTTACCGCGAGGTGGTGCAGGAACAAGGGGTCGAGGAAGCGATGATTGCTATGGGGGGAAGCTTCGTCCAGTTGTTGCAACCTCTGTCTCCAGAGACGCCAGTGGGCACATTCCTGGAGAAGAACGGGGAGGGACTGCACCACCTGGCCTTCGCCGTCGCTGACATAGCGATAGCGCTGGCAGATCTCGTTTCCGAAGGGGCGAGGCTCATCGATGAGTCTCCAAGAATCGGCGGTCGAGGAGCCAAGATCGCCTTTGTACATCCTAAGCAAACTGCGGGAACCCTCATCGAACTAGTGGAGCACGCCGATGGCCCGTAAACCGTCCGATGTGCATATTGCTGGCGGTGTTGATCAACTGACGGCGGCAGCTATTACCGCGGCAATTACCCAGCAGTTGAAGGATGAGGAGGCCACTGCCGCTAAGCCCAAGGAACCTCGGAAGCTTTCGAAGTGGACGAAGCAGGCGTCGGAAGAACCCACCTTCTTGGCCCCCAGACATCCCAACCAGTAAGCGTCAGCGCCAGCATCAGCTAACCCCAAGCCCCTAGGGCTCGGCGCGTTTGCTCCCCTGATTTCGGGGGAACTGTCGGCGGAGCCGACTGAGGGGGCACCCGTCTAAGAACGTTTACCCAAGAGGCTTGACCAAATTCGGGAACCAAAGCCTTCCCGCGGGCGTCTCATCTCCATGAACAAATCAAGAGTTCTTCCCTTGAGAGTGCTCGGAACGCTCATCCTTGGTCTTGCCGTGTTGGTGTCCGCGTGTGGTGGCAAGGTCGTCCCGTCTGTCGAGGGCGAGTGGGGTCCGTTGGCTGTCACAGATCCGGACGGCGGAATGGATGCGCTCATGTACGGCGAGCTCATCATCGACAACAACTGTGTGCTCTTGGATGAGCAGGGTGACGAGGTCCTCCTCGTCTGGCCCAAGGGAACCACCGGCTGGGACGTAGCAACACGGACTATTTTCTTCGAAAGTTCTGACGGAACCGTCCACGAACTTCGAGATGGTGACCAACTACAACTCGGAGGCGGAGGAACAAGCGCCGATGAAGGCGGACTCGACAAGGAGGCCTTCTTGGCCGATACCGATTGGGTATCGGCTCCAGACGCTTCCTGTCTCAGAGACACTGTGTGGGGAGTCTCCGACGCTCGCCTAGGAACCCCCTGATCCCACCAACAACCCAACCCCGACCCAGCCCAAGTGCGCGCATGTGTGCACCCCAACCCAGGGTTGGCAGACGCATATACGAGCACTTGGGGTTTCGGCCCTGAGCTGGACTTGTGGTCTGGGGCTAAAGTATGCCGATGAACAGTGTGATTGTTGGTGCGGCTCGGACTCCTATTGGAAAATTCAACGGAGGGTTGGCATCCCTGCAGGCCGTTGATTTGGGAGGGAGGGCCATCGAGGCCTCTCTCGGTCGAGCCGGTGTCAACGGCGGTCAGATAGACGAAGTAATCATGGGTCATGTGCTTCAGGCAGGGACAGGACAAATCACTTCGCGGCAGGCCGCTGTCAAGGGGGGTATCCCCATGACAGTTCCTTCGCTAACGGTCAACAAGGTTTGCCTGTCTGCTCTTTCAGCCATCGGGCTTGCCGATAGGTCGATCCGACTCGGCGACTCAACCACTGTGGTTGCGGGCGGAATGGAATCCATGAGTAATGCCCCGTACGTGATGCCTGCCGCTCGATGGGGAGCCCGGTACGGAAATGCGGAGATGGTGGATATCCTTCAGCACGATGGACTCTTCTGTGCGTTCGATCACTGCACTATGGGCGAATCTTCCGACAGGAAGAACGTCAAGTTGGGTATCGGTAGGGAGGAACAGGACGAGTGGTCGGCGATGAGCCACGCTAGGGCGCTTCACGCGACCGAATCAGGGCTTGCTGCCAACGAAATCGCCCCAGTCGAGGTCGCCCAGCGCCGCGGGGATCAGATCCTGATAGAACATGACGAAGGCGTCCGAGCTTCTTCAACAGCAGATTCTCTGGGAGGCCTTCGGCCGGCTTTCCTGTCCGACGGGACCATCACCGCCGGCAACGCATCTCAGATTTCTGACGGAGCAGCCACGGTAGTCATGACCAGTGCAGCCCACGCTGCTGCGGAGGGCCTTGAGGTCGCAGCCGAGATTGTCGCCTACGGCCAGATCGGCGGTCCTGACGGCACATTGCATGAGCGACCCGCTGAAGCGCTGATGGCAGCGGTTGATAAAGCCGGAATCTCCGTGGCCGACCTCGCCGCCGTAGAGATCAACGAGGCCTTTGCCGCCGTCTCCATGCACTCAGCAGCCATGCTTGGTATTCCCAAGGACAAAGTCAACGTCCACGGAGGCGCCGTCGCCTTGGGTCATCCCATCGGTGCGACGGGAGCCCGGCTCATCGTCACCCTCATCAACGTCCTGCAGCAGCGAGGCGGCGGTTACGGCGCTGCCACCCTTTGCGGTGGAGGCGGTCAAGGAGACGCTCTATTGATCAAGGTGGCGGGATAGTGGATGCGCTCCGCGGGAACGCTGTCATTGGTCAGAGCGGCGGCCCAACTGCTGTCATCAACCAGTCTCTCGTTGGTGTTATGGAGGCCTTCGGGAGTTCGGGTGCTGCGGGAAAGCTTTTGGGCTCGGTTCATGGGACCCGAGGCATCGTCGATGAACAGTTCGTAGATCTGGCAACGATCGACTCGGGGAGGCTGGACAATCTGGCAGCGACACCGTCTGCTGCGCTGGGTTCTTCCCGAGATAAGCCTGACGCTGAGTACTGCCAGAACATCCTCGAAGTGTTCAAGCGCAATGACGTTCACACTTTCTTCCTTATAGGTGGGAATGACTCGGCGGACTCGGCTCGCATCGTGGATGAGATGGCCGCTGCTTCAGGATACGACTTGCAGACCTTCCACATCCCAAAGACGGTCGATAACGACTTACGCACTACTGACCACTGCCCTGGCTACGGGTCTGCTGCTCGATTCGTCGCTACCGCTTTCATGGGTGACGACCGAGACAATCGATCGCTCCCTGGGGTGAAGATCGACATTGTGATGGGCCGAAATGCAGGGTGGCTGACAGCCGCCTCTGTTCTTGGGCGACAGGCCGGATTTGGCCCGCATCTCGTCTACGTGCCTGAGATTGCGTTCTCGGTGTCCCAGTTCCTCTCGGACATTGAGGCATCTTTCGATGAGTACGGACGATGCCTTATAGCTGTGTCGGAAGGGATCGAGGACGAGAACGGTATCTCCATCGCTCAGGTGCTTGCCGAACAGCTTGGTAAGCAAGTAGAGCGTGACGGTCATGGGAACGTTCAGTTGTCCGGTTCGGGAATGCTGGGAGACTTCCTTGCCGACCTTGTGCGTAAGGAGCTTCCCGGTGGGATTAGTAGCCGGGTGCGCTCCGACACATTCGGCTATTTGCAGCGTTCGTTTGCTGGGTATATCTCTGAAGTCGACGCCACCGAAGCCCGTGGGGCTGGCAGGAAGGCTGTAGCGCTCGCTAGCTCAGGAGCGCCCAGCGGATCCGTGGCGATTCGTCGGTTGAGCAACGATCCGTACGCCTCCGAGTTCTTCCGAGCGGAACTTGCTGATGTCGCGAAAGACACCAAGGAGCTACCTAGGAACTACATCAATGCTGCAGGCAACGACATCACACACGCCTTCTCAGACTACGCCCTTCCTCTTGTGGGAGAGCTACCCGTGATCGAGTCGATTATTTGAGCCGAAGGCTGGTATGGCTGCCTTAGCTGGCCAACTCGGTCTTCCCGACGAGCTTTGTGGCCCTAACCCGAACTACCACCTCGCCGGGAACTCCG